>Ga0073899_10005384_pt1 | contig 11125 bp, 7 predicted proteins | sample KloWWTmetaKNB5Ph_FD_88975 | JGI IMG/M metagenome (GOLD analysis project Ga0073899, IMG submission 88975) | Active sludge microbial communities from Klosterneuburg, Austria, studying microevolution and ecology of nitrifiers - Klosterneuburg... | ecosystem: Engineered > WWTP > Aerobic digester >...
CCACGGCGTCGAGGGCGACAGCCGCCGGTCCGCCAGGTCGCGGGTCCCGGCCATGACCACCACGACGTCGGGGCGGGTGGCGGCGACCTGGTCGATCCACCCCTGGCGGGCCGCCGCGCAGCGGTCGACGTCGCGCTCCACGGCGCCGTCGGCCCGACGCACCCACCCGCCGACCGCCAGCCCGCACCCGGCGTTCGCCACCACTGTCCCGTCCATCGGCGACCGACCCCCCACCGTGAGGTGCCCGTCGAGCGACGCCGCGAACTGGTCGCCGATCACCGTCACCGTCAGCGGTCGGGGCGGAACCGTCGTCGGGGTGGCCGCCGCGGCCTGCTGCAGGCTGGTCGGGGCGGGGAGGTCCATCGTGGCGAGGCCCGTGGTGACCAGCAGCACCAGCACCGTGGCGGGGGCGACGACACGCGCCCGCCGGGCCGGCAAGAGCCCGCCGACCCGGACCGGCTGCTCCAGGAGGCGGAACATCAGGACCGACGCCGTCAGCGTCACCGCCATGCGCAGCGCGAACAGCGGTCCGTCGGACCAGCCCACCCGCTCGGGCGTGAGCCACAGGAAGATCGGCCAGTGCAGCAGGTACACGCCGTAGGAGATCCGGCCGAGCTCGACCAGGGGTCGCACGGCCAGCACCCGGGTCACGAGACCGCCCTGAAGCGCCCCCAGGATCAGGCCGACCGTGCAGGCCGCGACCACGAGGAACCCGACGGGGTACATCCAGGTGGATCGCACGGTGGCCACGTTCCAGAAGACGACCGACACCGCGAGACCGACGACGGCCAGCGCATCGGCGATCCCCCGTGCCCAGGCCGCCCGGAACCGGATCCGTCGGAGCAGGGCGCAGGCGAGCAGCGCCCCGGCCAGCAGCTCGAACATCCGGCTGAAGGTGCTGAAGTAGGCCGCGTCGAGGTTGGAACGGGCGAGGTAGCCGTTGAGGGCGGCCGAGGCGACGAGCCCGACCGAGCACACGGCGACCACCGAGCGGACCGACCGTCCGCCACGGCGTCGTTCCAGCGCCAGCAGGCCGGCGATGACCAGCGGCAGCAGCACGTAGAACTGCTGCTCGACCGCCAGGCTCCAGAAGTGCTCGAGCGGCGACGGCGCCTGGAAGGCGGCCCCGTAGCTGCGGCCCTGGGCGATGAAGTGCCAGTTGATGATCTCGGCCAGGGCGAACGGCACGTCGCCGCGCAGGTCCCGCAGCTGGTCGGTGTTCCAGACACCGACCAGGCCCATGGCCACGACGATGCCGATCGTCACCCACGACGCCGGCAGCAGCCGTCGGAACCGCCGGACCCAGAAGCCGCGCAGGTCCACCGAGTCGCGCCGCACCCCCTCGCGCAGCAGCAGCGACGTGATGAGGAATCCCGAGAGCGTGAAGAAGAGGGAGACGCCGAGGAACCCACCGGTCGCCCAGCCGAAGCGGGCGTGGTACACGAGCACGGCGGCGACCGCGATCGCCCGGAGCCCGTCGAGGGCAGGATGGTGACCCAGCGGAGCGACCCCGCCTGGTGCCGAACCCGCCGACTCCGAGCCGGGGGTGGATCCGTTCCGGCCCCCTCGGGCCCGTCGGACGACGCGTACCTGGTCGGAGGCGGATTGGTCGGGCAACGTCTCCCAGTGCCAACGGCCCGCCCCGTCGTCGGACCGCGTCGGTCGCTCGGCCCGCCGACCGCCGGAGGTCACGGGGTCAGCCCCGGTCAGGAGTCCCGGTCGGCCTGATCAGCGACTCGGCGTAGCGGCCGGGAGGAGTGGCCCGGAGTCGACCGGTCAGGCCGGGGAGCCGCAGCGCGAGGCCCCACCACGTCACCCGGAGCTCGGTCTCGACCATGGTGCGGACCACGGCCATCTTGGAGGCTCCCGCGACCCGGTCGATGAACGTGATCGGGACCTCGACGATGTCGACACCGACGTCGGACAGGCGGAACGCGGTCTCGATCTGGAACAGGTAGCCGTTGGCGGTGGTGCCGTCGATGTCGATCTTGTCGAGCACCGGGGCCCGATAGGCGCGGAACGCCGTGGTCGCGTCGCGCATCTTCAGGCGCAGCATGGCTCGGGCGTAGCCGTTGCCCCAGCCCGAGAGCTGGCGGCGGAACCAGGTCCAGTCCGCCGCGCCGCCCGGCACGTAGCGGGAACCGACCGCCACGTCGGCGCCGTCGCGGACCCGACCGATCAGCTGCGGCAGCACCTCGGGGTCGTGGGAGAAGTCGGCGTCCATCTGGGCGACGACGTCGGCCCCGGAGTCGAGCGCGTGGCGGAACCCGTGGCGGTACGCGGCGCCGAGCCCGGCCTTGCCGGCCCGGTGGATGACCTCGATCCCGCCGAGCTCGGCGGCGACGCGCTCGGCGATCTGACCCGTGCCGTCGGGGCTGTTGTCGTCGACGATCAGCACCGACACCTCGGGCGCCACCCGGTGCAGCTCCCTCAGCAGGCGCTCGATGTTGTCCCCCTCCTGGTATGTGGGGATCACGACGACGGTCTTCACGGGCCCAGACTCTACCGGTCCACCCCGCTCGGACCCTGGCACCGGGGTCGTCAGGAGCCGTGGTCGTCAGGAGCCGTACTCGTCAGGAGCCGTGGTCGTCACGGGACATCGACGATGAGGGCGATGCCCTCGCGGACCTGAGCCAGCAGCACCGCCCCGATGTTGCCTCGGACGTGCAGGATGCGTCGGGTCGCCACCGACCGGATGTGCTGGCACTGGGCAGCCGACACGCGGCTCAGGCCGTTGGACTCCTCGGGGTGGATCCGGATCTCGGAGTGGAAGGGCCGGAGGGTGCTGGTCAGCGGCACGACCTGGACCACGGCGGGCTCGGCGTCGAGGATCCGTTGGGCGGTGACGACGACGGCTGGGTGTCGGAACCCGGCCTCACGGCCGACCGGTGTGCCGAGATCGAGGTCGACGACGTCACCCGAGGTCAGCATCGAGCCAGCTGATCTCGTCGTCCCGGAGTGGAGTGGAGAGATCGTGGCCGATGCGGTCCTGTCGGAGCGCCCTGACGGCCAGGGTGACGGCGTTGCCGACCGTGGTGTCGAGCTCGGCGGCCAATCGCTTGAGCTCGTCGTGGGTCGCGATGTCGATCCGGACGCTCGTGCTGTGCATGCAGATCAGCATACGTGGGTGTGCAGGTCGATGATTGAGTGCGATCGACCGGGCCGTGGCTCTGGATGGGGTCTGGCGCGGTCGTGCTCGTGCCGTGCCCCCGGGGCGGAGGGCCCGATAGGTAGGATCTGGCGCCGTGTCGGTCAGCATCCCGGTCTCCGATCCCCCGCCCGTGGTCCGACGACGCCGTCGGGGCGACGCGGACGAGCTGATCCCGATCCGAACCGATCGGCGCGAGCTGCTGCTGCGGATCGCCATCGTCGTCGTCGCCGCGGCGCCGGCCATGGCGGCCACCCTCTCGGTGATCGGCATCCACTGGGTGCCCGGTGGAGACCAGGCCATCGAGGTCCTGCGCATCTCCGACGTCGGAGGCTCGCACACCCCACTGGTGGGCCCCTGGTCGCGGTGGGGTTGGGCGCATCCCGGACCAGCGCTGTTCTGGTTGGTCGCCCCCACCCAGCACCTGTTCGGCAACGACGGGGTGCTGCTGGCCTGCGGTCTGCTGAGCACGGCCAGCGCGGCGGGCATCGCTGCGGTGGCCATCCGGCGTGGCGGCACCGTCCTCGGAGCGATCACCGCGCTCGGCGTGGTCGGGTTCCTGGGTGGAATGGGTCTGAGCACCGCTGTCGATCCGTGGAACCCGTACGTGGCGCTGCTGCCGTTCCTGCTGTTCGTGCTGCTGGTGTGGAGCGTGGTCTGCGACGACCTGGTGATGGCGCCGGTGGCCGCGGTGGTCGGGTCGTTCTGCGTTCAGGCCCACGTCGGCTTCCTGCCGCTGGTGGGGGGTCTGTCCGCTCTGGCGTTCGTGGCCGTCGCTGTCCGCCACCTGCGTGCCCACCGGGCTGCGCCCGAGGGCGGGACCCGCTCGGACACCGGATCCGGCGGGCTGCTCGCCGCAGTCCGTCGGCACCGACTGCTGAGCACGTTCCTGGCCACCGTCGTCGCCGGCGGGCTCATGTGGCTCGCGCCGCTGTGGGACCAGCTGTTCGGCAGCGGGAACCTCTCGGCGTTGCTGAGCTACGCACGATCCCCCGAGTCCGACACGGCAGGGTGGTCCAAGGCGTTCGGCATCATGAGCGGCCAGCTGCGCCTGCCCGCCCCGTGGATGGGCGCGAACGAGGCCAGCGCCGCCGGACTGACGCTGACCGCCGGTTGGGCGTGGGGTGTCGGCGCGGTGCTCCTGCTGGTCGTCGCCGCCGTGGTGGCGGTCCGTCGACGCCATGTCGACGTCGCCATCCTCGACGGGATCGCCGTGGTCGCGATCGGCCTCGCCGTGCTGTCGACCGCCCGGATGACCGGGTTCGTCGCCCCGTACATGACCCAGTGGTGGTGGATCGTCTCCTTCGTCGCCCTCCTGGCGCTGGTGTGGACCGTGGTCTCGCTGCTCGACCTCGCCGACGCCCGCGCCCTCGCCGTCGGGGCGTTGGGGGTGGCGGTCGTCGTCGGCGGGTTCGTCGTCGTCCGGGACGTTCCGGTCGATCCCCCGGTCCCGACCCTGTCACGGGCGCTGTCCGAGCTGGTCGGACCGACCGCGGCGGCCCTCGACCGCGACCACCGCTACGTCGTGCACACCGTCGACGAGCGCAACTGGGGCGGAGCGGGCCCCGGCCTGCAGCTCGCCCTCGAGCAGCTGGGCTACCACGTGTTCGTCGGACCCACCGACCTGACCGACATCCAGTACGGAGCGCGGCGGGTCCTCGAGCCGGCGGCCGGCGACGGGGTGATCACCATCGTCGGGCTGGATTCGATGGGCAACGGCTGGGTGCCGCCCGATGGCGTCCGCGAGCTCGCCCGCTACGACCCGTTGAGCCCGGCCGAGCGCCGCGAGTTCGACGAGTCCCAGGCGTCGATGCACGAACGGATGAGTGCCGCCCTCGGCTCCGAGGCCCCCGAGGGCGTGCTCTCGATGGACTCGCTCCACCATGCGATGCTGGCGCGGGCCTCGGGTGTCTCTCAGGCCGAGATCGACCGCATGAAGGAGCTCCAGGCTCCCGGGTCGGGCTTCGCGGTGTTCCTGTCTCCCCCGGCCTGACCGGACATCTCACTCGACGACAGCGCCAGCTCAACGACAGCGCTCGAGCAGCCGGAACGTCCCGGCGTCGGTCACCGGGCAGTAATGCTCCGCCACCACCCGGTTGGCCGCGTCGCTGCCATGACCCGCGCTGTCGTTCGGTTCGGTCCACCCGCTCCAGGCGTCGGAGAGGATCAGCCAGTCGTTGCGTTCCAGCTCGTCGGCCAACCCCGAGTCGTCCGCGTCGGCGATGCCGGGGTCCATCTCGATGTAGCGGGTGCCGGGAACCAGGTCGGGGAACAGGTAGTAGAAGAACGAGTCGCTGTAGTTGGTGCGCGACAGGTCGACGGGCCCGACGATCAGCGAGTCGCCCGGCTCGGCCCGCTCCCGGAGGCTGTCGACCACCGCCTGGGCGTCCGCGGCCGCCTCCGCGCTGCCGTAGTAGAAGGTGCGCCCGTCGTTGGTGATCGGGAAGCCGAAGCGGTTGCGCCCCGCGCTCTGGCCGACCAGGTCGACGTAGGTGCGCAGCGGGTAGAACGGGATCACCGCCACCAGCACGACCACGACCGTGCCGATGCCCAGGGCGACGCCCGCGGCCGACGGCCAGGCGGGCCGCACCGAAGCGACGAGCGACGCGATCGCCGGGATCGCCAGGGCGAAGGTGATGCCGGTCACCCACGACAGGTGGGCGGTGTCAGGGCGTTGCACCGCCTGCTGGAGCAGCGCGGCGGAGAACAACGCGGGGGCCCACAGGGCGATCGCCCGCTCCGAGCCCGGTTCGCGGCGCCGCAGCCGCCAGGCCGCGAACACGACGAGAGCGATGCTCAGCGGGATGAGCGCGAACCACAGGAAGATCTGCTGGGACAGCGCGGGCATCGGGAACGGCCACCCGCTGGTGCGAAGGACGCCGGCTCGTTGCAGGAAGCCGTCGACTTCACCCCACGACGGTGGAACGGGAAGGGATCGGCCCCCTCGGAGCTGGAACACCGGCTCGAGGAACATCCCCCGGAACGAGTCGCCCACCCCGGAGATCAGGACGTGGGGGATGTACAGCGCCAGGGCGCCGAGGGTCCCCCACAGCAGCGGTCGACGTCGCTGCGGTGGCAGGTCGAACCAGAGCGCGGCCAGGCCCAGTCCGACGGCGAGCACCAGGTCGGGGCGGTACAGCAGCGCGATGCCGCTCAGCACGCCGGCCAGCGGCACCAGCCAGCGGCGGTCGGTGGACCCGCCGCGGTACCGGCGGGCCGCCGTCGTGCCCGCGACCAGACCCCAGATGCCGAACGCCAGCGCTCCGTTCCACGCCATCGCCGACAGCCCGAGCGGACCGATGAGCACCAGCACCGACACGACCGCCGAGGAGGTTGCGACGACCCGTCCGAACGGGCGCAGCAGGACGAACAGGCCGTAGGCGACCGCCGCGTGCTGCACCAGTCCGACCGAGCGCTCGACGGTCAGGCTGACCCCGAGCACCCTGTACACCGCGGCGAGCACCCACAGAGATCCCGGGCCGTAGAGGTGCAGGAAGTCGCGGTGCGGCCAGGAGCCGTTCAGGATCTGCTCCGGGAAGGCCAGCATGAAGCCCTCCTCCATCGGAGGACCCTGGTAGCGCCTCAGTCCCGCCACCGGCAGCGCCAGGACCAGAGTGACCACGGCCAGGCCGAGCGCGTCGGTTCGTCCCCAACGCAGGGCGGTCGTCACCTCCGGGGTGGCGATCCCGTCGGGCGCCTCGGCCTCGCTGTCCACGCCCGGCACCGGCTGAGTCTCGCGCGGCCGGTGCCGTCGGTCCGACATCGACCGGAGCCCGGCCCACCGGGACCGGAGGTTGCGAGGGGCGACGCTCAGCAGTCGTCGAGCGCCGCGGTGAGCTCGGCCCAGGCCGGATCGGCCCGGTGCGCCAGCTCCACGTACTCCGCGACGTCGCCGTCGCGGGTCGACACGCCGTCGAGGGCGCCCGCCATCACCAGATCGGCGAACCGTCCGTCGGCGAGCAGCGCGGTCACCCCGTCGCTGAGGTCGAGCTGCGGTCCGCCGTGCGCGGCGGCATCCGAGGCGACCCGCGACGGTGTCGGGTCCGGGTAGCGGCCAGCCAGGATCGACCGGAGCGTCGCCAGACGACGCAGCTCGGAACGGGTCAGGGGGCTCGGAGCGGCCAGGAGCGGGCCGCCTCCGGTGGTGTCGGTGGGCTCGTCACCCAGATGCAGGTCGCATGCCTGCCGCAGCGGCCGGGGCCGGTCGGTCATCGATGCGACGTCCCACTCGTCGTCGGTGCCGACGCCGTTGGTGATGCCGCGACGGTCGAGCTCGGCGGTGACTGCGGGGGCGACGAACCACCCGGCGACGAACCCCGAGGCCCTGACGTTCAGTCGGTCGGGCAGGCGATCAGCGGCGGCGAGGTCCGCGACGACCTGGCCGGCCCGGACGCGTGTGGCGGGGTCCAGGCCGACGTAGCCCCGGGGAACCGACAGCACCCAGACCGCGGTGACGAGCACCGGGACCCACCACGCTCCGGCCAGGCGTGACGGCCGGCGCGCCCACCACGCGGCGGCCACGCCGAAGGTCAGACACGACGCCAGCGGCCACAGCGGACGGGTGTAGGCGGTGGGGATCAGGCCGTCGGTGGCCGGGGCCCGGCTGGCGAGCAGCGTCCACACCCCGAAGGCGGAGCCGAACGCGACGATCCAGCTGCGGCTCCAGTGGTCGCGGGGGGCGAACCAACCGCTCAGCACCACGACGGCCACCGAAACGCCGACGATCAGCCACTCGGTCGCGGTGGCCGAGCGGGGCAACCACATCGAGTCCACGGTCCCGTGGGCCGGACCGAGCGCGGCGGCCGCCGCGACGACCGGCACCCCCGCACCGGGCTCCCCGCCGCCGGCCATCGCACGGGTGAGCAGCCACGGGTTGTGGCTTCCGGCGACGAGGTCTACCAGCGGGGGGACCCACAGCAGGGCGGCAAGACCGGTAAGCCACGGCACCCGGGCCCGGGTCGCGCGGACCTCGGGGCGCCGCCACGTCCGGACCGCGACGACCGTCGCCACCCCGGCGACGAGCGGCAGGTAGCCGGCGTGCAGCTGGGCGACCACCGAGGCGGCGACGACCAGTGCCCACCAGCCGACCCGACGGCCGTTCCACACCGTGACGGCCGCGGCCAGCAGCACGGCCAGCCACGGGAGTGCGGTGTACGGGTTCCACGGGTCGGCCAGCATCTCGGTGCTGATCGTGAACAGGCCGACGACCGCGGCGACCTGCACCCCGACCGCGGTGAGCGTCGAGGACCGCGGCAACGACCGCACCAGCACCCCGAGCCAGGCGAGGGCCGCGGCGCCGGCGGCCGCGGTGCCCGCGACGATCCCCCGGAACCCGGCGAGGGTCCAGAACGGGGCGAGCCAGTAGAACTGCAGCGGGCCGGGGTGGTGGGTGGCGACCGCTCCCCTCCCGATCGTCGAGGGCATGCCGACCAGCGGCCACCTGCCGGCCCCGACGTCGGCCACCCGTTGGGTCAGCCAGGCCGTGTCGCCGACGGTGACCGGGAACCGCCACGACGCGGCCAACGACACCGCGGCGGCGACGAGGGGGACGACGACCAGCACAGCCGCCGGGAGGCGGTCGGTGACCGGCGCGGGAACGTCCGGGTCGATCGTCGTCGAGTCGCTGCCCACTGCGCGCCGGACACTACTCGGGCGGTTCCCGCCCACCGGTAGCATCCGCGGCCGTGAGCACCCCCGCCCGGTCCGGGCCGACCGCCGGCGGAACCGAGCCCGCTCTGGTGCTGGCCGGGCTGTCGGGTGCGGCGCTGCTGGTGCTCGCGGCGGTGATGGGCCGGCGGCTGTGGTTCTTCAGCGACGACTGGAACATCTACGCCGACTACCACACCGGCAACCTGCTCGAGCCGTTCAACGGGCACCTGTCGCTGGTGCCCGCCGGGCTGTACCAGCTGCTGTTCCACACCGTCGGGGTGGGCAGCTACCTGCCCTACCGGCTCTGCGGACTGGTCGCTCTCGGGATCCTGGCGTTCCAGGTCGGACGGTTCAGCCACCGCCGCGTCGGGGCGTGGGCGGCGGCGCTGGCGGTGACGGCGGTCGTGTGGAACTCGGCGGGCAACACCGACGTGCTCTTCCCGTTCCTGATGAACTTCTCGCTGCCGATCGCGGCGCTGGTGGCGCTGTGGTGGCACCTCGACCGCGACCAGCCCCGCCACGACGCGGCGGCCGCGGCGTGGGTGGCGGTCGCCCTGGCCACGAGCGGGCTGGGCGTGATGGTGCTGGTGGCGGTGGTGGTGGAACTGGCGGTCAGCCGAGCCCGCTGGCGGCGGTGGGCGGTGCTGTCGCCGGGTGTCCTGGCGTGGGCGGCGTGGTACCTGACGCATCGTGACTCGTCGTCGGTGTCGCGGGACGTGGGCGCGGTCGTGTCGTACTCGGCACGGATGTTCCTGGGCGGCACCACCTCGCTCGCGGCCGGCTGGCGCCCGGGCGGCGTCGTGCTGGCGGTCGGCTTCGTCGCCGTGGTCGCCGTCGCCGGTCTTCGGTGGCGCTCCCTCGATGCCCGCTCCCTCGGTGCCCTGGCCGCCGGCGCCGCGTTCATCGGGTCGACGGCGCTGACCCGCCTGACGATCACCCCTCGGATCCCGCCCGACGAGCTGCGCTACCGCTGGGCGGTCGCGGCCTACCTCGTGCTCGCAGTCGTGGTGATGTGGCGACCCCGCCGGGATCCGGACGCGGGGGACGACGAGGACCCCGCACCCCGCCCCCTCTCCCCCGCCGTGGCGAGGGCCGCGATGGCCGGGGCGTTCGTGGTCCTGGCCCTGGGGGCGGTGCAGCTCGTCGGAGGGATGCGGGAGTGGACCGACAAGGTCGCCGGCGCCGCCCCCGGACTCCGGGCCGTGCTGTTCTCGACCGAAGCCGTCGGACCCCGTCGCATCGACGGCGACATGCGCCTGCCGCTGTCGTACGTGCCGGTGACAGCCTCGGGCTACCTCGGAGCGGTGGCCGCGGTGGGCAGCCCGATCGCCGGGGTGGATCCGACCGACGGCGACCTGATGGGCGGCACCGAGGTGGCGCGCCTCGACGCGGACCGGATCCTGGTCGAGCAGCTCCCGATCCGCGCCGTCGGCCCTCCGGGCGACATCGCGCCCGGCGAGTGCCGCGGGACGCCGGACCCGGCCGCGATCCCACCGGGGAGCACCGTCGAGGTCACCGGTGGGGTTGCCGGGCCGATCCCGATCGCCCGCTTCTCCGGGTCGCCGACGGTGACGGTGCCCGCCGACGCCGCGTCCACGCTCCTGGTGATCCCGGCGGACGCTCCCGCCGTCGCGTCCGCGGGACGCGACCTGCCCTACCGGATCGACGTTCCCGGCGCAGCGCTCCACCTCTGCCGATGAACGTGCGCCCGAGCCGTTCTCGGGGCGCGACGAGCTGGCCCGAGGTCCAGGGTCAGGTCGCGGAGAGTCCGTCGGCGCGCCGCCGCCAGGCCGGCAGCACCCTCGACTCGACCAGGCGGTAGCTGACCCAACCGGCCAGGATCGAGGCGGTCGCGGCGACGGCCGCCTTGGCGCCGAGCGGGGCATCGGGCAGGGCCCGCTCGGTCCACAGGTAGATCGGCAGGTGCCACAGGTACAGGGAGTAGGAGATCCCGCCGAACCAGCGCAGCGGAGCCAGCGCTCCGATCCGGGCGACGGCTCCGGACCCGGTGGCCGCAGCAGCGACCGCCAGCGCCGCGGCTGCCGCGACCAGCGTGAACCCGCCCTGGAACAGCCAGGCCGCGTCCGGGGTGGCGACGACGGCAGCCACCGCCAGGCCGGCCAGAGCGGCGGCTCCGACGACCCGCAGTCGACGGTCCCCGATCAGGCCGTGACGCCACGCCACCGCGGCGGCCACACCCAGGAACATCGAGTCGGCCCGGGCCCCGGTGCGCTCGTACAGAGCGGGCAGAGCGACCCCCGACCGGTACAGGTACATGCGCCAGAGCGCGACGCCAGCCGCGGCCAGCACCAGCGCGGCCACCGCCCG
>Ga0073899_10005385_pt1 | contig 11125 bp, 9 predicted proteins | sample KloWWTmetaKNB5Ph_FD_88975 | JGI IMG/M metagenome (GOLD analysis project Ga0073899, IMG submission 88975) | Active sludge microbial communities from Klosterneuburg, Austria, studying microevolution and ecology of nitrifiers - Klosterneuburg... | ecosystem: Engineered > WWTP > Aerobic digester >...
GCCGGAGGGGTCATCAGCAATGGTGCTCACCCCGAGCGGGGAAAGCCCTATCGACACCAGCGGGATGAACCCGCGCTACACCTTCGAGGCCTTCGTCAAGGGCGCGAGCAACCAGTTCGCCCTCGCCGCCGCCCTCAGGGTGGCCGAGACTCCCGGTCGCAGCTACAACCCCCTGTTCATCTACGGCGCCGCCGGCCTCGGCAAGACCCACCTCCTCCATGCCATCGGCCACTACGTCCACAACCACTATGTCCACGACGTCGTGCGCTATGTAACCACCGAGACCTTCCTCAACGAGTACGTCGACGCCATCCGCACCAACACCACCGCCAACTTCAAGCGCCGCTATCGCGACATCGACGTCCTGCTGATCGACGACATCCAGTTCATGGAAGGCAAGGAGGGCCTCCAGGAGGAGTTCTTCCACACCTTCAACTCCCTCCACGGAGCCAACAAGCAGATCGTCATCTCCAGCGACCGCGTACCAGACGCCATCCCCACCCTCGAAGAGAGGCTCCGCGGTCGATTCAAGTGGGGCCTGATCACCGACGTCAAGCCACCCGACCTCGAGACCCGTCTCGCCATCCTGCGCAACAAGGCTGAGCGCGACCACAGCCCCGTACCGCCCGACGTACTCGAGTTCATCGCCTCCCGGATCACCAGCAACATCCGTGAGTTGGAAGGTGCCCTCATCCGCGTCACCGCCTTCGCCAGCCTCAACCACCTCCCGATCAGCATCCATCTGGCCGAGCAGCAACTGGGTGATCTGCTCACCGGGTCTTTCGTCAAACCGCGCAGCGACGAGGAACTGCTCAACGAAATCGCCTTGATCCTCGGCTTCAGCGTCGAGGCTCTGCGCGGCAAGAGCCGGCAAAGGCCCCTCGTCACCGCCCGCCAGACAGCGATGTACGTCTTCCGCGACCTGACCGACCTGTCCTATCCCGCCATCGCCCGCCTCTTCGGCGGCCGCGACCACACCACCGTCATTCATGCCGTCGACAAGATCCAGAGGCTGATGAAGGAACGCAAGGCGATCTACGATCAGGTCACCGATCTGGTACAGCGACTGAAGAAATCGTGAACGGGGACAAGGTGTGGACAGAGGCGTCCGAACGGTGGACAGAGTGGTGTTGTCCACCGAATCACACAGCCGTAGTTCCCTACCTGTGCACACACAGGGAAACCGCTGTGTGCTTGTTTTCGCCACCTACGCTGGGCGAACAATGACTTGTACACAGTCCACAGCCCTTATTACCACTATTAGTCTTCTTCATCACCCGATGTCGAGAAAGGGAACCCTGTGAAGTTCCGTTGTGAGCGTGAAGCTCTTGCCGAAGCGCTGGCCACTGCCGGTCGGGCCGCCACTGGGCGCACAGGCGCTCTCCCCGTGCTTTCGGGCCTGAGGCTCGAGTTGTCAGGCGACCAACTGACTGTTACCGGAACCGACCTCGACCTCACCATCCAATTGTCGGTCGAGGTGGGTGGTGAGCGCGACGGAGGCGTGGTGCTGCCTGCCCGCCTCGCAGCCGACATCGTCCGGTCGCTCGGAACCGGCAAGGTCGAGGTATCCGTCGAAAACGACGATGTGAGCATCAGCAACGGACGCTCCCAGTTCAGCGTGCGCCCCTTGAGCTTCGACGACTACCCGAAGCTTGCATCACCCGTGAACTCGTCGGTCACCCTGCCGGCCGCCCAGTTCGGAGACGCCTTGCGTCAGGTCGTGCGCGCAGCGAGCAGCGACGAGGCCCGCCCGATACTCACCGGTGTGCTGATGGCCGCCGAGGCCGACGGACTACGCATGGTCGCCACGGACTCCTACCGCCTGGCGGTGAGGGATCTCGTCGGTCAGCAAGTGCTCGCCGCCGACCAAAAGGTGCTTGTCCCTGGCCGCGCTCTCACTGAACTGCAACGCCTCGTCGGCGGAGGCGACTCGGTCACGATGCGTCTCGGTGACCGTGACGCAACTTTCGAGGTCGGCACCACCCGGCTGTCCACTCGGTTGATCGAAGGCGAGTTCCCCAACTACCGCCAGTTGATCCCGCCGAGCCACCCCAATGTTCTCACCGTCGAGCGCGAACCCCTGCTTGAGGCGATACGTAGGGTGAAGATCCTCGCCAAAGACGCAACGCCTGTCCGCCTCCACATGGGCGGCGACACTCTGCGCCTGATGGCTATCACCCAAGACGTGGGCAACGCCACCGAAGAACTGGACGCCCAGTACGAGGGCACCGAGCTGACGGTCGCTTTCAACCCCGACTACTTCGCGGCCGGCGTCGAGGCCTGCACCGGCGACGCGATCACCCTCAACACGGAGAACGCCCTCAAGCCGGCGATCGTCCGCGGCGTCGGTCAAGACGACTACCTCTACCTCCTGATGCCCGTCCGCGTCCCGTAATACTGCTTCCCCATCGTCTGTATGGGCGCGGGACACCGTCGGAAGTGCGGGTTTTCGAGCCCATGGGCGCGAGACACTGTCGGGATCCGCGGCCTCGTAGGCTCGCGGCGATGATCGTCTCGCGGTTGGAACTGGTCGACTTCCGCAACTATCGCGAGGCCTCGTTCGAGTTCCACCCAGGGGTCACGGCGGTCGTCGGCCTCAACGGGCAGGGCAAGACAAACCTCGCCGAGGCCCTCGCCTACCTGGCATCACTGGAAAGCTTCCGCAGTGCTCCGGGCGAGGCCCTGATCCGGGTCGGAGCCGAGTCGTCGGTCATCCGTGCCACCGTGATGCATCCGGACGGGCGCGAGTCGCTGGTCGAGCTCGAACTCTCCCGCCACGGCCGCAACCGGGTGCTGGTGAACAAGCAACGCCTCGGGCGATCGCGTGAGCTACTCGGCGTGATGAGGGTGACCGTGTTCTCACCCGATGACCTGGCCATGGTGAAGGGTGCGCCTCAGGAGAGGCGGCGCTTCATGGACGACACCCTTGTGGCGCTGGCGCTCAAGTACGACGCCCTGCGCCTCGAATTGGACCGCATCATCAAGCAGCGCAACACCTTGCTCAAACAGGCTGGTGGACGACTCACCGAGGAGATCGAGGCGACCCTCGACGTATGGGACACGAAGTTCGCCGACGTGGGCGACCTGTTCGGCCGAGCACGAAAGGTGTTGAGCGAGCGCTTGTCGCCGATGGTCGCGGAGGCATACGGACAACTGGCCGACAAGGCGACCGCTGTCGATCTGGGTTATTCACCTACCTGGTTCGCACACGGGCTCGCTGCTTCGCTGACAGAGGCGCGTGGAATAGACGTGCGCCGCGGGGTGAGCACGGTGGGGCCCCACCGCGACGAGGTCGAACTGTTCATCGGCGGGATGGCGGCACGCACCCACGCTTCGCAGGGTGAGCAGCGCACCCTGGCCTTGGCCCTGCGCCTCGCCGCCCATCGGATGGTGGCCGAGAAGGCCGGCAGCACCCCAGTGTTGGTGCTCGACGACGTGTTGAGTGAGCTGGATCCCACGCGGGCAGCTGCTCTGCTACACCACCTGCCTCAAGGCCAGGTGGTGCTGACCACGGCCGGCGTACTGCCCGAGGCCGCGCACCCTGATGCCATCGTGCGCATCAACGGTGGCATGGTTGTCGGATGAAGGGCAACGAGCCGGTGAGGCTGGGGGAGAGCTTGCAGCAGGTGGTGCGCGGGTTGAGGCCCGAGGGAGCGTCACCAGGGGCCCCCGTCGCTGCCATTGGGGGGTTGTTCGGGCGATGGGAGGAAGCCGTCGGCGCCGCCGTTGCGGCCCATGTGCAGCCGGTGAAGCTCGACGGCACCCTCCTCGTCGTCACCGTCGACGACCCGGCGTGGGCCACCCAGTTGCGCTTCCTCGAGGGCACCCTACGCCAGCGTCTCCTCGACGTCGCCGGTGCCGTCATCGAGACCATCGAAGTGCGCGTCGGTCCCCGCTGACCCCGTTGGCCCGACCGGATCTGGGGCCGCATGATCCCGCACGTCGAGACGGAACGCGCCCAGATCCCGAGGTGGGACGATCCGGCCCCAGATGCCGGAGAAGACGGGGTGGAAACCGGGGTCGGTTCCCCAACTTCGGCACACCCCTCCGGTAGGCTGTAAGTCGTTCGCGACGAAGGCTGAGGTGGCAGGGCCCAGCCCCCTTGTCGCCGCCGAATCCGCAGGTCACAGCCTGTTTTTCCTGAACCGATCGAGGTGTTAGTGGCTTCCGACGCCAATCAACCCACCGCCAATTACGGCGCCAAAGACATCCAGGTCCTCGAAGGCCTCGACCCCGTCCGCAAACGTCCCGGAATGTACATCGGGTCCACCGGTCTGGCGGGCCTCCACCACCTCATCTGGGAGGTCGTCGACAACTCCGTCGACGAGGCGATGGCCGGCTTTGCCACCACCATCTCGGTCACCCTGATGGCCGACGGCGGATGCCGTGTCGAAGACAACGGTCGCGGCATCCCGGTGGATCCGTACCCTTCCGGGCCCCACAAGGGCAAGAGCGCAGTCGAGGTCGTACTCACCGTGCTCCACGCAGGTGGCAAGTTCGGCGGCGAGGGCTACAAGGTGTCCGGCGGCCTCCACGGCGTCGGCGTGAGCGTGGTCAATGCGCTCAGCGAGAGGCTCCTCGTCACCGTCGACCGCGACGGCAAGCGTTATCAGCAGGAGTACGCCAAGGGCGGCAAGCCCCAAGGCAAGCTCGCCGTCGTCGGCAACACTCCGGCCCGCGGTCGCACCGCCGGCACCACGGTCGAGTTCTGGCCCGATCCCACCGTGTTCAACAGCGAAGGCACCGAGTTCGTGGCCCGCACCGTGCTCGAGCGTCTGCAGACCATGGCGTTCCTCAACCGGGGCCTCGAGATCGTGCTCGGCGACGAGCGGCCCGAGAAGGAGCAGACGGTCACCTTCCAGTACAAGGGCGGCATCGTCGACTTCGTCAAGCATCTCAACACCACCAAGGAGCCGCTGTTCTCCAAGGTGTGCCACTTCGAAGACGAAGACACCGCCGGCGGCCAGACCCTCGATATCGCGATGCAGTGGAACACCGGCTACCACGAGGGCATCCACGGCTACGCCAACGGGATCAGCACCATCGAAGGCGGCATGCATGTGGAGGGTTTCAAGACCGCCCTCACCAGTGTTCTCAACAAGTACGCGCGCAACAAGGGACTACTCAAGGAGAAGGACGAGAACCTGCTCGGCGAAGACATCCGTGAGGGAATCACCGCGATCATCTCGGTGAAGTTGCGCGACCCCCAGTTCGAGGGCCAGACCAAGGCCAAGCTCGGCAACGTACCGACCCGCAGTTTCGTGCAGAAAGCCACCAACGAGAAGCTCGCCGAGTGGTTGGAAGAGAACCCCACAGAGGCCAACAAGGTGGTCAAGAAGGCCCAGTCAGCCGCCCAGGCCCGTGTCGCGGCGAAGAACGCCCGCAACGCCATCCGCCGCAAGACGGCACTTGCCGGGGCAGGTATGCCCGACAAGCTGAAGGACTGCAGTAGCAGCAACCCCGAGGAGAGCGAACTGTTCATCGTCGAGGGCGACTCGGCCGGCGGTTCGGCGCTCAACGCCCGCGAGCCGCGCACCCAGGCCCTGCTGCCCATCCGCGGCAAGATCCTCAATGTCGAACGCGCCCGGCTCGACAAGATGCTGAAGAACAACGAGATCCAGGCTCTGATCACCGCCATCGGCGGCGGAGTGGGCGACGAGTTCGATGCCGCCAAGGCCCGCTACCACAAGGTGATCGCCCTCTGCGACGCCGATGTCGACGGCAGCCACATCCGCACCCTGCTACTCACCTTCTTCTTCCGCCAGATGCGTCCCCTTGTCGAATCCGGCTACGTGTACATCGCCCAGCCGCCCCTCTTTTCCACCCTGGTCGGCAAGGAGAAGGTGTACCTGAAAGACGAGCACGCGAAGGCCCGTTTCCTCGAGCGCCACCCCAACCACAAGAACGACTTCAACCGCTTGAAAGGGCTCGGCGAGATGGACTGGCACGAGCTCAAACCCACCACCATGGACCCCGCCTCGCGCACCCTGCTGCAGGTGACAGTGGAAGAGGCTGCCTTGGCCGACGAGATCACGAGCGTGCTCATGGGCGACGATGTTGAGAGCCGCAAGCAGTTCATCACCGCCAACGCCCGCGACGTGAGGAACCTCGACTTCTGATGAGCGACACCCCGACACCCCCCACCAACGACGACTTCGAGGGCAACGGCCTCGGCGACCAGATCCAACCCGTCCAACTGCAAGACGAGATGGAGCGCAGCTTCATCGACTACGCGATGTCCGTGATCATGTCGCGCGCCCTGCCCGATGTGCGCGACGGGCTCAAGCCTGTCCATCGGCGCATCATCTGGGACATGGACCAGCAGGGCTTCCGGCCTAATCGCTCCCACGTGAAGTGCGCCCGGGTCACCGGCGACACGATGGCCAAGTACCACCCTCACGGCAACTCGGCTATCTACGACGCCCTGGTGCGCATGGCCCAGCCTTTCAGCTTGCGTCACCCTCTCATCGACTTCCACGGCAACTACGGCAGCCCGGACTTCGGTGCGGCGGCCGAGCGATACACCGAGTGCCGCCTCCACCCCCTGGCCATGCAGATGCTCGCCGACATCGACGAAGAGACCGTCGACATGGTGGCCAACTACGACAACACCACCGAGGAGCCCTCGGTGCTACCGGCCAGGTTCCCCAACCTCTTGGTCAACGGCAGCCAGGGCATCGCCGTGGGGATGGCTACCAACATCCCTCCACACAACCTGGGCGAAGTGATCGACGCCACCATCCACCTCATCGACCACCCCGACGCCACCGCCGACGACCTGATGCAGTTCGTCAAGGGTCCCGACTTCCCCACCGGTGGCAGCATCCTCGGTCGCGCCGGCATCATCGATGCCTACCGCACCGGTCGGGGCAGCATCAAAATGCGCGCCACCGCCACCATCGAGGAGGGCAGGCGCGGCCAGATGCAGGTCGTGGTCACCGAGTTGCCGTACCAGACGAGCTGCAGCGCTATCGCCGGGCGCATCCAGGAACTAGTGGACAGCGACGCCCTTGATGGCATCGCCGACGTCAACGACGGATCCGCGGGCGGCAAGACCCAACTGGTGATCACCCTGAAGCGCGACGCTAACGCCAACGTGGTGCTCAATAACCTCTACAAGCTCACCCAACTGCAAACGAGTTTTCCGGTCAACATGGTGGCCTTGGTGCACGGAGTGCCGCGCACCCTCAACCTGGTTCAGGCGTTGCAGGGTTATGTCGAGCACCAAGTCGACGTGCTCACCCGGCGCACCAAGTTCCGCCTCGACAAGGCCAAGCGCCGCGAGCACATCCTCGAGGGCAGGATCAAGGCGCTCAACGTCATCGACGCGATCATCGCCCTCATCCGCGCCAGCGACGACGCGGCGGCGGCAAAGTCCGGCCTCATGGCGGCGCCCTACGAGTTCAGCGAGATCCAGGCCACCGACATCCTCGAGATGCGCCTGGCTCAGCTCACTCGGTTGAGTCGCATCGACCTCGACACAGAGCTCACCGACGTGAGGGCACGCATCATCGAGCTGCAGAGCATCCTCGATGATCCGGCGAAGCTGCGCGGCGTGATCAAGACCGAGATGACTGCGATCAGGGATGAGTTCGCCTCCCCTCGTCGCTGCCAGATCGGCCTCGACTACGGCGATATGAGCATCGAGGACCTCACCGACGACAAGGAACTGGTCGTGGTGATGACCGAGGCCCAGTACGTGAAGGCCGTTCCTGCCGCCTCGTTCAAGACCCAGGGCCGTGGTGGCCGCGGCGTCAGCGGCGCGAAGCTGAAGACCGACGACCTGGTGAGGCATGTGATCTTCACCACCGCCCACGCTTACCTGCTGTTCTTCAGCAACCGGGGCAAGGTGTACCGCCTGCGTGCCCTCGAGGTGCCCGAGCGTGAACGCACCGCCAAGGGCATGCCCATCGTCAACCTCCTACCCCTGCAGGCCGGCGAGACCATCCAGGCCATCATCGACACACGCGACTTCGCTGGTGAGCGTTATTTGTTCTTCGCCACTCGCCAGGGTCAGGTGAAGAAGACCCTGTTCCACGAATACGACTCGTCTCGCCGCGACGGCCTCATCGCCATCAACCTGCGCGATGGCGACGAGCTGGTGAAGGTCATCGAAACCGGCGGCACCGACGACATCTTCATGGTCAGTCGCAAGGGCTCCACTATCCGCTTCGCCGAGAGCGAAGTGCGCCCCATGGGCCGCGCCGCTGCCGGGGTGAGGGGCATGAAGCTCAGGGCCGGCGACGAACTGGTCAGCGTCGACGTCGCCCGCGACGATGTGGCCATCTTGATGGTCACCGAGTCCGGATACGGCAAGCGCACCCAGCTCGAGCGGTTCAACGTTCAGGGCCGTGGTGGTCAGGGCGTGATCGGCATCCGCCTCACCGGCAAGAAGGGCCAGGTGGTGGCGGCGTTCATGGTCGGTCTCGACGACGAGATCGTCGCCGTGTCGAGTGGCGGAGTCACCATCCGTATGCCGGTGCGCGACATCAGCTCCCAGGGCCGCGATGCCACCGGAGTGAGGGTGATGAGCCTCGACAACGGCCAGACCGTCGCCTCTGTGGCGCCGATCCTGTCCAACGAGGACGAGGACTGACCAAGTCCATCTTGCGCTGTTAGCGGCGCCATCTTGCGGCCCTTGCCGCCTCCAACAAGGATTCGTAGGAGGTGAGGTGGACGCGTCGATTGAGCGTGATCGTGGCCAGGCAGTGGTGCTCGTGCTGGCGTTGGTCGCGGTGCTGGTGGTGATGCTCGTTGCGGTCGCCCAGTTCGGTGCCCGGCTCGTTGCCCGTGAGCAGGCGCAGGTGGTCGCCGACGCGGCTGCCTTGGCCGGAGTGGTCGGCGGGCAGGTAGAGGCCGAACGAATGGCCATCGCCAATGGAGGGGTGCTGATGTCCTTTCAGTCGGTTGGCGACGAGGTGGTGGTCGAGGTCGAAGTGGAGGGTGAGACGGCTACGGCGCGGGCCACGCGCGCTCCTTGAGCCAGCCCGGTTGCCTTACACTCCCGGCGTGGACACCGGCGAAACCCACATCCCCGAGTGCCCAGCCACGCGCCCGGTTGGAGGTGGTTCCGCACCCCGCGCCGTGGGTCCCGAGGACCCACGTACCGAGTCGCCCGAGTCGCCCGGTAAGGCCGCTCGCCCTCGGCCGGCGGGGGCGAAAGCCCCGCGAGCCCCGAGGGCCCCAAAGGCGAAGGTCGCTCCGGTGCCGTCTCCGGTGGTCACACCGGAGACACCCAAGGAGTCCGGCCCAATCTCCGCGACCTCATCGCTCATTGATGACCTGGCTTTCATCGACAGGGAGAGCGGGCCCGTTGAGATTCCCACCATCGTGCCCGCCGAGCCAGATGTGCCGCGGGCCGAGCGCCCGGAAGCAGCGGCGCCCGAAGCAGCTAATCAGCCGCGTGCTGTGCTCAACCCGGTGGTCGCGAAACGCCGGCGTCCCCGGGTGCGCAGGGTCACACGCGTGGTCCGCCACGTCGACACCTGGAGCGTGTTCAAGGTGGCGCTCGTGTTCAACGCCTTCCTCTACGGGGTGTGTGTCACCGCAGGGGTGTTGCTGTGGCAGGTGGCTCAGAACACGGGCACTGTCGACAACATCGAGAGGTTCTTCGAGAGCAACGGCTGGGAGACCTTCGAGCTCCACGGAGGAGAGATCTTCCACAACGCCTGGGTCGCCGGCCTCTTCGTGGCTGTCGGCTTCACCGGCTTGGCGGTGCTGATGGCCACGATGTTCAACCTGATCACCGATCTTGTGGGAGGGATCCGGGTGAGCGTGCTCGAAGAGGAGGTGATTGCCGTCGAGGAGCGTGGCCCCAGATGGCGCTGGCCTTGGGCGAGGACGCCGATGCCCGGCGCCGGCTCATCCCCGCAACCCAACGCTGATGCGGTAGAGGCCGCCCAGGCGGCCACCGATCACGCTTGAGGGTTTTGGAGCAGGGCCGCTAGCCTTTCCCCGCTACTGGGGCTATAGCTCAGTCGGTTAGAGCGCATCCCTGATAAGGATGAGGTCACAAGTTCGATTCTTGTTAGCCCCACGACGTAACACCAGGTAGACGAGTTGCAAGGCCCCCGCAAGGGGGCCTTCGTCGTTCCCAAGTCCGCGTCAGGTCCGCGCGCCATCCGCGCGCCGCCGCCCGGAAGAATTTTCTTGGCATGCCTCCGTCGGTCGCGCCGTCACGAGGGCGCCCGCTCATCCACAGACCGCTGTGGATGTCCGTTGGAGGGTATGCATCACGGCATCCCGACGAGGTCGGCAATTGTTGGCGTTGGGCAGCGTCGGAGCTATCCGGCACGAACTCGACGAATTGTGCTGCGCTGGACGGGTTTCGGCCTCTGTAGATGGGGTTGAGGTCCGAGTGCGTCCCCACCGTTCGGGGTCCCGAATCCCGTACTCATGCCGTGATGTGTGACGCGCACCGTGGTGGGAAGGCATGACTCCGGTGAGTCCGATGATCGAGCCCACAGCGTCCGTGTCGAGCGCCCCGCCCGACTTCCTCACGTTGGATGAGGCAGCGGCGGTGTTGCGTGTCGGGCGGAGCACGGCGTATCGGGAGGCGAACGCGTTCGAACGGTCGGGTGGCCGCACCGGCATTCCGGTCGTTCGGTATGGCAAGCAGTTTCGGGTGCCGCGTTGCCGGCTCGAGGAACAGCTCGGTGGCCCGATCACGTGGCCCCTGACGACCGAGCCCGGCACCCCGGAACCGACGACGCGATCGTCGCGTTCGACCAAGCGCTCGCAGCGCGCGGTCGCGTCGCGGTCGACCGCCCAGTTGTCGCTCGCGATTGAGTCCTGAGGCGCACGCGATGACCGCTCCCCGAACCACGCAACCCATGAATGACAGACAGGTGCCCGCGGGTGGCAGGGAGTCCTCATGCTGCGCGTAGCCACCCTCTACGCGGGTTCGGCTGTGGCGACTGCGAGGTACTACACGAAGTACCTGGCGCACGCGCCGGGTGAGCAGCCGGGTGTGTGGTCTGGCGCGCAGGCTGCCGGTCTCGGTTTGTCGGGTGAGGTGTCCACCGACGCGCTCGAGCAGTTGCTGACTGGTTGCGATCCACTCACCGGGGTCACGCTCGGCAACCCGCTGGTGGATCGGACGACTGCGAACGGCACCGTGATCCGC
>Ga0073899_10005386_pt1 | contig 11124 bp, 11 predicted proteins | sample KloWWTmetaKNB5Ph_FD_88975 | JGI IMG/M metagenome (GOLD analysis project Ga0073899, IMG submission 88975) | Active sludge microbial communities from Klosterneuburg, Austria, studying microevolution and ecology of nitrifiers - Klosterneuburg... | ecosystem: Engineered > WWTP > Aerobic digester >...
CCCACGTTCGCCGGCTGCGGCATGCACGTCGAGCAGGTGCTCGGCGGCGTGCCCAAGGACCAGCGCTGCAAGTGCAACGAGAAGGCCGAGACCAGCGGCGGCAGCGCCAAGGGCGGCTGGTGGCAGCTGTTCAAGTAGGCCGCGCGGCCCGCCGCGGCCGCGATCAGTCGTCGCCGGCGTGGCTCTGCGCCAGCTTCTCGAGCACCGCCTGATCTTCGAGCGTCGTGGTGTCGCCGCGCGCGGTCGAGCCGCTGGCGACCTCACGCAGCAGGCGCCGCATGATCTTGCCCGAGCGGGTCTTGGGCAGCGCATCGGCGAAGCGGATCTCCTCGGGCCGCGCCAGCGCGCCGATCTGATCGGCGACGTGGCCGCGCAGCTCCTTGGCCAGCGCCTCGTCGGCGGCGACGCCGGACCGCGGCGTCACGAACGCGACGATGGCCTGGCCCTTGAGCTCGTCCGGGCGGCCGACCACCGCGGCCTCGGCCACCTTGGGGTGCGAGACCAGCGCGCTCTCGACCTCCATGGTCGACAGCCGGTGGCCGGCGACGTTGATGACGTCGTCGACGCGGCCCATGATCCAGAAGTAGCCGTCGGCGTCCCGGCGGGCGCCGTCGCCCGCGAAGTACACGCCGGGGATCTCGCCGAAGTAGGTCTTCTCGAACCGCTCGTGGTCGCCGAAGATCGTGCGCAGCATCGACGGCCACGGCCGCTTGATGACCAGGAAGCCGCCCTGGTTGGGGCCGCACGACGTGCCGTGCTTGTCGACGACGTCGACCTCGATGCCGGGCAGCGGCTTGGTCGCCGACCCCGGCTTGGTCGGGGTCGCCCCGGGCAGCGGCGAGATCATGATCGAGCCGGTCTCGGTCTGCCACCAGGTGTCGACCACCGGGCAGCGATCGCCGCCGATCGTGCGCCGGTACCACATCCACGCCTCGGGGTTGATCGGCTCGCCGACCGAGCCCAGCAGGCGCAGCGACGACAGGTCGTGGCCGGCGGGGTACTCGTCGCCCCAGCGCATGAAGGCGCGGATCGCGGTCGGCGCGGTGTAGAAGACCGTCACGCCCCAGCGCTCGATGATGTCCCAGAACCGATCGGGCGCCGGCTGGTTGGGCGCGCCCTCGTACAGCATCACCGTCGCGCCGTTCATCAGCGGGCCGTAGACGACGTACGAGTGGCCGGTGACCCAGCCGATGTCGGCGGTGCACCAGAAGATGTCGTCGTCGCGCAGGTCGAACACCAGCTTCGAGGTGTAGTAGGCGCCGACCTGGTAGCCGCCGGTGGTGTGGACGATGCCCTTGGGCTTGCCCGTGGTGCCGCTGGTGTACAGCGAGAACAGCGTGTGCTCCGACGACAGCGCCGGCGGCGTGTGGCGCGGGCTGGCCTTGTCGACGGTGTCGTGCCACCAGACGTCGCGGTTGATGCGGAAGTCGATGTCCTGACCGGTGCGCCGCACGACGACGACGTGCTCGACGTCGGGTCAGCCTTCGCCGTGGGTCAGCGCGCGGTCGACGTTGGCCTTGAGCGGCACGATCGCGCCGCGCCGCCAGCCGCCGTCGGAGGTGATGACCACCCGCGCCTTGGAGTCGCGGACGCGGTCGGCCAGCGCCTCGGCCGAGAAGCCGCCGAACACGACGGTGTGCGGGGCGCCGAGGCGCGCGCACGCCAGCATCGCGATCACCGCCTCGGGGATCATCGGCAGGTAGATCGCGACGAAGTCGCCGGCCCGCACGCCGAGATCGTGGAGCGCGTTGGCGGCCTGGCACACCGCGCGGTGGAGCTGGTGGTAGGTCAGCACCTTGGTGTCGCCGGGCTCGCCCTCGAACAACAGCGCCGCCTTGTTCTTGCGCGGGCCGTCGAGGTGCCGATCGAGGCAGTTGACCGTGATGTTGGTGCGGGCGCCGACGAACCAGCGGGCGTCGGGCGACTGCCAGTCGAGCACCCGCTGCCACGGCGTCGACCACGTGAGCTCCTTGGCGACCTCGGCCCAGAACCCGTCGGGGTCCTTGCGGGCGCGCGCGGCCATCGCCTCGTAGGCGGCCATCAAGCCGACCCGCGCCGACTCGGCGAACTCGGCCGGCGGCGGGAAGACGCGATCCTCGACCAGCACCGACTGGATGGCGTCGCTCACGACGCGCCTCCCACCGCGATCATCTCGATCTCGACGCGGGCGTCCTTGGGCAGCCGCGCCACCTGCACCGTCGAGCGGGCCGGCGGGGCGCCGCTGAAGCGCTCGGCGTAGAGCGCGTTCACCGCGGCGAAGTCACCCATGTCGGTGAGGAAGATCGTGGTCTTGACGACGTCGGCGAACCCGACCCCGGCGGCGGCCAGCACCGCGGCGAGGTTGTCGAGCACCCGGCGGGTCTCGGCGGCGAGGTCGCCGGTGACCATCTGGCCGGTGGTGGGATCGAGCGGGATCTGGCCGGAGGTGAACACCAGATTGCCGGCGCGGATGGCCTGGGAGTACGGCCCGATCGCGGCGGGGGCAGCCGGGGTGGCGATGACGGAGCGCTGCATGCATCGTTGGTATCACGGCGGCGCGCGAGCTTCCGCGCTCCGGCCGTTGACACGCGCGGCGACCGCGGTTAAACACGAGCGGCTTCCGGGCGCTTAACTCAGCGGAAGAGTGACGCCTTCACACGGCGTAAGTCGTAGGTTCAATCCCTACAGCGCCCACGAAACGGGGTTGGTTGCGGTGGCCGGGCACAGATGCCGGGACTGATGCCGGAAGGCAGCGGTCGCGGTGTGCGGCCCCATCCGCGGTGAGCGCAATGACCTGTCACCGTTGGGCGCGACGGTGGCATCGTCGGCGGCATCGCGGTTGCTGTAGCTGGCGATCGCACCCTCGCTGGAGCCCGTCCGATGCATCGCCTCGCCCTGCCCGCCCTATGCCTCTCCCTGATCGCGACCGGCGCCGCGCGCGCCGACCGCGGCGCGCCGATCATCGGCGGCCGCGAGGTCGTGTCGGCCGACTTCCCGTCGGTGGTGGCCCTCGAGAACGGCCCGGGCAACTGGTTCTGCACGGGCACGCTCATCCACCCCAGCTGGGTGCTGACCGCCGCGCACTGCGTCGAGGGCGAGACCGTGACGTCGATGAAGGTCCGACTGTCGGACACCGACGTCAACGACACCAGCGGCGGCACCGAGGTCGCGGTGGCGGCGATCCACGCCAACCCCGGCTACGACGGCGTCGCCTGGGACGACGACGTCGCGGTGATCGAGCTCGCGGCGCCGGTCACCGACGTCGCGCCGACGCCGATCCACCGCGCGGTGGTGGCGTTCGGCACCAGCGTCACCCAGGTCGGCTACGGCGACGCGGACGACAACGGCGGCGGCGCCGGCCGGCTGCGCGCGGTCGACGTGACGTCGATCGACTGCGGCCAGGTCAACGACGCCGGGGTGACCAACGCGAACCTGCTGTGCTTCGACGCCAGCGTCGGCCGCACCACCTGCTACGGCGACAGCGGCGGGCCGACGTTCGTCGCGGTCGGCGGCGGGCTCGCGGTCGCGGGCATCACCTCGGGCGGCACCGCCGACCTGTGCACCCAGGGCTTCGATCTCGAGACCTCGGTGGCCGGCGAGCTCGCCTTCATCGACCAGTACGTGCCGGTCGCGATGCCGGCGGGCGTCGACGCCGGCGTCGACGGCGGCGGCGGCGACGAGTCAGGCTGCTGCTCGTCGGGCCACGGCCAGGCCGGCGGCGCGACGGCGCTGGCCGCGGGCGCGCTGGGCGCGGTGCTGATGCGGCGGCGCCGGCGCTGACGTCGGCGCCGGCCACGCGAACGGCGACGCCGGTCAGCGCTTGGGCCCGGGCAACGGCTCGCCGGTCTGGGTCTCTTCGTTCTGCGACCAGTCGATCAGCTGATCGTCGTCGACCTGCTCGGGCTCCTTCTTCCAGGTGTCGCCGAGGTCGGTCTCGATCTCGAAGTCGGTGGCGGTCGACGCGCGGCCGGCCGGCGCGCGGCCGTCGGGCTTGCGCGCCGGCATCGCCGCGGCGGCCTGCGGCCTGCGGGCGCCCAGCGTGGTGCGCGGCGTGCCGTTGCCGGGGCGCGGCGGCGCAGGCGGGTCACCGAGGGGCGCCGGCTCCGCGGTGCGGGCGCGGCTGGCGCCGTCGGTGGCCGCGGCGCGGGTCGGCGCGGCCGGCAGCGGCGCGGCGGGCCCGGGCGCCGGCGCGGGCGCCGGGACGGGCGCCGCGCTCGAACGCACCGCCTCGACGGTGCGCTCGTCGGCGGTCGAGGCGCGCGGCGCGGGCACGGGCGCGACCGGGGCGACCGGGGCGACCGGGGCGACCGGCGCGACGCTCGGGGCCGGCGCGACGGCGGCGACGCCGACCGGCGCGACCGGCGCGGCGATCACCGCCGGCGGCGGCGCGACCAGGCCACGGCCGAGGGCGCGCTGGGCCAGCTGCGCCAGGCAGGCCCACAGGATCGGCAGCGGCACGTGCTCGCACAGCACCGGCACCGTGATCGTTTCGACCACCAACCGCGCGTCGGTGCGCGGCGCCGCGAGGCACGCGGCGAGCAGCTTCTGCCACTCGCCGCGTGGCAGGTGCAGCGACAGCACATCGGGCGTCGCGTGCACCAGCAGGTCGTCGGGCGTCGCCACGCCCAGCTCCAGGGCGCGCGCCAGGGTCGTCGCGAAGAACGCGCGCGGCCCGGACAGCGTCGAGGTGCTGGCCATCGTCACCGGCCTCCGGTGATCCCGGCACGCTCGGCCGCGGCGGCGATGCACTCCCACAAGACGTCGTGCGGGAGGTGCCGGGCCATCACGTCGGGGGTGACCGTCTCGAGGACGCGCTCGGGCGTCATGGCGCCGGCCGCCAGCGACGCGGCGAGCACCTTGGACAGCAGCTCTGGCGGCAGGTTGGTCGCCAGCACCTCGGGTGTGGCGTGGCGGAGCACATCGGCAGGTCCGAAGATCTGCTGGGTGAGCCCCGATTCCATCATCGTCGCGAACCAGCGCTGACGCGCTTCGATCGACATCGGCGCCAAGGCTATCACACTGGCGCGATCCCCCCCTCGGGGACCGCAGGTCGTCGTGGGGTAGCGTCCCGCGTCGGCGCGGCGCGCCCGTGATCGCGGCCGCCGCATCCCGCCGAAACAACTGGCGCCTCGACCCGATTCTCAGATTTCTCGGGTGCTCCCCGGGACTTCGGGTTGCGCGCCGGCGGTTCTTTGCGCAAGGTGCCACTATGACCCGCGGTGAAGTCAGGTCGCGTGAATCCGCGGGGACGGTCCTGTATCGCCAGCTTGGCGACCAGCTCGAAGTGCTCCTGGTCCACCCGGCCGGCGCCTACAACCGCCGCGCGCCCTGGGGCATCCCCAAAGGCCAGCCCAACCCCGGAGAAGAGCTCGAGGCGACGGCCCGCCGCGAGACGATGGAAGAGACCGGGGTCATCGCCGAGTCGCTGATCGCCGTCGGGTTCGTCGACTACACCCGATCGCGCAAGCGCGTGCACGCGTTCGTCGGTCCCGCGCCGGTGCAAGCCGCGCCGCGCTGCGCGTCGTGGGAGGTCGACAAGGCCGAGTTCATCGAGGTCTCGCGGGCGCGGCGCATCATCCACCCCGATCAGGCCACCCTCCTGGACCGGATGCTCAAGGTGCTGGCCGGCGAGACGCTCGAGCCGCCCCGCGACGTGGCGATCGGCGATCAGTGATCGCCGTCGCGCCGCGGCCGATCGCCCCCACGATTCCAGCAGCTTGCCGACGCTGATCGGCATTCGTAGAAAACTCCACCCGCCGGGCATTGCGCAAAAGGCGCGCGATGATCACTGTGCCGGGAATCCGATCCGATACCGGCTCGGTTGTCACTCGTAGTAGTAGCAGCTCCGCGGCCCCCCGCCCGAATCTCTCGGGCAATCGCGCGCCCCCGCGCAACGTTTTTGGCCCGCCGAGCGTCCGAACGTCGATCGGCACGCCCTGCGGCCGAATCGCGGGAGAGCGTCATGACCAAGCCGATCCAGACCAAGCTTCGCACGTCCGTCCGCGCGACCCACGGGCGCGCAGGTGCGCCCGCGCGGGCCACCTCGTCCGACACGCCGCGACCGGCCAGCGCCGACTCCAAGCTGTTGCGGACGGACTCGGACGACCACCTGTCGACCTACTTCCGCGACCTGGCCGAGCACGAGCTGCTGGGCCCGGAGCAGGAGCGCGAGCTGTCCCAGGGCATCGAGGATCAGGAGATCCTGACCTGGGAGCGCGTGCTCGCGCGCGCCGACGTCGGCCCCGAGGTGCTGACGATGCTCGACGGCAAGCTCGACGAGCCGCTCAAGGCGCAGAAGTACCTCAAGGCCGCCGAGGCGGTCGTCGCGAAGAAGACCGACAAGCGCGCGATCGCGCGCCTGGCCGCGGCCGCCCGTGAGCTCGGCGAGGTGCTGCGCGCGCAGGACCTCGACCGGCTGCACATCGACGCGGTCCGGCGCGAGCTGCGCCGGGCGCGCGGCATCGCGCTCGCCGCGGGCAAGCGCGGCGCCGAGGAGGTGACGTTCGCGGCCGGCACGCCGGCGTTCGCGTCGTACCTGGCCGGCATCGACGAGGCCTACCGCGGCAGCTCGAACCTCCGCGAGGAGTTCGTGAAGTGCAACCTGCGCCTGGTGGTGACCATGGCGCGGCGCTACGACCGCGGCGGCATGCCGCTGGCCGACCTGATCCAGGAGGGCAACCTCGGGCTCATGCACGCGGTCAGCCGCTTCGACTACCGCCGCGGCCTGCGCTTCTCGACCTACGCGTGCTGGTGGATCCGCCACGCGATCGGCCGCGCGCTGGCCGACAAGGCCCGCGCCGTGCGCATCCCGGTGCACATGCTCGAGGCGCAGCAGCAGCTCGAGAAGGTGCGCCAGGGCCTGGTGCGCGAGCTCGGCCGTCAGCCGACCCCGCAGGAGGTCGCGAAGGCGGCCCGGGTGCCGCTGGCCAAGCTCAACCAGATGCACCGCTACCTGATGGGCCAGCCGCTCAGCCTCGACCGGCCGATCCACGACGACGACGAGCGCGCGCTCGGCGACATGCTGGCGGACCCCGAGACCGAGGACGCCAACCCCGCCGAGGACATCACCACCACCGCGCTGTCCAAGCAGGTGCGGTCGCTGATGGGCGAGCTGTCGCCGATCGAGGCCGACGTGATCCGCAAGCGCTTCGGCCTGGGCGACGACGAGGAGCGCACGTTCCGCGAGATCGGCGACCAGTACCACCTGTCGCGCGAGCGCATCCGGCAGATCCAGAACTCGGCGCTGGGCAAGCTCAAGAAGGCGCTGGGCGACGAGCACATCGGCCTGTTCGAGTGATCGCGGGCCGCCGCCGCGTCGGCGCGCGCGGGTAGGCGTCGGTCGGGGTCGTCGGCGCGGAGCGGGTCGTGTAGGGTGGCGGGCCATGTTCGTCTGGGTCACCCACCAGGTCGCGGCGACCCGCTGGCTCAAGGCCGAGCTGGCGGAGCGCGCGCCGCACCTGCGGTTCGCGTTCGCGCGGCCCGGGCTGACCACGTTCCGCGTCGACGGCCCGCCGCCCACCGGCGCGGTGACGATGCCGACCGCGTTCGCGCGCGCGTGGGGCGTGTCGCTGGGCCGCGGCCAGGTGCCCGAGGTCCTGGCGGCGCTGACGCCCGGCGCGCCGCCGGTGCGGCTGCACGTGTTCGAGCGCGATCGCGACCAGCCGGTCGACGAGCAAGATCCCGCCGAGCGGGGCGCCCGGGCCGCGACGGTCGCGGCGAGCCTGCGCGCGGCGGCGCCGCCGGGGGCGTTCCACGACGACGAGCGCGCTCGCCCCGGCGATCGCGTGCTCGACGTGATCGTGCCGCACGGCCACGACCCCGACGAGCCGTGGCTGATCGGCGCCCACGATCACGACGCCACCCACGGGCCGTGGCCGGGCGGCGTGACCCACGTGCCGCCGCCGCCCGAGGCGCCGTCGCGGGCGTGGTGCAAGATCGAGGAGGCGCTGCGCTGGGCCGACCTCGAGCCCGCGCCCGGCGAGATCGCCGTCGAGCTCGGCGCCGCGCCGGGTGGCGCCAGCTACGCGATGCTGGTCCGCGGGGTCGAGGTCCACGGCGTCGATCCCGGCGAGATCCACCCCGACGTGCGCGGGTTCGCCGGCCCCCACGGCAACCGCTTCGTGCACCACCACCTGCCGGCCGCCGAGGTCCCGCGCGGCGCGCTGCCGCGCCGCTACCAGTGGCTGCTCAACGACGTGAACCTCGCGCCGATGGTGGCGATGAAGTACATCGAGCGCTTCGTGGCGCTCGCCCACGGCGGCCTCAAGGGCGCGGTGCTCACGCTCAAGCTCAACGACGACGGCGTCGTCGCCGCCCTGCCCCGCCTGCGCGAGCGCATCGGCAAGCTCGGCGCGCGCCAGGTGCGGATCACCCAGCTGCCCAGCCACCGCAGCGAGGTGGTGGCGATCCTCACCTGGTAGCGCGGCCGCCGCGCGGGCGGATCAGCGCCTCGGTCAGCGCCCACAGCCGATCCTGCGACGGGCGATCGAGCGCCAGCGGCGCCGGCCGGCGCGCCGTCAGCTGGTCGAAGTAGCGCCCGGTGGTCGTGGCGTGGCGCGGATCGAGCACCAGCGCGCGCAGCGCCCGCGCGGCGACCGACGGCGCGATGGCCTGGGGCGGCACTCGATCGCCGTGCAGCGCGGTGCGCACCACGCCGGGGTGGACGGCGTTGACCCGCCAGCGCGGCTGCCGGCGCGCCAGCGTCAGCGCGTACATGACGTTGGCCAGCTTGGCCTGCGCGTACGCGGCGCGGGCGTCGAAGCCGCGCGCCAGCGCCAGATCGTCCCAGGCGATGCGGCCGTGCTGGTGCAGCCCCGACGCGACGACCACGACCCGCGCGCCGTCACCCAGCGCCGGCGTCAGCGCGTCGATCAACGCGGCGTGGCCGATGTGGTTGACCGCGAACCCGAGCTCGAGGCCCGCGGCGGTGACGATCCGCCGCCGCGGCCACACGCCGGCGTTGGCCACGACCGCGGCCAGGGCGATCCGCTCGCGCGCCACGCGACGCCCGAGCTCGGCGACGCTGCCGAGGTCGGCGAGATCGAGCGGCCACGCCTCGGCGCGGGTCCCCAGCGCGGGCAGCTCGCCGCTGGCCGCCAGCCCGCGCGCCGGATCGCGGCTGGCGATGATCACCCGCCAGCCCTCGGCGACCAGCGCGCCAGCCAGCGCGCGACCGAGGCCGGCGCTGCCGCCGGTGATGAGGACGCACGGCTCGGCCACGCCCCACCCTCGCACGAAGCGGCGGCGCGAGCGACCGCCCTTGACATCTAGCAAAGTGATATCATCTTGATGTCAGAACACGGAGGGTCGCACCATGCAAGAGCGTCGCGTTCGTAGTCTGTCGGGCGGCATCGCCCTGGTCCTGGCGTTGGCCGCGTTCGGCGCGGCCGCCGCCCTGCTCGCCACCCAGCTCCCGGCCAACCCGCACGCGCCCGGCGCCGGCAAGCACATCGCGATCGGCGCGATCGGCGCCAGCGTGTTCGGCCTCGCCGGCCTGCTGCTGCTGATCGGCATGTTCACCGTCGGCCCCAACGAGGGCCGGGTGCTGCAGCTGTTCGGCCGCTACGTCGGCACGGTGCGCGACGAGGGCTGGCGCTGGGTCAACCCGTTCTACACCAAGCGCGCGCTGTCCCTGCGCATGCGCAACTTCGAGACCCCGATCATCAAGGTCAACGACGTCGAGGGCAACCCGATCGAGATCGCCGCGATCGTCGTGTGGCGCGTCGTCGACACCGCCGCCGCGTGCTTCGTGGTCGACGACATCGCGTCGTTCGTCCGGGTGCAGTCCGAGGCCGCGGTGCGCAGCCTGGCGATGCACCACCCGTACGACGGCCACGACGAGCGCACGATCTCGCTGCGCGGCCACACCGAGGCGGTCGCCGAGCAGCTGCAGAAGCACATCGCCACCCACTGCAAGCACGCCGGCATCGAGGTGGTCGACGCCAAGATCGCCCACCTCGCCTACGCCCCCGAGATCGCCCAGGCCATGCTGCAGCGCCAGCAGGCCGGCGCGATCATCGCCGCCCGCCAGCGCATCGTCGAGGGCGCGGTCGGCATGGTCGAGATGGCGCTGTCGATGCTGTCGAAGAACAAGATCGTCGAGCTCGACGAGGAGCGCAAGGCGGCGATGGTCTCCAACCTGCTGGTCGTGCTGTGCGGCGAGCGCAGCACCCAGCCGGTCATCAACGCCGGCACCTTGCACCAGGGCTAGGTGACGCCATGGCGGCCCGCAAGGCATTCCTCCTGCGTCTCGACCCGGCGGTGCTCACCGCGCTCGAGGCGTGGGCCGCCGACGACCTGCGCAGCATCAACGGCCAGATCGAGTTCCTGCTGCGCGAGGCGTTGCGCAAGGCCGGCCGCAAGGTGAAGCCGCCGGCGGACGCCGACGCGCCGGCCGAACCGAGCGGCGACGTCGGCAAGCGCCGCCGCGCCGCCGACGAGTAGCCCGGCGTCCGGCTCCGGCTCCGGCTCCGGCTCCGGCTCCGGCTCCGAAAATGCGGCGGGCGCCGCCGGTTCTCCGGGGGCGCCCGCTTGGAGCGACGGATGCGTTCGATCAGCTCACTTGCCGCTGTCGATGCGCATGCCGTAGAACGACCGGTAGACGAAGAACGCCGAGATCACGAAGCCGACGGCGGCGATGACGTGGTTGGTGGTCGCCGACAGCTTGAGCGACAGGCCGACCGCGAGGACGCCGAACAGGGTCGTGAACTTGATGACCGGGTTGAGCGCGACCGACGAGGTGTCCTTGAACGGGTCGCCGACGGTGTCGCCCACGACCGAGGCCGCGTGCAGCTCGGTGCCCTTCTCCTTCAGCTCGACCTCGACCACCTTCTTCGCGTTGTCCCAGGCGCCGCCAGCGTTGGCCATGAAGATCGCCTGGTACAGGCCGAACAGCGCCATCGAGATCAGGTAGCCGATGAAGAAGTACGGCTCGAGGCAGGCGAAGGCCAGGGTCGAGAAGAACAGCGTGAAGAAGATGTTGATCATCCCCTTCTGCGCGTACTTGGTGCAGATCTCGACGACCTTCTTCGAGTCCTCGATCGAGGCCTTGGTGGCGCCCGAGTCGAGCTTGATGTTGGCCTTGATGTACTCCACCGCGCGGTAGGCGCCGGTCGAGACCGCCTGGGTCGACGCGCCGGTGAACCA
>Ga0073899_10005387_pt1 | contig 11124 bp, 10 predicted proteins | sample KloWWTmetaKNB5Ph_FD_88975 | JGI IMG/M metagenome (GOLD analysis project Ga0073899, IMG submission 88975) | Active sludge microbial communities from Klosterneuburg, Austria, studying microevolution and ecology of nitrifiers - Klosterneuburg... | ecosystem: Engineered > WWTP > Aerobic digester >...
GCGGCTCGACACAGTGACCCACGCGTTTTGGCCTCCGGTGGGTCATCCACCGCGGCTCGACCCGGTGACCCACGCGTTTTGGCCTCCGGTGGGTCATCCACCGCGGCTCGACACAGTGACCCACGCGTTTTGGCCACCCGTGGGTCATCCACCGCGGCTCGACGCGGTCGGCTGCGCCTCAGTGCCCGCTCGGCGCCCGTGGCCCGCGGCGCAGCTCGTCGCGCTGCTCGACCAGGTGCCAGGGCAGGCCCGCGTAGACGTCGTCGAAGACGCTGTCGAGCGGCGGCGGCGGAAGCTTCTCGACCGCGTCGATCGCCCGCGAGATCTCGTCGTTCAGCTCCTGGTCGACGCGCTCGATGGCTGCCGCGTCGAGGTGGCCCTCGCGCTCGAGATGACGCCGGATCCGGTCCACCGGGTCCTTCTCGGCCCAGCGTTTCACCTCTTCTTCCGAGCGGTAGCGGGTCGGATCGTCGCTGGTCGAGTGCGCGCCCATGCGATAGGTGAACGACTCGACGAAGGTCGGGCCGCCGCCCGCGCGGGCGCGATCGACGGCGTCTTTGACCACCTTGTAGACCGCGAGCACGTCGTTGCCGTCCACGCGGACCCCCGGCAGGCCGTAGGCCTTGGCCTTCACCGCCAGCGTCTGCGACGCCGTTTGCCGCGCGGTGGGCACGCTGATCGACCAGTGGTTGTTCTGGCAGATCATCACGCACGGCACGCGGAACACCGCAGCGAAGTTCATCGCATTGTGAAAGTCGGGCTGGCTGGTAGCGCCGTCACCCATGAAGCCGACGGCCACGACCGGATCGCGCCGCAGCTTGGCGGCCCAGGCCGCACCCACCGCCTGGGGGATCTGCGGCCCGATGCAGCTGGACCACGAGACCTGGTTGACCTCGCGCGCTGCCATGTGGCTGGGCATGTTGCGACCCTTGAGCACGTCGAGCGAGTTGCCGAACACCTGGGCCAGGTATTTCTCCAGCGGAAAGCCCCGCACCAGCATGATCGAGCTCTCGCGCAGCGCCGGGAAGATCCAGTCGCCCGGCTGGGTGGCCAGCGCCGTGGCGATCGGCGTGGCCTCTTGGCCGGTGCAAGTGCCGTAGAAGCCGACCCGCCCCTGGCGCTGCAGGCCCACCATGCGCGTCTCGAGCACGCGCATCTTGCGCATCTCGCGATACATGCGCAGCAGCGTCTCGCGCGGCAGCCGCGGGTCCGTCGCCGGATCGGTGCTGCCGTCGTCGCGCAGGGCGCGAACCAACCCGACGCTGGGATCGCCGTCGGGGACACGCTGCATCGCCGTCACTCCGACTCCGCCTCGAGCAGGTTGAGCAGCTCGGTGGTGCGGTCGTCGCCGAGCTCGAGCGCCTCGGCCAGGGCGTTGATCACCTCGTTCTCCGAGTCCTCGATCTCGCTGTCGGCAAATGCCAGCGCCGCCGCCAGCGAGAACGCCGCGTCGGCCAGGGCCGGATCTTCGCGCAGGGTGGGCGCCACCGCGGCCAGCCGGGCCTCGAGGCCTTGCGTGGCGAGCTCGGCACAGCGATCGAACAGCTTCTCGATGTGGTGGGTCCGCACCGCGTGCTGTGTCAGCCCGCGCACCGCGCCCCGCAGCACGTCGCGCTCGCTGTCCGTGACCTTGCCGTCGGCCATCACCATCAGGCACATCACCTCGAACAGCGCTTCGAAGCGCTGCTTGGCGTCGGGATCGCCGGCGAACGGGTCGTCCGCCTCGGCGGCCTTCATGAAATGGACGCTCGGTGGCTGACCCACCTCCAAGAGCTCGTCGCGGATCCGGGCCAGGGTCTTGTCACGGAGCTGAATCATGCTCGTCGTCTTGTCCGCGGTCGGCCCCGGCGTCAATCTGCCCGGCCTCGGACAGCAGCGCCAGCGCCTCTTCCACCGCCGACGCTTCGGCCCGATCCGGGTCGCCGCGCATGGCGGCCAGCAGCGGCAACGCCTCGCGCAGGCCGGCGCGCCCGGCAGCAGCCACCGCCAGCGTGCGTGCGTCGCGCGACCACGCCCCGAGCCCGCGCACGATGGCCTGTCGCGCGCGCTCGTCGCCCAGCCGTGCCAGGGCCACGCGCGCCTGCCAGGCGAATGGATCACGGCTCGCACCGAACAGACCGAACGCGCGGCGTGACAGTCCGCGCCGCGCCGTCGCGAGCCCGAGCCGTCCGGCGATCTCGATGGCGGCCTCTGCGTCTTCGGGCTCGTCAGCGCCGCGCCCGTCGTCGATGGCCGCGACGATCCACGACGCCCCGCTGGTGTCGCCGGCACGACCCAAGAGCAGCGCCGCCGCCAGGCGCACCTTCGCCGCGGGGTCGTCGAGCGCGACGCGGGCCGCTTCGGCCAAGCGGGGCGGCAGCGTGCCCTCGCCCCAGCGTTCCTCCGACAGGCGCAAGGCCACGTAGCGAACCAGCGCGTCTTCGTCGCCCAGGGCGCGGTAGAGCGCCCCTTCCGCCGACTCGCGCAAGAGGTGCGCGTGAGCGATCAGCGCCTGAAAGCGCAGCGCGGGCTCGCGCGCAGAGAGCGAGCGCTCGAGCACCGCGCACAGCTCTGGGTCGTCGGCTTGGCCGATTTCACCGAGCGCCACCAGGGCCATCTGGCGCACCCGGACCTCGTCATCGCCCTTCGCGGCCCGAACCAGCGCGGGCACCGCGGCACGGGCGCCGGCGTCGGCCAGCGCAACCGCAGCGTCGGCGCGCACCCCGGGCGCAGGATCTTCATCCAGCACCGTGCACAGCCGCTCCACCGCCTCGGCCGAGCCGCCGTGGGCGTGCCGCGCCAGATCGCGCAGGGCCGACACCCGGACCTGGGTCTTCTTGTCGCCAGCGTCGCGCAGGGCGGCGGCCAGCGTGCGGGGCAGTGGGGAGAGGCCGAGCATGGGCGCGAGCAGCCTAGCCGATGCCCGCAGGCTTGGCACGGCGGGTGCTTTCGAAGCCGCGCGCTCGACTGGAGGAACTCCCATGAACAAGCTCGTCTCGACGGCCTCACTCGGTCTCGTGCTGGTCGCCTGCAACAGCCCGCAGAGCTCGGCCGCGGGCAGCGCGACCACCGCGGCGGCGACGCCACCGCCCGCCAAGTCTCAAGCCCCGCAGTCGAACATGCCGCCGCTCGATCCGAAGAACATCGTGAGTATCGCCGTCGGCTCGAAGGATCACACCACGCTGGTGACGGCGCTGAAGGCCGCCGACTACGTGCCCTCGGTCGCGAATCCGGGCCCGCTCACGGTGTTCGCCCCGACCAACGCCGCCTTCGAAAAGCTGCCGGCGGGCACGGTGGACGGCCTGCTCAAGCCCGAGAAGAAGGAGGATCTCCGGGGAGTGCTCAAGTACCACGTGACCACGTCGGTGTATGAAGCCGAGAGCTTCAAGGACGGAGACACGCTGTCGATGGCCGACGGTCAGAAGACGAAGATCGCCGTGAAAGACGGCAAGGTCTCGATCAACGGCGCGAACGTCGTGGCCTCGATTCGGGCATCGAACGGCATCGTCCACGTGGTGGACGCGGTGCTGCTGCCCCCCAAGAAGGAGTGAGCGCGATTCGCGCAAGGCCTGCGTGCGGCGAATTGTCGCACGCAACCCTGGCGCCCGCTCGACCCCTCAAGCACGCGAAATCGTGAAGGAAGGGAAGGCCGACTGGCCGTCCCTTGGCGGCACGGAACCTGCTAATCCGGCCGCGAGACCGTCGCCCCGTCGGGCGAGATCCGGAGGCATCAGATGCAACTTTCAATCGGCAAAGCGCTCGTCATGGGGGGCGCAGTTCTCGGCGTGGCGGTCGCGGCAGCGTCCTGCGAGAACAAAGCGGAGCAGAAGGCGACTCAAGCAGCCAGCGGTGCGCTGGGGGCGTCGGCCTCGCTCAAGCAGCTGATGGACTCGCGGGGGCTCAGCGAGGCGGACGTCGAAGCAGCAGTCAAGACCTACGTGCCGGGCGGCAAGGGTGACGAGTACATGATCTTCGCCTCGGGCGGGCACTCCGGCCAGGTGCTGGTCATCGGCGTGCCGTCGATGCGCTTGCTCAAGGTGATCGGCGTGTTCGCACCCGAGCCCTGGCAGGGCTACGGCTACGGCGGCGAGAGCGACAAGGTCCTGGCGGCGGGCAAGCAAAACGGCAAGTCGATCACCTGGGCCGACGTCCACCACCCGAACCTCAGCGAGACCAAGGGCGACTACGACGGCCAGTTCCTGTTCGTGAACGACAAGGCCAACGGTCGCGTCGCGGTGGTCGACCTGACCGATTTCGTCACCAAGCAGATCGTGCCGAACCCGCTGGTGGCCAGCGACCACGGCGGCGCGTTCGTCGATCCGAACACCGAATATGTCATCGAGACCAGCCAGTACCCGGCACCCCTCGGCCGCGCGTACGAGCCGCTCAGCGAGTACAAGAACAAGTACCGCGGCGTCGCGATGTTCTGGAAGTTCGATCGCCAGAAGGGTCGCATCGACGTGGAGAAGAGCTTCGCGGTGGAGCTGCCGCCGTACACCCAGGACCTGGCAGACGCCGGCAAGCTGGGCAGCGACGGCTGGGCCTTCATCAACTCGTTCAACACCGAGATGGCCGTCGGCGGCACGCTCGAGGGCAAGCCGCCCATCGAGAGCGGGGCGTCCAAGAACGACATGGACTACCTGCACATCATCAACTGGAAGAAGGCCGAGCAACTGGTCAAAGACGGCAAGGCCACGACCATCAAGGGCATGAAGGTCCTTCCGCTGAAGGTCTCGGGTGAAGAGGGCGTGCTGACCCTGGTGGGCGAGCCCAAGAGCCCCCACGGCTGCGACGTGACGCCCGACGGCACGGCAGTGGTGGTCGGCGGCAAGCTGGACACCCACGCCACGGTCTACGACTTCGCCAAGATGAAGGCGCTGATCGATCAGAAGAAGTTCGAAGGCAAAGACGACTACGGCGTGCCGATCCTGAACTTCAAAGAGGCGATCCGCGGCCAGGTCGAGATCGGCCTCGGCCCGCTGCACACGGTCTTCGACGACAAGGGCTTCGCCTACACCTCGGTGTTCATCGAGAGCGTGGTCGCCAAGTGGTCGCTCAAGGACATGAAGACCGTCGAGAAGCTGCCGGTGCACTACAACATCGGCCACATCATGGCGGCCGAGGGCGACACCGTGAGCCCGGACGGCAAGTACGTGGTGGCGATGAACAAGATGAGCATGGACCGCTTCTCCAAGGTCGGCCCGCTCTATCCGCAGAACTTCCAGCTGGTGGACACCACCGGCGACCAGATGCGGATCTTGATCGACGCCCCGATCGGCATCGGCGAGCCCCACTATTCGCAGATGATCAAGATCGACAAGCTGAAGCCGATCAGCGCCTACAAGCCGGGCGAGAACCCGTACACCGGGCACGTCGATCCGAACGCCGTGCTCAAGGAGAAGGACGCGAAGATCGTCCGCAACGGCACCACGGTCGACGTCTACATGACGGCCATCCGCAGCCACTTCGTCCCCGACCAGATCGAGGTCAACGAGGGCGACACCGTCAACATCCACCTCACCAGCCTCGAGAGCGCCGAGGACCAGGTGCACGGCTTCGCGCTCAACATGTACAACGTGAACGTCAGCCTCGAGCCGGGCAAGCACGAGAACATCAGCTTCAAGGCCGATGTCCCCGGCGTGTTCCCGTTCTTCTGCACCGAGTTCTGCTCGGCGCTGCATCTCGAGATGGCGGGGTACTTCCTGGTGAAACCGAAGTGAGGACGTAGGGGGAGACTGCCGAGCAGCTCCATCATGACCAGCATTGCCGCCGACTCAGTCAGACACAGCGCATTCCGAGATGGCCACCGTCACCTGACGGTGGCGAAGAAGAAGCCGGGCGGCCGCCACTTCGCGGCGAGGTGGAGCGTGATTGCGCTCTCCCTCGCCGCGGTCGGGCTGCAAGTCGCCTCGCTGTTCCAACCCTGGTGGTGGATCAAGCTCTATGCACCCCAGTACCCCAAGGGCCTCAAGATGGTGATCGCGCTCACTGGCGTGTCCGGCGACGTGCGCGAGGTGGACATCTTGAACCACTACATCGGCATGGCGACCATGGAGAAGGCCGCCGCCGTCGAGCGCCAGCTCGCCGGCTACGGAATCGCCTTCTTGGCCATTGCCATCGTCGCGGTCGCGCTCTTGGCCGGCAAGCGGCTGAACAAGCTGCTGGCCGTGGTGGGTTTCGCCTTCCCCTTCGCCTTCCTGGCCGACAGCCTGTTCTGGATGTACCGCTTCGGTCACACCATGAACCCCGAGGCGCCCATCCGGCTGCCCGCCTTCACGCCCCAGCTCTTCGGCAACGGCAAGATCGGCCAGTTCATGACCTTTGCCCAGCCTTCGGTGGGGTTCTGGCTGGCCGTCGCCGCCTTCGTGGTGCTGCTCGCCGCCGCCTTCGCTCGCTCGCGCGTGTGCGCGGGGTGTGCGAAGAAGGGTGAGTGCGGGGCGATTTGCCGGGATGGTTTCGTCGGGCCCAAGGCGGGCGCCGCCCCGTGAACGACGCCACGCGGCGGCGCGCAGCTTGGGCCGTGGCCGCCACCGTGGCGCTGGCGCTGTGCGTGGTCGCCGCCAAGAACCTGCGGCCCAGCTGGCACGCGCCCCCGGACATCCCGGTGCCCCGCGGCCCAGCGGCGCGCGTGCCCCCGCCCGGCGCCGCCATCGCCCACGACGACGCCGAGCTCCGGCGGCTGCTGGGCGACCCTGCGGACCCCCGCGAGCTCTGGCTCGAGGGCCGGGTGTACCACGGCGACTTCGAGATCAAGCGCCCGCTGACCTTGCGCGGCACCGGTCAGAGCGTGCTCGACGGCTCCGGTTCCGGCACCGTGCTCACCATCGAAGCCGACGGCGTCACGGTCGAGAACCTGACGGTGCGCGACTCGGGGCGACGCCACACGGCGGAAGACTCGGGCGTGAAGGCCACCGGGAAGAACATCGTGCTGCGCGACCTGCGCACCGAAGACACCCTGTTCGGCATCCAGCTTGCCGTCTGTCACGGCTGCCTGATCGAAGGCGCGCACGTGGCCGGCACCGCCGGCGACGAGCTGCGCGGCGACGGTATCAAGATCTGGGAGTCCCACGACTCGGCGGTGCGCCGCTCGCTGGTCGAGCGGGCGCGCGACGTGGTGGTCTGGTACTCGCGGCGCGTGACGCTCGAGCAGCTGAGCGTGCGGGGCAGCCGCTACGGCGCCCACTTCATGTACGCCCACGACGGGATCACCATCGACAGCCGGTTCGTCGACAACGAGGTGGGCATCTTCGTGATGTACAGCTCCCGGGTGCGGGCCGAGCGCAACGTGCTGGCCGGCGCCCGCGGTTCGGCGGGCATGGGTTTTGGCTTCAAAGAGAGCGAGACCGTGCTCTTGGCGAGCAACTGGGTCGTGGCGAACACCACCGGGATCTACCTGGACAACACGCCGCGCTCGCCCCATGAAGTGGTGCGTTTCGAGAAGAACCTCTTGGCACTGAACGACGTGGCCCTGCGGACCCACGGAGCCAATCGTGGCATCCAGTTCGAGAACAACGACCTGCAAGGCAACAACGTCGTCGGCGAGGTCGACGGCGGGGGTGACATGCTCGCCTTGAAGTTCGCCGGGAACCACTGGTCGGAATATGCCGGCTACGACCTGAATCGCGACGGCCAAGGCGACGTCCCCTACGAGGTGAAGCGGCTCTCGGGGGAGCTGACCGACTCGCGGCCGGTGCTCCGCTACTTCCGCGGCACGGTGGCGATGAGCCTGGTCGACGCCATCTCCGAGGCCGTGCCCACCTTCTCGCGGAGGAAGCTCTTGGTCGACGCCACGCCTTCGTACGTGCGGAGCACCCCGTGATCGAGATCGCCCACGTCAGCAAGTCGTTCGGCAAGGTCACGGCCCTGCGCGACGTCTGCCTCGGCATCGAAGCCGGCGAGCGCGTCGCCTTCGTGGGCGCCAACGGCTCGGGCAAGACCACGCTCCTGCGCAGCATGCTGGGGCTCCTCTCCGTGGACGGGCGGGTCAGCATCGCCGGGGTCGACGTGCACCAGAGCCCCGAGGTGGCGCTGAAGAGCGTGGCCTACATGCCGCAGATCGCGCCGCCGCTCGAAGCGCCGGTGCGCGAGGTGGTGACCGCGATCTGCCGCCTCCGGGGCATCGAGCCGCGCAACGTCGAGGCCCGGGCGGCGCGCATGGGCTTGATCCTGGGCGACGTGGCGAAGAAGCGGATGCGGGATCTGTCGGGCGGCACCAAGCAGAAGCTGTTGGCGGCCCTCACCCTGGCGGCCGAGGCTCCCATCTTGGTGTGCGACGAGCCCACCGCAAACCTCGACGCCCAGGCCCGCGCGGCCTTCTTCAGCCAGCTCGACGCCCGCCCCAAGCATCACATCACGGTGCTCTGCTCGCACCGCATCGACGAGGTCCGGCAGCTGGTCGACCGCGTGGTCGAGCTCTCGGAAGGTCGCGTCGAGCGGGACGCCTCGGTGAGCGAGCTGCTGGCCGACCGGCAGCGTTTCCGGATCGAGGTCTTGCTCTCGAAGTCCGCGCCGGACGCAGTCTCGCTGTTCCTGATCGACAGCGGCTTCGCCGCCGCCGGTCCCAGTCGCTTCGAGGCCCTGGTGACGCAGGCGGACAAGGTCGCCATCGTGGCTCGCCTGGTACGCGAGCACGGCTCGTGCATCTCGGACCTCAGCGTGTACCACGTGGACGATCTGGATCTCGGTGAGCGGGCGAGCCGCCCGCAGCTCAAGGTGGTGTGACGTGAAAGCCGCCGTGCTCCTCGCCCTGACCCTCGGCCTCCTGGCGTGCGAATCCGCCGACGGCCCGAAGGACCCTGTGTGGGGCAAACAGCCCTGCGGCAGCTGCGCCATGCTGGTCAGTGAGCCGCCGCACGCGGCGCAGCTGGTGACGGCTGACGGCACGCGCGTCTACTTCGACGACCTCGGCTGCATGGCGAGCTGGGTGCTGGAGCGCAACGCGAGCCCCCCCAAGATGTGGGTGCGCGACGCCGCCGGGGCCTGGGTCGACGCGCGCTCGGCCAAGTTCAAGGGCGGCGGAAAGACCCCGATGGATTTCGGGTTTTCGCACGCCGCCGATGGCGACGCGAGCTGGGCCGACGTGGAGCGCGCCGCGAAGAAACGGGCAGAGAAACGATGACCACCGCCGACCGCCAGAACGCACTGTTCCGTCTCGAGCTGGCCGACGCGCTCCGGTCGCGCTGGGTGGTGTTCACCGCAGCCGTCTACGGCGCGGTGTTCGCCGCGTTCATCTGGCTGGGCCTGCGCGAGTCGACGGTGCTGGGCTTCACCGGGCTGTCGCGCGTGGTGCTGAACGTGGCCAACGCCGTGGTGATCGCCGTACCGCTGGTGGCCTTGGTCGCGTCCAGCCAGACGGTGGTGCGCGCTCGCACCAGCGGCTTCTTCGAGCTGATGCTGGCACAGCCCTGCCGCCGGCAAGACTGGCTGGTGGCGGTGATTGGTTCGCGCATCCTGGTGGTGCTCGGGCCACTGGTGGTGATCTTGCTCGGCACGCTGGTCCTCGGGCAGTTCGCCGGGGCCGACAAGACCCTGGCCCCGCTCGTGCTCCGAAGCCTGGCGGTGACGGCGGCGCTCTCGTGGGCGTTTCTGGGCATCGGCCTGGTCGCTTCGGTCTTCGCGCGGACCCCCGAGCGGGCCACCGTGTACTCGCTCTTGGCCTGGGTGGTTGGCGCGGCCCTCCACGACTTCGCGCTGATCGGCGCGCTCTTGCGCTTCCGGCTGGCACCCGAGGCGGTGTTCGCCCTCGCGGCGCTGAACCCGGTCGAGGCGGCGCGGGTGGCGCTGCTGTCGGGGGTCGATCCCGAGCTGGGCGTGCTCGGCCCGGTGGGTTTCTGGCTCGCCAACAGCTTCGGACCCAGGCTCACGCTGCTGGTGGGCGTGGCCTGGCCGGTGGCGCTCGGCACGGCGTGCATGGCGCTCACCGCGCGCCGGCTCTCGAAGGCCGATCTGGTGGGGTGAGCCCCGCTTAGAAGGGCGTGGCGCTGGCCCAGTCCTTCTCGAAGGTCGAGACCATGGCCTTGACGGCGGCGGTCTCGGTCATCACCAGCCCCACCTCGCGGTTCTTGTTGAGCGAGGTGTACGACAGGTTCTCGGAGCCGACGTAGGCCCGGGCGCCGTCCGCGACCATGGCCTTCACGTGCACGCTCGGGGCGCCGAGCCATCGCGCCGGGATGCCCTGCGACGCGAGGAACGTCGCCGCCGACTGGTTCGCGTCGATCCAGCTGGGGTTCGCCAGGATCACGCGCACGTCGACCCCGGCCGCCTTGCGGGCGGCCACGGCGGCCTTCACCGAGGTGTCGGCAAACTGCATGGATTCGACGACCAGCGACGTCTTCGCGCCGGCGATCAGCGCCAAGATGCGCGCCTTGGCGTTGATCGGCGAGACCAGCAGCCGAGTGCAGGTGAGGCTGGGGCTCTGCCCGGCGAAGTCCGCGTCGAACAGCGCCGAAAGGTTCGCCAGATCCCACGGGTCGCGATCGGTGACCACCAGGTTTCGCTCTTTGAGCATGAAGCTCTTCAAGTAGTTTCCGGTCGAGATCACCGCCACCGCGTCGTCCACCACGATCAGCTTCGCGTGCATGTAGGTGAAGTCGGGATCGCTCCACACCACGCTGGCACCCGCTTGCACCAGCACGTCGTGGTACTTCTGGTTCACGCCCTTCTGCGAGGCGTCCAAGATCACGCGCACCGTGACGCCCGCCTTGGCTTTCTGCGTGAGGGCGTCGAGCACGCCGCCGTACCCCATCTGATAGACCATCACGTCGATCGAGACCTTGGCGGCCGACAGCGCATCGACGAACGGGGCCTCGCCGGCCTCGGGAAGCACCGCCAGCTCGGCGGGGACGCTGCGGGGATCGAGCTCGGAGCACGCCGGCACGACCCCACCGGAACCCCCGCCGCCGCCCGTGCCCGCGTCGGCCCCCGCGGCGCCGCCGCTGCCCGCGCTGCCCCCGGCGCCGGACGCGCCGGCCGCGCCAGCCGCGCCGCCGCTGCCCCCGCTGCCCACGGCACCGCCACTGCCCCCGCCCGCGCCCGATCCCCCGCTGCTTGCGCCGCCCCCCGGGCCGTCCGCGGGCGATTCGGGCTCGCCCGAGCAGCCCAGGGCTGCGAACGCGAGGGCCAGGGCAGAGCAGCGGAAGCGCGTGA
>Ga0073899_10005390_pt1 | contig 11122 bp, 10 predicted proteins | sample KloWWTmetaKNB5Ph_FD_88975 | JGI IMG/M metagenome (GOLD analysis project Ga0073899, IMG submission 88975) | Active sludge microbial communities from Klosterneuburg, Austria, studying microevolution and ecology of nitrifiers - Klosterneuburg... | ecosystem: Engineered > WWTP > Aerobic digester >...
AGCGCCTCGGGCGACCTCTGCGACCGGGCCTTTCATCGTGAGGCTGAAGTCCTGGGCGACTTCGATGTTGAGCGTGCCGCCGGGCATCTTCACTGTGACCGGTCCCTTCACCAGTCCAAGACGAACGGCGGCGCTGGCGGCGGCGCAGGAGGACGATCCGGAGGCCTGCGTTTCACCGGCGCCGCGTTCCCAGATCAGAATAAAGATTTCTTTCGGGCCGGTGGGCACCGCAAGTTGGACGTTGGTCCGCTTCGGGAAGAGGGAATGGTGTTCGAGCGCAGGCCCTAGTGTGAGGAGGTCCTCCCTGGTCCAGGTTTCGCCAGACTGTTTGAAAATCACGCAGTGGGGATTGCCGACGCTGACACCGGTGAATTGCAACGACCGCCCGGCGGCTTCGATGGGCTGCTGGATCAGTTCATCGACGGTGGCCGTGCAGGGGAGGGCGCCCGGTTGGAAGGTGGCCCGTCCCATCTCGACGGTCGCGGCTGCCGCGTCGCCGTGGCGGTCGAGATGGAGGGCAATGGAGACCAATCCCCCCTTGGTTTCGACGGTGAAGGTTCGCTTCTTGGTTTTTCCGGTGGCATGCAGGTAGCGGGCGAAAATGCGCAGGCCATTGCCAGACTTTTCAGCTTCGCTGCCGTCGGGATTGTAGATCCGCAGGCCGAAGTCGGCTTTTTTTGATGGAACCAGCGCCAAGATCCCGTCGCTGCCCAGTCCCCAGTGGCGATCGCAGATGCCGCGGATTTTACCGGGGGTGAGTTTAAATGTCAGTTCCGTGGGGTCCATCACCACATAGTCGTTGCCGAGTCCGTGTCCGCGAAAAAACCCGTTCTTCATCTGCGCGCTCCTTCTTGTCGTGTGCCGCTCGTAAAACGTGAAGCGAAGGAACAATACTTGGGTGGATTAGAATTCGTCAATGGGTTGGCATGCGCAGACAATTGGCCGGGAGGGAGCAATGAGCGGTGCACATCGCTCACTGTCGAACGACGAGCGACGCTTCACGAGCGACGAAGAACAGCGCTTACACGAGCGCTGTCCCCGGTGGGCGCTCGATGAGTTCCACTTCGTAGCCGTCCGGCGCATCGATGAAAATGAAGCGACTGCCGGAGGATGTGTTGGTCGGACCGTCGGTGATCTTCACCTGTTTTGATTCCAGCGACCGGATCGTCTCGTCGAGATTCTCGACCTGAAAGGCGAGATGCACCAGATCTTCCTGCACCGTCACCGGTCCACTGGCGGGAAAGCTGCACAGTTCGATGAGTTCTTCACTGTTGGGGACTTTGAGGAAGGCGAGGTGCGACCCGCGCGGCGAGACCTTGCGCTCCAGCACTTCCAGGCCCAATACGTGCTGATAGAAGCGGATCGTCTGATCCATGTCGCTGACGCGCATGCGGGTATGGAGGAGTTTTGTGACTTTCATACGAGGAGCTTATAGCAGATGGCGTCTAGCTGATGGCAAGAGAAGAAATGAGCCGTGCTGTTATGTTCTCTGCCCATAGGCTATCGGCCATTAGCTCTTTCTCGCCGGCCCGGCCGTTTTTCGCAGCAGAATTTCCGCGTAACCGGGGATCAGAAAATTCGGCATGGGACCGATTTCCTTATACCCCTGCTTTCGGTAGAAGGCCCGGGCGGCGTCGTTGAAGTCCGAGACGCACGCGAACATGTTCTTGGCCCGTGCGAAGGTGAGTGATTCGACGTGGGACAATAAGCGACGTCCCAGTCCCTGGCCGATGGCCGACGGCGCGATCCCGAGTAATTCCAGGTAATCGCCGAACAGGAATTTCCTGCGCACGATGGCGATGCCCACCACCTGTCCCTCGATCTCCAGCACAAACGTATCGCGTCCTGCGGGCAGTGGCGCAAAGATACGGTTCCAGTCGACGGCGGTGAAGCCGAGCTGTTTCCAGGGATCGGAGCTGGTCAAAATCCCGACCACCGAGTCGCGATCCTCCGCCCGCATGTCGCGAATTAGGGTGTGGGGGTTGCTGTCGATTGGTGGCATCGTAAGAGGTCCGATACGGTCATCGGGGTCAGGCCCTTGGCCGGCAACAGGGTGGCGGCCAGAGTTTCGGTGACTTCGCGGGTGTGTTTGCCCTTTCCGTTGGCATGCATGACGATCACACTGCCCGGCTTCATTCGTTTCTGCACGCGGGTCACGATTGCCTCTGCCGCCAGCGTCGGGTCGGGATCCCCGGACTCGATGTTCCACAGGATGAACTTCTGTCCCAGGGCTTGTACGGCTTCTACCGTGTCGTCGTTATATTCCCCATAGGGCGGCCGGAACAGGATGGCCGGATGTCCGTATCTGATCTTGAGCAGGCGAACCGGCCCCATAATTTCCTGTTTCTGTGCTTCGACGTCGTGCATCGGCAGATGGGCATGTACTTCGCCATGGGTCCCGATTTCGAAAAACGGCACGGCGAGCAGTTGCTTGACCTCGGCGTCGTGTTTGGCCATCCAACGACCGGACATGAAAAACGTCGCCGGCACCTTGTGCTCGATCAGGAAGTCGATCAGCTCCCGGTCGAATCCGGAGGCCGTGCGCACGGGGCATAGATCATAGGTGAGGGCCACGGCGGGGCACGAAGCCGGCCCGGACTTGATGACCTGCGCCTCCAGGGGAGCCGCCTGCAGGGCGAGTGCCATTGCGCAGATCGCCGAAACTTTGATCCAGGCCTGATTGCGACGCATGGGCGCAGTATACCCGAAGGCACGACACGGCGATAGTTGACGCTCTGTCCGAGTGGCTGCTACGGTGAACGCATGCAAGGTCCAGACTGGAAAATCGGTCGAATGTTCGGGATTCCCATCCACGTGCATGCCTCCTGGCTGTTGGTCTTTTTCTTTGTGACTTGGTCGTTAGCTACGGGCTATTTACCGGACGTGCTGCCCGGTCTCAGCGAACCGCGGTACTGGGCCATGGGCAGTGTGGCGGCCATTCTCCTGTTTGCGTCCGTCCTGCTGCATGAGCTCGGCCATTCCCTGGTGGCGCTTCGTTATCGTATCCCCATCAGTCAGATCACATTGTTTATCTTCGGCGGCGTGGCCCAGATGCGAAAGGAGCCACCGCATCCCCGGGCTGAGTTCTTGATCGCAATTGCCGGTCCAATTGTGAGTTTTCTGCTCGCGGGTGTGTGCATCGGGCTGGTCTCGTTGCTGCAAACATTTCCAACCGGAACCTCTATGCACGGGTTGGTGGCATTGGGGACGTTGCTCGGGATGGTGAACACTCAATTGGGCTTATTTAATCTGTTGCCGGGTTTTCCGTTGGACGGCGGTCGAGCCTTGCGGGCGGGGTTGTGGGCCTGGAGCAAGGATTATTACCGCGCGACGAGTCAGGCGGCATTCGTGGGCTTGCTGTTCGGGATCAGTTTCGGTCTCTTCGGAGCGTTCCTCCTCGTCGGAGCCCTGTCCGGCACCGTCTCCGGCGCTCTGGCGAGCAGTGGGGGCTGGATCGTGTTGTTGGGGGCCTTTTTGTTCGCCGCTGCGCGCGGGAGTCGGAAGCAGGCCGCCATTCGCGCGTCGCTGGCCTCGGTGCCGGTTCGCGAGCTGATGGTCAGCCATGTCGTCGCCGTATCCCCGGACAGCACAGTGGAAGAGGCCGTGAACCAGTATTGTCTCCCCTACGGCTACGGAGGATTTCCCGTGGTGCAGGACGGCCGACTGGTCGGTGTCGTGGGAGTGCGCGATGTGCAGCAGGTGAGCAATTCCCTCTGGGCGTTGCGCCGCGTAGCCGATATCATGCAACCATCCAGCGATGACATGGTGGTGTCGCCGGACCTCTCGGCGATACAGGCGTTGGAGCAGATGTTAGCGACGGGGGCTGAACGGCTCGTGGTCGTTCAAGACGGGCGACTGCTGGGCCTGGTAACGCGCGCCGCCATTGGACATTTCATTGAGCAGCGACATCCCTCCGGCATGGAATCCTCCTAGCCCGGACTATTCATCAATCCCTGCTTCGTCGTCCGATCCTCCCGCCCGGCGGGGTTTTTCTCGTTCGACCTTTGCGACGGCAGTCCTGAATGATCCGGGCTAGCGATGCGGCTGGATCGGAGACTGCGTCAAGCGGCTCGTCGGCATTGGCACTCGTGCGTCACGACGGCGCCGAGGAGCACCAGCGCAGAGGAATAGTAGACCCAGAGCATGAGGAGCACCACTTCGAGCAATGACCCGTAGAGTTGCGTGTAGACGGCGGCATCTTCGAGATAGGTCACGAACAGGGCTTTGGCGGAGACCCACAAGAGGCTGAACACCGCGCCTCCGATCGTCGCCTCTTGCCACGTGGGGCGCTGATGCGGAAGAAATCGATAGAGACACGTCACCGCGGCGAAGGCGAGCAGGAATGGGAGCGAATAGGCGATCAGGAAATCATGGGCGGCGATGGCGACTAGGTTGATCCCGAACAGGCTTGGCGCATAGGTCGCCAGCAGTTCGATGGCCTGGGTGGCGACGAACGAGATGAGGGTTAAAAATCCCAGCATCCAAATCAAGGCGACGGCCACGAGCGTTGAAATCAACGGATGCCGCTTGGCTGCCGTGCCGAACACCGTGTTCATGGCATAGTCTAGTTCATAGAAGACCAGTGCGCCGAACCAGCCGAAGGCGAGAAACACCGCCCATCGGACCTCTTCCTGTTCCGCCACGCGGCGAATATCCCTGGCGAGGCGTTCACCCATGCTGGGAAGAAAGCCTTTCAAGAATCCCAGCAAAAACTGATAGCCGATGACATCCTGGCTCACGATGAAGCTGATGCCGTACAGCAATAGAAAGACCATGGGAAAGAGAGATAGCAGGGAGAAGAAGGCCAGCGAGGCGGCCAAGCTGAGACAGCCTCGCCGTCGAAATGTATCGAACACGTTGGAGAGAAGCGACAAGTTAGTCATGCAACCCTGGGCGGTGTGGACTCGGTGAGCTACGCCAGATGGCCGAGTCCGGTGCGGAGCGCGTTGTGAGGAAGGCCGGTGCAACGTCGTCGCAGAAGTGCGGACGCCACCGCATGACGAACGATCCGGGATGCTACTTTAAGAGCGGCGCGGCCTGGCTGGCCAATGACCACAGACCATTGGGGAACAGACCCAGAAGCACGACGCCGGCGAGGGCGCAGGCCAGAACCACTGACAGGGCCGGAGAGGTTTCCAACCGTGATTGGGTGGCGATGGAACCTTCGGCCTCGCGCATATACATGACCATCACGACGCGCAGGTAGTAGAAGGCTGAAATGGCGGCGAAGATGACGGCCACGATGGCCAACCAGGTCATGCCCCCGTTTACTGCAGCCATAAAGATGTAGAACTTACCGATGAAGCCGGCCGTCGGAGGAATGCCGGCCAGCGACACCAGAAATACCAGCATGAAAAAGGCCGCCAATGGTTCCCGTTTGGCCAACCCCGCATAATCCTCGATCTGGTCGCTCTCTTGCCCTTCCTTGCGCAACATGCCGATCAATGCAAACGCTCCGAGCGTCATGAACGAATAGATGGCGATGTACAGCAAGACGCTCGCGAAACCGGTCGAGGCCCCTTCGCCGCTGTGGCGACCTGCCACCACGACCCCGATCAGGGCATACCCGGCATGGGCGATGCTGGAATAGGCCAGCATGCGTTTGATGTTGGTCTGCACGATCGCCACGAGGTTACCCAACGCAAGGGTGGCGAGACAGATCACCGTAAATAGGACGGACCAATCGGCGCTGGCTGCCCCCAGGCCCTCCACGAATACGCGGAGGAACGCGCCAAAACTGGCGGCTTTTGAGGCGACGGCCATAAAGGCGGTGACGGAGGTTGGGGCCCCTTGGTACACGTCCGGGGTCCACATGTGAAACGGCACCACGGCCATTTTGAATCCGAACCCGACCGCCAGCAGCACCAGCGCCAGGGAGAGGAGGGGATCTCCGGTTCCGCGCGTGGCAATCGCGGCTGCAATGGCGGAGAGGCCCGTGCTGCCGGCCAGGCCGAACAACAGCGAGATGCCGTACAACAAAATCCCGGACGAGAAGGCACCCAATACGAAATACTTGGCCGACGCCTCCAGCGATCGAGCCTCGGTACGCTTCAGTCCGGCCATCACATAGAGTGAGATCGACATCAGTTCGGTTCCGAGGTAGATGGTCAGCAGATCGGCGCCCGATACCATCACCATCATCCCGGCCAGTGCGAGCAGGACAAACCCGTAGTACTCCCCGATGCTCAGGCGTTCGGCCTTGAGATAAGCCAGTGAGAGCAGCACCGTGAGGCCGGTGACGATATAGAGCAATAGTTTCCAGAATGCCGCATACGCATCGATCACGACCATGCCGCTGAACGCGGACACGCGACCTGTCATCTGAGAGGATGTCAGGCCGATGCACATGGCAAGCGCACCCAATGTCAGCCAGGCGAGGACGTCTTTCTTGGAGGCTTCAAGGATGGGGTCGAGTGCCAACACAAGACAGGCCGTCCCAATGACGATGAGTTCCGGAAGGATGGTCAGAAGGTCCTGGAGTGGAAAGGTCATCGTGTTGCTGCCTGGTCAGAAGATGAGTGGGGACGTGCGGCCGCGAGCCTGGCCGTCGGTTTGTCTGGTGTGACCGGAGTCGACTCGTGCTCGACGGCAACTGCGGGAGTCTTCGAGCCGGCCAGGAGATGCGTCACGCTGGCATGCAGACGGGTCAATAACGGGTTTGGAAAGATTCCCAGCGCGAACACGAGCACGATTAAGGGGATCAGGGTTGCCGTCTCGCGGACGTTGAGATCCAGAAGATGTGCGCGATGGGCGGCAGCCGGAGTTCCAAAGACCATCCGTTGCATCAGCCAGAGCATGTAGGCTGCGGCCAGGATCACTCCTAATGCGGCCAACGTCGTCGCGAACTGACTCCACACGAACGTACCGGCCAGGACTAAAAATTCGCCGACGAAACTATTGGTGCCGGGAAGTCCTAAGGACGACAGCGCAAAAATCATCAGAAAGAGCGCATACCGCGGCATCGGTCCAGCCAGGCCTGTATTGTCCAGAATCTGGCGGCTGTGAGTCCGTTCGTAGATGATGCCTATGCACAGGAAGAGGCCCCCGGTGGTGATGCCGTGATTCACCATCTGCATCACCGCCCCTTCGATGCCCTGGATGTTCAGGACGAAAATCCCCAGGGTGACGAAGCCCATGTGGCTGACGCTGGAGTAGGCGATGAGTTTTTTGATGTCCGTCTGGGCCAGGGCCATGTAGGCGCCGTAAATGATTCCGATGATTGAAAGCGCGATCATCGGCTTGGTGAAGCTCACGGTGGCGTCCGGCAACATCGGCAAGGTAAAGCGGAGGAAGCCGTACGTCCCCATTTTCAACAGGACACTTGCGAGAATCACGCTGCCTGCGGTCGGTGCCTCCACGTGCGCATCAGGCAACCAGGTATGGAAAGGAAACATCGGCACCTTCACCGCGAAGGCGGCGAAGAAGGCGAGGAACAGCCACATCTGGAGGGAGGCGCTGTAGGTGCCGCGGCTCAATTCCAGGATATCGAAGGTGTGCCCGCCCTGGAAGTAGAGGACGAGGATGGCGACCAGGAGCAGCACGCTGCCGGCCAGGGTATAGAGGAAAAACTTGATCGCTGCATAGAGACGGTTGGGGCCGCCCCAGACGCCGATGAGCAGATACATCGGGATCAGCATGGCTTCCCAGAACACGTAAAACAGCACGAAGTCCAAGGCGACGAACACCCCTAGCATCGCCGTTTCCATCACCAGGAGCATCGACATGAATAGCTGGACGCGCTTCTCGATCGCGGTCCAGGACACGGCGACGCACAAGGGCATGAGGAACGTGGTCATCAACACCAGTGGAAAACTAATGCCGTCAAGGCCCAGGCTGTATCGCACCGGAGGAGAGTTGATCCAGGAGGCATGCTCCACGAACTGCATCCCGGCGGTTGAGGAGTCGAAGAGCCACCAGAGAGGGAGGGACAGCAGGAAGTCGGCGACGGTCACGCCGAGCGCCAGCCAGCGGGCGGACTCCGCCTTGACCAGCAGGCACAACAGGGCTCCGGCTAACGGCAGGAAAATGATCAGACTCAGCCAGGGAAACGAACTCACGAATGCGTCCTTCTCTTGCTCTTGCGCGTCACACTAGAACAACAAATACACCGTTAGGATCACCACGGCCCCCAGCGTCATGCCGAGCGCGTAATGTTGCGTTTGTCCGGTCTGTGTCAATCGGATGAGCCAGCCGCCCCAGGCGATGGCGCGAGCGACTCCGTTGACCGCCCCGTCGATAATCGCAACATCGACATGTTTCCAGAGCCCCTGCGCCGCCGACAGGGTCGGGCGGACCAGTGCGCGGTCGTACGCTTCATCGATATACCACTTGTTCAGCGACAACTCATATGCCGCGTGCCATTGGCGCGCGAGCCGGTCCGGCAAACCGGGATTCAACACGTAGAGATAATACGCCGCCCCGATCCCCGTGAGCCCCATCAACGTGGCGACCGCCATGATGCCGTAGGCGGCCGACCCTTCATGATGACCGGCTGCCCCTTCGCCATGGAAGACCGGTTCCAGAAACTCCGGAATGCCCAGATATCCGGCGACGATACTCAATACGGCTAGTACCATGAGGGGAGCGGTCATCGTGATTGAGGGTTCGTGGATATGGCCTGCGTGGTGCGGATCGACGCGAGATTTTCCCCAGAAGGTCACGAAGACCAGACGGAAGCTATAGAAAGCGGTTAATCCAGCCGTCAGCAGCCCGCAGATCGTGAGCACCTGGCCCAAGGGACCGGATGACCAGGATGAGAGCAGCAGATCGTCTTTGCTGAAGAATCCGGCGGTGAGCGGGAATCCTGCCAACGCGAGTGAACCGATGAGGAAGGTCCAATAGGTGACGGGGAGCTTGTCTTTCAAGCCGCCCATGTGGCGCATGTCCTGTTCATGATGCAGGGCGATGATGACCGACCCGCAGCCGAGGAAGAGGAGGGCTTTGAAGGCGCCGTGGGTGAGCAGGTGGTACATGCCCGCGCTGTAGGCGCCCAAGCCGCAAGCCATCACCATGTAGCCCAGCTGGCTCATGGTCGAATAGGCCACCACGCGTTTGATATCGGTCTGAGTCAAGGCGATGGTGGCGCCCAGCATCATGGTCAGCCCGCCGACCAGCGCCACGACAGTCATGGCCGTGGGAGACAGGTTATAGAGCGGCGAGAGGCGCGCGACCATAAAGACACCGGCTGTGACCATGGTGGCGGCATGGATCAAGGCGGAGATCGGCGTCGGGCCTTCCATCGCATCGGGGAGCCAGACATGCAGCGGTACCTGCGCCGATTTGCCCACGGCCCCGGTAAAGAGCAGGAGGCAGATCATGGTCATGACTGAGACATCCCAGGTGCCGCCGAACGGTCCAAGGAGATTCGTGGTCTTGGAAGCCAGACCGTCGGCTTGCGCGAAGACCGTGGCGAAATCGAGCGAGCCGAAGGAGTACCACACGAGGAACAGGCCGAGGATGAAGCCGAAGTCGCCGACGCGATTGACCAGGAACGCCTTCGTGGCGGCGGCGCAGGCACTGGCCCGCTCATACCAGTGGCCGATCAGCAGGTAGGAACAGAGTCCCACCGCCTCCCAGAACACGAACAGCTGGAGCAGATTGTCCGCCATCACCAGCATCAGCATGGAGAAGGTGAACAGGGCGATATACGCAAAGAAGCGGGCGTATCCCGGTTCGCCATGCATGTAGCCGATGGTGTAGATGTGTACCAGCGTACTGACCGTGGTGACCAGGATCAACATGACGGCGGTCAGGCGATCGATCGAAATCCCGATGTGAACGTCCAGATTGCCGGAGGTCAGCCAGGTATAGAGGGGCACGTTGATGGCTTGGCCGGTGGCCACGTCGTGCAAGGCCATCAGCGAGAGCAGAAACGAACCGACCATCGCCGGAACCGCCACCAGGTGGGCACGGTCCTTGATCCACTGCTCGCCGATACCGACGATCAGAAAGGCGAACAAGGGGAGAAATGGAATCAACGTATAGAGCATAGTCGGTGCAGTCGGTCTATCGCTTCAACAGGTTCAGATCGTCGACGTAAATGGATGAATTCGACCGGTGCAGGGCGATGATGATGGCCAGACCCACGGCCACTTCAGCCGCCGCTACGGTCAAGGCGAAGAATACGAACACCTGCCCTGCCACATTGTGAAAATACTCCGAAAAGGCCACGAAGTTGATGTTCGTGGCATTCAGCATCAACTCCACCGACAGCAGGATCACAATGATGTTGCGCCGGATCAGCACCCCGACCACACCCGTGAGGAACACAAATCCGCTCAGGATCAAATAGTAGGATAACGGGACAGCCATGTGATTACCGATGATTACTGCACGGGTTCATTGATGTCTTTCTTCGCCAGGATGATCGCCCCGATCATAGCTACCAGGAGAATCAGCGATGCGACCTCGAACGGGAACAAATAGGTCGAGTACAGGGCTTCTCCGATCATTTCGGTGTTGCCTGGCCCTTCGACCAGGTCGGACGCCGCCGGGGCTGCAGCGCCGGTCCGCGACTGGATGACCAGCAGAATCACCTCGGTACACAGCACGACCCCCAGCAATCCCGCCACTGGAAGCTGGTTGTGGTACCGCTCCTCGGACTTGATGCTCAGTAACATGACCACGAAGAGGTACAGCACCAGGATCGCGCCGGCATACACGACGATTTGCACCGCTGCCAGGAACTCCGCGTGCAGGGTGATGTAGAGTCCCGCCACATGAAAAAACATGATCAGGAGGGACAACGCGCTGTAGACCGGATTTCGCAAGGCGACTACCAGTATGGAGGTGCCGGCGATAACTGCAGCAAAATAAAAGAAGAAAATATGATCCATGCGTCCGTCGTCTCTTCCGAATCCGATGAAGGTCCTGCCCCCTGTTACCCTTGCGTCCTGCCCGGTAGCAGCCTGTTCCGCCTCGGTCGTCTCGGTGTGGGGGGCCAGCACGGAGGACGAGGCGGGAGGCCTAGTTCTCCTTTTGCGGGAGATGCTTGAAGGTCACGTTGAAAAACGCCACGTTCGGATGCTGCAGCTCGAGGCGTTTTTCCCGGACGGGAAACGAACGGTCGCCGATGGCGAGCAGTTGTTGCTTGTTGAGGTGCAGCTGGCGCTTATCGTACACG
>Ga0073899_10005392_pt1 | contig 11119 bp, 10 predicted proteins | sample KloWWTmetaKNB5Ph_FD_88975 | JGI IMG/M metagenome (GOLD analysis project Ga0073899, IMG submission 88975) | Active sludge microbial communities from Klosterneuburg, Austria, studying microevolution and ecology of nitrifiers - Klosterneuburg... | ecosystem: Engineered > WWTP > Aerobic digester >...
ACAGGATCACGCGAATCTTTCCCCCGCCAGCGACGGCGCCTGGCAGCGCCTGTGCGCTGAAGTCTTTGGGAATCACAACGGCAAAGGCCAGCTCGCCCCGTGCGACAGCTTGCCGGGCCGCTTCAGCGTCCTGCATGGCGCGCCAGCCGAACATGCCCTTGTTGACGAGCATGGTGCTGAGTTCGGTGCCGACGTTGGCGTCATGGCCTTGGTAGCGGATGCCTGTGTCCAGATTGACCAGTGCCGCGGGCAACGCGCTGGTCTTGGCATTCGGATCCCAGACGCTGGACAGATAGATCAGCGCATAGATCGCCGGGACCAGCGAGACCGCCAGCGCGGCCAGGCGCAGCATGCGGATATGCCTGAGAAGTGCCAGATCGGCGCGCGCAATACCCAGGACAGTCAGGATGAATGTGAGCATGAGAGAAATTCCTGCAGGGCCTTCAGTCTAGGGCAGCACCAGCCTGGCCGGGCGTCCGCAGCGCTGCGGGCGGTCAGCGGGCATTCAGGGCGGCCTGCCGGAAGGGTTCGACCGCTTCCTGGAGCAACGCGACAAGCCGTTCGCGGTCCTGCTCGATCTCTGCCATGGGTCCGCCCAGGCTCAGGGTCATGGGCTCATGCTGGCGGGGCATCGGCAACAGGATGGCCAGCGCGGCGGCGCCCGGCATGGAGGTGCCCATGGACATCGCGTAGCCGTCACGCAGGGCCTGCTGGCGTGCGCGCACGGCATCGTCAAAGTCCACCCGCATGCCGGGGTCGGCTTCCAGCGCGTTGGCCTTGCGCAGCAGCACGGCGACGTCTTTTTCCGGCTGGGTGGTCAGCAGCATCTTGCCCGGGGCGCTGCGGAACAGGGGGCGCAGCGATCCGGTCTTGGCCATGAAGCGGCCACTGCGCGTGGCCTGCAACACATGCAGGTAGCGCACATGCACGCCTTGCTGCGTGCCGATCATGACCGTGTGGCCACAGGCGGCCAGCACGCGCTCCATCAGGCGCAGCAGGCCCTGCTCGCTGAACAGGTGCTCCCCGATCCACGCGGTGGCCAGCGTCAGGCGCACGTTGGGCACGTACATGCCGGTGCGTGCCTCGTGGTCGAAGTAGCCGGATTCCGTCAGGCTGCGCAGCAGCACCGAGGTGCTGGACTGCGGGTAGCCGAGCGACTGGCAAATCTCCTTCACGCTGGCCGGACGGCGCCATTCCGCGAAGAATTCCAGCAACTCCAGCACACGCTGGGCCGATTTGACGTGGGTGGTGGTCATACCCATGCATGATATCGAATCACATATGTGATTCGCGTGGCCTGCAAGGGCGACGGACCCTAAGCTCGTACCCACAACAAAGGAGATCTGTTCATGTTCAACCGTCGTCAGTTCGTGCGCAGTGCCACAGGCGCTGTGGCAGCTTTTCCCGGTGTCCTGCTGGCCCAGGCGCCAGCCATCGCAAAGCCGGCCCGCATTGTGGTCGGCTTCCCGCCAGGCGGCTCGGCCGACCTGATGGCCCGCGCGCTGGCGCAGCAGTTGGGCAGCTATGCACCCTCGGTCATCGTGGACAACAAGCCCGGCGCCGGGGGCCGCATCGCGCTGGAGGCGCTCAAAAATGCCGAGCCGGACGGCAGCACATTGGTCATCACGCCGTCGTCCATGGTGGCGTTGTACCCGCATGTCTACAAGAAACTCAGCTACGACCCGCTGAAGGATTTCACCCCCGTGGCCATGATGGCCTCGTTCCCGTTCGTGTTGACCGTCGGGCCGATGGTGCCCGCGCAGGTGAAAACCGTGGCGGAGTTCCTGGCCTGGTGCAAGGCCAACCCCAAACTGGCGGCCTATGCGTCGCCGGGCAACGGGTCCACGCCGCACTTTGCCGGCGTGGCGCTCAGCCGGGCAGCCCAGGTCGAGCTCACCCACGTGGCCTACAAGGGCGGTGCCCCGGCGATGAACGACGTCCTGGGCGGCCAGATCGCCGCCAACATGGCCGTCATCTCCAATGCCTTGCCGCTGCTGCAGACCGGCAAGCTGCGGGCGCTGGCGGTGACCGGCGCGGTGCGCAGCCCGGCCCTGCCCGAGGTGCCGACCTTGATCGAATCGGGCTACAGGGATGTGCTGGTCACCGAGTGGTTTGGCGTGTTTCTGCCGGCGCGGGCCTCTGCAGACGTCACAGCGCGCCTGAATGCCGCGGTGCGCGACGCCTTGCACACCAAAGCGGTGCAGGATGTATTGGCCAAAGCGTCCTTCGACGCCGCACCCCCGGTCAGCCCGGTCGAGTTTGGCCGCATGCTGAAGTCCGAGATCGACCGCTGGGGCGGCATCGTCAAGGCCTCCGGCTTCACCCCGGAAGACTGATTCCTCCCGACCGTTGAACGTCAAATATCGAACACCATGACTGAATCCATTGTTTCTGCTGCGGGCAGCACGCCGCTGCTGGCCGTGCAGGGCGGCGTTGCCACCATCACGCTCAATCGCCCTGCCCACCGCAACCGCCTGCACAACGACGACCTGCGTGTGCTGTTGCGGCACTTCCGGGCAATCAATGACGATGCAAGCGTGCGCGTGGCCGTGCTAACGGGCAGCGTCCTGCCCGAGCGCCCGGTGTTCTGCGCCGGTTACCACATCGGCCAGCATGGCGGCGAGCATGCCGACGCAACTTTTGAGGCTGTGGCGGACGGGCTGGAGGCGCTGCGCCCGGTGACGGTCTGCGCGCTCAACGGCAGTGTGTACGGCGGCGCAACCGACTTTGCGCTGGCCTGCGATTTCGCCATCGGACTGGAGGGCATGGAAATGCGCATGCCGGCCGCCGCGCTGGGCCTGCATTACTACCCGGGCGGAATTTCGCGCTACGTCTCGCGCCTGGGGCTGGTCAACGCCAAGCGCGCCTTCCTGGGCGCCGAGACCTTTGCCGCGCCTGAATTGCTGCGCATGGGTTATGTGCAGAAGCTGGTGGCGCCCGATCAGTTCGCTGCTGCCGTTCAGGCGCGGGTGAACCAGCTCCTGCAGATGGCACCGCTGGCCCTGCAGACGCTCAAGGCCTCGCTCAACGAGGTGGCGCGCGGCGATTTCGATGCAGCCCGCCTGCGCAAGCGCCAGCATTTCACCCAGGCCTCGCGCGACTTCGCCGAGGGCTGCCAGGCTTTTGGCGAGCGCCGCAAGCCCGTGTTCACCGGCCAGTGACATGACCCATTTCACCCAAAGCGGTCAGGCCGCGGCGCCGGCGCACCTGCCCCTGTCGGGCGTGTGCGTGATTGAGGCCGCACAGATCATGGCCGGTCCCGTCTGCGGCCTGATGCTGGGCGACCTGGGCGCGCAGGTCATCAAGATCGAGAAATTCCCGGCCGGCGACGACGCGCGGCATTACCAGAAGCCGGGCGACCCAGCCATGCCGCCGTCATTCCGCATGATCAACCGGGGCAAACGTTCACTGGCGCTGGATGTGCGCACCCCGGACGGCCGCGAAGTCATGCACCGGCTGGTGCGGCAGGCCGATGTGATTACCGAGAACTTCCGCATGGGCGTGATGGACCGCCTGGGCGTGGGTTATGAGGCGCTCAAAGCGGTCAACCCGGCGCTGATTTATTGCTCCATCAGCGGCTACGGCGGTGTGGGTCCGCTGGCGGACAAGGGCGGGTTCGACCTGATCCTGCAGGCCTTCAGCGGCATCATCAGCGCGACCGGCGAGCCCGGGCGCCCGCCGGTCAAGCCGGGCGTGTCGATTGCCGACATCAATGCCGGCATCCTGGCGGCCTTCGGCATTCTGGCAGCCTACATCCACCGCCTGAAAACGGGGCAGGGCCAGCGCGTGGAAACCTCGCTGCTGCAGGCGTCGATGCAGCAGACCTACTGGCTGGCGGCCAGCTACTTCTCCAGCGGGGTCAACACCCAGCCGCAGGGCACGGCCCACGCGTTGATCGCGCCCTACCAGGTCTTCCAGTGCGCCGACGGCGGTATTGCGATTGGCGGCGCCAACCCGGCCGCGTGGCGCCGCATTGCCGAGGTGCTGGGCCACCCGGAATGGCAGGACGATGCCCGTTTTGCCAGCCCGCAACTGCGGGTGCAGCACCGCGCCGAGCTGCAGGCGCTGATCGAGGCCGTCCTGGCGCAGGACACGGCAGCGCACTGGTGTGCACGCTTTGATGCGGCGGGCGTGCCCGTGGGGCCCGTCAACACCCCCGGCCAGGCGCTGGAACATGCACAGACGCGCGCGGTCGGCATGGTGATCGATGTGCAGGATGGGCACGGCGGCATGGCGCGCGGGCTGGGCTCGCCGGTGACGCTCAACGGCACAGTGGCACGCGAGGCGAATTCACCGGCGCCGCACGTGGGCGAACATTCGGTGGAGATCCTGCGCGAGTTCGGCTTCGCCGAGGATGAGATTGCACGGCTGCAAGACACGGGTGCCGTGCACCAGGCCCCGCACCACAGGGCCTGAGCCCCCAGCGGCCGGGGCGGGGGTGTCAGGCGGGCTGGCCGACGCGCGTGTAGGCGGCCTGGTTGTCGCGCAGCCAGTTTTCCGACAGGGTGCTGTGCTGCTGGCTGGGATGAAAGTCGGCCTGGAACCAGGCGCGCCAGGGGCGGTAGCTGACGCGCAGCATGCCGTTTTGGCCCAGCAGGAAGCGGGCCGCGCTGGTCCAGGTGCTCCATTTCAGGAGTGTGCCGTCACGCCGCAGGTTGTTGACGGTCTGGCGCAGCGTGTCGGTCAGGAAGATGAAGGTCACGCGGCGCATCCATTTCAGGCGCCATGCTTCACTGCCGCCCAGCGCCTTATAGAGGTCGAAAGCGGTGTTTTTGTGCTCCGACTCCTCGGCGCTGTGCCACAGCCACATGGTTTTCAGGCGCGGCTCGGTGTCGTCCAGCCAGGCGGTGTGGCGCAGCATCCATTCGGCAAACAGCGCGGTGAAGTGTTCGTTGGCGGCCGTGATGGCCAGTCCGTGGCGGGGGTCCAGACCCTCCATCAGCTTCAACCGGTCCCGTGCACGCGCTTCCCAATCGTTTCGCAGTCCCTGCTTTTCCAGATGCGCGTTGAACAGGCCGTGGATGCGCCGGTGCGTGGCCTCCTGGCCAATAAAGCCCTGCACCTCGTCCTGGAACGCGGCCTGCTGCGCCGGGGGCAGGGCCTTCAGGCCGTTGCGCACCGAGTCGATGAAAAACTGTTCGCCCACCGGAAAGCTCATCGACAGTGCGTTGAAAAAAGCGCTGCGAAAGGCATCGCCGCCGCACCAGTGCCGGCGCACAGGTGTTTCAAGGTCGATCAGCAGGCGACGAACGACGAGTTCGGTCATGGGCAGGGCTCCGGTCGGGTTGGTACTGGTTCGTACCAAAGGCGCGATGGTGCAGGGTGTTCCCCGAGCTGTCAAGGCCGTCGTGCGTGGCACAGTAGGGGCCTTGTCCTGATTTCCCTCTTCCGTTGTGCCCCGGTTTCATGCATTCCATTGATCCACCTGTCAGTGAACACCATTCCCGGCTGCTGCAGGGCATGGCCCATTCGGTGGCCGCCAAAGGCTATGCCGACACCACGATTGCCGACGTTGTCCGCGAAGCCGGCGTTTCGCGCCGGACCTTCTATGAATACTTCAACACCCGCGCCGACTGCCTGATTGCGCTCTACGAGGCGGCCAGCCGCAACGCGCTGCGGGTGCTGCAGGGCGTGATCGACCCGTCGCGCGACTGGCAGGTGCAGGTGGAGCAGGCGCTGACCGCCTACCTGCAGGCGCTGTCCCTCAACCCGGTGCTGCTGCGCACGATGTTTATCGACATCCTGGGTCTGGGTGCGCCCGGTCTGGCGGCCCGGCGCCGGGCCAACCAGTCGATTGCAGACTTCATGCTCGAGATCATCAACGCGCGCCAGCCTGTCCCGGTGCTGGACCGCGACATGGCGATGGCCGTGGTGGGCGGCATCCATGAACTGGTCCTGCAGGCGATCGAGCTGGAGCGGGTTGATGCCCTGCCCGAACTCGCGGGCCAGGCCGGGCGGCTGGTGCGGGCCGTGGTGCAGGGGCGGGCGGCCTGATGGGCGGGCAATGGCTGCTTGAATCCTGGATCTTTATTGGCATCTTCCCGGCGTGCCGTCGTCATTGTCTGCTCTCTAAAAAGAAGCGATCTGCGGCTTGCTTGGTCTTGTAGGGCAGGTCGAGCCGGTACACTGCCATCCGATGACTTCCCCCTCTGACCACAAGCTGGAAACCGCGCTTCCGGGCCACCTGGACCACAGCAAGATGATGAAGCTGCTGGGCTACAACCTGGCCCAGGCCAGCATCCCGACCAGCAAGCTGTTCGACAAACACATCGGCGAGGTGTTCCAGCTCAAGAGGGTGGAGTTCTCGATCCTGATGCTGTTGTCGTCGAACCCCGAGGTGACGGCCAAGCAGCTCTCGCTGGCGATCAACTTCGCAGCGCCGCACCTGACGGTCATCCTGGACAAGCTGGAAGACCGCGATCTGGTCGTGCGCACGCGCGGCGAGAAAGACCGGCGCGTGCAGTACATCAAGCTCACCGGGGCCGGGACGCAACTGGTGGCGCAGATCGACGCCGTGGCAGACACCATGGAACAAGAGGCGCTGCGCCACCTGACCCTGGCCGAGCGCGGCATCCTGTTCGAGCTGCTCAAGAAGGTCGCGGTGCACCGCCGCGTGTAAATCGATACGGTGAACCAAAAAAAGCGGGATACGGCCTTGTGGCGGTATCCCGTTTTGTCATGGGGCGCGCATGGCGCCGGACCGGTTTACTGGCAGCTGAAGCTGGACGCCAGCTCCAGGCTGCCGCTGCCGTTGTAACGCGCCACCTTCGGATAGGGGCACAACGGGCGGGTGCGGTTCGCCGCCCAGCCGGCCGGCACATCGGTATTGACGGCGAAGGCGCCGGCGCCGCGCGCTGTTGCTGTTACGGTCGCCGGTGCGGTGCCCTGTTCCACCCACTTCACCATCGCATCGACCATGTCGAACTGGTCTGTAGCCGGCCCGCCCGAGCAGTGGTTCATGCCGGGCACCGGGAACAGGCGGGCAAAGTTCGAGGCGTCGCCGCCGTTGGCCGACTGCAGGCCTTCGTACCACCTGGCGGTGTCGTTGAACGAGAAGACCGGGTCGCTGGTGCCGTGGTAGACGATTAGCTTGGCGCCCCGGTTTTTCAGGGTGGACAGGTTGGTGGGATCGGGCGGCGTCATGAAGGTCATCGGCGCCACGGTGTAGGTGCCGTTGGTGCCGAAGATTTTGGGCGCATCCACGTCCATGTTGAAGTTCAGCGCATAAGACAGGTCAGAGAACGTGCTGGTGTTCGCCACCGGTGGCGCCGTGAAGATGAAGGCCACGGCGCCCGGATCGCGCGTCAGGGCGTTGCTGAACTTCCATGACCGCCATCCCGAAGTGCTGGTCCCGTTGATGCCGGCGTCATAGGGGAAGCTGGTGTAGATCGCGGTCCCTGCGCTGTTGCGCGCACCGGCGTGCACATCGGTGAGCACGGTCTTCTGCGCATAGGTCAGGCAGCTGCCGTCGCGTGCGCCGGAGCAGGTGGGCACGTCCCGGGACACATTGAAGGCGGTCTGGCAGGCCTTGAGGTCGCCGATCAGGCCATCGGTGGCGCCGTCGAGCGCATCGCACTTGTCGAGGATTTTGGTCGAGACCATGTTCAGCTCGGCGGGCGTGAACGCCGTGCTGATGTCCGGCAGACCCGTGGTGCCTACGGTGGCGGTGGCCAGGCCGGCGTATTGCTGCACGCCCCAGAGCTGCGCGACGGCGGCCTTGGGCAGGTTGAAGCCCGGGTTGCCTGCGACGATGCCGTCGTACTGGTCCGCGTAACGCGAAGCGGCCACCATGGCGTGGCGGCCGCCGTTGGAGCAACCCACCAGGTAAGAGCGGTCCGGTGCCTTGCCATAGACCGTCTTGATCAGGTTTTTGGCCATGGGCGTGAGTTGCCCCACGGCGTTGTAGCCGTAGTCCAGCCGGGCCTGCGGATCGAGCCCGAAAAAGGGCGTGAACCCGCTGTGACCGGCGTCGGAGCTCAGCACGGCAAAGCCCTTGCTCAAGCCGCTGGAGAGCGCGCCGCCGCCGCCAATGCCGCCGGACGCCGTGCCGATGCTGCCGTCAATGCCGCCGTTGGCTTGGTAGAAGAAGCGGCCGTTCCAGTTCTTTGGCATCCGGATCTCGAACCCGATGGCGTAGCTGTTGCCATCGACCGGGCTGGTGCGCTGGTTCATCTTGCCCACCAGGCGGCAGTGCTCATCGATGGGCGCTCCGGCCACAGTCAGCGAGCCGGCTGGTACTGTGGTGGCCGCCGTGATCGTGGTGTTGGCCAGGCCGGTCAGCAAGGGCGTCAGGGTGGTGCAGTCGCCGCTGAAGGTGGCGCCGGTGGCCGCACTCAGCTGTGGAATGCTCACGGCGGCTGCGGGCTCGCTGCCGCCGCCGCAAGCGGACAGGGCGAGCGTCGCCAGGATGCCCACAGCTGACAAAGTCAGGTTCGGGCGGTGTTTTACGGGTTGCATGGTGGTCTTCCTCCGGGTTGAGCGTCGATAAGTACGGAACGTTTGGTACATTTTGATAATAGTTAAAAAACATAAATATTAAATTCAGTAATTACCCTTGGATTCCTGAACGCGGGAGCTGTCTTGATGCATTTCGACTGGTAGCGCTTCCATCGCCGCCTAAAATTGCGTGATGACCCCAGAGACTCCACCCGTCCGCCGTACCCGCCGGGGCAGCGGCGCCGTCACGCTGCACGACGTGGCGAAACTGGCTGGCGTGGCGCCCATCACCGCGTCGCGCGCGCTGAACACGCCGGACCAGGTGTCGGCTGAGGTGCTGCAGAAAGTGACCGATGCCGTCGCCCGCACGGGCTATGTGCGCAACCGGATGGCCGGCGGCCTGGCGTCGGCACGCAGCCGGCTGGTGGCGGCCGTGGTGCCGTCGATTGCCGGGCCGGTGTTCCAGCAGACCGTGCAGTCGCTCACCGCGGCGTTGGCCGAGCGCGGCTACCAGCTGATGCTGGGGCAGAGCGGTTATGTCGATTCACGTGAGGACGCATTGATTGAGGCCATCATCGGCCGCCGCCCGGACGGCATCGTGCTCACCGGCATCATGCATTCGCCCGAGGCGCGGCGGCGCCTGCTGGCCGCCGGCATTCCGGTGGTGGAAACCTGGGACCTCACGCCCACGCCGCTGGACATGCTGGTGGGCTTCTCCCACGTGGAGGTGGGGCGCGCCGTAGCGGAGTTTCTGGTCGCCAAAGGCCGGCGCCGGCTCGCGCTGGTGGCGGGTGACGACGAACGTTCGTTGCGGCGACAGCAGGCCTTCCAGGCTGCGGCACACGCTGCGGGCTTGCGCGAGGTGCCAGTGGTGCATGTGCCGGCGCCAACCACGCTGAAGAGCGGCCGTCAGGCGTTGGCCAGCCTGCTGCAGACCACGCCGGACATCGACGCCGTGTTCTGCAGTTCCGACCTGCTGGCCCTCGGCGTGATGACCGAGGCACAGGCACGGGGGATCGCTGCGCCGGGGCAGTTGGCGGTCGTCGGCTTTGGCGACCTCGAATTTGCCGCCGACCTGCATCCGGCCCTGACCACCGTGCGCATCGACGGCGAGGCCATTGGCCGCCAGGCCGCGCAGTTCATCGTGGACCGGGCGGAAGGCCGGGAGGTGGCGCAGCGCGTGGTGGACGTGGGCTTCTCGATCATCGACCGGCAGAGCGCCTGAACCCTCGTACGTGGAATCCCTCATGGGCATTGACTTGACTTTACAAAAGGTAGCGCTACCATTTGATCCAAAGCCCATCCTGAAACTCCCTGATTGCCTCCCATGACCCCTGACACGACGCCCCGCATCACCGACCTGCGGGTCATCCCCGTCGCCGGCCGCGACAGCATGCTGCTCAACCTCAGCGGCGCCCACGGCCCGTTCTTCACCCGCAACATCCTGATCCTCACCGACAACGCCGGGCGCACCGGCGTGGGCGAGGTGCCGGGCGGCGAGAAGATCCGCCAGACGCTGGAAGACGCGCGCCCGCTGGTCGTCGGCCAGCCCATCGGCGCGCACCAGCGCGTGCTGCAAAGCATGCAACAGCAGTTCGCCGACCGTGACAGCGGCGGGCGCGGACAACAGACCTTTGATTTGCGCACCACCATCCACGCCGTCACCGCCGTCGAGTCGGCGCTGCTGGACCTGCTGGGCCAGCACCTGGATGTGCCGGTGGCAGCCCTGCTCGGCGAAGGCCAGCAGCGCGATGCGGTGGAAATGCTCGGCTACCTGTTCTACGTCGGCGACCGCACCCAAACCGATCTGCCTTACCACAGCGAGCCGGACGCAGACAACACCTGGTCGCGCCTGCGCCATGATGTGGCCCTGACACCCGAGGCCATCGTGCGGCAGGCCGAAGCCGCGCGCGAGCGTTATGGCTTCAACGACTTCAAGCTCAAGGGCGGCGTGCTGCGCGGTGAGGAAGAAGTGGAAGCCATCCGTGCGCTGCACGAACGTTTTCCCGAAGCCCGCGTCACGCTCGACCCCAACGGCGGGTGGTTGCTGAAAGACGCCATCCGCCTGATGCGCGACCAGCGTGGCGTGGTGGCCTACGCGGAAGACCCCTGCGGCGCCGAAGACGGCTTCTCGGGCCGCGAGGTGATGGCTGAATTCCGCCGTGCCACCGGCCTGCCCACGGCCACCAACATGATCGCCACCGACTGGCGCCAGCTCAGCCACGCGCTGTCGCTGCAGTCGGTCGACATTCCGCTGGCCGACCCGCATTTCTGGACCATGGCCGGCTCGGTGCGCGTGGCGCAGACCTGCCGCGACTGGGGCCTGACCTGGGGCTCGCATTCCAACAACCATTTCGATGTGTCGCTGGCCATGTTCACCCATGTCGGCGCCGCTGCACCGGGCCGCGTCACCGCCATCGACACACACTGGATCTGGCAGGACGGCCAGCGCCTCACCAAAGACCCGCTGCAGATCGTCGGCGGCCATGTGCAGGTGCCGAAGAAACCCGGCTTGGGCGTGGAACTCGACATGGTCGAAGTCGAGAAAGCGCACCAGCTTTATAAGCAGCACGGCCTGGGCGCGCGTGACGACGCCATGGCCATGCAGTACCTGATCCCTGGCTGGAGCTTCAATCCCAAGCGCCCGGCGCTGGACCGCTGAGCCCGCTGCGCACGGCGCACC
>Ga0073899_10005393_pt1 | contig 11118 bp, 6 predicted proteins | sample KloWWTmetaKNB5Ph_FD_88975 | JGI IMG/M metagenome (GOLD analysis project Ga0073899, IMG submission 88975) | Active sludge microbial communities from Klosterneuburg, Austria, studying microevolution and ecology of nitrifiers - Klosterneuburg... | ecosystem: Engineered > WWTP > Aerobic digester >...
GTCTTTACCGACGACGGGTACTTCCGCACCGGGGACAAGGGGGAGCGCCGCCCCGACGGGCTGCTCAAGATCACCGGCCGGGTGAAGGAGCTCTTCAAGACGGCGAAGGGCAAGTACGTCGCGCCGGCGCCGATCGAGAACAAGCTCAACGAGCACCCGCTGGTGGAGCTGTCGTGCGTGTCGGGCGTCGGCCAGCCCTCGGCCTACGGGCTCGTCGTGCTCGCGGAGGACGTCCGCAGCCAGGTGGGCGACCCGGCGGTGAAGGCGCGGGTGGAGCGCGAGCTCGGCGACCACCTCTCGCACATCAACGCGGGCCTCTCGACCTACGAGCAGATGCAGATGCTGGTGGTGGTGGCCGAGCCCTGGACGATCGAGAACGGCTTCCTCACGCCGACGATGAAGATCAAGCGGGCGCGCATCGAGGCGGCGGTGGCCGACAAGCTGGACGGCTGGTACGCGTCGAAGGACGCCGTGCTCTGGGCCTGAGGTGATAGGTTCGACCGCGATGCCCGACCCGCGCGCCCTCCGCTCCTCCGTCTGCTTCGCCGCCGCGCTGGTGCTCTCGTCGGCGCCCGCGGGGGCTCAGCCCGCGCCGCCCGCGCAGCTGGTGGCGGTGGACGAGGCCCGCGCCGCCTACGAGGCCGGCATCGCGCACCTCGACGGGCGCCGCTACCAGGAGGCGGCCCTCGCGCTGGAGCGGTCCCGCGCGCTGCGGGAGGTGCCGGTGGTGCTCTACAACCTCGCGCTGGCGCACCGGGGCCTCGGCCAGTACCGCCGGGCGGTGGGCCTCTTCGACCGGTACCTCGAGTCCCCCGGCGCGGGCGTGGCGCCCGAGCGCATCGCCGCCGTGCGCGCCGAGCGCGAGGAGCTGGAGCGCGCGCTCGTCCACGCGACGATCACGGTGACGCCGGCGAGCGCCACGCTGCGGGTGGACGGCGGGGATCCGCGCCCCTCGCCGGAGACGCTGGAGCTCGACCCCGGGCCTCACGTGCTGGAGTGGAGCGCGCCGGCGCACCGGCCGCACCGCGAGCCCATCACCGCGACGCCGGGCCAGCGGAGGCCGTTCACGGTGGCGCTCGAGCCCATCCGGGAGGGGCGGTTGCAGGTGGACGCGAGCTACCCCTCGGTGGAGATCGCGATCGACGGGGTGCGGGTGGGCGTGGGGCGCGTCGACCGGGAGCTCCCGGTGGGCGACCACGTCGTCACGCTGCGGGCGGCGTCGTACCGCGACGTGCGGCGGCGGGTGACGGTGCAGCCGGGGGTGACGGTGCGCGTCGTCGTCACGATGGAGCGGCAGGGCACCCCCGGCTGGGTGCTCCCCGTGGTGATCGTCGGCGCGGCGGCGGTGGCGGGCGCGGTGGTGGCGGGGGTGCTCATCGCGTCGCAGCCCGACGTGCCGCCGCTGGTCCACGGCTCGTGGGGGACCGTCCGTGAGTAGCGGTCGGCGTCACGTCACGGGCGCGCTCCTGGCGCTGGCGCTCGCGGGCTGCGAGGCGCCGGTGGCCGAGGTGGTGGTGGTGGTCCGGGCCGACGCGACGCTCGCCCGTTCGCTGCGCAACGTGCGGGTGGAGGCGAGGCGGCGCGGGGCCGCGGCGGCCCTGGTGCAGCGGACGTTCCCTGTCCGGATGAACCCGCTGCCGCAGAGCCTGGCGATCGTCGCCGCCGACCCGGACGACGCGCGGCCGCTGGAGGTGAGCGTGACGGCCGACGTGGGCGACCCGGGCCGCGGGGACTTCACCCATCGGGTGGTGACGCGCTTCCAGAAGAACGCGGTTCTCTACGTCGACGTGCTGCTGGCGGACCGGTGCCGGACGGAGTCGGTGCGGGCCGACTGCGCGTCGCTCGGGCTCACCTGCGGCGAGTCGGGGCGCTGCGTCCCGGTCGACCGGCAGGGGACGCCGGCGCCGCCCGACGCCGACGCGGGGGCGCCCGACGCGGGCTTCGTGTGCAGGGCCGCGGCGGCGGGGCCGGCGGCGACGGCGGTGCCGCGGTGCGAGCGGCGGCTCGACGACGCGATGGAGCGCTGCGGCGACGGGCTCGACAACGACTGCGACGGGGTGGCCGACGAGGGCTGCTGCGCGCGGAGCTGCGAGGGGGCGACGGGCGAGGCGGCGACGCACTGCCGCGAGGTGATCGTCGCGGGGGGCGAGATGACGCTCGGCGAGGCGGACCCGCCCACGGCGCCGGTGGTGACGGGCGTGACGGTGTCGCCGTTTCGCATCGACGCGTACGAGGTCACGGTGGCGCGCTTCCGCCGCTACGTGGCCGCGGGGATGCCCGCGCCGCCGGCGAGCGCGGTGATGTTCCCCCGGGGCGTGGTGATCGCGCCGGAGGCGCCGGGCCGGTGGCCGGTGGTCACGCCGCTGCTGCCGGACGTGGCCCTGCCGGACGGCACGCGCACGGACGGGCTCTGCAACTGGGGGACGGCGCCGACGATGTGGGAGTCCGACCCGATCAACTGCGTCGACTGGAACACCGCGATGGCCTTCTGCGTGTGGGACGGCGGCCGGCTCCCGACGGAGGCCGAGTGGGAGTTCGCCGCGCGCTACCGCCCGGTGCGCGACGACACGGGCAACGAGCTCCGGCGCGGGCGGCGCTACCCCTGGGGCGACCGCGAACCGACCTGCGACGACGCGAACTTCAACAACTGCGACATGGCCTACCCCCGCTCGACGCGCCCCGTCGGCGCGGGGACGAACAACATCGGGCGGCAGCCCGCCTGGCTGGGCGTCTATGACCTCGCGGGCAACGTCGCGGAGTTCACCGCCGACCACTCGGAGAGCTACGCTGGCGACTGCTGGACCCCCACCGGGTCGGGCCGCTTCTCGACCATCGACCCGCTGTGCGTGACGCCCCTCCCCCAGCCGGGGAACGTGCAACGCCTCATGCCCACCACCCGAGGCGGAAACCACTACCAGTCCGCGGCAGACGTCCGCGCCACCGCGCGGGTCGGCGGGTTGAACCGCGACTCGGTCTACCGCGACTTCGGCTTCCGCTGCGTCCGCCTGCGGTAGCGCGACCTCCGCGAGGGCGTCGCCGTCGAGGCGGGATCGAGGGTCAGGGGGAGCGGGGAGAGCCGGCGGCGCGGGGTGGTGTCACGAGGGTGTGACGCCCGCGCCGTCGGCGAGGAGGCGATCGCTCAGGGGGCTGCGCGGACGAAGGCGAGGTAGCCGCGGAGGAAGGGCGCGACGAACTGGGTCACGGTCGTCGAGTTGCCGTACTGCCCGACGTCGTAGGCGAGGTAGGTGAAGGTGCCGCCCGAGGCGTAGCGCCGCACGACGACGGAGCCGTTGTCACCCGACAGGCAGGTGCGGCCGATGATGGCCGTGCCCGCCGGCTGCGACGCCTGGAAGCGCACCATGTGGTAGCTCGCCGTGCTCACCGTGAGCGAGTACGTCGTCGGGAGGAACTGCGTGATCGGGTGAGACCCCAGCGCCGTATAGTGCGGGCCGCACGAGATCTGCTGCCAGCCCGGCGAGCCCACGCGGCCGGTCTGGTTGAGGTAGTTGCGCACCCAGTTGTAGTAGGGGTCGTAGTTGCTCCCGCCGATCATCAGCACATGGCCGCCCGCGTTGAGGAAGGCGTTGTAGTCCACCGGGGCCGTCGTGCCGCCGTCGTTGCTCATCACGAGCACGCCGCCGGCCGACGTCGGGAGCCACTGGCCGGCGACCGTGGTCACCGGCTCGCCGAGCGTGCTGAAGCCCTGCGTCACGTAGGTGATGGCGTTGCCGCCGAGCGCGACGCGCCCGCGCGTGCAGGCGTTGGTGCAGGCGTCGGTGTCGATGCGGTTGCCGTCGTCGCACTGCTCGCCCGACTCCAGCCGGCCGTTGCCGCAGAGGGCCTGGCAGGCGCCGCCGACGCAGGCCTGGCCCGAGGGGCAGGCGCGGGCGCAGGCGCCGCAGTGGGCGGCGGTGTTGGTGAGGTTGGTCTCGCAGCCGTTGGCCGCGTTACCATCGCAGTTGCCGAAGTTGGTCAGGCAGACGAAGCCGCAGGCCCCCCCGGCGCAGCTCGCGTTGGCGTTGGTCACCGCGGGGCACACGCGCCCGCAGGCGCCGCAGTTGGAGGGGTCGGTCGCCAGCGTCGCGCACACCGACCCGCAGGCCATCTGGCCCGCGGGGCAGGAGATCGTGCAGGCCGAGTTGGCGCAGACCTGGCCCGAGGGGCAGGCGCGGCCGCAGGCGCCGCAGTTCTGGCTGTCGGAGCGGAGGTCGCGGCAGGTGCCCGAGCAGTTGGTCTGCCCGACGCCGCAGATCACCGTGCACACGCCCGAGAGGCACGCCTGGCCCGTCGGGCACACGCGGGCGCAGGCGCCGCAGTTGTTGTTGTCGGCCTGGAGGTCGCGGCACACGCCCGAGCAGTTGGTCTGGCCCGTCATGCACGTCACCGTGCACGCGCCGCCGTTGCACGAGGTGCCCGCGCCGCAGACGCGCCCGCACATCCCGCAGTTGCTGTTGTCGCTCGCGAGGTCGCGGCAGACGCCAGAGCAGTTGGACAGGCCCGTCGCGCAGGAGACCACGCAGGCCCCCGTGACGCAGACCGTCCCGGCGGCGCAGACGCGCGCGCACACCCCGCAGTTGTTCTCGTCGGTCTGCAGGTCGCGGCAGACGCCCGTGCACGCGGTGAGGCCCGCCGCGCAGGAGGCCTGGCAGCGGCCCGCGGTGCAGATCTGGCCCGAGGGGCAGGCCATCCCGCACGTCCCGCAGTTGGCGCGGTCGGTCTGCAGGTCGCGGCAGACGTTGGAGCAGTTGCTGAGCCCCGCGCCGCAGGTGACGGTGCACGCGCCGGCGGTGCAGATCTAGCCGGCGGCGCAGGCCCGCCCGCACATCCCGCAGTTGGCCGCGTCGGTCTGCAGGTCGCGGCAGGCGCCCGAGCAGTTGGTGAAGCCGCCGCCGCAGGTGACCTGGCAGGCGCTCATCGAGCAGATCTGGCCCGCGGGGCACACGGTGCCGCAGCGGCCGCAGTTGTTGTTGTCGCCGGTGAGGTCGCGGCAGACGCCCGAGCAGTTGGTGAAGCCGCCGCCGCACGACACGACGCACGACCCGGCCGCGCAGACGGTGCCCGCGGCGCAGACGCGGCCGCACATGCCGCAGTTGTTGTTGTCGGTCTGCGTGTCGCGGCAGAGGCCCGAGCAGTTGGTGGTGCCCGCGGCGCAGGAGACGGTGCACGTCCCCGCGGAGCACACCTGCCCCGCGGCGCAGACGGTGCCGCAGCGGCCGCAGTTGGCGCGGTCGCTCTGGAGGTCGCGGCAGACGCCCGAGCAGTCGGTGAGGCCGGTGCCGCAGGACACCTGGCAGGCCCCGGCGGAGCACACCTGCCCGGCCGGGCAGGTGCGGCCGCACAGGCCGCAGTTGCGGCTGTCGGTCTGGAGGTCGCGGCAGGTGCCCGAGCAGTTGTTGAGGCCCGTGGCGCAGGAGACGGTGCACGTCCCCGCCGAGCACACCTGGCCCGCGGGGCAGGCGCGGGCGCACATGCCGCAGTTGTTGTTGTCCGTCTGCGTGTCGCGGCAGACGCCCGAGCAGTTGGTGAGGCCCGTGAGGCACGACACCGAGCAGGTGCCGCGCGAGCACACCGTCCCCGAGGGGCAGACGGTGCCGCACATGCCGCAGTTGTTGTTGTCGGTCTGCGTGTCGCGGCAGACGCCCGTGCAGTTGGTGAGGCCCGCGAGGCACGACACCGTGCACATGCCCCGCGAGCACACCGTGCCCGCCGCGCAGGCCATCCCGCAGGCCCCGCAGTTGTTGTTGTCGGTCTGCGTGTCGCGGCAGACGCCGGCGCAGTTGGAGAGCCCGGCGCTGCACGACACCGTGCACATGCCCCGCGAGCACACCTGCCCGGAGGCGCAGGCGCGGCCGCAGGCGCCGCAGTTGTTGTTGTCGGTCTGCTGGTCGCGGCAGACGCCGGAGCAGTTGGAGAGCCCCGCGCCGCAGGAGACGGTGCACGCGCCGCCCGAGCACACCTGGCCCGAGGGGCACGCCACCCCGCACATCCCGCAGTTGGCGAGGTCGGTCTGCAGGTCGCGGCAGACGCCGCCGCAGCTCGTGGTCCCGGCCACGCACGACACCGTGCAGCCGCCGCGCGAGCACACCTGGCCCGCGGGGCACATCACCCCGCAGGCGCCGCAGTTGAGACGGTCGGTGTCCAGGTCACGGCAGGTCCCCATGCACACCGCCTGGCCCCCGGGGCAGGAGATGGTGCACACGCCCGCGGTGCAGCTCTGGCCCGACGCGCAGGCGCGGCCGCACATGCCGCAGTTGAGGCGGTCGGTCGTCAGGTCGCGGCACGCCCCCATGCAGTTGGTCGTCCCCATCCCGCACGACACCGTGCACGCCCCGCCCGAGCACACCTGGCCCGAGGGGCAGCTTCGGCCGCACGACCCGCAGTTGTTCGTGTCCGTCTGCGTGTCGCGGCACACCCCAGTGCAGTTGGTCAGACCCATCAGGCACGACACCGCGCAGGTGCCCCGCGAGCACACGGTGCCCGCCGGGCAGGCCGTGCCGCACATCCCGCAGTTGGCGTTGTCGGTCGCGAGGTCGCGGCAGACGCCCATACACGACGTGGTGCCCGAGACGCACGAGACGGTGCACGCGCCGCGCGAGCACACCTGACCGGCGGGGCACATCACCCCGCAGGCGCCGCAGTTGAGCCGGTCGGTGTCGAGCTCGCGGCAGGTGCCCGCGCACACCTCCTGGCCCGAGGGGCAGGAGGTGGAGCACGCGCCGCCCATGCACGCCTGGCCCGAGGCGCAGGCGCGGCCGCACATGCCGCAGTTGAGCCGGTCGGTCTGGAGGTCGCGGCAGGCGCCCGAGCAGTTGGTGGTGCCCATCAGACAGGAGACCTGGCACATCCCGCCGGAGCACACCTGGCCCGAGGCGCAGGCCGTCCCGCAGGCGCCGCAGTGGTTGTTGTCGGTCTGGGTGTCGCGGCAGACGCCCGAGCAGTTGGTCAGGCCCATCAGGCACGACACGTTGCAGGTGCCCCGCGAGCACACCGTCCCCGAGGGGCAGGCGTTGCCGCACATCCCGCAGTTGCGCGTGTCGTTCGAGAGGTCGCGGCAGGTCCCCATGCAGTCGGTGGTGCCCTCGACGCAGCTCACCGTGCACGTCCCCGCGGAGCACACCTGGCCCGAGGCGCAGCGCGTCCCGCAGGCACCGCAGTTGGCGAGGTCGGTCTGCAGGTCGCGGCAGGTGCCCATGCAATTGGTGGTGCCGGCGCCGCAGGAGACGCGGCACGCGCCCATCGAGCACACCTGGCCCGCGGGGCAGCTCGTGCCGCACGCGCCGCAGTTGGCGAGGTCGGTCTGCAGGTCGCGGCAGGTGCCCGCGCACTCGTTAAGGCCGTCGGTGCAAGACACCGCGCACCGGCCCATCGTGCACACCTGGCCCGGGGCGCAGCGCGTCCCGCACATCCCGCAGTTGGCGAGGTCGGTCTGCAGGTCGCGGCAGATCCCGCCGCACACCGCGAGGCCGCTGCCGCACGAGACCACGCAGCGGCCGCCCGTGCACACCTCACCCGAGCCGCAGGCGACGCCGCACATCCCGCAGCCTTCGCGGTCGATGGCCAGGTCGCGGCAGATGCCCATGCACTCGGTGAGGCCCGAGCCGCACATCGTCGCGCACGACCCGCGCACGCAGAACTGACCGCGCGGGCACACGTTGCCGCAGGTCCCGCAGTTGTTCAGGTCGTTGGAGGTGTTGGAGCAGAGCTCACCGCCGCCCTGCGGCGTCATCATCATCATCGGGTTGGGGCAGCGCGCCAGCAGCTCGTCGTCGCAGCGGATGCGGCACCGGCCGTCCAGGCACGAGTAGCCGTCGATGCACGCGTTGCCGCAGGCGCCGCAGTTCATCCGGTCGTTGGTGAGCTCGGCGCAGTAGCGGCCCGCCCCCGCGTCCATCCCCGCCCCGCCCGCGCACTCGGTGGCCGCGCCGGTGCACATGAACGTGCACATCCCGTTGGAGCACACCTGGTCGCGCCCGCACGCGTTGCCGCACGCCCCGCAGTGCTCGCGGCTCGTCTGCAGCGACGCGCATGTGAGGCCCACCCCGGCGCCGCCGCAGAGCGTCTCGCCGCCCGCGCAGTTGGGGACGCACGCCCCGTTCTGACACGCCTCGCTCGCGGCGCACTCGCGGCGACAGGCGCCGCAGTTCTCCCGGTCGGAGCGCGGGTCAGTGCAGCGGTCGTTGCACGCCACCAGCGGCGAAGGGCACGACACCGCGTCAGGCGCGTCCGCGTCGGAGGTCGCGTCGTCGACGAGCACGTCGGGGGTGGGGTTGGAGCCGCCTCCGACCACCGAGCGGCCGAGACAGCCCGTCAGGGCGAGCAGGGCGAACAGCGTCGCCAGTGGTCTCATACGAATTCCAGGCATGTGGATTCCCTTCCTCAGTGGGATGTTACCGCAACGCTCGAAAATTGGACAGCCCGTTGACCCGGCCACGGAATTCCCCTCAGTGGACAGAGAGTTCCTGAATTGAAGGGCATCGCGTCGGATGCGGCGTGGTTCACGGTGTTGGTGTCGCCGTACGCGCCGCAGCCGTACGCGAGGTCGGGGATGGTGCCTCCCGCGGCGCAGGTGCGCGCGACGTCGGGGGCGGCGACGGCGAGGCGCCACGCGCCGGGCGTCGCGGCGGGCGCGGCGGGCCGCGATGACCCTCGCGCGGGAGAGCTCCTCCAGCAGCGCCTCGCGGGTGGCCGGGATGACGCTGCGCGCGGCGGAGGGGGGCGCTCAGCCGCGGCGGAAGTCGCGCACGGGGGTGACCTCCGCGGCGAGGTCGGGGGAGCCCGGGACCTGCTGCGTCTGGACGCACCCGACGAGGCAGTCGGGGTAGTGCTGGAGGGCGACGTTGCAGTTGGCGGGCTGGTTGTCGAAGAAGGCGGCGACGCGGCCGAGGCGCGCGAGCGAGCTCATCGCCACGCGCTTGAACGACTCGTCGGGGAGCGTCGCGTCGGGGTTGAAGAGCACCTCGACGCCGGCCACGCCGACGGGGAAGCCGCGGTCGCGGAGGCCGTTCATCGTGGCGCCGAGGAGGCGGGAGATGTCACGGCCGGTGAAGTACACCACGGTGGCGCCGGCCTGGTGGCAGGCGCGGACGAAGGTCGCGGCGCCGGGGACGGTCTCGTCGTAGGCGAGGCAGGCCTCGGAGAAGAAGCGCTCGCGCCAGCGGGTGGTGATGTCCTGCACGGCGTCGACGCGCGTGACGCCGCACCCGTGGAGCGTGTCGGCGAGCATGTACGCGACGCCCTCGCGGTCGATCGACCCGAGCGCCTCGGCGAGCTCGGGGAAGGCGCCCCGGATGTTGTCGGCGTACTCGGCGAGGATCCGCTGGGTGCGGGCCCGGTTGTCGTAGAGCGTCCCGTCGAGGTCGAAGACCACCAGCGGGGTGAGGTGGTCGTCCGCGGGGTGCGCGCGCGCGATGACGCGCTCGAGGAAATCGACCTGGGGCGGGAGCGGCGGGTACACGGGGGGAGCCTATACCCCCACCCGCGGGGCCGCGACAAGGCGGAGCACGGCGGCGACGGCGGCCGCGTCGTGGCCCCCCGCGGCGACGACGTCGGGGCGCTCCGGGGGCTCGTAGCCCGCGTCGGCGCCGGGCATGTGGGTGATCGCACCCTCGCGCTGCGCGGCGTAGAGCCCCTTGGCGTCGCGCTCCCGCGCCAGGGCCTCGTCGACGCGGACGTGGACCTCGACGAAGCGCGGCGCCGCCGCCCGGCAACGCTCGCGGTAGGCGCGGCGGTGGGCGGTGGCGGGGACGATCACGGCGAGGCCCTGACGCGCGAGGAGGACGGCGAGGGCCGAGAGGCTGGCGTAGAAGTGGTCGCGGCCGACGTCGTCGTAGCCGAAGGGGGGCGTGATCGCGGCCCTCACGGCGTCGCCGTCGAGCACGCAGGCGGGGGTGTTCTCCGCACGCAGCGCGGCGGCGACGCGCTCGGCGAGGGTGGACTTGCCCGACGAGGGGAGCCCGGTGAGCCACACGACGACGCCGCTCACGGGAAGAGCGCCTCCGCGCTGGCGGGGTCGAAGCGCTCGGCGGCGAGGGCGCGCTCGGCGAAGCCGAGGACGCGGTCGCGCGCGTCGGCCGAGACGTGCGGGTACCACGCGGGGTTGCACACCACGAGCGCCCGCCACGCGAGGAAGGGGGCCGCCACGGCGAGGAGCTGGTCGTCGCCGGAGGCGGTGAGGTAGGCGTCCCAGAAGGCGCGCCAGAGGGGACCCATCGCGCCGCGCCACGCCGCGGGGTGCTCGACCGCGAAGAAGACGTAGTTGATCGCCATGCAGCACACGTCGTCGGCGGGGTCGCCGGCGCAGCCCCGCGAGGCGTCGAGGAGGACGGGCTCGCCCGCCGCGTCGATCACCACGTTGAAGGGGTGGAAGTCCCCGTGCGTGCGGCGCAGGCGGGCCGCGCGGGATTTCAGCCGCCAGCGCCACGCGACGGCGCTTCGCTCGAGCGCCTCCAGGCGCGACGGCGGGGCCATGGGGACGTCTGCAGGGTAGCCGTCGACCATGCCGAAGATCCCCTCGCCCGAGCCCACGAGGTCGCGGGCGGCGCGGAGGTAGCGGGCGTCGCCGTCGACGCGGCCCGTGTGGAGCTCGGCGAGGTAGCGGGCGAGCGTGGCGGCGTGCCGGAGGTCGTCGGCGGTGGCGGCGGCGTCGCGGGCGACGCGGCGGAGCTCGTCGGCGTAGAGCCTCCCCTCGGCGTAGCGGGTGACGAGGTAGAACTCCCCCGCGTCGCGCAGGGACGCGAGCCCCGACCCGTCACGCAGGACGGCCCCGACGTCGAGGGCCTCGACGTGGCGGGGGATGGCGCCGAAGGTGTCCCACGCGAGGAGCATCTCCGCGGCCCGGTCGGCGCGACGATCGTGGCCGAAGACGTCGGGCTTCGCCGTGTGGAACACCAGCGTCGAGGTGCGTCCGTCGCGCTCCCTCACGCGGAGGCGGAGCGGCTCGCCGTAGCCCCCTCCCTTGGTGGTGGCGTCGTCCTGGACGTCGGCGTCGTCGACGCGGAAGGGTCGGACGTCGACGAGCTCGGCGCCGGGGAGGCACTGCGCGACGAGGCGGCGGAGGTCTCCGAGGGGTTGGCCGGGGGTGGTCATCGGCCGGGACGTTACCGAGCGGCGGCGATCCGA
>Ga0073899_10005396_pt1 | contig 11112 bp, 7 predicted proteins | sample KloWWTmetaKNB5Ph_FD_88975 | JGI IMG/M metagenome (GOLD analysis project Ga0073899, IMG submission 88975) | Active sludge microbial communities from Klosterneuburg, Austria, studying microevolution and ecology of nitrifiers - Klosterneuburg... | ecosystem: Engineered > WWTP > Aerobic digester >...
TACCAGGCGATCCTCGCCGACCCGCAGGGCTCGTGGGTGCCGCGCAGCGTCGTGTTCGCCGGCAAGGCGGCGTCGTCGTACCACATGGCCAAGCAGATCATCCGGCTGATCCACGACGTGGCGGCGGTGATCAACAACGACGTGCGCGTCGGCGGCCGGCTGCGCGTGGCCTTCGTTCCGAACTACGGCGTCTCGGTGGCCGAGCTGATCATGCCCGGGGCAGACCTGTCGGAGCAGATCTCGACCGCCGGCACCGAGGCCTCGGGTACCGGCAACATGAAGCTGGCGCTCAACGGGGCGCTGACGATCGGCACCGAGGACGGCGCCAACATCGAGATCCGCGATCAGGTCGGCGCCGAGAGCATCTTCATCTTCGGCCACACGACGCAGGAGATCGCCGCGCTCACCAAGAGCGGCTACCAGCCGATGCGCATCTACGAGGGCAACGAGCGCCTCAAGGCAGTGCTCGACTCGATCGGCGGCGGCGCCTTCTCGCCCGACGAGCCCGACCGCTACCGCGGGCTCGTCGACTCGCTGCTGTGGGGCGGCGACCACTACAAGCTGCTCGCCGACTACGACGCCTACGTGCAGGCACAAAACCGCGTCGACACGCTGTTCCGCGACGCTCCGCGCTGGACGGCGCATGCCATCGCCAACGTCGCCGGCATGGGCGCCTTCTCGTCGGACCGCGCGATCCGCGAGTACGCGTCGAGGATCTGGGGCCTGCCCGCGCACTGAACCTGCCGTCCGCCGCATGCTATCCACCGGCGACATCGCCCTGATCTGCTCGGCGCGGCACGGCGACCCGTTCGCCGTGCTCGGCGCGCACGCCGTCGACGGCGGCTGGGAGCTGCGCAGCTATCAACCGGGCGCGAGTGCGGTGACGGCGATCGACGCCGTCAGCGGCGCGGAACTGGCGCGCCTGGAGCGGCGCGAAGCGACCGGCTTCTTCGAAGGCGCGGGCCACGGCGCGCCGCCGCGCAACTACCGGCTGCAGGTGCGCTGGAGCGACGGCAACGAATCGACGCTCGACGACCCGTACCGCCACGACCCGGTGCTCGGCGAGATGGACACGTGGCTGCTCGCCGAGGGCTCGCACCTGCGGCCCTGGGAGGTGCTCGGCGCGCGCCTGGCGGTCAAGGACGGCGTCGCCGGCACCAGCTTCGCCGTGTGGGCACCGAACGCTGCGCGCGTCGCCGTCGTCGGTGACTTCAACCACTGGGACGGCCGGCGCCACCCGATGCGGCTGCGCCGCGAATGCGGCGTGTGGGAGCTGTTCCTGCCGGGCGTCGGTGCCGGCGCGCATTACAAGTACGAGCTGCGCGCGCGCGACGGCCACTTGTTGCCGCTGAAGGCCGACCCCTACGCGCTGCAGTCCGAGATGCGGCCGCAGACGGCCAGCGTCGTCGCGCGGCTGCCGGCGCCGCTGCCGCCGTCACCCGAGCGCGGCGCCGCCAATGCGCTCGACGCGCCCGTAGCGATCTACGAGGTGCACCTGGGCTCGTGGCGGCGCAAGGTGGAAGACGGCAACCGCTTCCTGACCTGGGCCGAACTGGCCGACGAGCTGGTGCCCTACGCGCAGCAGATGGGCTACACCCACCTCGAGCTGCTGCCGGTGACGGAGCACCCGTTCGACGGTTCGTGGGGCTACCAGCCGATCGGCCTGTACAGCGCGACCGCGCGCTTCGGCGAGCCGGCGGGGTTCCGCCGCTTCGTCGAGCGCGCGCACGCCGCAGGCATCGGCGTGCTGCTCGACTGGGTGCCGGCGCACTTCCCGACCGACCCGCACGGGCTGGGCGACTTCGACGGCACGCGGCTCTACGAGTACGCCGATCCGCGCGAGGGCTTCCATCAGGACTGGAACACGCTGATCTACAACTTCGCGCGCACCGAGGTGCGCAACTTCCTGGTCTCGAACGCGCTGTTCTGGCTCGAGCGCTACAACGTCGACGGCCTGCGCGTCGATGCCGTCGCGTCGATGCTCTACCGCGACTACAGCCGCAGCGCCGACCAGTGGGTGCCCAACGTGCACGGCGGGCGCGAGAACCTCGAGGCGATCGCCTTCCTGCGCCGCATGAACGAGACCGTCGGCGTCGAGCGGCCGGGCGCGATCACGCTGGCCGAGGAGTCGACGGCGTTCCCAGCCGTGTCGCGGCCGCCGCACGACGGCGGCCTGGGCTTCCACTACAAGTGGAACATGGGCTGGATGCACGACACGCTCGCCTACATGAAACGCGATCCGGTGCACCGCAAGTACCACCACCACGAGCTGACGTTCGGCCTCGTCTACGCGTTCAACGAGAACTTCGTGCTGCCGCTGTCGCACGACGAAGTGGTGCACGGCAAGGGTTCGCTGATCGGCAAGATGCCCGGCGACCGCTGGCAGCAGTTCGCCAACCTGCGCGCCTACTACGGCTTCATGTACGGCCACCCCGGCAAGAAGCTGCTGTTCATGGGTGGCGAGTTCGCGCAGCAGCGCGAGTGGGGGCACGACCACAGCCTCGACTGGCACCTGCTGCAGGATCCGCTGCACGCCGGCGTGCAGCGCCTGGTGCGCGACCTGAACCACTACTACCGCGCAACGCCGGCGCTGTACGAGGACGACTTCAGCCCCGACGGCTTCCGCTGGATCGACCATACCGACGCCGAGCGCTCGCTGCTCGCCTTCGTGCGGCGCGGCCGCCACTATCCCGGCGCGGCGGGGTCGCTCGTCGTCGTCGTCTGCAACTTCACGCCGACGGTGCACCGCGGCCTGCGCCTGGGCGTGCCCGAGCCCGGCAGCTACCACGAGCGCATCAACAGCGACTCGACCTACTACGGCGGCAGCAACATCGGCACGCCGTTCGGCGTCGCGGCGTCGCAGCCCGTCGCCTGGCACGGCCAGCCGCACTCGATCGTGATCGACGTGCCGCCGCTGGCCACCGTGCTGCTGGAAAGGATGGCGTGACGGTATCGGTGTCGCGGCTCGAGCGCGGGCGCCCCGGCCCGTTCGGCGCGCGGGTCGACGGCGGCGGCGTGAACTTCGCCGTGTTCTCGGAACACGCCGAAGCCGTCGAGCTGTGCCTCTACGACGCGCGCGGCGAACGCGAGACGGCGCGCCTCGCGCTGCATCGCAGCGGCGACGTCTGGCACGGCCGCCTGCCGGGCGCCGGCGCTGGCCTGGTCTACGGGCTGCGCGCGCACGGGCTCTGGCGCCCCGACGAAGGCCACCGTTTCAACGCGCACAAGCTGCTGCTCGACCCGTATGCGCGCGAGATCGTCGGCCGCTACGAATGGCGCGCCGAGCACTTCGCGGGCGACGCCGAAGGCCGGCTCGACACCCGCGACAACGCCGCACACGCGCTGAAGGCGCGCGTCGTCGCCGACACGTTCGACTGGGGCGAAGACCGCGCGCCGCGCACGCCGCTGGCCGATACGCTGCTCTACGAACTGCACGTCAAGGGGTTCACTCGCCTGCACCCCAGCGTGCCCGAGGCGCTGCGCGGCACGTATGCGGGTCTGGCGAGCGACGCTGCGATCGCCCACCTGCGGCGCCTGGGCGTCAGCGCCGTCAGCCTGCTGCCGGTGCAACAGCACCTCGACGAGCAGCGCCTCGTCACGCAGGGCCTCTCCAACTACTGGGGCTACAACACGATCGGCTACTTCGCGCCCGAGCCGCGCTACGCGAGCGACGGCACGGCCGCCACGGCGCGCGTCGAGTTCCGCGCGATGGTCCAGCGGCTGCACGCGGCGGGCTTCGAGGTGATCGTCGACGTCGTCTACAACCACACGGCCGAGACCGACGAGCTGGGGCCGACGATCTCGTGGCGCGGCCTCGACAACCGGTGCTGGTACCGCCTGCAACCCGGCCGGCCGGCGCTCTACGAGAACATGAGCGGCTGCGGCAACACGCTCGACCTGCGCCACCCGCGCGTGCTGCAGATGGTGCTCGACAGCCTGCGCCACTGGGTCGCCGAATACCGCGTCGACGGTTTCCGCTTCGATCTCGCGACCGTACTCGGCCGCGGCGACCACCGCTACGACGCGCGCGCCGCGTTCTTCCAGGCCGTTGCGCAGGATCCGCTGCTCGCACCCGTCAAGCTGATCGCCGAGCCCTGGGACGTCGGCGCCGGGGGCTACCAGCTCGGCCGCTTCCCGTCCGACTGGCTCGAATGGAACGACAAGTTCCGCGACACGGCGCGCGACTTCTGGCTCACCGGGCGCGCCAGCGCGGGCGAGTTCGCGCAGCGGTTCAGCGCGTCGTCCGACCTGTTTCGGCACGGCCGCCGCGCGCCGGGCGCGTCGGTCAACTACGTCGCGTCGCACGACGGCTTCACGCTGCGCGATGCCGTCAGTCACGAGCACCGGCACAACCAGGCCAACGGCGAGCACAACCGCGACGGCCATGCCCACAACCGGAGCTGGAACTGCGGCGTCGAAGGCGACACCGACGACACGGCCGTGCTCGCGCTGCGCTCACGCCTGCAGCGCGCATTGCTCGCGACGCTGCTGCTGTCGCAGGGCACGCCGATGCTCGCCGCCGGCGACGAACTCGGCCACACGCAGAGCGGCAACAACAACCCCTACTGCCAGGACAACGCCACGACCTGGATCGACTGGACGCGCGCCGACGAGGCCCTCGTCGCCTTCACCGCGGCACTGATCGCGCTGCGCCGCGACCTGCTGCCGCTGGGCGCCGACTGGTACAGCGGCTTGCCCGATGCGGCCGGCCACCCCGACCTGACGTGGCTGCGCGCCGACGGCGCGCCGCTCGCCGAGGACGACTGGCGCCACCTGCCGCCGCATGCCTTCGGCGCGCTGATCGGCCGCGCCGGGCGGTCGCCGCGCACCTTGGCGCTGTTGTTCAATCCGCAAGCGCAGCCGCAGTCGTTCGCGCTGCCGCCCGGGCGCTGGCAGGCGCTGGCCGACAGCGCGCAGGCCGACGGCCGGCCTGCGCCGCGCGGCGCAGCGGCCGAAGGCCGCATCGACCTCGACGCACGCAGCGTCGTGCTGCTCGCCGCGGCCGACCGAGGCGCTGCGGCATGAGGTTCGAGCGCGCCAGCGGCGTGCTGCTGCACCCGACCTCGCTGCCCGGCCCGCACGGCTCGGGCGACCTCGGCGCGGCGGCGCACCATTTCGTCGACTGGCTCGTCGCCGCCGGCCAGAAGCTGTGGCAGATCCTGCCGCTCGGCGGCATCGGGCCGGGCAACTCGCCCTACATGAGCCCGTCGGCGTTCGCCGGCAACGTGCTGCTGATCGATCTCGCCGACCTGCGCGCGCGCGGCTGGCTCGACGATCACGACCCGCCGCCGCACTTCGACCCGCGCCGCGTCGTCTACGCCGACGTCGTGCCTTGGCGCATGGCGCGGCTGGCGCGCGCCGCCGAGCGCTGCGCCGCCGCCGGCTCGCGCGCCGACCACGCGGCCTGCGACGAGTTCTGCGCCCGCCACGCCGGCTGGCTCGACGACTACGCACTGTTCATGGCGCTGGCCGACCACCACGGCGGGCGGCCCTGGAACACCTGGGAAGCGCCGCTCGTGCATCGCGAACCGGCCGCATTGCGCCACGCGACGCAGCGCCACGCGGCGCGCATCGCGTTCCACAAGTTCTGCCAGTGGCGCTTTCACGAGCAGTGGCACGCGCTGCGTCGCCACGCCAACGCGCGCGGCGTGCAGATCGTCGGCGATGCGCCGATCTACGTCGCCTGGCACAGCGCCGAGGTGTGGGCGCGACAGGAGCTGTTCGACCTCGACGCGCACGGCCGGCCGCGCGCCGTCGCCGGTGTGCCGCCCGACTATTTCAGCGCCACCGGTCAGCGCTGGGGCAACCCGCTGTACCGCTGGGCGCGCCACGCCGACGACGGCTACGCATGGTGGGTGGCGCGCATCCGCCATCTGTTCGAGCTGGTCGACATCGTGCGCATCGACCATTTCCGCGGCTTCGCAGGCTACTGGGAGATCCCGGCCGACGCGCCGACTGCAGTGGACGGGTGCTGGCTGCCCGGCCCCGGCGCGCCGCTGTTCAAGGCGATCGCCAAGGCGCTCGGCCCGATCCCGGTGATCGCCGAGGACCTGGGCGTCATCACGCCCGACGTCGAGGCGCTGCGCAAGAAGTTCGGCCTGCCCGGCATGTGCGTGCTCCAGTTCGCCTTCGCCGACGACAGCGGCAACCGCTACCTGCCGCACTACCACCAGCCCGACAGCGTGGTCTACACCGGCACGCACGACAACGACACCAGCGTCGGCTGGTGGGCGACGGCCAGCGACAAGGAGCGCGCCCACGTGCGCAGCTACCTCGACACCGACGGCGCCGCGATCCACTGGGACCTGATCCGCGCCGCCTGCGCGTCGGTCGCCGACACGGCGATCTATCCGCTGCAGGACGTGCTGGGCCTGGGCACCGAGCACCGCATGAACCTGCCCGGCCACGCCGAAGGCCACTGGGCGTGGCGCTTCGAGTGGTCACAGGTGCAACCGATACACGCCGAGCGCCTCGCGGCGCTGGCGCGCATCTACGGCCGCGACGGCACGCCGATGCGACCGTGATGTCGCGGGAAGCCGGCGCAGTGTCAGAGATGTCGGGCCGCCGCGCCGGGCCGCTCCCAAGCAGGGCCCGAACCCTCTCGGAGGGTCGCTCGCCGTACCCGGCGAGCGGGGTGTCGTCAGCTCATCAGTTCAACGGCACCTTCTTGCCGGCCTTGTAGCTCGACAGCGTCATCGCCGGCACCTTCAGGTCGCCGACGTCGTCGAACTGGATGCGCGCCGTGACGCCCTGGTAGTCGGCCTTGCCGATGAACGGCGTGTAGACCTTCGGGTCGGCCGAGTTGGCGCGCACCATCGCGTCGACCAGCACCATCGTCGCGTCGTAGACATAGGGCGCGTAGATCTGGAACTGGTTCGGGAACTTGGCGTCGTAGCGCTTCCTCCACTCGGCGCCGCCCTTCATCTTCTCGAGCGAGACGCCGCCCTCGGCGCAGACGACGTTGTCGAGCGTCCTCGCGCCGCCCGACAGCTCGGCGAGCTTGACGGTGCAGATGCCGTCGCCGCCGAAGTAGGCGACCTTCGTCATGCCGAGCTGCTGCATCTGGCGCAGCATCGGGCCGGCCTGCGGGTCCATGCCGCCATAGAAGACACCGTCCGGGCTCTTCGACTTGATGGCTGTGAGGATCGCCATGAAGTCGGTCGCCTTGTCCGTCGTGTACTGCTCGTCGACGATCTGGATGCCGTTGGCCGCCGCCGTCTTCTTGAACACCTCGGCGACGCCCTGGCCGTAGGCGGTTCGGTCGTCGATGATCGCTATGCGCTTCAACTTCAGGTTGTTGACAGCGTGCAGCGCGAGGCCGGCGCCCAGCGCGTTATCGTTGGCGAGCACGCGGAACGTCGTCTTGTAGCCCTGCTGCGTGAGCTTCGGGTTCGTAGACGACGGCGAGATGTGCGGGATGCCGCAGTCGTTGTAGATCTTCGACGCCGGGATCGACGTGCCTGAGTTGAGGTGGCCGACGACGCCGTTGACCTTGGCGTCGCACAGCTTCTGCGCAGCCGCCGTGCCCTGCTTCGGGTCGGCCGCGTCGTCCTCGGCGATCAATTCGAAGCGCACCTTCTTGCCGCCGATCGTGACGCCGCGCGCGTTCAGGTCCTCGACGGCCATGCGCGCGCCGTTCTCGTTGTCCTTGCCGTAGTGCGCCTGCGGGCCCGACACCGGGCCGACGTGGCCGATGCGCACCACCATGTCCTGCGCCGACGCGACGGCGCTGCCCAGCGCCAGCACGCCTGCGGCGATCACATTCAGTCCGAGTCGCATCGTCGTTACCTCCATCGGGTGTCGTTGAAACCGGGGCCGATCGCCCTGCGGCGCAGCCGAAGATACCCGAATTCGCGCCCCGCGCCGCCCCGGGATTGTTCGCAGCGCACACCGGCTGACCCTCCGCACTGCGTGCTCCGGGGTGAGCGCCTGGGAGCGGCCCGGAGCGCTCAGGCCCCGGCCTCGTGGTGCTCGACCGGGTAGCCGCGCTCCTTGTAGTGGCGCCAGCGGCTGCGTGCCGCCTGCACCTCGGCGGCATCGGTGCCGACGATCTCGACGATGCGGCGAAAGCTGCCGAACTCGGCCGGCGGATCTCCGCCCAAGTGGACCAGAACGTCGTGCATCGGCGTCTCGGCTCCCGGCAGCACGAGCCAGATCGGCGTGCGGCGCAGCCGCGGCTCGACGGCCTGGCCTTCGCGCAGCAGCGCATGCGGCACGAACGAAAGCGGATCGAAGGTCCACAGCAGTAGGTCGAGCCGTTGCAGCGCCGCCGCCGGGCCGGTGACGGTGACCTGCGCGCCCTGCTGCAGCGCCTTGCGCAGCAGCCGGCATGCGTAGCCGAGCGGCTCGCCGACCTGGGTGTGGAAGCCGACTTCCGTCATCGAAGCGCCGTCAGCCGCCGGCGCGGCGCAGCACGAAGTGCGTCAACAGCGGCACCGGCCGGCCGGTCGCGCCCTTGGCGGCACCCGACTTCCACGCCGTGCCGGCGATGTCGAGGTGGGCCCAGCGGTACTTCGACGTGTAGCGGCGCAGGAACATCGCCGCCGTGATCGAGCCGCCGGCGCGCGCGCCGACATTGGCCATGTCGGCGAAGCTGCTCTTGAGCCCTTCGTCGTAGTCGTCGTCCATCGGCATGCGCCAGCAGGTGTCGGCCGCCGCGTCGCCGCTGGCGAGCAGGTCGGCGGCGAGCTCGTCGTCGGCGCTGAACAGGCCCGAGTGGACGTGGCCGAGCGCGATCACGCAGGCGCCGGTCAGCGTGGCGACGTCGACCACCACCGCCGGCTTGAAGCGCTCGGCGTAGGTCAGCGCGTCGCACAGGATCAGCCGGCCTTCGGCGTCGGTGTTCAGGATCTCGATCGTCTGGCCCGACAGGCTTGTGACGACATCGCCCGGCTTGACCGCGCGGCCGCCGGGCATGTTCTCGCAGCTCGGGATCAGGCCGACGACGTTGATGCGCGGCTTCAGCTCGGACACGGCGCGCAGCGTGCCGAGCACGCTGGCCGCGCCGCCCATGTCGAACTTCATCTCGTCCATCTCGGCGGCGGGCTTGATCGAGATGCCGCCGGTGTCGAACGTGATGCCCTTGCCCACCAGCACCAGCGGCGGCTCGGATTTCGGCGCGCCGTCGTAGCGCAGCACGATGAAGCGCGGCGGCTCGTGCGAACCCTGGGCGACGGCGAGCAAGGCGCCCATGCCGATCTTCTCGATCGCGCCGCGGTCGAGCACCTGCACCTTGAGGCCGTGCTCGCGGCCGAGCTTTCGGGCCAGTTCGCCGAGCCAGCTCGGCGTGCAATGGTTGCCCGGCCGGTTGGCGCACTCGCGTGCCAGCGTCACGCCGGCGGCGATCGCTCCGCCGCGCGCCAGGCCCTGCTGCAACGCCTTCGCCTCGGCCTTGCCGCCCAGCAGCGTGACGCGCGCGAATGCCGGCGCCTTCGGCGCACTGGGCTTGGTGTGACGGTAGACGTAGGTCGCCTCGTGCGCTGCTGCGGCGACGGCCTCGGCGTGCGCCGCCGCCAACGCATCGCCGCCGGCCAGCGCGACGGCGACGTGGCGCGCGCCGAGCGGCTTGATCTGCGCGAGCGCCGCGACGACGGCAGCGCGGAACGACTTCGGCCCCGCGGCCGGCGCGGCGGCGAAGACGACGCGCGCCGCCTTCACGCCCGCGGGCCGGTGCAGGTACAGCGTGCGGCCCGCCTTCAGTTCGAAGTCGCCCGAGGCCAGCGCGTCGGCGAGCAGCGCAGCGAGCGCGCCGTCGAGGCCGGCCGGCTGCGCGACCCGCAGCACGAGCACCAGAGCGTCGGCCGCGACCTGCGACCACGCCTCGGCGGCGGCGACCTGACAGCGCAACTCCATGTTCGATCCCGAGTGACAATGCGGGCATGTTATTCGATTCGACCCTGCGTCGAGACCTGTCGCGCGGCTTCGTCGCGACGCTGGTCGTGATCCTCACGATCGTGCTGACGATGATGCTGATCCGCGCGCTCGGGCAGGCCGCCGGAGGCGCCGTCGCGCCGCAGGACATCGTGCTGCTGCTCGGCTACACCGCCCTCGGCCACCTGCCGACGATGCTGAACCTGTCGCTGTTCATCGCCGTCGTCGCGACGCTCGGGCGCATGTACCGCGACAGCGAGATGGCAGTGTGGTTCGCCAGCGGCGTCGGCCTGACGCGCTTCGTGCGGCCGGTGCTGCGCACAGCCTGGCCGGTGCTGCTGCTCGTCGCGCTGCTGACGCTGTTCGTCTGGCCCTGGGGCAACCGCAACAGCACCGAGCTGAAAGATCGCTACGAGCGCCGCTCCGACCTCTCGCGCGTCGCGCCGGGGCAGTTCCAGACCTCGAGCGACGGGCGCCGCGTGTTCTTCATCGAGCGCGGCAGCGACGAGGGCCGCACCGGGCGCAACGTGTTCATCCTGCAGTCGGAAGAGCGCAGCGAGGCCGTCACGTCGGCGCGCAGCGGCACGATCGAGATGCAGGGCGACGACCGCTTCCTGCGCCTCGAAGCCGGGCAGCGCAACGAAGTCGACCGCGCCAGCGGCGAGAAGACGCTCGCGCGCTTCGAGACCTACCGCGTGCTGGCCGGCGAACGCGCTCTCAGTTCGGCCGACAATCTGCCGCCGCGTGCGCGCGGCACGACGGAGCTGCTGCTCAGCGCGAATCCGAAGTTCCAGGGCGAGCTGACGTGGCGCATCGGCCTTGCGCTCGGCGGCGCGAACCTGGTGCTGCTCGGCGTCGGCCTCGCGGCGACGAATCCACGCCGCGCCGGCAACTGGAACCTGCTGTTCGCTCTGCTCGCCTTCGTCGTCTATTTCAACCTGATCAACCTGTCGCAGGCCTGGGTCGCGAACGGGCGCTACGAGATGGGCGAGATCCTGCTGGCGATGCACGGCGGCGTCTTCGCGCTCGCGCTGGCGCTGCTGTGGTGGCGCGAACAGGGCGTGACGCGCGGACTGCGGCGCCGGGTGCGGGGTGCGCGATGAAGACGGTGCGCCGCCTGCTCTACCGTGACATCGCCGGCTCGACGGCGTTCACCGCGGCCGCCTTCCTGTCGCTGTTCTTCTTCATCGACTTCGTCGACGAACTCGAGAACGTCGGCCGCCAGGGCTACCAGGCCTGGCA
>Ga0073899_10005398_pt1 | contig 11110 bp, 5 predicted proteins | sample KloWWTmetaKNB5Ph_FD_88975 | JGI IMG/M metagenome (GOLD analysis project Ga0073899, IMG submission 88975) | Active sludge microbial communities from Klosterneuburg, Austria, studying microevolution and ecology of nitrifiers - Klosterneuburg... | ecosystem: Engineered > WWTP > Aerobic digester >...
CGCAGCACGCAGCACGCAGCACGCAGCACGCAGCACGCAGCACGCAGCACGCAGCATCTCGTGGGGTTGTTCTTCTGCGCGCTTGGCGTCGTGCAGCTCGCCTGCTCGGATAGTCGCGGTTCCATGGGCCGCGCAGGCGAACCCGTCATCTTCGGTACCGACGACCGGAAGAACCCGATCGACCCCGCGGTGACCCCGGCAGCGCGGGCCTGGGCGGACGCCGTCGGGGTGATGGCCGGCCCCCCTGCCAGCGTGGTCTCCGGCAAGTTCCCGAAGGACGCCCTGTGTCTCGAGACCTCGTCTCCCGACGTCTGCTACCTGAACACGGCCCTCGCCACGAAAGGCCCGGTGTTCTTCACCGTGGTACCCGACAAGGGCTACGGTCTGTGCACGGACGAGAAGTTCGCACAAGAAACGGTGCTCCGGCCGAACGACAGCTGCACCGTGTTCCGATTGCCTCAGACCTCCGGGGGAGAGGAGCTGTTCCTCACGGCCGGTCACTGCCTCAAGCCAACGGGGGCGACGGCTGAAAAGGGTCGCGAATGCAAGGACGCCGAGTTCGCATTTGGGTATCAAGTGCGCTCCTTCGGAACGGAGCATCCGATGGTGGGGCTCCCGTTTGCGTTGCGCCGCAAGTGGGACGTTTACAAGTGCAAAGAGGTCGTCTCTCGCGCGGAGCCGCTGTCCAATTCGAAGGGCGACGACTCTGACTTCACGCTCTTCAAGGCCGACCGCGTCGTGCGGGGCCGGCACCTGCTGGATGTGCGCCGGTCCAACACGCTGGCGGCCGACCAACCGACTACCGTCACCGGCCACGGCGCGGGCTTTCCGCTGAAAATCACGCCCACCGGCGCAGTCAAGTTCGTCGACGCGACGGCGAACACCTTCACCTTCTCCAGCGACGTCCTAGGAGGGGACAGCGGCGCTCCGGTGATCCATGTGGCCACGGGTCTCGTGACGGGAATCGTGGCCGCAGTCCCAGAGGTGAACTTCTATCTGGACGCGGCCGCAAACTGCGCTCGAGTCGCCCCGAACCCACCGTGCAGTGACGCGACGGGCTGCCCCACGACGGGCTTTGCCACCGCCACGGACATCATGGAAATCGGCAGCGTGCCGAACCTGCCGGCAACCCCGACGGTGTACGCCGATCTGGACGGTGACGGACTGCCGGACAAGATCACCTTCGTCGTCAGCTTCCTGGTGTGGGCACTGGACATCCAGTTTTCTTCCGGGCAGGCGTGCCCCGGATGTCCCATCCTGACGCCGATTCCTTCGATCATCCCACTGGGGCAAATCGCCGCCGCGACGTACATCGGTGACTTCAACGGCGACGCCGTGCACGACATCATCGTCCAGCTGCCGGGCTACGCGACGGTCTACCTCGAGGGAGTGGACCTCACCAAGCTCCTCAATCCGCTGGCGGTCTCGCAGGCCTTCTTCGGGATGGACCAGTACGCCGGGACCTTGGTTGGCGACTTCAACTCCGACGGGCTGGACGACGTTCGTGCGTTCAGCTCGTCGGGCACGCACGCCGACGTCCTCATGGGAACTCCGTCTGCCGACCCGGGGCAGGGTGCCGCCTTCTCCGGAGGGCTTGCGCCGAGCATCGAAATCCCTGCCGAGTGTGGCAACGACGTCGCCTACATCGTCCCTGGCAACTACAGCTCGATGTTCCCGTCTTTGACGGCGTACACGTCTACGCGCGGGGTCGCCGTCGTCCCCGGTAGCGTCGTTGGCCTCTCGGACCCGACGCTGCTGGTCATCGACTGCCCTGGCGCGACGAAGAAGAACCAACTCAAGCTGCTCGATCCGCTCACCGGGCAAGTCCGCAAGACCCTCACCATGACCGGGACGTCCGAATGGCGAGCGCTTGCCTATCGGGCATCGAAGCAGGATCTGATCGGTCTGAGGAGCCCCAACGATCCGAAAGGGAGCTACGACGTGGTCCGGATAGGACTCTCGGCGTCCAACTCGCCGGCCACCTCGGTTCTGGCCACGCGCCCCCAAAGCGGAATTGCCACCGGCATCGCTTGGGACGACGTCAGCGGCGAGCTCGGCGTGCTGGTGACGAACAGCTGCGCCGGCCCCGCCTCCTGCCTCGACGATCACATCGACTACTTCGGCGAGAGCGCGCCGGGGGCCTGGTCCTTCAAGTACCTGAGCAAGCTCTCCCAGAAGGCGTGCTCGGAAAACTACTCGAAGCCTTCGACGGTGGAGCCGTCAGGCTTGATCATGAGCGGGGCCGACGAGATGGTCGCCTGCAACCGCCGCGGCTTTGGCATCGGCTTCCGCGACGCTCGGTCGAAGCTCGTCTTGAACGAAGTCCCGAGCGTCTCGGCGACGCCGTGGCACACCGCACTGCACCTCCACGACGTCGAGTGTGACACGAAGACCTATGCTTCCGTCTTCCAGACGGTCGTGTGGGGCGTATCGCGCAGCGGGCGAGTTCTCCGTGCCTTGCCGGTGACCTCGTCGGACTGCGGGTTCGGTGGCCAGCCACCGGCAACGGCGAAGTGCGTCGTGAGCGAGAGCGGGGTGTCTCGAGTCGCAGCCGGCGGTTCGAGCACGCTGTTCCTTTCGGACGACGGAACCGTGCGTGGCGCCGGCGACAACACGCACGGACAGCTCGGCCTTCCGGCAGGCGCGAACGTCGCGGCGGCCACGCCGGTGCCGGGGTATTTCGGGGCGTCAGACGTGGCTGTTGGGGCCGGTCATTCTCTCGCGCTCTTCGGCGACGGCGTCGTGAAGGCTGCCGGTCACAACTCCGCCGGTCAGCTCGGGCGCGACGACGTGACCGCGACGGCTGTTCCCGCCCAGGTTGCAGGGCTCCCGCCAGTGAGCGCCGTCGCCGCAGGAGATGACTTCTCCCTCGCTCTCGGCGTGGATGGCAGCGTGTGGGCGTGGGGTGCCAACGACGACGGGCAGTTGGGCGACGGAACGCGGGCGTCGCGCTTCACGCCGGTCAGGGTTCGTGGCTTGGAGAACATCTCCAGCACTTTCGCGTTCGGCTTCGGAAGCTTCGGATCCCAGGACGGCCAGTTCGCCCAACCCCGCGGCGTGGCCACTGACGCCGGCAGCGTCTTCGTCGCCGACCAGACCAACAGGGTGCAACGATTCCTGCCAGATGGCACGCTCACTGCGGTCTTCGGCGCGACCGGCACCGGGCCGGGCCAGTTCCTAGGGTCGGCCGGACTGCACGCCGCGGCCCGGCGCGATGGCACTGCGCTCTACGTGCTCGACCCCGCGGCGGTCGAGGTCCAGAAGTTCGCGATCGTCGCACCGTCCCAGAATTGTCCCCCAGCAACGGTGGAAGTTCTCTCGTCAGGCGCGCGCGTCTGCTTCGTGACTCGCTGGGGCAACTACGGCAGCGGCAACGGAGATCTGGCCAGCCCGAGCGGGCTCGCGGCCGGGACCGGGGGGGAGGTCTTCGTAGCCGACGCCGGCAACCACCGCGTTCAGCGCTTCGTCCACGTGGCGCTCTCTTCGGCCTGCCCCTCGGGCACCACCGAGGTTTCGGCGGTCGGAGCGGAGAGAACCTGTGCGGCTGGCCACTTCGGGGGGCTGGGCAGCGGAGACGGGCAACTGTCGGGTCCCCGCGCCGTCGCTTGCGACCCAGACACCTCGGCGCTCTTCATTGCGGACACCGGCAATCACCGCCTTCAGCGCTTCTCGAAGGACGGAGCTTTCTTGGGCAAGTGGGGCTCGTTCGGAGCCGGCCCGGGGCAGCTCGACACGCCGGTGGACGTCGACGTCGACGAGCTGGGTCGAGTGATCGTCACCGAAGCGGGAAACAAACGCGCGCAGATCTTCACCGCAGGGGGTTCGCTCCTGTCGGTGCTCGGGGGTCCGGGCACGGCAGGCGGACAATTCCAGTCGCCGATCGGTGCGGCGGTGCTGGGCGCCCGGGTCTTCGTGGCAGACTCGCAGTTGCACCGCGTGCAGGCGTTCGACGTTTCAGGTCAGGCGGGCGTCGTGCGGATCGCGGCAGGGGGGCGTCATGGTCTGGCCCTGGGTGCCGACGGGCGGGTCTGGGCTTGGGGCGCGAACGACTCCGGCCAGCTGGGGGCGGGGAACTCCGCCACCGCGTCATCCACCGTTCCCGTCGGCGTGGTCGATCCTCTCGCTGCGGCCGGCTTGCTCTCTGCATCGGAAATCGCCGCCGGCGCGCGCCACTCCCTGGCCGTTCGAGTCGACGGCTTCGTTCGCGCCTGGGGGGACAACTCGGAGGGCCAGCTTGGCGACGGGTCGACCACGAATCGCGACGTCGCCACTCCGGTGCTGAACGCGATCAACGTCACCTTGGTGCGCGCCGGCGCTCTACACTCGACGGCCCTGACAGCGCTGGGTGGCGTGCTCGCTTGGGGCGGAAACTCCCAGGGCCAGCTGGGGGACGGGACGTTCGCTGCCCGGGCGGTGCCTGCCGAGGTCCGCGCGCCATGCAACCCCACTGGCTTCCTGCGAGACGCGACGGCCCTCGCGGCGGGGTCGAACCACACGATCGCAGTCGGGAGCCTCTGGGGCTGGGGTGACGATTCCCACGGGCAGCTTGGTGACGGCGGGCTGACCGACCCCGGGCCCGTGGCGATCCCGATAGCGTTCTCGGCGGCTCCGGACTGTTCGGCGGCGGTGGCGTCTCCGGCCACCGTCTGGCCACCCAACGGAGCGTTGATCGGCGTCGACATCACCGGGGTCTCAGGAGGAGCGGGCCCTCTCGAGATCCATGTCACTGACGTTCAGCAGGACGAGCCGCAGGTTGCGCCCGGCCAAGGCAATGCTGGCCCCGATGCCGTGATCGGCGGCTCGGCAGCGCCCGTCCGGATCCGCGCCGAACGCTCGGGGACTGGCGACGGACGGGTCTACCACGTCGGCTTTACCGCCCGGGACCCGGCAGGTCGCGAGTGCAAAGGCAACGTGCAGGTGTGCGTCCCGCACCATGCAGGTTCCGAGTGCGGCGACGGCGGTGCGCAATGGGACTCGACGAACCTCGGTGGTCCGGGGATCTGCGAAACGGCGGAGCCGACGATCATCGACGACTGCCAGGCGTGCATCAAAGCCCGCTGCTGCACGGAGCTTCGAGCTTGCCTTCCGCCCGATCGGTGCAGCCTGGGGGGACCTTCGGGGGAAGGCGAGCTGGCCTGCCTCACGGACTGCCTGGCTCAGGCTTTCTACGGCGAGCAGCCCCTGGCTACCGCGCGCGTTCAGTGTGCGAGCACTTGCTCCAAGCCGCGACCGAAGCCGAGCGGCGCGACGAGCAACCTCCTCGCGTGCATGTTGGGGCTCGACGGTCGGGAGGAGTCCTGCATCGTTCAGTGCTTGGGTGCACCGCTCGAATGACCCCTCGGGCCGCGACGGTTTGGCCGCGGGCGCTGCTCGCGGGCGGCATCGCTGCAGCGTGTGCTGTGGGCGCCGCGCCGCGAACACGACCTTCCGCGCCGAGTCCGCCGAGCGCGCCGGATGCGGGTCCACCCGTCGCGCGCAAACCGAGACCCGTGCCGCCGCCGCCCACCGACGAGTATCCGTACGTCGGTATCTTCAATGGCTACGTCGATGCGTTCCGCTTGGAGGAGATCGACGAGGCGTGGGCGAAGCCGACCGAGGCGACTTTGAAGGCGCAGCTCGCCGACCTCGACCCCAACGTGATGAGAGTGCGGCTGCTCGAGTGCCGCTGTGGCCTGTGCATGCTGGGCTTCATCATCGCCCCCGGTGGCGAGGGACCGAACCCGCAGCCGGGTGTGGACTACCCGGCCGTGCGCTGGTCCGGATACGAGAAGCACATGCGCGGCATGCGCGCGGACCAATGGGCCGAAGGCCTCGCCTTCCTCGGACGCCACCCGAAGGACTCTCCGACGGCGTCGCCTCGGGTCCGGTCGACCGACAGCCCGTGGACTGATCCGGGCTGCGAGGGAGCAATACCCTTCCCACCCACGTGGGAGACAGATGGCAGATACAACTGGACCGGGATCGGCATCAATCGGATGTACCTTGCCCCCCTTCCGATGCCGGCCGAGCGGGTGTGCCCGTGTCTGTGCGGCAAACTGCGATCGGATGCTCGCCCAGCATGCCTGTACCAGTCCGGGGGGTTCGTCTTCTGTCGTCTCAGGTCCTACACCGATCGCGGCCTCCCCATCATCGACGGCGATTGGAGCTGCAAACGAGCCGAGCCGAGCGCCAGCCGGTAGGTCGCGATCGGGTTTGCACCGAGGTGGATCACAGTCCCGCCACAGCATGGCCGCGGCGGACCCAGGCGGAGCGCAGCGGCTCGTGGGGTGCTGGCTGGCGAAGGTCGTTCGGGAGGCATGATCACCTGCACGCCCTCTGGTCCGGATGCCCCTTGCCGGGTGGTTCCCCAGGACTGGAAGCCGCGCACATGGTTCTGCCCAACCATCAGGGACACCAGCCGCGGTCCTTGCACGAGAACGGGGCCAGGAGCTTCTGGCGGCACGCTGACGAGGGCAGCGGTGCGATGAAGTTCTGATCGGCTGCGGTCTCGAGCGTGCGGTAGTTGTCGGCGACGACTCGGTGGAGCTCGCCGACGGCTCGGACGGGATCGTCGTGGTCACAGCCGCCCGCGACGTGACCGCGCAGCAGACCCGCAACTGCTGCGACGCACGCCGTCTCGGAACCACGCGCCCCCTCCATCGGCGCGCAGCGCCGGCCCCGGTCTGATCTCGCTTCACCCGCTTCGTGTCGACGCGAGCACCCGCTTGCGCTCTGGGAAGCCGGCGCGAGCACCGATCGGGGGAGGCAGCACTGCAAACACCTGAAAGACGCGCTGGGCGTGGTCGGCAGCGCCGCCGCCGTCGGCGCGATCACGATGGTGATCGCGGTCATCGCGCTGATCGCGCTCGAAGAGACGTACGGCAAGAACCTGGACTACGTGGAGGACTGAGCGGCGCTTGACGGCGCGCGACCGGGTCCCGTAGCCTACGAGTCACCAGCGGGGAGGGTGTCGATGCAGCGCTGCCGCCCGGCGCTCGGCTGGCGAGCGCCGTTCGTGGTGCGCGCTGAGGTCACCGCACAGAAAGTCGGACGAGCGGCAAGCCGGGGACCCGCTGCCCGAGCGGCGCGCGCGAGGGCGGGACGTGCTTGACCCAGTTCGCGTCGATCTCGGCCATGCTCGGGGACGGGAGCAGCGGGAGCGGGCGGCGCGCTCATGGGCGCGCAGCCAAGGAGCGAACCGAGCACGGGGACGACGTAACGCATCAGATCGCCTACCACCAAGAGACTTCGCCCAGCTAGCTGGGCGCGCAGGGAGCGCCCGCGGCTCACCCCGGCAGCCGGAATGGTGGACGCCGAATCAGCGGGGACGACGGGTGCCTTGCACACCTGCAGCGGTTGCTTGGAATACTGCCTCGCGCCGCTACGTGCAGGTCGAGGCCGTGCATGTGCCGCTGCAGCACGAGATCCCTCCCGAGCAGGGGGCTCCCGGGCCGCGACAGCACTTGCTGTTCTCGCACTTGTAGTAGTTGCCAACGATGACCTGGCAGCAATCGGTGTCGGAGCTGCAGGACATGGAGCCGAGGCTCTTGCAACACTTCGAGGACCAGCAATTGCCGCTGCAACATTCGCTGTGGGTGCCGCATGCATCCATGTTGGTCTTGCAGACCGTGGTTCCGCCAGTTCCACCCCCAGAGCTGGTTCCGCCCGTCCCGCTCGTGCCACCCCCGGAGGTGGTGCCGCCGACTCCGCCGCTTGCGGTCGTTCCGCCACCGGAGGTCGTTCCGCCACCGGAGGTCGTTCCGCCACCGGAGGTCGTTCCACCTCCGGAGGTCGTTCCACCTCCGCCGGGTGCTCCGCCGTATGCGCCAGTCCCGCCTCCGCTCGGGCTGGTTCCGCCCGCGCCACCGGGAGCGCCGCCCGACCCTCCGGTGCCGCTACCCGCGGTGGAGCCGGAGCCCACCCATGCGCCGGTGCCGCTGGCGATTCCAGCAATTCCGCCCGTATTCACGGCGCTGCCGTCGAACGGCTCTCCAGCGAAGTAGTCGTCGCGATCGGGAGCCAACATCGAGCAGGCGCACAGTCCGGTGACCAGCCACGCGGGCAGAGAGCGGCGCATCAGAACTGCCCACCGAAAGAGATGAAGGGCCCGCGCGTGGCGGCAGGTGGTGCCGCGTCGGAACGCGGAAGCGTGAGCCATGTGGCGACGCCTGCTGCGAGCCCGATGGCGAGTGACACGTCGGCGAACAGGTAGCTCCGCTTCATGTCGTCGTACAGATTGGGGTCGTTGCAACTCGGCTTGCACTCGTCGAGTTTCGACTGCCTGCTCTTTCCCGACAACCCGAAGCCGACGAACCCCGCGAGCCCCACGACAGCCACACTCCCGAATACGTACGGCCACGGCGATGGCGAGGCCCCCTTGGGCGTAGCTGGCTCTGGCGCCGAGCTCGCCGCGCCCGGCGCCGGCAGCTCGACGTCGAGCTCGCGGCGCTCCCCGCGCGAAAGCACGAGTCTGCGCTCGACCCGGGCGCCGTCGGCGCTTTCGATCACGATTCGGTGGCTTCCAGGGTCGATGCGCGTCGGGTCTTCGCCGAGCGCCGACGCCTCACCGTCATCGATGGCGAGGGTCGCCTCTGCTAGCAGCCTTCCGCCGCGCTGTGCACGAACGAGCAGACTGGGTCGGTCCGATTCCACACTCGCGAAGCGGCGAGAGCAGTCCTTCTGCACCACCGATGGACAGCGACTGGCGCGACATTCCTCGAACTGCCGCAGGGCCTCTCCCAGCTCGCTCTTCTGCTCGGCAGCCTGCCCTCGCTCGTGCGCGCGCAAGCAGCGATCCACGGCGTCGTTCGCCTGCGCGCGTCCGGGAGCGGCCCAGCCGGAAGCCAGTACGGCGAACGCGACCGCGGCTCGCTGGATTTGGCGCCGAGTCGTCACTTCAGACATTCCTTCTTGAACCGCGTGATGCCGTCCAGGCCACGAACATACGGGGGATCACAATTCCCGACAGGCTTGCCTCGCGTCGTCCCGAGCGGAGCGCGAACCGGTGGCACCGGCATCGCCGGCGGTGCCGGTTCGGGGGTCGCAGCGACGTCGACGACCGGATCTGGAGCCTCGGCGGTCGCCGGGACGCTCGGGCGAGGCACACGCGGCGCGATGCCCAGGCCACGGCGCGCCGGACCCACGGGATCGGGGGTCGTGCTCCGGAGCACGAGCACGGCCGCCAGCGCCGCCCCGAAAGCGACGGCCCCGATGCCAACGCCGACGAGCGCAGCGCGCGGGCGCGGGCGCGGCGGCGTCGGGGAGGCATCCCAACTTGCCTTGGTCGAGCCACTCTCGATGTCGGCGGGTTGCGCGGGTCGTGGCAACGACACCGGAGTGGTCAGGGTCGAGCTGCCGGGCTCGATCGGCGGGAGCGGTTCGCCCAGCAAGCTGGTGGCTGAGTGGTTCGCGCTCGGGTCCAGAAATCGGGCCAGATCCACGGGATCGCCCGCCGTCGAGCGCGCCCCGGTCTCGACCTCGGTGAGCAAGCGGGCGCGTTTGTCCAACGATTCGCGCGCCAGCTGCTCCACCCATTCGCCCACGATGCGTTGCACGGCCGGCGGTGCGGCCTCTTCCAGGTCGATGGCGAATTCGCGGCAGCTCGGGTAGCGCCGTTCTGGATCGCGATTCAGTGCCCGCGCGACCAGGTCGTCGAGCTCCTGCGGAACGTTCGGGCGCAGAGTGCTGGGAGGCGGAATCTCTTCGGATTTGATCCGCCGCACCACGTCGAAGGCGTTGTCTCCTCGAAACAGGCGGCGCCCCGCCAGCGTTTCCCACAAGACGACGCCCGAGGCCCAGACGTCCGCGCGACGACCGACCTCGCCAAGGGTGACCTGCTCCGGCGCCATGTAGGCGATTTTTCCCTTCAGGTGACCCACATCGGTTTCCTGGATGCGACGTGCGGCTTTGGCCACGCCGAAGTCCGCCACCCGCGAGATGCCATCGATTCCGACCAGCACGTTCTGCGGCGAGACGTCGCGATGCACTATCCCCAGCGGACTTCCCCCCTCGTTCTTGGCTTCGTGAGCTGCGTGCAGACCGTACAAGAGACCGAGCACGATGCTGCTCGCGATGGGAACTGGAACCGCGTCGACGTCGGCGCTGGCACGCTTCAGGAGCCGCGCCAGTGATTCGCCCTCGACGTAGTCCATCACCAGAAAGAGCTCGCCATCGGTAGCCACTACGTCCAGCGTCGAAACGACGTTGGGGTGGCGCACCTGCGCCGCCAGCCTCGCTTCGTCCACAAACATGGCGAGGAAGCTCGGGTCTTTGGCGAACTGTCGATGCAGCCGCTTGATCGCCACCGTCCGCGAGAAGCCCACCGGGCCCAGCAGTCGGCCGAGGTGAACCGTCGCCATGCCGCCGGACGCGATGGCGTCGTACAGGGCGTAGCGTCCGATCCGCGTGCCCGCGAGTCGGTCGTCGGTCTCTGCCGTCACCAGTGCATGATACCATGACAGTCGGTGATTCCGCTCCCCGCGCGGCTGGGACCGAACGCTCGGACTCCGAACGATGACCGCACCTTCCGACGACCCTGCCGTGGTGCCGACGGCCTCCTTCGTCTGGACCTCCAAAACCGGTTCGGGCGCTCTCGCGCTGGTCGCGATTTGGGACGGACACTGCGTCGAACGCGTGCTGGAGGCCGGAAGCTCGCTCCTGGTCGGGCGCGCTCACGAATGTGACGTGCGCATCGACCACAAGTCCGTTTCGCGGCACCACGCGCGCATCTACGTCGGCGAGCGCGTCGAGGTAGAGGACCTGGGAAGCTCGAATGGAACACGCGTCGGAGGTCTGCCGCTCGGGCGCGGTGACCGATCGGTGATTGGTCCCGGCGCGCTGATCGGCGTCGGAATCGCCACGCTCGTCGTGCAAGGGCACTCCGGCGGTGCGCGGGCGGCGGGGGCCTCTCCGCAGCGCAAGGCCCGATTGCCTTGGCCGCGACAGGGCGTCATGGCTCAGGTGTGCGACCTGATCGAGGTGCTCTCCGAGAGTGAGCTCAGTGTGCTCTTTTTGGGTGAGACCGGCGTCGGCAAGCAAGTCGCTGCGTTGGCCCTTCACGAGACGTCGGCCCGACGCGAGGGACCGTTCGTCAGCGTGAACTGCGCAGCGCTCCCCGAACCTCTGATCGAGA
>Ga0073899_10005400_pt1 | contig 11108 bp, 9 predicted proteins | sample KloWWTmetaKNB5Ph_FD_88975 | JGI IMG/M metagenome (GOLD analysis project Ga0073899, IMG submission 88975) | Active sludge microbial communities from Klosterneuburg, Austria, studying microevolution and ecology of nitrifiers - Klosterneuburg... | ecosystem: Engineered > WWTP > Aerobic digester >...
GACCGGGTGCTGTTCAGCGCGGTGCATTATCCCGCGAATTACGGATTCATCCCGCGGACCTATTGCGACGACGGCGACGCGCTCGACGTGCTGGTATTGCAGCAGAGCCCGGTGCACCCGCTGACGATCGTGACGGCCCGTCCGATCGGCGTGATGCGCATGCGCGACGACAAGGGCATCGACGACAAGATCGTCGCCGTCAGCATCCACGACCCGTGGTTCTGCGACTACACCGACCAGTCCCAGCTCCCGAACCACATCATGCGCGAGATCCGGCGCTTCTTCGAGGACTACAAGATCCTCGAGAACAAGACCGTCGTCATCGACGAGCTGCTCGGCACCGAGGAGGCGCTCCAGGTCATCCGCGAGGCCCTGGACCTGTATAAGCGCCTGCGCCGCGGCGAGCTGCACAAGTAGCCGGCGCGGCCGATCCCTCTATAGCTCGAATACCACGCGCATTCCGCCGAGCGCGGCGAACCGGCGCCCCCGCAATTCGCCGCCGATACCGCACTGGAGGCGCCAGCGGCGGCTCATCTGGAAGTGGAACTGCGGCAACACGATCGCGTGCGCCCGCCCGCGGAGGTCGACGGCGAGGTTGTGCTCGACGCCCACGGTCACGCGCTCGCGCAGGTCGACGAAGACGCTGGGATTGACGAGCAGCGCCGGCAGGACGCGCGCAGGTCGCCGGCTCCAGTCGAGCCGCAGCCCGCTCATCCCGAGCACGCTCCAGCGCCGACCCAGGCGCAGGCCCACCAGATACAGCGCCGTCGTGGCGAGCGTCGATTCGCCGGGCAGCAGCTCGCCGATCACCTGCCAGCCGGCGATGAAGCGCCGGCTGCGTCGCGGCAGCGTGCCCTGGATCGCCGCCTTGAGCGCGTGCAGATGGCCGCCCTGGATCGGCAGCTCGATCTCGAGGGCCAGGTCGTCGCGCGGCGCCCACTCGAGCTCGGGCGCCCAGTCGAGCGTCTGCCCGGCGCGCGACCATCGGGGCAGCAGGAGCGCGTTCATCTCGACCTCGCCGGCGCGCGCCCCGAGGCCCCGGACCATGTCGAAGGCGAGCGGCTCCGGGATGTGCGGACCAGTGCCCGGGAACAGGCCCGGGACGCGCGGGTCGGACTCTCCGGGGTCGACGCGGCCGTCGCGGTCGCGATCCTCGACGCCGTCCGGCACGCCGTCGCGGTCGCTGTCGCGTCGCCGTGGGTCGGTCTCGCCGGTGGAGATCCGGCCGTCGTGGTCGCGGTCCTCGATGTGATCCGGGATGCCGTCGCCGTCGCCGTCGCGCGCCGGGGGCTGCATCGCGGTCGCCACGACGAGGGCAGTGAGCGCCAGCGACATCGCGGGGTCGGCGTAGCACGGGCTGGGGCCGCGCCGAATGACGGTCAGATTAATAATCCGTTATCTGCGGGGCTCGGGGTCGCCGCGGCCAAGGCCCGAGGACCGCGGACTTGAGCCGGGGGAGGCCATGCGTCCTGGATATGCCGGGGCGTGATACAGGTCGGCGGTGTGTTCCGCCGAGGCTCCGGGCTTCCACCCGCGCAACCGCCACCAGGGGCGCTACGACGTCGCGGCGCTGGTCGAGGCGTCGCCGGAGCTCGGGCCCTTCGTCCTGCGGACCCCGGGTGGGGCGCTGTCGATCGACTTCGCGGACCCGCGGGCGGTGAAGGCCTTGAACCTGGCGCTCCTGACGGCGCACTACGGTGTTCGGGGCTGGGATATCCCGGAGGGTTATCTGTGTCCGCCGATCCCGGGCCGGGCGGATTATGTGCACCACCTCGCGGACCTGCTGGCACGCGGCCGCGGCGGCGCGATCCCGAGGGGGGCGGCGGTGCGGATCCTGGACCTCGGCGTCGGCGCCAACGCCATTTATCCGCTCCTGGGGCACCGCGAGTATGGCTGGTCGTTTGTGGGCACCGACATCGATCCAGGGGCGCTGGCCTCCGCCCGGCGCATCCTCGCGGTCAACCCTGGGGTGGCGGCGGCCGTGACCCTGCGCCATCAGCCGCGCGAGGCCGCGATCCTGGACGGCGTCGTCGAGGTCGGGGAGCGCTTCGCGGCCTGCGTTTGTAACCCGCCGTTTCACGCCTCGGCGGCGGACGCCCGGGCGGGCAGCGAGCGGAAGTGGCGCAACCTGGGCCGGGGAGGCGGGCGCCGTCCGGTCCTGAACTTCGGCGGCCAGGCGGCGGAGCTGTGGTGCCCCGGCGGCGAGGCGGGCTTCCTCGGCCGGCTGATCGCCGAGAGCCTGGGCCACGCCGAGGTCTGCGGGTGGTTCACGGCCCTGGTGTCGCGCGCCGCGAGCTTGCCGGGCCTGCTCGCGGCGCTGCGGGTCGCCGGGGCCGCCCACCGGGTGGTCGAGATGGGTCAGGGCCACAAGCGCAGCCGCATCCTGGCCTGGACCTTCCAGCGCTGAGGCGCGGGGCGCCCGGGCGGCGGTTGTGCGGCGCAGCATCCGTCGCGGTGGAACGCGGGCTGTTGCCATCCTTGGTCGATCGGTGTATTGTGCGGTGCACAATTTCCGGGATCCGGCCCCGCGCTCGCGGGGGTCGGCCGGCCTCGCCATGCTGTACCGTCTCCACGAAATTCAACGCCGCGTGCTCGACCCGGTGGCGCAGCTCGCCGGGGCGGGGGCGCGGCTCCTCTGTGATCCGGCGGGGCCGCTGGCGTACGTGCCGGCGGCGCGGCTGGTCGGCGCGAGTCAGGCGCTGCTGCACCGGGTGGCGCGGCGCTACGACAAGCCGGCGTTTGCGATCGATCGGATCGAGGTGCGCGGGCGCGTGGTGCAGGTGCGCGAGGAGGTGGTCGTCGACGACGCGTTCTGCCGGCTGGTCCGCTTCGTGCGCGGCAGCGACGATCCGCGGGTGGCGAGCCGGCTGCGGGAGGACCCGCGGGTGCTGGTGTGCGCGCCGCTGTCGGGGCACCACGCGTCGCTGCTGCGCGACACGGTGCGCACGCTGCTGGCGGAGCACGACGTGTACGTGACCGACTGGAGCGACGCGCGCGAGGTGCCGGTGGCGGCGGGGAGCTTCGCGCTGGCGGACTATGTGCGGACGATCGAGCGCCACGTGCGTGCGCTCGGGGCGCGCTCGCTGCACGTGGTCGCGGTGTGTCAGCCGGTGGCGCCGGTGCTGGCCGCGGTGGCGCGGATGGCCGCGGCGGGCGAGGCGACGCCGCGGTCGCTGACGCTGATGGGCGGGCCGGTGGACGCGCGGCGCAGCCCGACGGCGGTCAATCGCCTCGCCACGGAGCGGCCGATCGCGTGGTTCGAGCGGCACATGATCCACGTGGTGCCGGGCAGCTACGCCGGGCGCGGGCGGCGGGTGTATCCGGGGTTCTTGCAGCTGTCGGCGTTCGTGGCGATGAACCGGCGGCGCCACCTCGAGGCGTACGCGGGCTACTGGCTGCACGCGCTGCGCGGGGCGGCGGGGGCGGAGCCGCGCGCGGCGCACGAGCGCTTCTACGACGATTACAACGCGGTGCTCGACCTGGACGCGGCGTACTACCTCGACACGGTGCGGCTGGTGTTCCAGGAGTTCGCGCTGGCGCGCGGGACCTGGGCGATCGACGGCGAGGCGGTGCGCCTGGACGCGATCACCGACACGGCGCTGCTGACGGTGGAGGGCGAGCTGGACGACATCTCGGGGCCGGGGCAGACGCAGGCGGCGCTGGAGCTGTGCCGCGGGGTGGCCGACGAGCGCAAGCAGCACCACACGGCGCCGGGCTGCGGGCACTACGGGATCTTCTCGGGGCAGCGCTGGCGGGCGGGGATCTATCCGGTGCTGCGCGGGTTCGTCGCGGCGCACGAACGGCGGGGCTCGTGATGCTGGCCCAAAAGACAGCCGTGGTGACGGGCTCGACCAGCGGGATCGGGCTGGAGATCGCGCGCGGGCTGGCGGCCAGCGGGGCGAACGTGGTGATGAACGGCTTCGGTGAGGTCGCGGCGGCGCGGGCGGAGGTCCTGGGCTGCGCGCAGGGCGGGGCGCGGGTCGGCTTTCACGGGGCCGACATGGCCCGGGCCGACGAGATCGCGGCGCTGTTCGAGTACGCGGCGGCGGAGTTCGGCGGGGTCGACGTGCTGGTCAACAACGCGGGGATCCAGCACGTGGCGAGCATCGAGAGCTTCCCGGTCGAGCGCTGGGACGCGATCCTGGCGGTGAACCTGAGCTCGGCGTTTCACACGACGCGCCTGGCGCTGCCGCACATGCGGCGCCGGGACTGGGGGCGGATCGTGAACGTGGCGAGCGTGCACGGGCTGGTGGCGTCGACCCACAAGGCCGCGTACGTGGCGGCCAAGCACGGGCTCCTCGGGTTGACGAAGGTGACGGCGCTCGAGACGGCGCGCACCGGGGTGACCTGCAACGCGGTGTGCCCGGGCTGGGTGCAGACGCCGCTGGTGGAGCGGCAGGTCGAGGCGCGGGCGCTGCAGGACGAGAGCTCGCACGCGGCGGCCCGGCAGGCGCTGCTGGGCGAGAAGCAGCCGTCGGGGGAGTTCGTGACCACGCAGCAGCTGGCGGCGATGGTCGGGTTCCTGTGCAGCGAGGCGGCGAGCCAGGTGCGCGGGGTGGCGTGGACGATGGACGGCGGGTGGACGGCGCAGTAGGTCGGGCGCAGGCGCGGCGGCGTCGCGGCGCGGCGCGGACTTCGTCGGCGTCCCGTCGGCGATGGCGAGTGGGGGGCCGCTTCAGTCGACGACCAGCGGGGTGGTCAGGGTCTTGATCGTGAGGTCCTCGCCCTCGAAGTCGAGCGAGGTCGTGCGCGAGGTCATCAGCGCGACGGAGGTGGTGTCGCCGATGCTGCGCTTGAGCACGGCGCCGCGCTGGGTGCCGTCGTCGGCGAAGATCCAGCCGCCGAGCAGGTCGGTCTCGGTGGGGAGCGTCGAGGCCCACAGCAGGACGCCGTCGGCGGTGCTGCGCGGGCCGTCGAAGGCCTGCGGAGCGGCGCCCGTGAGCCGCAGCTCGCCGCTCGCTACGCCGTCGGCGAGGGTCAGCGAGAGCGAGCCGTCGGGGCCGGTGAGCTCGGCCGCGCCGTCGGCGAGCGTGCCGTCGAACCATACGGCCAGCGGTTCGTCGACGCCGTCGCGGCCGTCGCAGGCGTAGGCGACGGCGAGGCCGTTCGGATCGTCGACGACGACTGCGATCAGGGTCTCGCCGATCCTGGCGATGTAGGTGCCCTCGAGGGGCGCGTCGGCCTCGTCGCAGCCGAGGGTCGTGATGACGGCGAGCGCGGCGATGCCGGTCCACCAGGTGCGTCTCGATAGTAAGGTCATGCGATCGTCTCCTGAGGGCTAAGAGCGGCAGTCTATCGCGCCCTGGGAATTTCGCGGGCGGGTCGCAGGTGACGCCGAGCGGCTGCGCGCGGATCCGCGGCGCCGATCGCCGGGACCTGCGTGCGCGCGACCGCGATCGATCCGCGGCGGCTATTGTCGGGACAGGAAGGCTTCGGCGCGCAGGCGCGCATAGTCGAAGGGCGGGCCCTCGCGGCGCAGCAGGGCGAGGGCGGCCTCGACGTCGGCGCGGGCCTGGGGGCGCTCGGTGGCGGCGGCGCGGAGGCGGGCCTGGGCGAGCTCGGAGCGGGCGGTGGCCTTGAAGCCGGGGCTGTCTTGCTTTTGGGCCAGGTCGTCGGCGCGGGTGAGGGCGGCGACGGCCTCGTCGGCGCGGCCGCGATCGAGCAGGACGGAGCCGAGGCCGAGCAGCGGGAAGGCGACGTGCGGGTGGTCGGGGCCGAGGCCGGCTTCGAGGGCGGCGAGCGAGCGCCGGAGCTCGCGCTCGGCGTCGCCCAGGCGGCCGAGCTGCCACAGCGAGGTGCCGACGTTGTTGCGGGTGATGGCGACGTCGATCGCGTCCTCGCCGAGCAGCGCGGTGTCGCTGGCGAGGGCGGCGCTGTAGGCCGCGAGCGCGTCGGCGTGGCGGCCGCGGGCGAAGTAGAAGTTGCCGAGGTTGTTCTGCGCGTTGGCCAGGTCGGGGTGGTGGCCGTCGCGGCGCTGGAGGATCTCGATGGCGCGGCGCAGCTCGGTCTCCGCCGCGGGCAGGCGGTCGAGCTCGATCAGCTCGGAGGCGAGGTTGCTGCGCGAGGAGGCGACGTGCGGGTGGTCGGGGCCGAGCACGCGCTCGCGGAGGACGATCGCGGCCTCGTGCTCGGCGACGGCGTCGGCGTGGCGGCCGAGCCAGCCGTAGGCGACGCCGAGGTTGTTGCGGGCGGCGGCGACCTGCGGGTGGTTGGGGCCGAAGCCGGCGATCGTGTCGCGCAGGGCCTGCTCGTGGGCGGCGGCGGCCTCGGCGAAGCGACCCTGGCGGCGCAGGGCCTCGCCGAGGGCGGTGCGCACGGCGGCGACGTCGGGGTGGGCCGGGCCGAGGGCGGCCTCGCGGAGCTGGACGGCGCGCTCGAGGGTGGTGACGGCCTGGTCGAGGCGGTCGGAGCGGGCGAACAGGTTGCCGAGGTTGAGGTGGTAGCGGGCGGCGAGGGTGTCGTCGCTGCCGCGGCGCTCGAGCAGGGCGAGGGCGTCGCCGGCCCAGCGTTCGCCGTCGACGGGGCGGGCGAGGTCGCGGCCGACGATGGCGATCTGCTCGATGGCGGATTCGGCGGCGACCTCGTCGTGGCGGGTGGCGAGGCCGACGCGCCAGGCCTCGGCGAGGGCGGCCTCGGCGTCGGCCGGGGCGCCGCCGGCGAGCTTGCCGAGCACGCTGCTGCGCAGCAGGGCCTCGCCGACGAGCGGGCGGTAGTCGATCGCGCGGGCGTCGGCGAGCGCGGCGGACGCGAGCGCGGCTGCGGGGACGTAGCGCCCGGCGGCCCCCTCGGCGCGGGCGCGAGCGAGCTGGGCGCGGACGGCCGCGACGGCGGGCTCCTGGGCGGGGGTCGGGGTCGGGATCCCGGTCCGCAGGGCGCGGGCGTCGGCGCAGAGGTCGAGGCCAGGCAGGGCGGCGGCGGCCTGGACGGCGCGCTCGGCGACGCTGGCGTCGGCGGCCGCGAGCACGCCGACCAGCGCCTCGAGCTCGCCGCGGCGGGCGTCGAGGCAGGCCATCTCGAGGTCGAGCAGCTCGCTCGACAGCTCGCCGCGTCGGTGCGAGCGGCAGGTCTGTTCGTGCATGGTCGCCCAGGTCGTCGCGTAGCCGTCGAACGCGGCCTGGACCTTCGTCCAGGTCTCGTCGGCGTAGGCGACCCCGGTCGCGCGCAGGGCCCCCTCGACGGCGGCCGCGCGGCTGTCGTTCCAGGTGGCGGCGAGGTGGACGGCGCCGCCGCGGCACGGCTCGGGGCCGGCGAGCAGCGCGGCGGTTCCCCCGGCCCCGAGCGCGAGCAGGAGCCCGCCGGCGAGCGCGCGTCGGCGCGTGCGCGCGGGGTCGCGGTCGAGCGCGCGGAGCAGCTCGCGCATGCTCGGCCAGCGCTGGGCTGGCTCTCGGGACAGGCCGCGGAGGACGGCGCGCTGGATGAACAGCGGGACCTTGTGGCCGCGCGGTGGGTCGCGGATGCGGCCCTCGAGCGCGTTTTCGGCGAGCTCGAGCACGGTGAGGCCGGCGAAGGGGAGCTGGCCGTGGAGCGCCTGGTAGAGCGAGGCGCAGAAGGAGAACTGGTCGGTGCGGGCGTCGGCGACGAGGCCGAGGTGCTGCTCGCGGGCCATGTATGCGGGGGTGCCGACGATGGCGCCGTGCTGGGTGAGGGGGGTGGTGAGGGGGTCGTGGTTCTCGCGGTCGGCGGTCTCGCTGGCGTTTGCGAGTTCGGAGGAGTCGGCGTTGCGAGCCAGGCCGAAGTCGGTGACGCGGGCGCGTCCATCGCTGTCGAGGAGCACGTTGTCGGGTTTGAAGACGCGGTGCACGAGGCCGGCGTCGTGGGCGGCCGCGAGCCCCCGCCCTGCGGGCAGGAACACCCCGAGGACCTCACGCCAGCGCCGTGGGGAGCGCTTCATCCAGGCGCCGAGGGTCTCGCCGCGGATGAACTCCATGGCGATGAAGATCTGGCCGTGGAAGGTGCCGACGTCGTAGCAGGCGACCACGTTCGGGTGTGACAGGCGGGCCATGGCCTGGGCCTCGCGGAGCAGGCGGGCCTGGGCCTGGGCGTCGGGGCGCCCGCGGATCAGCTTGATGGCGACCTTGCGATCGAGCTCGGGATCGAAGGCCGCGTATACGACCCCCATGCCGCCGGCGCCGAGCCGATCGAGCACCCGGTAGCGCCCGATCCGATCGGGCTGATCGCCGAGCTCTGGCGGGAGCGTCAGCGATGAGTTCGCGGAGGTGGAGCCCTGGGCCCGCGTCGCTTCCAGCGCCGAGACGTCGGGCTCGCCACTGCCGACCGCCATGGTCGGGTCGGAACCGGTCGGCGGGCGCTCAGGGGTGGCGGACATTGACGCGGACGCTGGTGCCCTTGGGCACGGTCAGCACGCCCTCGGCGAGGATCTTCGCGCCGTCGCGGACCTGCAGGTCGTGCTTGCCGGCGCCGAGCGAGAGGTCGGTCAGGGTCGCGGTGCCGACGTAGCGGCCGTCGATGAAGACGCTGCCGCGGCCGTTGTCGACCTTGACGGTCAGGCGGCCCGGGGGGCCCTTGCGCTTGGCCTTCAGCTGCTTGGCCGAGAGCGAGCTGTCCGGCTCCCACTTGCCGCCCTTGACGGGCTCGAGGCACAGGCCGCTGGGGTCGCTGCACGCGGCCTGGGCCGGGGTCGGCGCGGCGAACAGCGCGGCGGTGGCGAGGGCGAGGGTGAGGCTGCGAGCGGAGATGAATGACATGGTCGAAGGTTCCTGTTGCGAGGGCCAGGTCGGGCGGTGAGGCGGGCGGGCTAGAACCGGCCGATGAGCAGGATGCCGGCCTGGCCGCGGCCGGCGACGGGGAGCAGCTGGACCCTCGCGGTGTTCTCGCCGCTGCCGTGCTCGGCGCGGTACTTCTTGCGCTTCTTGACGCCGACGACGAGCAGGGCGATGCCGGCGGCGAGGCCGACGCCGGCGACGACGCCGCCGGCGATGGCGAGGGTGTTGCCGAGTTTGCCCTTGGCGTCGATGTCGTCGAGCTTGGTCTGGAAGTCGAGGTCGGCCTCGTTGAGGGCGTCGGCGTCTTTTTGGGCGCCGATGCCGGTGGCGAGGCCGGCGCCGAGCATGGCGACGCCGCCGACGCCGACGAGGGTCAGCAGCGAGCCGCCGGCGATCAGGCCGCGGCCGTCGCGGGGGGCCTTCTTGCGGGGCTCGGGCTCGTCGGCGACGGGGGCGGCCTCGGTGGGCTTCTCCATGGCGGTGATCGCCTGTTCACTGGCGGCGATGACCTTCTCGCCGCGGCGGATCTCGGCGGCGATCTGGCTGCTCTCGAGGATCTGCCAGTCCGGGTCGCAGCGCGGGTCCTCCAGGAAGTGGAGGATGTCGAGGCCGATGCGGGCCTTCTCGATGCCGGTCTCGAGGTCGGGGCGCGACTTGTCCGCGACCCCCGCCTCCCGGTAGGCGTCCGCGGCGTCGATGTACAGCACCGGGTCGCTGGACCGGCCCGCCTCCTCGCTCAGCAGCTCCGCCGCCGCGCCGGGGTCGCTCTTGCGCAGGCCCCGGGACCGCTCCTGCACCGACTTGCGGTTGCTGGCCGCCGCCTCGGGCGTGACCTTGTCGTCGGCGAACAGCGCCAGGACCGGGGCCGCCTCCGCCGGGGTCGGCAGGGCCGCCGCCGGCAACGTGACGGCGAGCAGGGTCGCGAGCAGACGCCGACGAGGACTCGAGTGAGACGGGACGAACATCGCCCCCACGCTACCAGGGGCGAGGCCATCGCCACAACCTCGGCGGCGAGGAGGAAGGCGGCCGAAGAGGGAGCCGACGAGGGAGCCGACGAGGGAGCCGACGAGGGAGCCGACGAGGGAGGGAGTCGGAGGGCGTCGGGGTTGCCGCGGTCATCCTCGAGATATTTCTGTGATGTGGGCGACGTTTATTTCACAGTGAGTCGCAATCACGAGTCGCTGGCGGGCTCGGCTTCCCGGGGCGCGGAGTTTGGCATAGAGTGCAGGCGTGCGATCGCCCGGCCCGCTCCGACCCCTCGCCTCCTTCGCTCGTGCGGCGCTGCTGGCGGTGATGCTGCCCGGGGCGGCCTGCTACGACGGACCCGGGCCGCTGGAGCCGCCGCCGGGTTCGCCGGGAGGGACGTGTTACGAGCCGCTCGGGACCTGCGACCAGCCGAACTGGTTGTGCGAGCCGGAGGGACGATACTGCTACGACGCGGCGCTGCCGTGCCGCGGGGTGTTCTGCGGCGAGCACGGCGTGTGTCAGCCGGACGAGGCCGGCTTGCCGGTGTGTTACTGCGACCAGGGCTACAGCAACGCGGCCTACTCGCTGTACTGCGACGAGCCCTGAGCCGGGGGTGAGCTCGCGGGCGCGGGCGGGCTCGCGGGGCCGCGCTCGGGGCCGGTGACGGCGATGGTGCGGCTTTCGCCGCGATGCGCGGCCCGGGCTGCGTTATGATCCGTCCGGTATGAGCTCGCTGATGTTCCGCCTGCTGTCCCGGCCGCTGCGCCTGCCGGCCTTCCTCGGTCCGGCCCCGCGGCCCGATGACCCGCAGATCTTCCGCTTCAACAGCGAGCGCGGGCCGATCATCGGCGATGTCGTCCGGCGCGTGGTCCAGCACTACGCCGGTCAGCCGCAGAAGCTGTTGTACGTGCTCAACGAGGCCGGCAACGCCGAGGTGCGCCGGCTGGCGATGCAGGACGACCTGGAGGCCAGCGACGCGCTGGGGGCCTGGCGGCGGCTGGTGAAGCGGCTCGGCAAGATGAACGAGGACGAGAAGGTCCAGGAGCTGCGGCGCATCACCGGCGACATGGCCGAGGACATCGCCGGGAACTTCGACCCGCGGGTCTACGCGCTGGCGACGCGGATCGTGCCGGGCGTGCTGACGGCGATCATGAAGCCGTCGTCGCTGCCGCAGCAGCTCCTCGGGGGCTTCCGTCAGCTCGGCGAGCTGGTCAGCACCGAGGGGCCGATCGAGAAGCTGCGGCGGCTCGCGCGGATCGGCACGCTGGTGCTGGTGCCGACCCACTCGTCGAACCTCGACTCGGTCGCCCTCGGCTACGCGCTGATGCGCGAGGACCTGCCGCCGGTGGTCTACGGCGCCGGCAAGAACCTGTTCTCGAACCCGCTGATCAGCTTCTTCATGCATAACCTCGGCGCCTA
>Ga0073899_10005403_pt1 | contig 11104 bp, 10 predicted proteins | sample KloWWTmetaKNB5Ph_FD_88975 | JGI IMG/M metagenome (GOLD analysis project Ga0073899, IMG submission 88975) | Active sludge microbial communities from Klosterneuburg, Austria, studying microevolution and ecology of nitrifiers - Klosterneuburg... | ecosystem: Engineered > WWTP > Aerobic digester >...
GGTCACGTAACACCATACTGACCGCACTTGATCTCCTGAGGAATATTTTCATGACGAAGCCCATCGCTGTTTTCCTGACTGTATTTGCCCTGGGCACAGGCATCACCTTGCCTGCATCGGCGGCCGAAATGGTCGATGTCTACAAGAGTCCCTACTGCGGTTGCTGCGGCAAGTGGGTCGATCATCTCAAGGCCGCCGGGTTCGAGGTGCGCACTCATGAGGTCAACGATGTGCCAGGGACGCGCAAGCGTCTGGGTATGCCCGATCGCCTCGGCTCTTGCCATACTGCAAAGGTCGCCGGCTATGTCGTCGAAGGCCATGTGCCGGCAGCCGACATTGAACGCTTGATCAAGGAGAAGCCAAAGGCCCTCGGACTGGCCGTGCCATCCATGCCGCCAGGTTCTCCCGGGATGGAAAGTCCTCACCCTGTGCCGTATGAAACCCTGCTGGTCAATCAGGACGGCAGCACTAGTGTCTACGCTAAGCACTGACGGGAAGCAAAATGAAACTTCTTCAGAGGAACAATCCGGCAAGTATTTTCACGCCACGGCGCCGGTTCGTGCAGGGGCTGATCGGCGGTGGTGTGCTGGCCGGTATCTCGCCTTGGGTGCGAGCAGCCGTCGACCCGCTTCGGCTAACGCCAACGGGTAGCGCACCCGAACTGTCCGGAACCGAAATTCAACTGACTGTTGCGGAATCCCCCGTCAATTTCACCGGGGAAATGCGGCTGGCGACGACCATCAACGGCTCGCTGCCGGCGCCGACCCTGCGCTTGCGCGAAGGCGACACGGTCACCATCCGGGTGACCAACCATCTGCCGGTCGCCACCTCGATCCATTGGCACGGCATCCTCCTGCCCTTCCAGATGGATGGGGTTCCCGGCATCAGTTTCGCCGGCATTGCCCCCGGGGAAACATTCACCTATCGTTTTCGCCTCCAGCAAAGCGGTACTTACTGGTATCACTCGCATTCCGGCCATCAGGAGCAGACGGGAATGTACGGGGCGATCATCGTCGAACCGCGGGGCGGCGAAACAATCCGCGCGGATCGTGACTATGTTGTTCAGTTGTCGGACTGGACCGACGAGAATCCGGAACATGTGTTCGCCAAACTCAAAGTCCAAAGCGACTATTACAACTACAACAAGCCAACGGTCGGCGATTTCTTCCGTGATGTCTCGGATGGCGGTGTCGCTGCAGCAATCGAGAAGCGCAAGATGTGGAACGAAATGCGCATGAATCCGACTGATCTCGCCGATTTGTCCGCAGCCACCTATACCTACTTGATGAATGGCACGACCCCGGCTGGCAACTGGACGGGGCTTTTCCGTCCCGGCGAGCGGATTCGCCTGCGCTTCATCAATGGTGCCGCCAATAGCTTTTACGACGTGCGTATTCCGGGCCTGAAGCTGACGGTCGTCCAGTCGGATGGCGTCAATGTCGAACCGGTCACCGTCGACGAATTCCGCTTCGGCCCGGGTGAAACCTACGATGTACTGATCGAGCCGACAGAAGAAGCACATACGATCTTTGCCCAGTCCATGGATCGCAGTGGCTACGCCCGCGGCACGCTGGCCGTGCGTGCCGGACTGGAAGTGCCGGTGCCGATGCTTGACAAGGTCGAATGGCTGACCATGGCCGACATGATGGGCAGCATGGGGGGCATGAACCATGAGGCAATGTCCGGAATGGACCACGCATCCATGAATCATGAGATGCCGGGCATGGACCACGGCGCCATGCCAATGGGACATGATATGAGCCAGATGCAGCATGGCGCCGTGGCGATGGATCATGGCCAGCACATGATGCACGACAATCCGCTGGCCAAACCATCCGATAAGGTCCACCACGCCCGGACGGAGTATGGCCCGAGCACCGATATGCGCGTCGATATGCCACGCACCGGCCTTGATGACCCTGGCATTGGTCTGCGCAACAATGGTCGCAAGGTATTGACGCTGGCCGATCTGTCCACGATTGGCGGGCCGCTCGACCCGCGCGGGCCGACGCGCGAAGTCGAACTGCACCTGACCGGCAATATGGAACGCTATACCTGGTCGTTCGACGGCCTTGAGTTCGGCAGCAGCACGCCGGTGCATTTCAAACATGGCGAGCGGGTGCGGGTCATTCTGCAGAACGACACCATGATGACGCACCCGATGCACATGCACGGCCTGTGGAGCGAACTGGAAACAGCCGAGGGAAAATTCCAGGCGCGCCGCCATACCATTCCGGTGCAACCGGCCCAGCGCATCAGTTTCCTCGTCAATGCCGATGCGGTTGGCCGCTGGGCCTGGCACTGCCATCTGATGTTCCACATGCACGCCGGCATGTTCCGCGAGGTGGTGGTGTCATGAGCGGATTCGGCCCCAAAGGAATGAAGATGAAAATGTTCCATACGCTGATCGCACTCGCTGCAATCGCCGGGTTTCAGCCTGCCTGGGCACAATCCGGGCAAGCAATGGCTGCCATGGATCATGGCAGCATGAACATGCAAGGCGGATCAGTTCCAAGCAACGCGCGCGATCCGCATGCCTATGCGGATGGCAATACGCTGGACAGTGGCGAATATGCGCAGTCCGGGCCGCGCCAACTGCGACTGGCCGACGAGCACAATTTCGGCAGCCTGCTGGTTAACCGTCTGGAGCACGTTAGAACCAATGACGGCGCCAATTCGACCGCCTACGACCTGCAGGCATGGTTTGGTCGTGACTACGATCGTCTGGTTATCAAGGCTGAAGGCGATTACACCAAGAACAAACTTCAGGAAGCCCGCACCGAACTGTTGTGGGGTCATGCCGTCGCCAATTACTGGGATGCGCAACTTGGCGTACGCCATGATAGCGGCATCGGCCCCAATCGCTCCTGGCTGGCTTTTGGCATCCAGGGGCTGGCCCCCTACTGGTTTGAAGTAGACGCCACCGCCTATCTGGGTGAGGACGGCCGTAGTGCCTTGCGCCTCGCTGCAGACTATGACCTCCTGCTTACCCAACGCCTCATTCTGCAGCCACGTGCCGAGTTCAATCTCTATGGCAAGCGCGACCTGGCACGGAACATCGGCAGTGGCTTGTCCGACGGCGCGTTGGGTTTGCGCCTGCGCTACGAATTCTCGCGCCAGATTGCCCCCTACATCGGGGTCGAGCGGGTAGAGAAATTCGGTCATACAGCCGACATGGCACGTGATGCTGGTGAGCGTGCCGGAGAAACGCGTTGGGTGGCCGGATTGCGTTTCTGGTTCTAGGCCAGGTTCGCCAACCAACTATCAGTCGCCTGAATATTCCTTTCATTTCGTAACATCTAAATTGAACCACACCACAGGAGTTCTCATGAAAACTGCAATCACCGTCGCCACCCTGGCTTTCCTTGCCATCGCCAACACCCCGGCCATCGCAGAGTCCGGACACATGGACATGAAGCACGGTGCAGGCATGTCGCATGACGCCGGCCAGCCCATGGCCAAAATGTCGGAAGGCACGGTCAAGAAAGTGGACAAGGCTGCCGGCAAGATCACCATCGCGCACGGCCCCTTGGAAAACCTCAATATGCCGGGCATGACGATGGCCTTTGCCGTCAAGAACAAGGCCATGCTCGACCAGGTCAAGGCCGGCGACAAGATCCGCTTTGTCGCCATGGACATGGGCGGCACGCTGACCGTGTCTTCGTTGGAAAATACCAAGTAAACAGTGCTGGAGACCGCAGTGATGGATGCTCGCCTGGTTCGCTCAGGAAAAAGCCCGTGGCGCCTTGCCGCCGTTGCCGTGTCGCTGGCGCTCTGGACGCAGTTCGGCATGGCGGCAGAAGATGCACCGGGAAAAACGGTCGACGAATTGTTGGCCTACGCCCGCGAGCACAATCCCGACCTGCGGGTTCGTCGCCTCGATGCCCAGGCGCAGCATGAACGGGTGGAATCCGCATCGGCACTGCCCGACCCGAAATTCCAGGTCGAACTGATGGATTTCACCAATGCGATGACGCCCGGCAAATCGGCTTCACTGGTGCCCGGAGATGTAGGAACCACCCGCTATCGGGTCATTCAAGGGTTTCCCTTCCCTGGCAAACGCGGTTTGCGGGGCGAGGTCGCGGAAGCGCTGGCCAGTCAAGCGGATACCAGCCACGATGCGGCCCGCCTCGATCTGGAAGGGAAAATCAAGACGGCCTATGCGCGTTATTTCCAGGCGGTGGGCCAGTCGCGAATTCTCAACGAAACCCTGCAACTGGTCGGCGCGCTCGAGCATCTGGTAGTTCAACGCTATAGCGTGGGCCTGGTGCCGCAGCAGGACGCGGTCCGCGCCCAGAGCGAGAGCACCAGTCTCAAGGTCGATCTGGTCGAAAGCGAACGGCGGCGCCGCGATGCTGCCGCCAAGCTGAATGCTTTGCTGCCCCGGGATGCCGATGCCCCTTTGGCCGAACCAGTACGTCTCGCGACAATCCCGCCAAGTCCGACGCTGGTGCAGGTTTTTGCCCGCGCCAAGGAGATTTCCCCCGACTTGAGCCGGGAGCGACTGGGGGTCGATGCCGCCGAGAAGGGCAAGGATCTGACCTACCTGAATCGCTATCCCGACTTCGGCGTCGCCCTGACCAACAATCGTCCGCGATCCGAGATGATCGGTCCGCAAACCTGGGACCTGATGCTGGAAGTCAATATCCCGCTGCAACAATCTTCCCGTCGCGCCCAGGAACGGGAAGCCGGGTACCGGCTGGACGCCGCCCGCGAACGCGTGGCCGCCGCCGAGGCCCGGCTCAACGGGCGTCTTGGTGAAACGTTGGCCGGCCTCAATGCCAGTGTCGACAAGGCCCGCCTGTTGCGCGACACGCTGTTGCCGCAAGCCCGAGCCACTCTGGATGCGGCACAGGCCGGCTATGAAAGTGGACGGGTCAATTTCAATACCCTGATCGAGGCGGAACGGCAGATTCTGCGCGCCCGGCTGGCTCTGCTCGACGCCGAGGTCGACGCCAATATCCGTCAAGCCGAACTAGAACAATTGGTAGGAGCCCCGCTGTGAAGAAGTCGTCCCTCGTTTTATCCCTGGTCGCCGTTGCGGTTATTGCCGCCTATGGTGGTTACCGAACCGGTCAGCACGGCGATACGAGCAATGCCGCCACCCCAAACCAAGCATCGGTCGCCGGCGAAGGCAAGTCCGAACGCAAGGTGCTCTACTACCGCAATCCGATGGGCTTGCCCGACACCTCGCCGACACCAAAGAAAGACTCGATGGGGATGGACTATATCGCGGTCTACGAAGGCGATGAACCGGATGGCGAGGGGGCCGTCAAGGTCAGCCCGGCTCGCCTGCAGACCCTGGGCGTCAAGACTGCCAAGGCCGAAATGCAAGTGCTCGATGGCGGTGTCCGCGCCGTCGGCCGTATCGAAGTCGACGAACGGCAAACTTACGACATCGCGCCCCGCTTCGAAGGATGGATCGAGCGACTGCTGGTCAATGCCAGTGGCGATCCAGTCAAGCGCGGCCAGCCCCTGTTCTCGGTGTATAGCCCGGAACTGGTTTCGGCGCAGAAGGAACTGGCTATTGCGCAGGCCTTGAAGCTCGATACGCCGGGCGCCGACCCGTCGGCGCGCGAGGCCGCGCAACGCCTGGCCGATGCGGCCCGCGAACGACTGGCCAACTGGCAGGTGGGGGTCAAGGACAACCAGGTTGGGAGCCGGATCACCTTTGCTTCGCCGGTCGCCGGCATCGTTCTGGAAAAGAAGGCGGTCGAAGGCATGCGCTTCGCACCGGGGACGACAATTTACCGTATTGCCGATCTGTCCACAGTCTGGGTCATCGCCGATGTCTATGAGCAGGATCTCAAACGGGTCAAGGTTGGTGAGTCGGCGATGGTCGATATCGATGCCTTTCCGGGGCGTCACTTCGCAGCCAAAGTCAGTTACCTCTATCCGACCCTGAATACGGCAACCCGGACCACACCGGTGCGCCTCGAACTGCCGAACAAGGACGGCTTGCTGCGTCCCGGCATGTTCGCCCACGTCGAACTGGCGACCGCCGGCAATACGACCCGGCTCACCGTACCCAAGTCGGCGGTTATCGACACCGGCGAACGCCAGATCGTCCTGCGCGTTGCCGGTGAAGGCAAGTTCCAGCCGCAGCCAGTCAAGATCGGCATGCGCGGCAAGGATGCCGTCGAGATTCTCGAAGGGCTGGAAGCCGGTGTGGAAGTCGTGGTGGCCGCGAATTTCCTGATCGACGCCGAAAGCAATCTCAAGGCGGCGCTGTCTACCTTCTCCGAACCGAAAGCGGCGGCGGCCGCGAAGAGTTATTCGGCGATGGGCACCATTGATACGGTCGACGCGGCAAACAACACGATTTCGATGAATCATGAAGCCATTCCGGCCTTGAAGTGGCCGGCGATGACCATGGAATTCGGCCTGGCTGACGCCAATGTCGCCAAGGGTCTGCTGCCGGGGCAGACCGTGCATTTCAGTTTCGAAGACCGCGGCAACGGCGAATTCGTGATCGTCCGCCTCGAAAAGATGGACGGCAAGACGACGACCAGCCATCAGGGAGCGCACTGAGATGCTCGGCAAGTTGATTGAATGGTCGGCCCGCAATGTGTTCATTGTCCTGCTGGCCACCCTGGCCTTGATCGGCGGCGGCATTTATGCCGTCAAAAAGACGCCGCTTGATGCGCTGCCCGACCTCTCCGACGTCCAGGTCATCGTCTACACGCCCTATGCCGGGCAGGCGCCCAAGGTCGTCGAGGACCAGATCACCTACCCGCTGACCACGGCCATGCTGGCGGTACCCAAGGCCAAGGTCGTGCGCGGTTTTTCGATGTTCGGCGCCTCCTACGTCTACGTCATTTTCGAGGACGGGACCGATATCTACTGGGCACGTTCGCGGGTGCTCGAATACCTCAGCGCCGCCCAGGGCAACCTGCCGGCCGGGGTGTCGCCACAACTCGGGCCGGATGCGACCGGCGTCGGCTGGGTCTTCCAGTACGCGCTGACCGGCAAGAACCAGTCGCTGGCCGACCTCAGGAGCATCCAGGACTGGTATGTCCGTTACCAGCTGACCAAGGCGGGAGGCGTCGCCGAAGTCGCCAGCGTCGGCGGTTTCGTCAAGGAATACCAGGTCACGGTCGACCCGCACCGCCTGGCCACCTATGGCATTCCGCTCGCCCGCCTGAGCCAGGTCATCCGTGAATCGAACCGCGACGTCGGCGGCCGGGTGATCGAAATGGCGGAGAAGGAGTTCATGGTCCGCGGCCTCGGTTACCTGAAAGGAATCGAGGACATCGAAACACTGGTCCTCAAGAGCGATGGCGGCACGCCGGTGCTGGTGCGTGATGTGGCGAAAGTCGAACTGGTGCCGGCCGGCCGCCGTGGCATCACCGAACTGAACGGCGAAGGCGAAGTCGCCTCGGGTATCGTCATGGCGCGCTTTGGTCAGAATGCGCTGGATGTCATCGCCAACGTCAAGACCAAGATCGAAGAACTGAAATCCGGGCTACCGGAGGGAGTGAATATCATTCCGGTTTATGACCGATCCGGCCTGATCGAGCGCGCGATTGACAATCTCAAGCACACCCTGCTCGAAGAAAGTCTGATCGTCGCGGTCGTCTGCGTGGTTTTCCTGATGCACGTCCGGAGCGCACTGGTCGCCATCCTGACCTTGCCGATCGGCATCCTGATCGCTTTCATCGCCATGCGCTCGCTGGGCATGGGCAGCAACATCATGAGCCTGGGTGGCATCGCCATCGCCATCGGGGCGATGGTCGACGCGGCCATCGTGATGATCGAGAACGCGCACAAGCGGCTAGAGCACCTCCCACCCGACGCCACCCAGGCGGAGCGCGGGGCAACCATGATCAAGGCCTGCAAGGAAGTCGGCCCGGCGCTGTTCTTCTCGCTGCTGATCATCACCGTTTCTTTCCTGCCGGTGTTCACGCTCGAAGGCCAGGAAGGCCGTCTGTTCAGTCCGCTCGCCTTCACCAAGACCTTTTCGATGGCCGGCGCCGCCTTGTTGTCGGTGACGCTGGTGCCGGTCCTGATGATGTTCTTCATTCGCGGGCGCATCATGCCGGAGCAGAAAAATCCGGTGAATCGCTTCCTGATCTGGGCCTACCGGCCAATCATCCAGTGGGTAATGCGCCACAAGATCCTGACGCTGGTCCTGGCATTGGTGTCGATGGCGGTGACGATCATTCCGGCCCGCCAGATCGGTTCCGAATTCATGCCGACCCTGAACGAGGGCTCGCTATTCTATATGCCCGCCTCGCTGCCCGGCATGTCGGTGACTGAAGCCGCGCGCCTGCTGCAGACCACCGACCGGGTCATCAAGACCTTCCCCGAAGTTGAGTCGGTCTATGGCAAGGCCGGCCGCGCCGCAACGGCGACCGACCCGGCACCGATCGAAATGTTCGAGACTGTCATCAACCTCAAGCCGGAAAAGGAATGGCGGGCCGGCATGACGGTGGACAAACTGATCGCCGAAATGGATGCCGCACTGAAGTTCCCCGGTGTGGCCAACTCGTGGACCATGCCGATCAAGGCGCGCATCGACATGCTGTCGACCGGCATCCGCACGCCGGTCGGCGTCAAGGTGTTCGGTAAGGACCTGGCCGAAATCGAGAAACTGGCCCGCCAGATCGAACAAGCCGTGAAGACGGTGCCGGGGACGTCGAGCGCCTACGCTGAACGCGTTACCGGCGGCTACTATCTCGACATCACCCCGCGCCGCGACCAACTGGCGCGCTACGGCATCACCGTCGGCGATTTCCAGCAAGTGGTCAGCACCGCGCTGGGCGGTGCGCCGGTAACCACCGCCGTCGAAGGGTTGGAGCGCTACAACATTGCGGTGCGCTATCCGCGCGCCCTGCGCGAGGATCCGCAAAGCATTGCCAGTGAAGTCTTCATTCCGAGCAGCATGGGCATGATTCCGCTTGGCCAGCTGGCCAAGGTGGAATTGCGCAACGGTCCCCCCGGCATCAAGACCGAAAATGCCTTGCTTGCCGCTTATGTCTTCGTCGACATTCGCGACCGCGATGTCGGTTCCTACGTCAAGGACGCGCAGAAGGCAGTCAGCGAAAAGGTCAGCTTCCCGCCGGGTTATTACGCCACCTGGTCCGGCCAGTTCGAATATATGGAGCGCGCCAAAGCCAAGCTGGCGGTGGTCGTGCCGCTAACCCTGGCGATTATCTTCGTGTTGCTCTATCTGAATTTCCGGCGCCTGACCGAAACGGTCATCGTCATGCTTTCGGTGCCCTTCGCCCTGGTCGGTGGCATCTGGCTGATGTGGTGGCTGAACTACAACATGAGCGTCGCGGTCGCGGTCGGCTTCATCGCGCTGGCCGGGGTGGCCGCCGAAACCGGGGTCGTCATGCTGATCTATCTCGACCAGGCCTGGCAAGAACTCAGGCAAAGGCGACGAGCCGAGGGTGCGGTGCCGAGCGCCGCTGACCTCTACCACGCAATCATGGAGGGCGCCGTCGAACGTGTCCGTCCGAAGATGATGACCGTGGTGGCGATCATGGCCGGCCTGCTGCCCATCATGTGGAGCAGTGGTACCGGTTCGGAGGTTATGAGCCGCATCGCGGCCCCCATGGTCGGCGGCATGATTTCCTCGACGGTGCTAACGCTCGGCGTGATTCCGGCGCTCTACGCACTGGTCAAGGAGTGGCGATTGAAGCGCGGTTTGGAGCAATGAATTTGCATATGCGTCAGTGGGGCATGTTGTTTGCAGTATCGATCGGAATGGTTGGCCTCTCGCATGGACAAGGCTGGGTGGTTCCCAAACCCAGCTTTGGTTTGATGCCAAATGCTGCTGCTGGCAAGCAGCTATTCGCCAAGCACTGTGCGGCCTGCCACGGCGCCGATCTGAAGGGGTCGGACAAGGGGCCACCTTTGCTGCACAAGATATATGAACCGTCGCATCACGCCGATGCCGCCTTCCAATTGGCAGCGGCCAATGGCGCCCGCGCTCATCACTGGAAATTTGGTGATATGGCGCCAGTCAAAGGGGTAACCCCGGACGACGTCGCCCACATCACCGCATATGTTCGGGTGGAGCAGCGGAAGATTGGCATCCAATAGCAAAGGGATCACCTGAATCAGTCAGGGGCTTGAATCCATAGGCATGCGCCTGGTCGGAAAAGTTGAATATCGTGCTTGAACAGAGCGCAACACACGGTAAATATTTTACCGGTGGCTCTATGCGTTCGTGGGGGCTGCGTTCCAGTTCCCCTCAACCACTTAAGGCGGAGATATACGCCTCTCCCTCCGTAGAAACCCCGCTTGGTCGAAGGTTCCGTTCCAGGTTATTAGCCTTACATTTCATGTACGGATTTGTAATCCATTGTTCACCGACCAGACAGGCACATGGTTTCAAGATGACGTTGTCGATGACAGGGTATTGGGGCAGATTTGCATCGATTGCCACAAGGGCATCGCCCATAAACTGCCCAAGGAATACAAGGAAGATGGTGAAGATTGAACGCCATTGAAATCGCACTGAATAACCGAGGAGACTCCTATGCCCATTGATACGATCAGCCGTAATTCCACTATTACCTCCAACACAACGCCCCAGAACCAGGAGGCCAATAACGTCAAACGTGCCGAGTTACAGGCCCGTCAGGCGGATGAGCTATCGAGGCAGCGCCAGGTTGAGCAGGTGATTCCGCAACCGGTGATCAATACCCAAGGGCAACCGACCGGCACGTTGGTCAATATCATTGCCTAAAGCATTGCTGGCTACGGCTGTCCAATGTCTTCGCGAAGAGACCGTTTGATGTTGGCTTCGGATGGCTTTAAAACCTGGGTCGGCCATCGCTATTTCGAGCTTCCATTCGCATGCTTCGATGTCGTTGCGATGTGGGATGAACGTCGAGAACGCTGGCAGGCAACGGATAACGGCTCGGCAGTCGCTTCCTGGCTCACCGCCTACGATCAGTGGCCGCCCAACTGGAAAAGCATGATTCAAGTCTGTGGTGTCAGTTGTTGTCATGATGAATTTTATGCATTCGGTGGCCAGGCTGACGAGGTGGCAAAGCGATTGATCACCGCTTTGCTTTATCTCGATCAGACGCGAAAACGGAAAGTGGTTTTTTGATTCACCAGATCGATCCGCATTGTCGGATCGTCATCA
>Ga0073899_10005404_pt1 | contig 11102 bp, 5 predicted proteins | sample KloWWTmetaKNB5Ph_FD_88975 | JGI IMG/M metagenome (GOLD analysis project Ga0073899, IMG submission 88975) | Active sludge microbial communities from Klosterneuburg, Austria, studying microevolution and ecology of nitrifiers - Klosterneuburg... | ecosystem: Engineered > WWTP > Aerobic digester >...
ACGCAGACATCCATTTGGCGCGCTCCGGGTCACGGTGGGCGCTCAGCGCGGCGACAATACGTTCCGCTGCCGTGACTGCGTAGGCGGCCATCGCGCCCTCCGTTGTCCCGCCTATACTCCCGGCTCCGCCCGCTTGATGTAGAAGGTCATGCTCTGAGATCCCCATCTTGCCCCTTAACGTTAAGTCTACTCCGTTCAGACTTCAGGTTCGCAACACGACGTAACCGTTTGACCCTGATCCAGCATTATGGTGCCCACCATGGCACCATCCGGACACCATGGCACCAAATGGACACCAATTGCTAAGGCAGATCTACGGCCAGCGGTCGGTCTCGATCCGTGCCCGTTCGCCGCGCCGCAGTCGCTTCACCGTGATCACGTAGGTCCACTCGCTGGGCTCGTCATCATCCTTGCTTGTCCCGGCCCTGGGCTTCGCCGTTGCGACCGCCTGCTCGCCCGGTGGAATCCCCAGAAACTCGGTGAGCATGTGTCGGCCGACCAGCTTGCGGAACCCCAGGTCGATGCTCCGGATCTCGCCGCTCCGAATCATCTGGTAGACCTTGTTCCGCCCGATGCCCAGGACTCCGGCGACCTCCTCCGCAGTGAACGTCAGCTTGTCTGGCAGTTCTTTCACGATGCCTCTCTCATCCAGGTTTGCCGGAGAGCCTGCCGGCCCTCCCCTCGCCCCGCAACCCCCCCAGCCCCCACCCCAACTCCGTTCCCTCCGCTGCGCTCCGGTCACTCCGAGGTGCGCGCCCCGGTCACCCGGTCGCCCCTCCCGCTCCCCTCCCTCCCACCTCTCGCCCGCGTCACCACGCCGCAGGGGCGGGCAGCACGTCCGGCTACCGCTCCACTCTGCGGCCCCATCGATGCACCCTCCCCCATCTTCTCCTCCCCGCCAGGTGCATCGCCGGTCCGCTCCGTTCCGCTCCCGCCTCCCGTCCTGCCTTTGAGGGGCGCGGCGAGGCGCCGCAGGGAAACTCCGTCCTTCCGTCCGACGGAAGGACTCCGATGACGAATAACTCCGGCCTCCGCGCTCCTTCCCCGGCCCTCCCGCGCTCCGGCCTCCGGTGTGCGTGGCCCGCCTCCAACCACCACCACCGGCGGGCCACCAGCCGGGCCGGACCTCCGGGTCGGGCGCGCCTGTGGCCCAGGCTGTTCTGAGTGCGCCCCTCCGGCCGGCCCGGAGAGCTGCGACCTGCCCCGATTCGTTTCCTCGCGCGCGATCCCTTCAATCGCCCAAGACGCAGCCGCATTCGCGCCTGCTCAGACTCGCGAAGACGCACATGTCCCGTTCCGGACGCCCCCGGGAGCCCCGTATCCGCCGATTCGTTCCCGGAAGACGCACTCGCGAGATGGCAAGGTTCGCGACAATCCCTGTCGTCTTCTCCCGTTGCACCCGGTTCTTCCCGCTTCCTCCCTTGTCTTCTCCCATCCCCTCCGCCACACTCCCCAGGGGCCCTGGCCGCGGCCGGGTGGAGCAGGATTTGCGTCTGGTAACGAACGCTGGGAGCGATCGCGTCGTCGAGCGGATGAAGACCTACCTTCAACCGGGTGGGGCGCTCGACCTCGCCAGTCCCCAGTTCTCCCTCTTTGCCTTTTCGGAAGTCCGCAACCTGGTGGCTCGCCTGTCCGCCGCCCGGCTGCTGCTTCCTCCCGTCGAGGAGGTGAGCCTGCTTGGCTCTGACGTCGACCGGCCGGCCCGAAATCGCCTTCAGGCACGGTGGCTGGCTGCTCAGGTGGCGGCCTGGCTCGAACGGCGCGCTCAGGTGAAGGCCGCCCGCTCTCCAATCCCACAGGCCGCCCTTGGGTTCCGCGGTGCTTCCGGCGGTATCACGCGGTTCCTCACCGGTACCTGCAGCTTTTCCACCGAGGGCCTCGGGCTCACGCCAGGCTCTCCGTTCACCCTGATTCAGGAGACGGAAACGCCCGAGGAGAGTCAGACTCTCGCCGCCTGGTTCGACCGCCTTTGGAGCGAGCTCGACTCCGGTGCCGACCAACTGCGGGAGCTGCTCGAACGGCTCGGCCAGATGGCGGCCCACGCCCCTCCGAGTCTCATCTACTTCGAAACACTCGCGAGTCTCATGGAGGGGATCGGCGGAGAGCTTGATGAAGACCGGATTGTGCGAGCCGCAACCGGCATCCGGGAGACAGTCGTTTGGAAGAAGCTCTTCAAGTTCCAGCGGGATGGCGTGGTTGGTGCGATCGACAAGCTCGACCGCTTTGGCGGTTGCATCATCGCCGACAGCGTCGGCCTCGGTAAGACGTTCGAAGCGCTCGCCATCATCAAGTATCACGAGCTCCGAAATGACCGGGTCCTCGTTCTTTGCCCAAAGCGCCTTCGCGACAACTGGACCGTCTACAAAGCCAACGACCGCCGGAACGTTCTCGCATCCGACCGATTTAACTATGACGTGCTCAACCACACGGACCTCTCACGGGACGGTGGCACGTCTGGGGACATCGATCTCGCCCACGTGAACTGGGGGAACTACGACCTCGTCGTGATCGACGAGTCGCACAACTTCCGCAACAAGCAGACCCCTAAGGCCGGAGGCGAAACACGGTATGACCGCCTCATGCGCTGGATCATCCGCGAGGGCGTCCGCACGCGGGTCCTCATGCTTTCGGCGACTCCTGTCAATAATCGGCTTGCTGACTTACGCAACCAGATCGCATTCGCTACGCAGGGAAACGACACCGCGCTGGCGGCCAGCGGCATCACCAGTATCAGCAACACCACTCGGCTGGCCCAGCGTCAGTTCAATCGTTGGCTCGACCTGGACGAATCGGTGAAGACCCCTGCCCGGCTCGTCGAAATGCTCGGATTCGACTACTTCACCCTCCTCGACCTGCTCACCATCGCCCGCTCTAGGCGCCACATCGAGAAGTACTACGGCACGGCGGAAACAGGCCGGTTCCCGGACCGCCTCAAGCCCATCAACATCAAGGCTGATGTCGATCTGGCCGGCCAGTTCCCGTCCATTCGCGAGATCAACCTGGAGATCCGCCGCCTCAACCTGGCCGTCTACGCGCCCCTCCGCTACGTCTTGCCCGGCAAACAGGCAGAGTACGATGCGAAGTACAGCACCCTCATTCGCGGCGGCGAAGGCTTCTTCCGGCAGATCGACCGCGAGGAAAGCCTCATCCACCTCCTGCGTGTGAACGTGCTCAAGCGAATGGAAAGCGCCGTGAGCTCCTTCGCCCTCACAGTTCAGCGCCAGTTGCACGACGTCGAGCAGACCCTCGAGCGCATCGAGTCACACGTCGCCGAGCTCGAAGAGCTCGACATCGAGGATGTCGATATCGACGACCCCGCCGTCGAAAGCTTGCTTGTCGGGCGCAAGGTCAAAGTCCTCTTGAACGACGTCGATTTGGTGCGCTGGCGCCAGGACCTCATCGAGGATCGGAACCGGCTGGCCACGCTCTATGCCGCCGCAGCTCAGGTGGAGCCGTCACGGGATGCAAAGCTGGCCGCCCTGCGGTCGATCATTCACCAGAAGGCCACCAACCCCATCAACCCGGGCAATCGCAAAATCATCGTCTTTACCGCGTTCGCCGACACGGCACGGTATCTCTACGACCAGATCGCCCCATGGGCCAGGGAGACGTTCGGCATGGAGGCCGCCCTCGTCACCGGCGCCGGGAGCAACCAGACAACGCTCCGTGGGCTCCGGCGCGACCTCGGCTCGATACTCACCGCCTTCTCACCTCGTTCGAAGGAGCGGCCAGGGGACCTCGCCGATGATGGTGAGCTCGACCTCCTCATCGCCACTGACTGCATCTCAGAAGGCCAGAACCTCCAGGACTGCGACTGGCTCATCAACTACGACATCCACTGGAACCCTGTCCGTATCATCCAGCGGTTTGGGCGCATCGACCGCATCGGCTCACCGAACGACCGCATCCAGCTCGTCAACTTCTGGCCCAACATGGAGCTCGAGGAGTACATCAATCTCGAACAGCGCGTTAGCGGGCGCATGGTGCTCCTGGACATATCAGCCACCGGCGAGGAGAACCTCATCGAAGAGCAATCGGGCAATCAGATGAACGACCTCGAGTACCGCCGCAGGCAGCTGCTGAAACTCCAGGATGCGGTCATCGACCTCGAGGATCTCTCCACCGGCGTTTCGATCACCGACCTTACCCTCACCGATTTCCGAATCGACCTGGCCGAGTTCCTCAAGCTCCATCCAGGTGCCCTCGACCACTTGACGCTCGGCCGCTACGCCGTGACGACAGCTGATGCAGACGAAATCCCCACGGGCATGATCTTCTGCCTCCAGGCCGTCAATGCCCGGGCTGCCAGGTCCACAGGCGATGACTATCCCCTCGCGCCCTACTACCTCGTGCATGTCGCCGACGACGGCTCGATCGCACTCCCGTATACGCAGGTGAAGCAACTCCTCGATCGCACAAAGCGCCTCACCTTCGGGCGAGACCACGCCGACCCCCTCGCATGTGCCCGGTTCGACCGGGCAACCAGCGCGGGCGAAGACATGCGCCATGCGCAGCAACTGCTCGCCGCCGCCGTGGCGTCCGTCGTGGGCAAGTCCGAGGAAAGGGCTGTCGCCAGCCTGTTCTCTCCCGGCGGTACCCATGTGTTCAAAGGTGAGTTTGCTGGCACCAACGACTTCGAAGTTGTCGCATTCTTGGTCGTGCTCCCTTCCGAGGCTCCGGCATGAGCGTCCAGGCGGTCATCGATGCCATGGCCATACCCGCAGCGGCCCGTGTTGACCGCCGCGTCCCGAAGTCACTGCTGATCGAAAATGGCGCACCAACCGCCGCCGACCGGCGCCAGGTCAACGAGGCCGTCGCCGAGCTCACCTGGGTCGCCGCGCTCAAGCCCAACAACGTGGGAGTGCGGGAGTACCACGACGAGGCCCGCGAGTACCTCGAAGTCCACGTCATTGTCGTCGCGTTGCGTGGCAACCCCCGGGTCCCCAGGCTCACAGAACTCATCCACCGCGCGATTCCGTACCCGGTCGTTCTCTGGGTTCAGCATGAAGACTTGGTCGCGCTGTCGCTCGCTCACAAGCGGCGCTCGCAGGCCGAGAACGCCGCCTTCGTCGTCGAATCCACCTTCCGTTCGCCCTTCTTCGACCCGCGAACGCCCACCCCTCCACAGGCCGCATTCCTGGCAAGCATTGCCCTCTCGTCCCTCCCCCAGCTCAGCCTCTTCGAGCTGTACGAGGGTTACCTCGACCGGCTCGAAGCCCTGCTCGCGGCCGAGGTGGCCGGTGCCTTCCGCTTGCCCGCCGGCCGTCCCGCCGCGGCCGCTCGGCACGATGCACTCGCCTCCCGCGATCGCATCGAGCGGGAGCTCGCCGACTTCCGGCGACAGGCGCTCCGCGAAAAGCAGATGAACCGCCGGGTTGAGTTGAACCTGGCCATCAAAAAGCTCGAAGCGGAGCTCGATTCCCTGAAGGCCCCGCTGCGCGGAGGCGTTGAATGAGAAACAAGACCGAGACTATCCGGAAAATCGTCGGCTTCCTGAACAACCCCGATGAGGACGGTGGCTTCTGGCTGCCCAACATCCAGCGCCCGTTCGTTTGGAGCGAGGAGCAGATCTGCCGCCTCTTCGATTCCATCCTCCGCGAGTATCCCATCAGCACGCTGCTCGTCTGGAAGACCACCGGGGACATCAGGCGGCGGAAGTTCATCGATAACTGGCGGACCGGTCTGCGCCTCAGCGACTTCTACGTCCCGGGCGACAACCGCAAGAAGGTCCTGGTCCTCGATGGTCAGCAGCGGCTTCAGGCGCTCTTCATCGGCCTCTGCGGCAGCTTCGACGGCCGCGAGCTCGCCTTCGATATCCTCAGCGGCGAGGTCTCTGCGCCAGACGACGTGAAGTACCGTTTCCGCTTCCTCCAGCCGTCGGCGATCGTCTTCCCGTGGGTGAAGTTCAAGGACCTCGTCGTCACAACGAGGCGCCAGCGCGAAACCCGCGATGCCCTGCGCGACGCCGCTGGGCGCGAGCTCACCGCCGCCGAGGTGAACAAGATCGATGACCACATCGCTCTCGTCCTCGCGACGTTCAGTTCCGAAGCGGCCATCACCTATTAGGAGCTCGATAGCATCGACAACCCCACCCTCTACTCCGAGGACGATGTTGTCGAGGTTTTCATCCGCGCGAATTCCGGCGGCACGCGGCTTGGGCGCTCTGATCTCCTCTTCTCGCTGCTCAGCGCCACCTGGGACCAGGCCGACCAACGCATGGAAGACCTCCTCGAATCGCTCAACCGCCACGGCTTCGCCTTCGACCGCGACTTCGTCCTCAAGACTTGCCTCGTCCTGCTTGGCCAGGCGGCGCGCTACGAGGTGACGAAATTCCGGAAGCCGGGAGTTCGGGAGGAGATCGAAGCACAGTGGCCGGCGATCTCGGGCGCCATAACTGACGTCCTCGACTTCGTCCGCGGCAAGACGTTCATCCAGTGCGACAAGGCGCTTCCCACCTACCTTGTGCTTATCCCCCTCGTCTACCTGCGCTACAAATACCCCGCGGCCTGGCACGCCGCCCGCGACCGGGACACCTATCTCTTGCGTTGTGCGCTATCCGGCGCGTTCACCGGTCAGCCCGACACCGTCATCGATGTCCTCACGCGGAAGATGGACGACCTCAACGGCTGGGACATCGACGAGGTCTTCGGCGCCATTCGCGCAGCCGGCCGTCCGCTCGAAGTTCCCGAGGAGCGCTTCTGGCAGATGGGCTACAGCTCCGACCAGATCCACCTCATCTTCAACTGGTGGTACAGGGAGTTCAACCACACGCCGGCCTATGACAACAACCTCCCCCAAATCGACCACATCTTCCCGCAGAGCGCCTTGCGGCGCGTCCGCGATCTTAACCCCGAGACTGGGCGCCAGGACCTGATGCGCTACCCAACCGCCCGCCGGAACCTCCTCGCCAATTGCATGCTGCTGACGCGCGAGGAGAATGGTCGCGGCGGCAAGGGCGATACCATGCCCACCGAATGGTTCGCCGGCAAAGACGAGGCATACCTCACGCGCCACATGATCCCGCGCGACACGAACCTCTGGGAGCTCGACCGCTACGAGGACTTCATCGCCGCCCGCATGGAGCTCATGCGGGCCAACTTTCGCCCGCTGCTCATCACTGCGGCCGGGCAGCAATGACACACCCACTGGAGACGGCCATGGAAAAGATCACGCCCACCGACCCAATCACCCGCTCGTCCGACCCGGTGGCCGAGAACATCGCGCGGCTCAAGGAGCTGTTCCCTGAGCTGCTAACCGAAGGCGCCGAAGGCGCTTCGGTGAACGTTGACGTGCTCAAGCAGCTCGTCGGCGATAGCACCGTTACCGACGCGGAAGAGAAGTTCGGCCTCAGTTGGCATGGGAAGCGCCAGGCCCGGCGGCTGGCCCTCACGCCCTCGACCGGCACGCTGCGTCCATGCCCCGAAGAAAGCGTGGACTGGGACACGACCCAGAACCTGATGATCGAGGGAGACAACCTGGAGGTGCTCAAGCTCCTTCAGAAGTCCTACGCGGGCAAGGTCAAGCTCATCTACATCGACCCGCCCTACAACACAGGAAAGGATTTCGTTTATCCGGATGACTATCGCGACAGTATCCGGAACTACTTGGAACTGACTGGTCAGGTTGTAGGTGGCCGGAAGACGTCCAGCAACACCGAAGCCTCCGGGCGCTTCCATACGGACTGGCTCAACATGATGTACCCGCGACTCTTGGTCGCTCGGAACCTGCTCCGTTCAGACGGCCTGCTGTTCGTGAGCATCGACGATAACGAGGTAGCGAATCTGCGCGAAATGCTCGATGCCCTTTTTGGAGCGGAGAACTTCGAAGGACATATTCACTGGCGCCGTCGTCACAATCAGCCTAATGACCCAACCAAGATGATCGCCCTCGTCGCCGAGCACATAGTCTGCTATGCGAAGAATAGTGCGGAGTATAGGGCTGCAGGAGTTGGCAAGTTAGGTCTTAGCGGGGCTTTCTCAAACCCTGATCATGACCCTCGCGGAGATTGGTCTTCTAAACCATGGAAGGTTGGCTCGGGCCAGTCAGGAACACGATACAAGATAGTCACGCCCGCGGGTGTCGTCTATGACGAGGAGTGGATGGGTGAAGAGGCTACCTATCTCGCTCTGCTGGCAGACAAGCGCATAGTGTTTCCAAACTCCGGTCGTGGCCTGCCTCGGAAAAAATACTTCCGGTCTGAGCGTGAAGCGGAGGGCCAAAGCGCTACCAACTGGTGGCACCATGACCAGTTTGGGAGCAACCAGGCGGCCAACAGCGCCATGGAGGCACTGCTCGGCGAGAAAAACGTCTTCAATAACCCTAAGCCGCTGGAACTGCTAGCTGGGATCTTGAGCGTGGGCAACGTGCGGGAAGACGACGTCGTCGTCGACTTCTTCGCTGGCTCCGGCGCCACCGGTCATGCCGTGATGGCGCGGAACGCCGCCGACGGGGGCCAGCGCCGTTACATCCTAGCCCAGCTGCCCGAGCCGCTGGACCCTGGGAACGAGGATCAGAAGGTGGCTGCTACGTTCTGCGACAAGCTTGGCAGACCCCGCAACATCGCCGAGCTAACCAAAGAGCGCCTTCGCCGCGCCGCGGCGAAGGTGAAAGCCGACAACCCCATGTTCGCCGGCGATTCCGGATTCCGCGTGTTCAAGCTCGACGCCACAAACATCCAGGAGTGGGAACCCAACCGGGACGACCTCGCGGCTACGTTGGATCAGTCTCTCGAACACCTGAAAGCCGATCGCACGGAGCAGGACATCCTCTTTGAGCTGCTTCTGAAACTCGGTCTCGACCTCTGCTTCCCTATCGCAACGCGGACCATCGGGGGGAAGGAAGTCCACGCTGTCGGTGGTGGTGTGCTCATCGCCTGCCTCGCCACAGGCATTGCGCCGCAGGAGGTGGAGGAGCTCGGGCTCGGCATTGCCGCCTGGCGCGAGGAGCTGGCGCCCGCGGCGCCCGCCACATGCGTTTTCCGCGATAGCGCCTTCCCGGATGACATCGCCAAGTCCAACCTCACCGCCATCCTCGAGCAGCACGGCATCGAACGCCGCAAGATCCAGAGCCTCTGATGGCGCTCAAGCTCCACTTCGAGCCGGACCTCGACTACCAGCTCGCCGCGGTCGAATCCGTCTGCGGCCTCTTCCAGGGGCAGGAGACCTGCCAGACCGAGTTCACGGTCACTCGTCGCGCGGTCGATGGCGCAATGCTGCCCGGGTTCGAGAGCGATCTCGGCATCGGCAACCGCCTCAAACTCCTGGACGACGAGGTGCTCGGGAACCTGCAGGCCGTCCAGCTGCGCAACGGCCTCCGCCAGGACGAAGCCCTCGCCTCCGGCGACTTCACCGTCGAAATGGAAACCGGCACCGGGAAGACCTACGTCTACCTCCGCACCATCTTCGAGCTCAACAAGCGCTACGGCTTCACCAAGTTCGTCATCGTCGTCCCGTCCGTCGCCATCAAGGAAGGCGTCTACAAGTCGCTCCGGATCACCGAGCAGCACTTCAAAGCCCTCTACGCGGGCGTGACGGCCGATTATTTCCTCTATGACTCCTCCCGCCTTGGCGAAGTGCGTAACTTCGCCACGAGCTCGCACATCCAGGTCATGGTCGTCACCGTCGGCGCCATCAACAAGAAGGATGTCAACAACCTCTATAAGGACAGCGAGAAAACCGGCGGCGAACGCCCCATCGACCTTATCAAGGCGACCCGCCCGATCGTCATCGTCGATGAACCGCAAAGCGTCGATGGCGGCCTCCAGGGCGCAGGGCGCACCGCCCTCGCCGAGATGAACCCCCTCTGCACGCTTCGCTACTCCGCCACACACGCTGACAAGCACCACATGGTCTATCGGCTCGACGCCGTCGACGCCTATGAACGCAAGCTGGTGAAACAGATCGAGGTCGCGTCCGCCACGGTCCAGGACGCTCACAACAAGCCCTTCGTGAAGCTGGTCTCGGCGACAAACAGGCGCGGGGTCATCTCGGCGAAGGTCGAGCTTGACCTCATGGGCACCGCGGGCGTGCGCCGCCAAACGGTCGATGTGCAGGATGGCGACGACTTGCAACAGGCGTCGTCCGGCCGCGAGGTATACGCGAATATCCGCATTGGCGAGATCCGCGTCCAATCCGGGAACGAGTTTGTCGAGCTCCGCGTGCCCGGGGGCGAGGTGTTCCTGAGCCCCGGCGAGGCCTGGGGCGATGTGGATGCCCTCGCCCTTCAGCGCGAGATGATCCGCCGCACCATCAAGGAGCACCTCGACAAGGAGCTGCGGCTCCGTCCCCAGGGCATCAAGGTTCTCAGCCTCTTCTTCATCGAGAAGGTCGCGAACTACCGCCAGTACGACAACGCCGGCAACGCCGTGAAAGGCCCTTACGCGACCATCTTCGAAGAGGAATACGAACGCTTCCGCAAGCACCCGGACTACCACACGCTGTTCCAAGAAGTCGACTTCAAGCACCCTGCCGAAGACGTCCACAACGGCTACTTTTCGATCGACAAGAAGGGCGGTTGGACCGAGCCCGAGCTCGACCGGACTGGAGAGCTGAAGAACCAGGGGAGCCGGGACGACGCCGAGCGCGCTTACAACCTCATCATGAAGGAGAAGGAGAAGCTCCTCGGTTTCGAGACGCCGCTCAAGTTCATCTTCTCGCACTCCGCGCTCCGCGAAGGTTGGGACAACCCGAACGTCTTCCAGATCTGCGTGCTCCGCGAGAGTCACTCCGAACGCGACCGCCGCCAGACCATCGGTCGCGGCCTCCGGCTCTGTGTCAACCAGAGCGGCGAACGCATTCGCGGCTTCGACGTGAACACGCTCACGGTCGTGGCACTCGAGGGCTACCAGGAATTCGCCGAGAACCTCCAGAAGGAAATCGAGCAGGATACCGGCATCCGTTTCGGCATCGTTGAAAAGCACCAGTTCGCCGCGATCCCGGTGACGGATGCGACAGGCCAGACGGCGGCTCTCGGCGTTACCCAGTCGGAAGCGATCTGGTCACACCTCAAAGAGGCTGGCTATGTCGATGCCAAGGGCAAGGTGCAGGACACGCTCCGAAAGGCGCTGAAGGACGGCACGGTCAAACTGCCGGACGCTTTCACGG
>Ga0073899_10005407_pt1 | contig 11098 bp, 10 predicted proteins | sample KloWWTmetaKNB5Ph_FD_88975 | JGI IMG/M metagenome (GOLD analysis project Ga0073899, IMG submission 88975) | Active sludge microbial communities from Klosterneuburg, Austria, studying microevolution and ecology of nitrifiers - Klosterneuburg... | ecosystem: Engineered > WWTP > Aerobic digester >...
CGATTCGCTCGGCGGCGGCGACCTGATGATCCGCTCCAATGTCGACGGCTTCCGTTCGCTCGACTTCTCGTCCGCGTCCGTGGACTCGCTCATCCGCCTTGGGCGGATCGCCGGGGACTCGATGGTCGCGCAGTGGGCGTGTCGTGGCGTTGCCGCCGTGCCGCCGCGACCCGTCGTGGTCCCCACGCAGCTGGTCGCGATTCATGGCAGCAGTCTCGATGCGCCCGGCCTGCGCCTGGTGCGCGGTGCGCTCGACTTCGCTGGCCCGCGTCCGGTGGACGAAGCCGTGCTGCAGCGGCAGTTGCTTGCCCTGGGCGAGCGCGAAGTATTTCGCGCGATCTGGCTCACGCCCGAAGGGCGCGGCGATTCGGTGATCCTCTATCCGACCTGGCGCCGCTTGCCGCGCCGCGTGGCCGGCATCGGGCTCGCCTACGACACGGAGCTGGGTGGCCGCGTCTGGGGTGGCTTCCTCGAACGCAACATTCCGGTGCTGCACGCCGAGGCGTCGGGTGTGCTCGCCCTGGGGCGCTTCCGGCGCGATCTCGACCTCACTGGTCGGCGGCAGACGCTCTTCGGACGCGCGACCTTCTCGCCGGTCGTCACCCTCGGGTTGCGCACCGAGGACGTGCGGCGCTTCGATCGCGCCGGCGTCGAACTCGAGGCCGACGACCTGCGCCAGATCGTGGCCACGGCTGGTGTCGAGCGCCTGGTCGGACGCAACCTGCGACTGGCGGTGATGGCCGAGGCGCGGAGTTGGCGCGACATCGGGTTGCAGTCACGCGAGCGCACCAGCGGCGAGGCCATCGGTGGCCGCATTGCCATCGAGCGGCTCGGCGAAGATCGCGATCGTGGTGCACGCGCACAGGCGGCCTGGACCACGCACTACCGGCTCGTGAGCGGCGAGGTGCGGACCCGCGCCTACATCGGGAGCGTCCGCCTCGAGCCGCGCGTCCGCGTCGGCATCGGCGAGCGACTCCCCGTGGCGCTCACCTTCCCGCTCGGCGGCGACGATGGTTTCCCCGGGCTGCACCTCGGCGAGCGGCGCGGTGATCGCGAGGCCTTTGCCTCACTCGCCCTCTCGCGCGCGGTGGCCGGACCACTCCGGCTCCGCGTCGTCGGCGCGGTCGGGCGCACGGCCGTGGGCAGCACCCCCACCACGCTCATCGGCCCCCGCAGCGCCGAGGAGGATGGCATCGTCACCAACGACGACCTCGTCCGGCGCTCCAGTGGCGTCTTCTCCCGCGGCGGCTGGCTCACCGGCGCCCGCGTCGGCTTCGGCACCGACACCCCCCTCGGCCCTGTCCAGGTGGAGTACGGCTGGAACGATGCGGGGAGGGAGGCGTTGTTCCTGAGGGTGGGGAGATGGTTTTAGGGCGAACGGCGAACCGCGAACCGCGGTGTTGGGTAAGGGGTGAGGAGTGAGGGGGAACAGCCCCCTGACCCCTCACCCCTCACCATTTGTCCCGCTGGTCGCCGTTCGCGGTTCGCCGTTCGCTGTTTACACCAATATCCTCGCACGAATTGACAATACCCCAAAATCCGCGTAGGATTGCGCTCTTATGGCGTCTCCTGCCCTCTCCTTTGCTGATACGGCCGCTCCGGTCGGGCACCGCGGTCCCCGCGGGCTCGTCCTGCTGCACCTGAAGCGCGAGGGTGGGGCGACGGTCGGGGATCTCGCGGCGGCCTTGGGGTACTCCCTCAATGCGGTGCGACATCACCTGAAGGAGCTGGAGGCGGAGGGGGTGGTCGGGTTTGACCGGACCCCGCGCGGCGTGGGTGCCCCGGCACACACCTATCGCCTTACCGCGAAAGGACATGGCCTCTTTCCGGACCGCTACGAGCGGACCCTGACCGACCTTCTCGACCACCTGGTCAAGACGTCGGGGCGGGATGCCGCGGTGGCGTTGCTGGAACAGCAGTACCAGTCGCTCGCCGAGCGGCTGGAGGTCGAGACGCGCGGGGTCACGCCGGAGCAGCGGGGTGAAGTGGTCGCGCGGGTGCTCGATGCCGAGGGGTACATGGCGACCTGGGTCCACGCGGCCACCGGGGGGCTCCTCACCGAGCACCACTGTCCGCATCGGCTCATCGCCGAGCGTTTTCCCGAAGTCTGCGACGCCGAGGAGCGATTCCTCGCGCAGGTCTTCGGAGCCAAGATCGAGCGCCGCTCGCGGATCGCAGGCGGATGCGGCACATGCAGTTATCGGATCGCCCAGATGGGCGACGACGCAGGCGAGGAGGCCTCGTGAGCACCGAGATGGAAGCGCTGGTCAATCGTGAATACAAGCACGGCTGGGTCACCGACATCGAGCAGGACACGATGCCGCCGGGCCTCTCCGAAGAGACGGTCCGCTTCATCTCCGCCAAGAAGAACGAGCCGCAGTGGCTGCTCGACTGGCGGCTGAAGGCGTTCCGTCGCTGGCTGGAGATGACCGAGCCGACCTGGCCGAACGTGCACTACAAGCCGATCGACTACCAGGCGATCGCGTACTTCTCGGCGCCGAAGACGGCCAAGCCGCTCGGCTCGCTCGACGAGGTCGATCCGAAGCTGCTGGCCACCTACGAGAAGCTCGGCATCCCGCTGAACGAGCAGAAGCTGCTCGCCGGCGTCGCCGTCGACGCGATCTTCGACTCGGTGTCGGTGGGCACCACGTTCAAGGCCGCGCTCGCCAAGGAAGGGGTGATCTTCTGCTCCTTCGGCGAAGCGGTGCAGGAGCATCCCGAGCTGGTGCAGAAGTACCTCGGCTCGGTGGTCCCCGCGTCCGACAACTACTTCGCCGCGCTCAACTCGGCGGTCTTCTCCGACGGCTCGTTCGTGTACATCCCGAAGGGCGTGCGCTGCCCGATGGAGCTCTCGACCTACTTCCGCATCAACGCCGCCAACACCGGGCAGTTCGAGCGGACGCTGATCGTGGCCGAAGAGGGCGCGTATGTGTCGTACCTCGAGGGATGCACGGCGCCGAAGCGCGACGAGAACCAGCTCCACGCTGCGGTGGTGGAACTGGTGGCCCTCGACGATGCGACCATCAAGTACAGCACGGTGCAGAACTGGTACGCCGGCGACGAGAACGGCGTCGGCGGGATCTACAACTTCGTCACCAAGCGCGGCAAGGCGGGCGCCCGGGCCAAGATCTCGTGGACCCAGGTCGAGACCGGCTCGGCGATCACCTGGAAGTATCCCTCGGTGATCCTGCAGGGCGACGACTCGATCGGCGAGTTCTACTCGGTGGCGGTGGTGAACGGCATGCAGCAGGCCGACACCGGCACCAAGATGATCCACATCGGCCGCAACACGAAGAGCACCATCGTCTCGAAGGGGATCAGCGCGGGGCGCGGCCAGAACTCCTACCGCGGCCAGGTGAAGATCCTCCCGAAGGCGCACGGGGCGCGCAACTACACCCAGTGCGACTCGATGCTGATCGGCAACGCCTGTGGGGCGCACACCTTCCCCTACATCGACGTGCAGAACAGCAGCTCCGACGTGGAGCACGAGGCCAGCACCAGCAAGATCGGCGAAGACCAGATCTTCTACTGCAAGGCGCGCGGCCTCAACACCGAGCACGCCATCAGCGTGATCGTCAACGGATTCTGCAAGGAAGTCTTCCGGGAGCTCCCGATGGAGTTCGCGATCGAGGCGCAGAAGCTGTTGGGGGTGTCGCTGGAAGGAAGCGTTGGCTAATTGTCGTGAGTCGTGAGTCCTGAGTCCTGAGAGGGATTCAGGACACCACTCTCACGACTCAGGGCTCAAGACTCAAGACTTGAAACCGGAACTCAACGAATGGCACTGCTCCAGATTTCGAACCTCCACGCCAACGCCGACGAGAAGGAAATCCTCAAGGGGATCTCCCTCACCGTCAACGCCGGCGAAGTCCACGCCATCATGGGCCCCAACGGCTCCGGCAAGAGCACGCTGGCGCAGGTGCTCGCGGGCCATCCGGCCTACGACGTCACCGCGGGCAGCGCGATGCTCGACGGCGAGGATCTCCTCGACATGGAAGCGGAGGAGCGTGCCTGGGCCGGCGTCTTCCTGGCGTTCCAGTATCCGGTCGAGATCCCGGGCGTGACCAACGCCTACTTCCTGCGCATGGCGTACAACGAGATCCGCAAGGCGCGCGGCCTCGAGGAACTCGACCCGATGGACTTCCTCGACCTGCTCGAGGAGAAGCTCAAGGTGGTCGAGTGGGGCCCGGAGATCATGGAGCGCGCGGTCAACTTCGGCTTCTCCGGCGGTGAGAAGAAGCGGAACGAGATCCTGCAGATGGCGGTGCTCGAGCCGAAGCTCGCGATCCTCGACGAGACCGACTCCGGCCTCGACATCGACGCGCTGCGGATCGTGGCCGACGGCGTGAACAAGCTGCGCTCGCCCGACCGCGCCATCATCCTGGTGACGCACTATCAGCGCCTGCTCGACTACATCGTGCCGGACTTCGTGCACGTGCTCGCCGGCGGGAAGATCATCAAGTCGGGCGGGAAGGAGCTGGCGCACGAGCTCGAGGCCAAGGGCTACGAGTGGTTGACGGGCATCACCGAAGGAGCGGCCGTCTGATGACCGGAACCGCTGCCGTGGTGCCGAGCGTGAGTGTTGGCGCCACTTCGTTCGCTGCGCTCGCCGACGCGGCGATGACGCAGGGCCCGGCATGGCTGGTGGCGCGCCGCCAGGAAGCGGCCGCGCGCTTCGCCGAAGTCGGCATCCCCTCGTCGCGTGACGAGGAGTGGCGCGTGACGCCGGTGGGCCCCCTCGCGGCGACCGCCTGGCAGGCCCCGGGCTCGTCATCGCCGGTCACGGCCGAGCAGGTGGCCGCGCTGCGGCTCTCCGACGGCCCGCTCGCGGTGCTGGTGGATGGCCGCTATGCCCCCGATCTCTCGTCGCTGCCGGCGTGGATCGTGGCGCTCTCGCTGCAGACCGCGATCGCCGCCAACGACGTGGCCGTCGAACAGTACCTCGGCCGCATCGCCCCGCCGACCATGACGCCGTTCTCGGCGCTCTCGCTGGCGACCTTCACCGACGGCGTGGTGCTGCACCTCGCCGAAGGGACTGAGCTCGCCGCGCCGCTGGAGATCCTGCACCTGACCACCAGCGCCGCCGATGGCGCGCTGATCGCCCCGCGCGTGCTGGTGACCGCAGGGAAGAGTGCCCGTGGCGCCGTGGTCGAGCAGTTCGTCTCGCTGGCCGACACGCTGCACTTCAGCAACGCCGTCACCGAGCTGGTCCTCGCCGAGGAGTCGTGGGTCGAGCACATCCGCGTCCAGCGCGAGGGCGAGCGGGCCTGGCACATCGGCTTCACGCACGCCGAGCAGGCGCGGGCGTCGCACTATCGCGGCTTCGCCCTGTCGATCGGCTCCAAGCTGTCGCGCCACAACCTGCATGCCCGCCTCGGCGGTGAGCAGGTCGAGACGCTGATGTACGGCCTCTACCTCACGCGCAACGAGCAGCTGGCCGACACCCACTCGGCGATCTATCACGATCAGCCGAACTGCAATTCGTGGGAGGTCTACAAGGGCGTCCTCGCCGACAAGTCGCGCGCCGTCTTCAACGGCAAGGTCTTCGTCGAGCCGATCGCGCAGAAGACCGACGCCAAGCAGACCAACCGCAACCTCCTCCTCTCGGATGAGGCGCGCGTTGATACCAAGCCGCAGCTCGAGATCTTCGCCGACGACGTGAAGTGCACCCACGGCGCGACCGTGGGCCGGTTGAATGATCAGCAGCGCTACTACCTGCAGACCCGCGGCATTGGTGGCCGCACGGCGCAGGAGCTGCTGATCTGGGCGTTCGCGGCCGAAGTGCTGACCGAGGTGACGATCCCCACCGTGCGGGTCGGCATCGAGCGCATCGTGCGCGAGCGGCTCGAGGAGATGCTGGGATGAGCGAGGCCGTGCGGGCGCAGTTCCCGATCTTTGCCCGCACCTCGCGCGGCGAGCCGCTGGTCTATCTCGACAGCGGCGCGACCACGCAGAAGCCCCAGGTCGTGATCGACGCCGAGATGGCGTTCTACGAGGGGTGGAACGCCAATATCCATCGCGGCGTGTACGAGTTCTCGGAGCGCGCCACGCTGGCCTACGACGGGACCCGCGACACCGTGGCACAGTTCCTCGGTGGCGTGCGGGCCGACGAGATCGTCTTCACCACCGGCACCACCGGCTCGATCAACCTCGTGGCGCAATCGTTCCTGCGGCCGCAGATGGCGCCCGGCGCCACGGTGCTGGTGACCGAGATGGAGCACCACGCCAACATCGTCCCCTGGCAGCTGGTCGGCGCGACCCTCAAGGCCATTCCCGTGACCGATGCCGGCGAGCTCGATCTCGCGGCCGCCTCGCGGATGCTCGCCGAGGGGCCCGCGCTGCTCGCCGTCACGCACGTCTCCAACACCCTCGGCACCATCAACCCGATCGCGCAGCTCGCCGCCGTGGCGCGCGCGCACGGCGTGCCGGTGCTGGTGGACGGTGCCCAGGCGGTGGGCCACTTCCCGGTGGACCTGACCTCGCTCGGCGCCGACTTCTACTGCTTCTCGGGGCACAAGCTCTTCGGGCCCACCGGTGTCGGCGTGCTCTGGGCCCGTCAGGCGCTGCTCTCCGAGATGCCGCCCTTCCAGGGCGGTGGCGACATGATCGACCGCGTCACCTTCGCGAAGTCGACCTTCGCCCCGGCGCCGCAGCGCTTCGAGGCGGGCACGCCCAACATTGCCGGGGTGATCGGTCTCGACGCCGCCATCCGCTGGGTGATGTCGGAAGACCGCGTCGCCTGGCAGGCCCACGACGAGCAGTTGCTGCACCTCGGTCGCGAGATGCTCGCCAAGCTCCCCGGCGTTTCCATGATGGCCTCCCCGGAGCACGCGGTCGGCGTGCTGACGTTCACGATGACCGGCGCGCATCCGCACGACATCGCGTCGATCCTCGACAGTCGCGGCATCTGCATCCGGGCCGGGCACCACTGCACCCAGCCGCTGCACGCGCGCTTCGGCGTGCAGTCCACGGCGCGGGCCTCGTTCGGTCCCTACACCACCGAAGCCGACGTGCTCGCACTGGGTCGTGGCCTCCACGCGGTGCGGGAGATCTTCGCCTGATGGCCACGACCAACCAGATGTACCAGACCCTGATCATCGAGCACGATCGCTCGCCGCGGAACTACAAGCGGCTCGACGCGCCGACGCATCACGCCGAGGGACGCAACCCGCTCTGCGGCGACGAAGTGTCGCTCGACCTGACGCTCGACGCCGACGGCGTGATCACCGATGTCGGATTCCAGGGCCACGGCTGCGCGGTGAGCAAGGCATCGTCGTCGATGATGACCACGGCGATCAAGGGGAAGACCGTTCCCGAGGCGCTGGCACTCTTCGACCAGTTCCACGCGATGCTCACCGGCCAACCCGGTGATCGCGACGCCCTCGGGAAACTGGTCGCCTTTGAAGGGCTGGCCGTGTATCCGATGCGCGTGAAGTGCGCCACGATGGCGTGGCATGTCTTGAAGGATGCGCTGAGTCGTGAGTCCTGAGTCCTGAGGCCTCATTCGCACGGTCTCGTACGCCAAGGCCCGGCGAACGCGATCTCAGGACTCAGGACTCACGACTCACGACTAATAACTACCACGGAGCCCCATACCATGCCGTACCCCGAACTGATGATCACCCCCATGCGCCAGGAAGTCACCCGCCTCGGCGTGCAGGAATTGAAGACCGTGGCCGAGGTGGATGAAGCGCTCGGCGCCGGCGAAGGCACCGCGTTTGTCTTCGTGAACTCGATGTGCGGCTGTGCAGCGGGCGGCGCGCGTCCGGCGCTGGCCAAGGCGCTTGAGACGGCGTCGGTCAAGCCGGCCAAGCTCGTCACCGTCTTTGCGGGGCAGGACCTCGAGGCGACGGCGCGGGTGCGCTCGTACTTCGGCGCCTACCAGCCGTCGTCGCCGTCGGCGGCGCTGCTCAAGGATGGCGAGGTGGTGGCGTTCATCCACCGCCACGAGATCGAGGGCCGGTCGCCCGAGATGATCGCCGCCGCGATCGTGAACGCCTTCGAGACCCACTGCGCGTGAGCGGGATGGTGCTCCACCCCGGCCACGACGACCTGCACGGCATCACCGTGCTGGTCGAGGGCGCCAGTGGTCGGACGTATGTCGGGCGCTGGCATGAGCGGCAGGAGCGCGGCGTGGTGATGCGCGACACCACCATTCTCGAGCCCGGGAACGACCGCGACGCATGGCTGGCGCAGCTGCGGAAGTTTGGCGTGCCACCCGATCACAAGACGTTGGTGATCCCGGCTGACGAGTTCCTCGATGTGGTGAGATTCTCGTAGGGGCGACGCATGCGTCGCCCTTACCCCGTCGATTTGCGCCGCGGGAACCGATCAGGTGAGGTAGCCGTTCCCCTAGCGACACTTCACCCGGACCCCCCCCGTGCCCCGTAGGCTGCTCCTCGTTGCCCTCGCTGTCATTGCCCTGCTCCTCCTCGGCCGCCGTGCCGGGGAGGAGTTGCCGCGTTTCACGGCGTGGGTCCAGGGCCTCGGCGCACTCGCTCCCGTGGTCTTCGCGCTGGGGTACATGGTGGCCACGGTGGCCTTCATCCCCGGCTCCCTGCTGACCCTGGCCGCCGGGGCGATCTTCGGGATTCCGCTGGGCACCGCCGTGGTCTTTGTCGGCGCCACCATTGGCGAGGCCGCGGCCTTTCTCCTCTCGCGCTCGGTGCTGCGCGGCCCCATTGAGCGACGGCTCGCTGGCGACCCGCGGCTCGCCGCCCTCGACAGCGCCATTGCCACGCAGGGGCGACGCATCGTCTTCCTGCTCCGTCTCTCACCGCTGATCCCGTTCAACCTGCTCAACTACGCGCTGGGACTCACCAGGGTCCGCTTTGCCGATTACCTGATTGCCTCGATCGGCATCCTCCCGGGGACGCTGCTCTACGTCTACACGGGCAAGGTGGCCGGTGATGTGGCCGCATTGGCCGCCGGCGCGGCACCACCGCGCGGCCCGGGGTACTATGCGGTGCTCGCCCTCGGGCTCGTGGCCACGCTGCTTGTCACCCTGCAGGTGACCCGCCTGGCACGTCGCGCACTGCAGGACGCCACCGGAGTCGCCGCATGACCTTTCCCGTTGATGCCAACGACCAGCGGCTCCTCGATGCGGTGCACCCCGCCGACTGGGTGAACCCCACCCCCGCCGAGCGCTATCACCTGGTGGTGCTCGGCGCCGGCACCGGTGGACTCGTCACCGCGGCCATCGCCGCCGGACTCGGCGCCAGGGTGGCGCTGGTCGAGCGGCACCTGATGGGGGGCGATTGCCTCAATGTGGGATGCGTGCCATCCAAGGCAGTCATTGCTGCGGCGCGCGCCTGGCAGAGCGGACGGGATGCCGCGACACACTTCAACGGACCGAACGTCACCGGCGAGGGCGATTTCGCCGCCGTCATGACGCGGATGCGGGCACTCCGCGCCGACATCGCCCCGGTGGATGGCGCGGCGCGATTCAAGAGCCTTGGCGTTGACGTGTTCATCGGTGCGGGTGCCTTCACGGCACTCGATGCCATCACCGTGGGCGGGGCGACGCTGCGCTTCAAGCGTGCGGTGATCGCCACGGGGGCGCGTGCGGTGCTCCCTCCAGTGCCGGGACTCGCCGAGGCGATGCCGCTCACCAACGAGACGCTGTTCGATCTCACCGAGCTTCCCGCGGAGTTGATCGTGCTCGGCGCCGGCCCGATCGGCTGCGAACTGGCGCAGTCGTTCGCGCGCTTCGGGAGCCGCGTCACGGTGGTGGATCAGGCGCCGCGCATTCTCCCGCGCGACGACGCCGATGCCGCGGCCGTGGTGCACGCCGCGATGGTGCGCGATGGGGTGCGCTTCGAGCTCGGCGTGCAGGTGCAATCGGTGCAGCGCGACGGTGCGCGTGTCACCATGGTGCTCAACCGCGACGGCGCGACGCACACCGTCAGCGGCACGCATCTGTTGGTGGCTGCGGGACGCGCCGCGAACGTCGAGGGGATCGGCTTGGACAAGGCGGGCGTTGCGTTCACGCGGAAGAGCGTCGCGGTGGACGACACCTTCCGCACCAGCAACCCGCGCATCTACGCCGTTGGCGACGTGATCGGCCAGCACCAGTTCACCCATGCCGCCGACTTCCACGCGCGCACCGTGGTGCGCAACGCGCTCTTCTTCGGGCGCGGCAAGGCGAGCGCACTGGTGATCCCGTGGGCCACGTACACCTCGCCTGAAGTGGCGCATGTGGGGCCGACGGTGGAGGAGCTCGCCGCACGCGGTGACGCCATCGAGACGATCACCGTGCCGTTCCACGACAACGATCGCGCCGTGTTGAGTGGCCAGACCGAGGGCTTCCTCAAGTTGCACATCGCCGCAGGGAGCGATCGGATCGTCGCGGCCACCATCGTGGCCGAGCATGCGGGTGACCTCATCGGCGAGGCCACGCTCGCGATCACCCACGGCATCGGCATCGGGAAGCTCGGCGCCACCATCCACCCGTACCCGACGCTCGGCGAGGCGTATCGGAAGGCGGGAGATCTGTGGAACAGGCGGAAGCTGACGGAGACGGCGAAGCGATTCTTTGGGTGGTGGTTTCGATGAACGGCGAACGGCGATCTGCGAACGGCGATCTGCGAGCGAGGAACATATGCTTTCTCTGCTCGCTGTTCGCCGTTCGCCGTTCGCGGAGTTCTTAGCGTGCTCGACACCCCCTTCCGCCGCCACTTCGCCACCTGGGTCGCCCCGCTTGCCCGGGGGTTGGTGGCCCTCGGCGTGACGCCGAATCAGATCACCGTCACGGCCTTCCTGTTGGCGCTGCCCGCGGCGTACCTGGTGGCCAGCGGGCACGCGATTGCCGGGGTGCTGCTCTGGCTGGTCTCCCGGCTCCTCGACGGATTCGATGGCGTGGTGGCCAGGATGGGTGGCACGGCCACCGATTTTGGTGGTTACCTCGACATCACCCTCGACATGGCGGCCTATTCGGCGATGGCCGTGGGCTTCGGCGTGCTGCACCCCGATCACGGGACGCTCTTCCTCCTGATCCTCACCGGGTACGTCCTCTGCGGCACCACGGTGCTGGCGCTCTCCTCCATCCTGGAGCGGGAGAAGGCGCAGCTCAACGGCAACGACCGCACCCTGCAGCTGACCC
>Ga0073899_10005408_pt1 | contig 11098 bp, 7 predicted proteins | sample KloWWTmetaKNB5Ph_FD_88975 | JGI IMG/M metagenome (GOLD analysis project Ga0073899, IMG submission 88975) | Active sludge microbial communities from Klosterneuburg, Austria, studying microevolution and ecology of nitrifiers - Klosterneuburg... | ecosystem: Engineered > WWTP > Aerobic digester >...
CAGATCACGCTGCGCTACGAGTTCTGACCATCGGTTCGCGCTGCCCGCTCGGGCCGGCAGCGCACCATCCGTATCCAGGACCGCGGGCCGCTTCTGGCGGCCCGACGGCAAATGGGGGGTTCACGCGGGCAATGCCCGCGTATTTTTTTGTGCGCGTCTCACGTAACATCCCCGGGACAGTCCCAGCCCCGCCCCGGGGTGCCCACGCGCCATGCTTCATCCTCGCCAGACACGCCCTGAACTGCGCGCGCAGGTCGAGCGGCTGAGCCAGGACTGCCACAACCGGCGCAGTCCGGCCTTGTTCGACGAGTGCGTGCTGGCGCTGCAGCAGGCGGCGGTGCTGCACGACGATGCGGCGTTCGTGCTGCTGGCCAAGGCCTTCGCGCTGATCGTCGACCAGCGCGGGCACCCCGACGAAGGCCTGCACTGGCTGCACGAGGCGCTCGAGCGCAGCCGCCGCGCACGCTGGTTCGACGATCAGGCCGAGCTGATGGTTCTGATCGGCCGGGTGCACTATGCGCGGGCCGATTACGCCGCTGCACTGGAGTTGTGGACCGAGGCGCTGGACGTGGCCCAGCGCGCCGGCGAGCTGGTGCAGTGGGGCTGGGCCAAGCTCGGCGTGGGTCAGATCTGCGACGCGCTGGGCCATGCCGAGCTGGCGGTGGCGGTCTATACCGAATTGCAGGGCGCCATCCGGGGGGCCGGCGATTCCCGCGCCGATGTCCGGCGCCTGGCCAAGCTGCGGCTGTTCACGCACCTGAACATGGGCGTGAACTGCCTGCGGCTGCAGCGCCTGGACGAGGCACGGGTGCAGTACGAGCAGGGCCTGCAGCTGGCGCGCGAACTGGCCATTGCCGACGAGGAGGGCGAGGCCCTGATGCGCCTGGCCGAGGTGGCCTCGCGCCAGGGTCGCGCCGAGGAGGCCCGGCAGGCGCTCGACCTGGCGCAGCAAGTGTGCGAGGCCACGTCATTCACCTGGGCACGCGCGCATGTGCATCTGCTGCGGGCGCAACTGCTGGGCGAGGCGGGCGATGCCCATGGCGCGCTGCAGCAGGCCGAGCAGGGGCTGCAGCAGGCGCAGCAGGCCGGGGCGCGCCACATCGAAGCCCGCGCCTGGGCGGCGGTGTCGTGCTGGGCGCAGGCCTGCGAGCGGCTGCCGCAGGCGCTGGCCGCCAGCCGCCAGGCGCAATCGATGCACGAGGCGCTGGGGCGTGCCGCAACCACCCGGGCATTGAGCGACATCGAAGACCTGGCCGGCATCCGCCTGGGCCCGGACCGCCGGCTGCTGTTGCTCGCGGGCGATACCGCACTGGACGGCGCCGATGAGCGCGCGGCCGCACAGCGCCTGTGCGACGAGGGCCGCCAGGCGCTGGCGGTGGACCGCGTGTCGTACTGGGTGCCGCTGGACGATACGTTGCGCCCGCTCGTGGCCAGTGGCGGCGAGCCGCCGCGACAGCCGCTGCCGGCCGATGCAGCGGCCGAACTGGTGGAGCGCCTGCGTGCCGGCGAAACGGTGGCCGCTCACCATGCCGCCTATCATCCCGACACCTGGACGCTGCAGGAGGCCTACCTGGCGCCGCGCGGCGTGCAGTCGCTGCTGGCCTGCCCGGTGATGGTGGCGGGGCAGCTGGTGGCGGTGCTGCTGTTCGAGCAATGCGCCCGCCACCGCCACTGGAGCCGCGATGCGGTGGTGCTGTCGGGCCAACTCGTGACGATAGCCGGGCGCCATCTGGCGCAGCGTGAGCGCAGGCTCGACCAGGGCCGCATCGACTTGCTCAATCGCCAGTTGCGCGAGGCCAACCAGGCGCTCGAGCAGCGCATCGAGCAGCGCACCGCCCAGTGGCGTCGCACGCTGGCCGAACTGGAACAGGCGCGCATGCGCGCCGAGGAACTGGGGCGTGCCCAGGGCGAATTCCTGGCCCGCATGAGCCACGAGATCCGCACGCCGCTCAACGGCGTCATGGGCCTGGCGCAGGTGGCGCTGCAGCGTGGCGACGGGGGCGACCAGGCGGCTCGCACGTTTGCGGCCATCCTGGCCAGTGGCCAGCATCTGCTGGGCGTGATCGACGGCGTGGGCGATCGTGCATCGCCCGCGGCCGGTGGATGCGACGAGATTGGGGGCCACACCGGCGCGCAAGATGGATGGCGACCGCCGCAGCCGGGGAAGGTTGGTGCGTCCTGCGCACCGGCGCCCACGTTGGCCGGCTGCTCGGTGCTGGTGGCCGAGGACAACGAGATCAACCAGATCGTGGTGCAGCAGATGCTCGAGCTGGCCGGCCTGCGCGTGACGGTGGTGGCCGACGGTGCCGCTGCGCTCGAACATGTGCACGCGCGGCCCGACGGCTACGACGCCGTGCTGATGGACGTGCACATGCCGGGCATGGATGGCCACGCCGCCACTCGCGCGCTGCGCGTGCTCTGGCCTGCCCTGCCGGTGATCGGCGTGACCGCCGACGCCATGGCCGAAGACCTGCAACGCTGTCTGGACGCAGGCATGGTGGAGGTGCTCACCAAGCCGGTGCTGGTCGACCGGCTGATGGCTGCGCTGGGCCGCCACGCCCGACGGCGGGCAGCGAGCTGAACGCACGACCCGACGCGGGATGCGGCACCAGGCGTGCCGTCAGACCGGGATTGCTAGAACGGAATATCGTCGTCCATGTCGTCGAAGCCCGTGGCCGGCTTGGCCGCGGGGCGCGTGGCCGTTGCGGGGGCACCCGCGGCGGCCCGCGGCGGTGCGCTGCGGCGCGGCGCGGGTGATTCGCCACCGTCGCTGCCGGCGTCGTCGGCACCGCCACCACCGCCTTCACGCCCGCCCAGCAGTTGCATCTGCTCGGCCATGATCTCGGTGGTGTATTTCTCGACGCCGTCCTTGTCGGTCCACTTGCGGGTCTTCAGGCGGCCTTCGACATAGACCGAGCGGCCCTTCTTGAGGTATTCACCGGCAATCTCGGCCAGGCGGTCGAAGAACACCACGCGGTGCCATTTGGTCTCTTCCTGGCGTTCGCCGCTGTCCTTGTTTTTCCAGTTGCGCGTGGTGGCGATGCTCACGTTGCACACGGCGCTGCCGTTGGGCGTGTAGCGCACCTCGGGGTCGCGCCCCAGGTTGCCGACGAGGATGACCTTGTTCACTGATGCCATGGCGCGCGCTCCAAAAACCGTTCGGGGGACCCTGCGTCCCAGCCGGCCATCATAGCGGGCGGGCCGGTGGCCGGCGTACGCCCTGAAGGAGGGGGCGGGGCTCCAACGCCACCCCCTTTCAGGGGTGTGCGGGCCCGCGGTGGCTGCCGGGGCGGACCTGCGCGCAAGCGGCAGCCACCGGGCCTGCGAGCCACTGCTCGAGCAGCGCGTTGACGCGCTCGGGCTGCTCCAGGGTCAGCAGGTGGCCGCACTCGGGCAGCACCTCGAACTGCGCGCCGGGCACCGCGCGGGCGATTTCCTCGGACTGCTCGGGCGGTGTGAGCAGGTCGTCGGCGCCGCAGGCCACCAGCACCGGGCAGCGCACGAGCGGCAGTTGCGGTCTGCGGTCGGGCCGGGCCATGATGGCGCGGTTCTGGCGCACCAGTTGGTCAGCGCCGGCACGCTGCACCATGGCCAGGTAGTCGGCCACCAACGCTGGGTCGCGAGCGTGGCGCGGGTGCAGCGCAAAGGGCACGTTGGCGCGCAGCAACTCGTCCATGCGGCCCTGTTCGATCAGCTCGATGGCGTTGGAGCGCAGCTTGATCATCTCCGGTGGGTCGGCGCGTGCCGTGCTGCCCAGCAGCGCCATCGCCAGCACCCGCTGTGGGGCCCGCTGCCAGGCCTCCAGCGCCAGGATGCCGCCCATCGAGGTGCCCACCAGCACCAGCGGGCCGTCATGCTCGGCCAGCAAGGTGGCGGCCATCTCGGGCAGGGCGGTGCAGCGGGCGTGCACGTCGCTCACATGCACGCGGCCGTGGCGCCTCAGGGCGGGCACCTGTGCGCGCCACAGCGTGCCGTCGCTGGCCAGCCCGGGCAGCAGCAGGATCGTCATCGTCATGGGCGCAGTGTGCCAGCGCGAGCGGCGCACCCGGACCGCAGCGGGCAGGGCTGATCCGGGCTGGACAGCCCCGGCCCGGATCGCACACGATGGCGGGCAACGGTTGCCATCATGCCCATCGACGACTACGACGACCTCGACGCCACGGCCCTGGGCGAGCGCGTCCGCTCGGGCGAATTCGACCCGGCGCAGCTGCTCGCCGCCGCGCGCGAGCGCATCGAGCGCCGCAACCCGGCGCTCAACGCGGTGATCCAGCCGGCCTTCGAGGCCGCCGAACGCGAACTGGCCCTGCGGCGCGCCGCAGGCACCGAGCGCGAGGGTGTGTTCGCCGGGGTGCCGGTGCTGGTGAAGGACCTCGTGGCCAGCGTGCACGGTCTGCCCACCTGGCACGGCAGCCGCCTGCTGCGGGCGCGCCTGGGCCCGGCCACCCGCGACAGCGAGATGGTGCGCCGGCTGCGCGCCACCGGGGCGCTCATCGTCGGCAAGACCAATACGCCGGAGTTCGGCCTGACGCCCTACACCGAGCCCGAGAGTTGCGGCCCCACCCGCAACCCCTGGGACACGGCGCGCACGCCCGGCGGCTCCAGCGGCGGCTCGGCCGCCGCGGTGGCGGCGCGCATGGTCCCGCTGGCCACTGGCGGCGACGGTGGCGGCTCGATCCGCATCCCGGCGTCGTGCTGCGGGCTGTTCGGGCTCAAGCCGACCCGCGGGCGCGTGCCCAGTGGCCCCGATCTGGGCGAGCTGTGGAGCGGCTATGCCATCGAGCATGGGCTCACCCGCAGCGTGCGCGACAGCGCCGCTCTGCTCGATGCGCTGGCGGGCATGGATTGCGGCGCGCCCATCCCCGCGCCGCCGCAGGCGCGGCCGTTCGTGCGGGACGTCGACACTTCGCCGGCCCGGCTGCGCGTGGGGCTCAGCGTCGAGCCCTGGCTGGGCCACGGCGTGCATGCCGATTGCGTGCAGGCGGTGCAGGCCGCCGCCGCGTTGCTGCGCGAGCTGGGCCACCAGGTCGACGACGTCAGCCTGGCCATCGCGCGTGCGCCGTTCTCAGAGTCCTATCTCACCGTATTGGCCGCCAACGTGCGCTGCGAGATCGATCTCATCGCCGGCATGCTGCGCGAGCGCGCACATCGGCGCGACTACGAAGCCGCCACCTGGGCCCTGGGGTTGATGGGCCGCGCCTACAGCGGGGCCGAGGTGCTGGCGGCGCAGCGCCACCTGCAGCTGCTGGGCCGCGCGCTCGGACGCCAGTTCGAGACCTTCGACGTGCTGCTCACGCCCACGCTGGCCGCACCGCCGCCGCCCATCGGAACGCTGGGCCCCACGCCGGCCGAGCGGCGGCAGCTGGCCGTGCTGGGCGCGCTGAACGCGCCGTGGCTGCTGCGCGCGTTGGGGGCGCTGCCGCAGATGGCCGAGAAGGTGTTCGACTTCATCCCGTACACGCCGGTGTTCAACGTCACCGGGCAGCCGGCGATGTCGGTACCGCTGCACTGGAACGCGCAGGGACTGCCCATCGGCGTGCAGTTCGTCGGCCGCTTCGGCGACGAGGCCACGCTGCTGCAACTGGCCGGCCAGCTCGAGCGTGCGCGGCCGTGGGCGCAGCGCAAGCCGGCCTTGGGCACCTGAGGTCCCGGCCGGGCGCCAGCGACCGCGCCGCGATTACGGGTGATCGGCGCGGATGAGCCGCAATTCGGCGTCGGCCAACCCCACCAGCAGGGCGCGGCCATCGGCGTCGACGCGGAACTCACCGTAGCGCGCGGCGGACCAGCGCTGGCCGTCGCCCTCGGCGAAGAACCAGGCATCGGTGGCCACCGTCCAGCGACCGGCGCGGGGGGTGAGCTCCACGCGCAGCTCGCCCGGGGCCAGCGCCTGCCCGGGTTGCACCAGGCGCTCGAGCCGGGCCACGCCGCGGTCGTCCACCGGCCCGGCCACTTGCAGGCGCGGCACGCCGGGTGCTTCGCGGCTGGCACTGCGCGCCTGTGCCGGCAGCTTGAAGGCCAGGCGCATGTAGTCGCCCTGCATCAGCGAGCGCGGATCCACCGGCGCCAGCTCCAGGAAGACCGGGCGGCCGCCGGCGATGAGCCGCTCTTTTTGCCAGATAGCGCCACCGGCCACCGCCAGCGTGGCCACCGTGCCCAGCGCCACGGCCGCGGCACCCAGCCGGGACGCAGGAGCGGGCGGCAGGGGTGCAGGCTGCTCGGACGCTGTGGCCGTGTTCGTCCCATGGCCGGCGAGCCTGGCGGCGGTCGTGTGGCGCGCCCAGGTCCAGGCCAATGCACCCAGCACGGCCCCGGCGCCGGCCAGCACCGCCGCCTTGGTCGTCAGCGGCCAGGCCAGCGCGTAGTACGCCGCGCCGATCACCCAGGCCCAACCCAGCGCCGCCGCTGCGGCCAGCGCGCGCCGGCCACTCGCCGCGGCCAGCGCCGACAGCAACATCAGAGCGCCGGCCAGTGGCTGCAGCCAGGCCAGCGCCGCCAGCACGGCACCCGCTGCGAGCACGGGTGGGCGGCGCACCTCCGGCCAGGCCCGGGCGAGCGCCGCAACGGCCACCGCGCCCAGCGCCAGGCCCAGCACCACGCGGGGGTTCGGCGTTGCCCGTGGCGCCCCTAAGCCGCTCAGGTCCTGCGCCAGCGCGCCGGCCCCGCCCAGTGCACCGGCGACCAGGAAGGTCACGCCCGCCTGCAGCGACAGCGCCACCATCAGCAGCAGCAGCCAGCCGCTGCCGGTGGCCTCGAGCGCCGCCGCCACCCGTGCGGGCGCGCCCCGCCCCAGGCCCGGCGGGCAGACCGCCAGCGCGGCAAGCCCGGGCAGCAGCAGCCCGTGGCTGACCCAGAACAGGCGTGACACGAACCGGGCATCGGTGGGCGCGACCCAGCGCAGCACCGCGTAGCCCACCAGGGCGGCCATGGCGGCACCCAGCAGCACCCGCAGCCAGGTGCGGGCGATCGCTGCGGCCAGGACGCCGGTCACGGCGGCCAGCAACAGCGCTGCAGCGGCGCTGTGCAGGTCGCGCCAGGCACCGAAGCTCAGCGTGCCCAGCCCCACCAGCAAGCCGGGAACCGCAAGCTGCTCGACGAACAGCGGCACGCCGCGGGCATTGAGCACCACCGCCGCGCCGGCGATCACCAGCGCGCCGACCAGCCAGGGTCCGATGCCGGCGATCACCAGGGGGCCCAGCAGCATCGATACCACCGCCAGCAGTGGCACTGCGGCCAGCCAGGCACCCAGAGCGGTGAGCAGCAACACGGGCCAGGGGCGGTTGTCGGCCGCCAGCCACGATGCGTCGGGTGGCAACAGGCCTTCTGCGCGGGCACGCCGGAACCACTCGGGCATCGGCGTCACAGCCGAGGGCACGGCGGCGCCGCTGGCGCCAGGGGTGTCGTGGGGTTGAGCGACGCTGTTCATGTCACGCCCCCGTTTCGGCCGCAGCCGCGGCGCGCCTGCGCGCCAGTGCGAGCACGGCCTTGACCGTGGCCGCCAGCGACGCTGCGGCCACCAGGCCCAGCAGCAGCATGCGCCCGATGGGGTCGCCGCCGCCGCCGCGATCGAACAGCACCCGAGCCAGGCCTGCCACCAACAGGGTGTTCAGCGCCAGTGCAGCGGCGCTCAGCGCGAACAGTTCGAAGCAGCGCGCACTGGCCCAGGCCGCGCATGCGACTGCGACCAGCGCCAGCGCCAGTGCGTACTGCGGCGCCACCTGGCGATCGAACAGGCCCTCGATCCCGCTCAAGCCCACCATCGCCACCGCCAGGACGGCGGCCAGGCGCCGGCTCCAGGGCCCAGCACCCAGGCGCGGGCCGAAGGGCGGCGTCAATGCCAGCGCCAGCGCCAGCGCCACCAGACCCGCGGCGGTGTGCACGCCGGCGCGGGCCGGGTTGGTCGCGCCGAACAGGCCGGCATGGGTGTCCGTCCACAGTGCCACAGCACACATCGCCACCAGGGCCCAGCCGGCCCATACGAGGTCGGCGCGCGCGCCCAGCGCCAGCGGCAGGGCCAGCACCGCCCACAGCGCGAAGAGCTGCCAGGCGTCGGCACCGGTCTGGTAGGTCTGGCCGACATAGGCGAACAGGGCGCCCACCGCCAGCAGCGCCGCCATCGCCAGCGGTGCGCGGGCGCGCGGCAGGGTCGCGGCGCCGGCACCCAGGGCCGCCACCGCCACCATCAGGACACCGAAGCGGCCGGCGCGGCTCAGCGTCGACCAGTTCGCCGCCACCCACATCACCAGGCCCAGGCCGCCCAGCGCGCCGGCTGCCAGGCCCAGTGCGCGTGGCCCGTGCGTGGCCAGGCCGGTGGGTGGGCGCTGCGGCTCGGCCAGTGCGAGCAGGCGTTGCTGGCGTTCGGGATCGAGCCGGTGGCGGGCCAGGGTCTCGTAGAGCATGATGCGCAGGTTCATCGGTCGGCGGCTCCGGTTTTGAGTGCGCCCCCAGACCTGGCGCTGCTCCATGGCCCCATCATGCCCCGACACCCATGCCTGTCACCAGCCCTGCTGACGCGGATGTGCGCGCTGCGCCTGCCGGTATCACCCGGCGCGACTTTCTCGACGGATGCGCCCGTGCGTTGGGGGCCGTCGCCAGCGCTGGCATGGCCAGTGAGGCTGTCGCGGATGAGCCCGGCAGGGCGGCCGGTCCACCACAAGCCACGTCTTTTGCGGGTCAGGACGATGTCGCGATGGCCACGGCGCACGCTTGGCGCGATGCGCCGCGCGCCCATGCCGACGCGGTGGCCGAGCGCGACGATGGCGTCGAAGACCTGGTCGTCGTCGGCGCTGGTCTGAGCGGCCTGGCCGGGGCGTGGCTGTTTGTCCAGCATGCGGGCCGGCCGGTGCGCATCCTGCTGCTGGACGCGCTGGCGCAGCCCGGCGGCCATGCGCAGCGCGAGGAATTCACCAGCCGCAGCGGCCGGCGCGTGGTGGCCTACGGCGGGTCGCAGTCGCTGGACAGCCCCAGCTTGTTTTCGCCGGCGATGAACGCACTGCTGGCGGGCCTGCAGATCGACCTGGCACGTTTTCCGGCGCAGTTCTACGACACCGGCTGGACCGAGCGCCACGGCGTGGCCGGAAACGCGCTGTGGTTCGAGCGCGGCACCGGCGCGGGCACGCTGGTGCGCCGCACCGTCGGGCGCACGCCCGCGCAGTGGCTGCCCGATACACCACTGGCGCCGCCGGCGCAGGCCGACTGGCTGCGCCTGCTCGAGGGCGGCGGCCCGCGTTGGGCGCACCTGGGTGTGGCGGCGCGGCGAAGCCGGCTGGCGGCCATGACCTATCGCGAGTTCCTGCTGCGCCATGCGCGCGTGCACCCGGCGCTGGCCGAGGTCTATGCCGATCGCACGGCGGGTTACTTCGGCGTCGGCATCGAGGCCACCAGCGCGCTCGACGCCTGGGCGCTGGGACTGCCCGGTTTCGACGCGCTGGCGCTGGGCGAGGCGGTCGACGCGCGCTTGAGCCCGAGCGGGCGCCAGCTCAAGGCCAGCCGCGACGACTACGTCTACCACTTCCCGGACGGCAACGCCGGCCTGGCGCGGGCCCTGGTGCGCGCGCTCGTGCCCGATGCGCTGCCCGGCCAGGGCATGGAGGCGCTGGCCGATGGAACGCTCGATGCCGCCGCGCTCGACCGCCCCGGCGCACCGGTGCGGCTGCGCCAGCGCGCACTGGTGACCGGCCTGCGCCACCTGGGCCCGCCGGCGCAGGCCGAGTGGGTCGAGGTGCGCTACGTCGATGCCCGGGGTGTGTCGCATGTGGTGCGCGCGCGCCAGGTGCTGCTGGCCTGCTGGCACCGCGTGATTGCGCGCCTGACCGACGAGCTGCCGGCGGCGCAGCGCCAGGCGCTGGACGACCAGGTGAAGGTGCCGCTGCTGTATGCCAACGTGCTGCTCGGGCGCTGGCATGCCTGGCAGCGTGCTGGTGTGCGCTCGATCCAGAGCGTGGGCGGCTTCTGGAGCGAGGCGGCGCTCGACTTCCCGGTCAGCATGGGCGGGGTGCGCTGCGCGCAGTCACCCGACGAGCCCATCGTCGTGCACCTGGACAAGGTGGTGCTGGGCGCGCCTGGGCGGCCGCCGCGCGAACAGGCCGCGGCCGGGCGTGCGCAGTTGCTGCAGTGGCGCTTCGACGAGCTCGAGCAGAACATCCGCGGCTGGTTGCACGCCGCCCTTGGGCCCTATGGCCTGGACGCCGCGCGCGACATCGAGGCGGTGAGCATCCACCGCTGGGCGCACGGCTACGCCTACGAGTACATGCGGCCCTGGGATCGCCACTGGCCGCGCGGCCCGCTGCCCTGCGAGCACGCCCGTCGCGGCTGGGGCCGCGTGGCCATCGCCAACAGCGATGCCGGTGCCTATGCCTATGCCCACTCGGCCGTCGACCAGGCCACGCGCGCCGTGCAAGAGCTGCTGCCGCAGGCGCGGCTGCCGGCCTGGCACCCGATGCCCGGCCCCAATCCGCGGCAGATCGGGTTGGGGTGAGGCCGGTGCGCGACGGCGCGGCACGCGCCTGTCGACCTCACTCCCAGCGCAACGCCGCCAGGTCGTTGGCGAAGATGGGCATGTTCGACCACAAGCCCTTGAGTCGCACATGGGCCACCGTGATCCAGGTGGGCTGGTAGAGGTACGCGGCCACGGCATCGTCGGCCACCAACCGCTGGGCGTCGGCCAGTGCCTGCTGGCGCGCCTTGGGCTCGGCGGTGGTGTTCACGCGTGCCCACAGTTCGTTGAACTTCGCCGACTCGTAGTTCCAGTAGTAGCCCGGCCGCGCGAAGTTGCCGAAGTCCAGCGGCTCGACGTGCGAGATGATGGTCAGGTCGTAGGCCTTCTGGCCGTACACCCCCGACATCCACTGGGCCCACTCCACGTTCTCCTGGCGGGCGTTGATACCCACCTTGGCCAGCATCGCCGCGATCACCTCGCCGCCCTGGCGGGCGTAGGGCGTGGGCGGCAGCTTCAGGGTGAGCTCCAGCGGCGTGGCCACGCCGGCCTCCTTGAGCAGCGCGCGGGCGCGCTCGGGGTTGTAGGCGTTCACCGAGGTCAGGTCGACGTAGCCCGGGGCACCGGGTACGTAGAAGCTGCCGATGGGCGTGCCGAAGCCGTCGGCCG
>Ga0073899_10005410_pt1 | contig 11097 bp, 12 predicted proteins | sample KloWWTmetaKNB5Ph_FD_88975 | JGI IMG/M metagenome (GOLD analysis project Ga0073899, IMG submission 88975) | Active sludge microbial communities from Klosterneuburg, Austria, studying microevolution and ecology of nitrifiers - Klosterneuburg... | ecosystem: Engineered > WWTP > Aerobic digester >...
AACTTCGTCAGCCAGGGGAAGCCGACCGTCTGGCTCGAAGGCGGCTATAACGACACTTTCGCTCTGCCACGAAACAGCCAGGGCACGGGGATGACTGAAGCTGAGGCCAACGCCGTCCAGATCCATGACGTTGCGAAGTGGCATGAGTACCAGGAGAAAGTCTGGGCCGCCACCGATGCGTACCTGGCGGCAATGTCGCCGGCCGAATTCGACGAACGCACGGTGACGATCAAGCCGCTCGGGCCCATGTCGCTTTGGGACGGGATTTACGGCGTCTGCCTGAGTCACGGCTATCGCCATGTCGGCGAGATCGAGTACGTCCGAGGAGTGCAGGGCCTCGGCGGGCTGACTATCTAGGAGACGGCGCTGCCTTGCGGCGGCGCGAGCCGCACATACCGGAAGCGCTCATCGAAGCCCATTCGCCGGTAGACAGGGTCACCCATCGCCGATGCCTCCAGGATGGCCCACTCGGCCTCGCGATGCGACGCGGCGGCGATGGCGGTCATCGCGGTGCCAAGGCCTCGCTTCCGTGCAGTTTCCGCGACCCAGACGTTACTGATCGACACGACCGCGCCGGAAACCGCCGAGGAAGCGGTCGCAATTGGCACACCATCGTCCATCGCCACGAAGTAGTGGAGTTTGCCAGTCGCGACAAGCGCGGCGATCACTTTCGCTTCCTCGTCGTGCGGTGGGCGGCCGGGGCCAGATCCCCGGACGCTCAGATAGTTCCTGATGTCCTCGGCATCGCGGACGATAGCCGCGGTCACACCGGCTGCCAACGGGTACGAAGAGAGCGGCATCAGCGCCGCCATCAGCGGCTGAGACCGAGTCTGAGCGTAGCCGCGAGCCTTCGCCAGCTCGAACACCGCCTCATCGCCGGGGATGCGCAGCACCAGGTGGAAGCCCGCGCCGCGCGCGTTAAACCACTGCTCGACGGATTCGAGCGAGCGAACGGCCCCGTCCGCCTCCAAAACCATCGCCTGGTTCAGTCCATCGATCCCGGTGCCGCTATCAGCCACCATCCAGCCATCGAACTCGGCAAGTTTGCCGGGTATCCCGGATGATCGGACGGTGCGGTTCACATCAAGCAGGACACCGTGAAAGAGGTCGTCGCTCATGCTCAGCGCCCGCCGACCGGGTCCTCCGTCCCAACCACGATGTAGTCATCAACCCGGCGGAAGCCGAGCGACTCGTACAACGGGAAGGCGAGCTCGGTCGATTCCAGGCACGCCGCTGTTGCTCCCACCGCAACACCTGCCGCGACCGCCGCACTGGTCAGGGCCTTTCCGAAGCCCCGGCCGCGTTCAGAAGGCGCCACGTACACGTTGTACACACCGGCTAGCGTGCCCGAAACGATGCCCATCGAGCGTGCGACAGGCCGGCCGTCGAGCAGCGCCAGGTGCATCGAGACGCCCGGTATCTCGGCGGCGCGGGCAGCCATTGCCATCTGAAAGTCCTGATCGCCGAATTCCTCGCGGTCGGTGGCGCAGTAAAGGTCGATCTCCGCATCGGTGCGCACCTCGACCATTGTTAGCTCTGGCGGTGGCGGGCGCAGCTCGCGGGGAAGCGGGTGCAGCACCATGGCCGGCTCGCGGCCCCAGAAGTTGAACCCTTCGACCATCGCTGCAGCGAGGATGGCTCCATCGGCCGACCCGCGCAGGTCCAGCCGGGCGTTGATGCCCCGCGCCTCGAACCAGTCCATCGCCTCGCGCAACGCCGACCTTGGCCGGGTAACCGAGTCGACGACGGCAGCGACATTGAACTTCGAGATGCCAAGCCCGGCATCGATGCAGAGCCATGGCCCGACTCTTTCCGCACAGCCTTCGGGACCAAGCGCCGCGACCCGCCCGAGCGCAAGACAGTACAGCGCGTGCATTTCATCCAGCGACGGAGCGGAGGTCATCTGGCAATGCTACCGGCTGCGAAACGCACCGTGTGCCGGTTTCGCGGATAATGTCGCGAGACGACCAGAGGGGTGTGCACGTGGACGAACCAACCGAGGCCTCGGTGAAGAAGATGTGGAATTACGCGGAGAAGTTCGCGGAGAAATCCGGCACGCACCTCCATCCCGACCGGTTCATCACCGAGGGCGTCGTCCTCGGCCTGGCCTCGAACATCGACAAGTACGGCCGCCCGCTCTGCCCCTGCAACTTCTACCCCTCGAAGGACGAAAACGGGAACTGGCCCGAGGGGCTCTACCTCCCCCGCGAAGAGGAAGTGAAGCGGCGCGACTGGATCTGCGCCTGCGACGAGATGCAGATCTTCAAGTACTGCCATTGCCTTCTGTTCGTTAACGAAGAAGGTCTGCCCATCACGGAGCACCTGCCAGAGGGCCACGAGGGCCGCGAGATCTACGGGCTGGTGACAGACCCGACGCCGGACAAGGGCCGGGCGCTTGGCAAGGCGCTGGCGAAGCAGCAGGAACAGACGAAGGAATAGGTGCCAGCACATGAGCGGGATACGGATCGCCGCAGCGATGGCGATCAACGGCACGGCCTGGTGGCTCTCCTACTACTCGGGCAAGACCTTTGAACTGGGCGAGTCGTTCTTGCTCGTTTGGTTCCTGATCGTGCTGTTCGGGCCCGCGGTTGCCGGGGTACTCGCGGCGCTGCCCAGGGTCCACCGGAGGGATATGGTAAGAAGCGGCCTCGCCGCAGCGGTTGGACCACCGGTATTCGTCGCGCTCTTCGCGCTGCCCTCGACAGAATCCGGAGATATGGGACAGGCCGGAGTGTTCCTCGGCCTGATCGTTGCTTCGGTCATCGCTGCCGCGGGAGCGTTCGTCGCGTGGGGGACCGGAATGGTGATCGACGGGCTCCAGGCGCGGGTGCGTTGACGCCTTCCTATCCCACGCCGTGGCCAGGAACGGAACGTGAACGAGTACCAGCGCTACCTGATCGAAGCGTTCGCCGACGAGTACACCGAAGGCCGCACTCTCCTGCCAGCCAGCCGGGGCGACCCGGGCGAGCACTTCGCATGGCGACATGTGTACCGCCAGCCGGTTCGAATTGTGCAGGACGTGCCCACCTTCCACCCTGAGTCCGAGGCCGATTGCCGCAGACTTCACCGCGACCACGGCAGATTGAGTTTGCTCATCGTCCATTGGGGCTGCCTTCGCTGAGCCGCCCGGAGCACTTCAGGCGAGCCTCGGAAACAACCCCCGGACGTTGCCAACCATCGTTCGATCCAGGCCCGGCGCCCGCAGTTCGCCGGAGCCTTCCAGCCGCGAGAACCGGAGGCCCGGCTGCCGGCGGGCGGCAACTACAGGCCCGCCCGCTGGAGGAACGCTCGCACGTCATCGATCATCGCAGGCGTATAAGCCCGCGCCATGTGCCCGGCGCCGGGGAAGTGCGTTGACGTGATATGCAATCCGGCGTTGCGCAGGTCGTCGACGTGTCCTTCCGTCACGATGCTTCCAGCTTGTGCGTCGCCGCGGGCTACGTGTACAGGGCATCGGACAGCCCGCTCAATGGCGCGTGCCTCTTCGGGGCTCCAGGAGTTGTCCGGATTCCCGATCGCCGCGTAGAGGGCGGGATCGGATCCTGCCACGAGCCGGGCGAAACCGACGAGACCGGCAGGATCCATGGCCGCCCATCGGGGCAGCTTCGCCGCCAGGCGGTTGGCAAACTGGAGAAAGGACAGGCCTTCGCGATGCTTTTCCGACACAGCATCGCCAACGAGACCCATAATTCCCAACGCCCTTTCGTTGGATCCATCTAAGACGAGGTTCGCGGGCACAGCCTCGTCGCTGTAGATGGCTCTGACGAGGTCGGGGCGCTGAGCGGCCACACCGAACGCAACGTTCGCACCCCAAGACTGGCCCAAGAGCACGGCAGGGGTCCCCGCGACCTGCTCGATGAAGGCTGTGGCCTCAGCGACCATGTGCTTCGTGATGTAATGACCCTCCGGCGACCGATCAGAGCGGCCATGGCCTCGGAGCTCCACGGCAATGCAGGTGTAGTCATCCGTGAGGAACGGGATAAGCGTTTCAAATTGCGACGCCGACCCGGTGAAGGTGTGGAGGAAGACAATGGGCGGACCAGAGCCTTCGTGTTCGTAGACAAGGTTCAAGCCGTTGACGTTCGCGGTTCGCGTAGCCACTCGTCACTCCTTAGCGAGGATGTCGAAATGTACATCACAGGAGCGTGTGAGTCACATGCGGGAGGTAGTTTACCGGACGTAGTAACGGAAGCCGGCGGAAGATGCTTCGAAGCCCAGGTGGCGGTAGAAGCCGTGGGCATCGTTTTCGGCGGTGCTGCGCTGGTTGCCGCTCTGAAGCTGGACTTTGTAACAGCCGGCTTCCCGGGCGAGGCGGAGGCATTCTTCGATGAGGAGGCGGCCCACGCCAGCACCTCGGACTGATTCGTCGGTGACCATGTTCTCGACCTGTGCCCACGGCTCGGCGTTGTGTGTCAGATTCGGGACGATGACCAGCGTGACAGTGCCCACCAGGTGATCGGTTTCGGCGACGAGCAGGGTCATGTTTGAAGTGGCAAGAATGTCGCGCAGGCCGGTTTCGGCGCGTTCGCGAATCGTCGTGGCGTTGCCCGCGCTGAGCTGGACGTAGAGGCGAAGAAGGGCATCCAGGTCTCCCATGGACGCCCTTCGAATGACTGCGTTGGCCACGGTGTTAGCGAGCGCCGGCTGCCGCGACCGCTTTCTGGGCAGCTTCGGCCAGACCGTTCGCGCGGATCAGCGGCAGGCCGCTCTCCTCGACAAGCTTTTCGCCTTCGGCCAGGTTCGTGCCGATGAGGCGCATGACCACCGGAACGTCGATCTTCATCTGCCGGTGAGCGTCGATTACGCCCTGCGCGATGATGTCGACGCGGGCCATGCCGCCGAAGATGTTGACGAGGATGGCCTTCACCGAGGGGTCGTCGAGGATGACGGAGAGAGCGCTGACGACGCGCTGCGGGTCGTTGACGGTGCCGATATCGAGGAAGTTCGCGGGTTGGCCGCCAGCGAGCTTGATGGTATCCATGGTCGCCATGGCGAGTCCGGCGCCGTTCACCACGCAGCCGATGTTCCCCTCGAGCTTGATGAAGTTGGCGACGCCGAGCTCCTGCGCCTTGATCTCGAGCGGGTCCTCTTCGTCTTTGTCGCGAAGTGCCTCGAGGTCCTTGTGGCGGAAGAGGGCGTTGTCGTCGACGGTCAGCTTGGCATCTACGGCGACGACCCGTCCATCCTCCGTGAGGGCCAGGGGGTTGATCTCGACGAGGCTGGCATCGGTGGCGAGGAGCGTCTTGTAGAGGCCCTGGACGATCTTCCCGAACTGATCCGCGTGGTCGCCGGCGAGGCCAAGGCGCGCTGCCAGGGTGCGCCCGACGTACGGGTCGTAACCGGCTGCGGCACTGACGGGGAGACGGACGATTGCTTCGGGGTTGTTGTGGGCGACGACCTCGATCTCCTGCCCGCCTTCGGCAGAGGCCATGATCAGCGGGGAACCCTGCATCCCATCGATGATCGCAGCGAGGTAATACTCTTTCGCGATGTCCGTCTGCTCGGCGACGAGCACGTTCTTCACGAGTTTGCCCTCGGGGCCGGTCTGGATGGAGACGAGGTGCTTCCCGAGGATCGCTGAGGCGGCGGCTTCGGCCTCATCGACGGTATCCGCGAGGCGGACGCCACCGATTCGGTCGCCCTTCACCTTGCCGGAGTAGTTATCGGGGTCGGTAGTGAGGTTGTGGTACATGGCGGCGGTCTCAGACTGTGCGACGAGCCGGCCCTTGCCGCGGCCACCGGCATGGATCTGGGCCTTCACGACCACCTTGCCGCCCAGTTCCTGGGCGATGGCGCGGGCTTCGGCCGGGGTGGAGGCCACGCGGCCGCGAGTCGTCGCGACGCCGTTTGCGGCCAGCAGATCACGCGCCTGGTATTCGTGCAGTTTCATGGGTGTGCTCCGGAACGGTTGTGCGCCGAGCAATGTAGCGCGGACGTGCCTTAGCAGATAGCGCGATTGGCGGAGAGGGGGAGATTCGAACTCCCGGTGACTTTCGCCACGGCCGTTTTCAAGACGGCTGCATTAAACCACTCTGCCACCTCTCCACGTGCGAGTTTACCCGCCGGCGACCAACGACGCAGTTAGCACTCTTGACGCCTGAGTGCTAACACCGGCACCATAACGGCTAGCACCATGCCCGCAACGGGCGCACCCCGAGGTACTTGTGCCGACCTACGAATACCAGTGCAACTCCTGCAAGGCAGTCTATGAACTGCGGCAGGGTTTCGATGCAGAGACCACGCACAAGTGCGAGGAGTGCGGCAAGGGGACGGCGAAGCGCGTGTTGCACGCACCGCCGGTCCTGTTCAAGGGCAGCGGATGGTATGCGACGGACAGCCGGAACAAGACTTCGGCAGTCTCCGACTCGGATTCCAAGAGCGACGCAGCACCGGCCGCCACTGACGCTCCAGCGGCCAAGACCGAGACCAGCGCCTCGACGTCGGAGACTGCTCCCGCGCCCTGACGGGGCCTAGACCCGAAGGCTGTTCGGAAGGATCCCGCCCACCTATACTCCGGGCCATGCCACGGGCTTTGCCATGGACATCGGCGCCGACCGGGGAGGGCAGCACCCGCCGCCGGATCCTGGACACAGCGCGCGTCCTCTTCGCCGAGCATGGGTACCCTGGCACGTCGGTCCGGCTAATCGCCCGCACACTTGGGATGAGCGACCCCGCAGTCTATTACCACTTCCCCACGAAGCAGGCGCTTTACCGATCCCTCCTTATTGAGCCCGAATACGGCGAGCTACCTCTCGACCGCCTGCCACTGACGCGTGAGAACCTCGTCGAGCAGGTTGTGCACCTCTTCGGCTGGTGGGCCGCCCGCCCCGAATTTGGGCGGATGCTCTTGCGCGAACAGCTCACGGGCCAGGAAGCCAGCATGGCCTTTATGGAAACGAGCTACGAGCCGTGGCGCCGCGAGGTGGAGCGCCCGCTCGGTGTCCTCCTCGGTATCGGTGGGGTCGACGCCTCGGAAATGCTTTACGACATGATGTGCGGCGTCTTCTGGGACGGGATCCTTTCGCACGGAGACCGGTTCACGGAGATGACGCTTGAGGATGCATTCCAGCGGCGACTGCGAGCGATGGTCCAGCTCGCGATCCCCGGCCCACTTGAGGAAGAGGCGTGAGCAGCCCTTCGAGTTCCTCCCCTGGGCGCGGGCGGGATGACACGCGCAGGCGCATCCTCGAGGCTGCCCGGGAGCTGTTCGGGACCGAAGGCTTCGACTGCACGACGGTCCGCCAGATCGCCAGTGCCGTAGGCATCACCGACGCGGCGCTCTACTACCACTTCAAGAGCAAGCGAGAGATCCTCACCGCGATCTGGGACCTCCCGCTTGACGGCGGTGTTGGCCGACGCCGGCCGGATGGCGCCTTCTCGAACGAGCAGCTCGACGGGCTGGTCGATGCCTCGCTCGACTTCACCATCGGGAACGACCGACTTCTGCGACTCATGGCCCGGGAAATCCTCGCTGGCGACCAGACGGCGCTCGCATTGCGTCTGCAAAGCCGCGCGGTGATGCGACGAGCCCTGCGGGCGCACCTGCTCACCACCCACGAGGCCGAGGAGGCCGAAATCAAGACCGAAGCCATCATCGCGCTTCTCACGGGCACGAGCATGAAGACCCAGCTTTCCGCAGGGCCAAGCTTCCCGGCGGATGTGGACGTGCGGGTGTATCGAGAGCGAACGCGCCGGTGGGTACGGGCGCTGGCCCGACTCGACGACCACGAGGCTTGCTGATTTGCGTGCCGTCGTGCAGCGAGTTTCCCGCGCACAAGTGATTGCCGGGACGGAGGTGGTCGGCAAGATTGGTCCCGGGCTCCTGGTCTTTCTCGGCGTTGGAACCGACGACACACCAGCAGACGCGTTGCGGCTGGCACGCAAGGTCTGCGGCCTGCGCATCTTCGAAGACGGCGACGGGAAGATGAACCTGGACCTTGCTTCGGCGGGCTGCGAAGTCCTCTGCGTCAGCCAGTTCACACTGCACGCCGATGTACGGCGTGGGAACCGCCCGTCATTTGACCGCGCAGCACCCGGCCCCGTCGCGGAGCCGTTGTACAGCGCCTTTTGCGCCGCCATCGAGTCGAGCGGGCTGGCCTGCAAGCGCGGGCGCTTTGGGGCGGAGATGGCGGTGGAACTCGTGAACGACGGTCCGGTCACGCTCGTAATCGATACTGCCGACCTCGACCGGCCGCGGCGCGCTTGACCGCAACGCGGCCACACCGGCAACGTTCGTCCACACACTTCTTCGCGGAGCCTCCTCGATGCGCATGAGCAAACTGATGCTGAAGACGTTGCGTGAAGCACCGTCGGAAGCGGAACTCGAAAGTCACAAGCTGCTGCTCCGCGCCGGCCTGGTCACTTCGTTGGCTGCCGGCCTTTATGCATTCACCCCGCTTGGCTGGCGCGTGCTGCGGAAGGTCGAGGGCATCATCCGCGACGAAATGGACGGGATCGGCGCCCAGGAAGTCCGCCTGCCGGAACTCAACCCGATCGAGCTCTGGGAACAATCCGGCCGCGCGGGGACGATGGGCCAAACACTCTTTCGCCTGGCCGACCGGAAGGAACGCGGCTTCGTACTGGGCCCGACCCATGAGGAGGGCATGAGCTACCTCGCGTCCCGGCACATTCAAAGCTACCGGGACCTCCCGGTGACGCTCTACCAGATCGAGACCAAGTTCAGAGATGAACCCCGCCCGCGCGGTGGTCTCGTCCGATTGCGCGAGTTCACGATGAAGGACGCGTACAGCTTCGACGCAGGATGGGAGGCACTGGACGCCTCGTACGCCGCTGCATACGACGCTTACGTCCGTATCTTCGCCAGGGCAGGCGTGCCCGTTATCCCGGTCGCGGCCGACTCAGGGGCGATTGGCGGCAAGGAGAGCCAGGAGTTCGTCTTCCTGACGGACGACGGCGAGGACGAAATTCTCCTCTGCCCGCAGTGCGGCTATGCAGCCAACGCCGAAAAGGCCGAATTTGCGGCGCCGGCCGCGGTCCCGGCGAACGCACTCCCGATGGAACGCGTAGCAACACCGGGCCAGAAGACCATCGCCGGCCTTGCGCAATTCCTGGGTATCGAGGAACGGCAGACGGTGAAAGCGGTCTTCTACGTTGCCGACAAGCAACCGGTGTTCGTCGCTATTCGAGGCGACCTGGATGTCAACGAGGTCAAGCTCAAGAACGCCTTGAAAGCCCAAGATGTCGACCCGATGGACGAGGCGACGGTCAAACGGCTTGGGCTAGTCGCCGGATCGGCCTCCGCGGTTGGCATGACTGGCATGAAAATCGTTGCCGACCCAAGCGCCACCGAGGCGGCCAACCTGGTTGCAGGTGCAAATGAAGAGGGCTTCCACCTGCTTCACACCAATCACGGTCGAGACTGGAAGGCGGACCTGGTCGTGAACATCGGTCTCGCACGTGCCGGAGACGCCTGCGCAACGTGCGGTGCGGCACTGGAAGTCCGCCGTGGCATGGAGATGGGCCACGTCTTCAAACTCGGGACGCTCTACTCCGAATCGATCGGGGTCAACTACCTGGATGAGTCGGGTGAGCGCCACCCGTGCGTCATGGGGTGTTACGGCATCGGAGTCGAGAGGATGCTGGCGGCCATCATCGAGGCGAATCACGATGCGAACGGCATCATCTGGCCGGCGACAGTCGCGCCCTACGATGTCCACGTGGTCGTGCTGAACGGCGACCAGGAAGCCGTCGCGACGGCGCTGGACGAACTCGAGGCGGACCTCGCGCGGGCCAACCTCACGGCGCTCGTAGACGACCGGCCGGACTCGGCTGGGATCAAGTTCAAAGATGCCGACCTCATCGGCATCCCGGTGCGCTTCACCCTCGGGCCTCGTTCGTTGGAAAAGGGCGGGATCGAAGTGCGGGACCGCAGGACTGGCGAGACGGGTGTGGTGGCGCTTGCCGAGGCAACAGCGGAGGCTCGCAGAGCCCGCTGAGGACTGAGCGGCCTCGTTTCGTATACTGGCTGACACAGTCCGCGGCAGCGCGCGCCGGAGGAACATCCATGCCCGAATTCGCTCCCGAGCAGCCGTCCCTTTTCTCGAGCCAGGCCCTCGCGGCCCTTTCCCGTTCGTTGCACGGATGGGAGGAGGGGCCCCTGGCGAAGACGCTCCAGCGACAGCCCGAGCGTGCTGACGTTTTCGCCACGAGTTCACAGGCAGTCGAACGGCTATACACGCCGCTGGACATTGCTGACCTTGACTACGAGCGCGACCTGGGGTTCCCGGGCGAGTACCCCTTTACGCGTGGCGTCCAGCCGACGATGTACCGGGGGCGTTACTGGACGATGCGCCAGTACGCCGGCTTCGGGACCGCTGAAGAATCGAACGAAAAATTCCGCTACCTCTTGAGCCAGGGACAGACGGGACTATCAGTTGCGTTCGATCTGCCCAGCCAACTTGGCTACGACTCCGACGACCCGATGGCCATCGCCGAAGTCGGCCAGGTCGGCGTCGCAATCGATTCGCTCTACGACATGGAAACGCTGTTCCAGAACATCCCGCTGGACAAGGTCTCCACGAGCATGACGATCAACGCCCCGGCAGCGGTGATGCTGGCGATGTATGTTGCCGCCGCGGAGAAGCAGGGGGTCAGCGCGGACAAGCTCAACGGCACTGTCCAGAACGATGTGCTCAAGGAGTACGTCGCGCGCGGGACGTATATCTTTCCGCCGGCCCCGAGCGTGCGCCTGGCGGCAGACATCATGGCCTACTGCGCCAGGAACGTGCCGCAGTGGAATACCATCTCGGTCAGCGGTTATCACATACGGGACGCAGGCTCCACGGCCGCCCAGGAAGTCGGCTTTTCGTTCGCGAACGCCCGTGCCTACATCGAAGCGGCGCTCGAACGCGGTCTGGACATCGATGAGTTCGCGCCTCGAATCTCGTGGATATTCAACACCCACAACAACTTCTTCGAAGAGATCGCGAAGTACCGCACCCTCCGCCGGCTCTGGGCGAGGATGCTGAAGGAACGATACGGGGCGAAGGACGCGCGTTCGATGATGCTGCGGACGCACACGCAGACGGGCGGCAGCACGCTTGTGGCGCAGCAGCCGGAGAACAACATCGTGCGCGC
>Ga0073899_10005411_pt1 | contig 11096 bp, 13 predicted proteins | sample KloWWTmetaKNB5Ph_FD_88975 | JGI IMG/M metagenome (GOLD analysis project Ga0073899, IMG submission 88975) | Active sludge microbial communities from Klosterneuburg, Austria, studying microevolution and ecology of nitrifiers - Klosterneuburg... | ecosystem: Engineered > WWTP > Aerobic digester >...
GGCGATCCTCGCGATCAACATCGGGTGGACCTCACACGGGATCGTGCTGGGCCAGCCGGCGATGATCGTGCCGAACGCGCTCGCGCTCGCGGCGACCGTCCCGGTGCTGGTGGTGCTGGCCCGGAGCCACGGGCTCGGGCCGCTGCAGGTGTTCCTGCCCGGCCTGCTGGGTGCCGCCGCCATGATCGGGGTCGACCTGCTGCTGGGTTCGGCCGGGTACGGACTGGCGGCACTCGTGCCGGCCCTGATCGCCAACGCGGGCCAGGGCATCGCGCTGGTGCGCTCGCCCGTGGTGGTGGGGGTCGCCCCCGGCTTCCTGCTGATCCAGGTCGTGAACCAGGCGCTCTGGCTCGTCTGGGCCCTCCTGGTGCCAGACCGGGGCACCCAGATCACGGCCGTCGTCACGGGCCTCGTGGCGGTCTTCAACCTGGCTTGGTGGCTGCTGCGCCGCGCCGGGCTGCCGGCGTTCTTCACGAGTGGGCAGGCCGAAGGGTCAGGTGCCTGAGCGCCGTATCCTGTCGGCCATGACCTTCGTCGAGCAAGCCGCCGCGGCCAGGCTGGCCGCCCGTGACCTGGCCGTCACCTCCCGCGCGACCAAGGACGCCGCGCTGCACGCGATGGCCGACGCCCTGCTGGCCGCCGCGGCCGAGGTCCTCGCGGCCAACGCCGTCGATGTGGCGGCCGCGCGGGCCGCGGGCACCGGGGAGGCGATCATCGACCGGCTCACCCTGAACCCGGATCGGCTCGCCGCGATGGCGGACGGGCTGCGCGCGCTGGCGGCACTGCCCGACCCGGTGGGCGACGTCGTGCGCGGCTGGACGCTGCCCAATGGGGTCCGGATCCGGCAGGTACGGGTACCGCTGGGGGTCGTCGGCATCATCTACGAGGCACGACCCAACGTGACCGCCGACGCGGCCGGCATCTGCCTGAAGTCGGGCAATGCGGCGCTGCTGCGCGGCTCGTCGTCGGCCGTGAACTCCAACCGGGCCGTGATCGCGGCGCTGCAGCAGGGCCTGGCCGGGGTCGGGCTGCCCGCGTCCGCCGTCCAGCTCGTGGAGGGCGACCGGTCGGTCACCACCGAGATGATGAACGCCCGCGGGGCGCTCGACGTGCTGATCCCGCGCGGGGGAGCCGGGCTCATCAACGCGGTCGTGGAGGGCTCGAAGGTGCCGGTGATCGAGACGGGCACCGGCAATTGCCACCTCTACGTCGACGCTGCCGCCGACCTGCAGCAGGCGCTGGCGATCCTGCTGAATGCGAAGACGCAGAAGCCGTCGGCCTGCAACGCGGTGGAGACCCTGCTCGTGCACCGGGCGGTGGCCGCGGAGTTCCTGCCCTCGGCGCTGGCCGTGCTGGCCGCCGCCGGCGTCACCGTCCACGGCAGCCCGGCGGTGCAGGCGTACTCCTCGGCGGTCGTGCCGGCCGGCCCGGACGAGTTCGACGGCGAGTACCTCTCGCTCGACCTGGCCGCCGAGGTGGTCGACTCCCTCGACGCCGCCATCGAGCACGTCCGCGCCCACACGACCGGTCACTCCGAGACCATCGTCACCGATGACCGGCGCGCCGCGGACCGGTTCGTGGCCGCCGTGGACGCCGCGGTCGTGCTGGTGAACGCCTCCTCGCGGTTCGTGGACGGTGGCGAGTTCGGGTTCGGTGCCGAGATCGGGATCTCCAGCCAGAAGCTGCACGCCCGGGGGCCGATGGGCCTGCCGGAGATGACCTCCACGACCTACGTGGTCGAGGGGGAGGGCCAGCTCCGCGGCTGAGCCGCGCCTCCCGCGGGCGCACCTGTCGCCGCCGGTGGCCCTGGGCCCCTAGAATCGGCGGCCATGCAGACACTGTTCGAGGTCGCGACCTATGACGTCACCGTGCCGGTCGTGGTGGGCGTGCTGTTCTTCGGGGTCCTGATGGCCGGGCTCGCCTTCGTCCGGCAGGTGGGGAAGTCGCGTCCCCACAGCAGGACAACCGATGAGTGAGACCCCGCTGGTCTTCGCGGGGGAGGGCGGCCGACGGCTGCGACTAGGGGTGATGGGCGGCACCTTCGACCCGATCCACCACGGGCACCTGGTCGCCGCCAGCGAGGTGCAGGCCCGGTTCGCCCTCGACGAGGTGGTCTTCGTGCCCACCGGACGGCCCTGGCAGAAGGCCGGACGGAAGGTGTCCCAGGCCGAGGACCGCTACCTGATGACGACGATCGCGACCGCGTCCAACCCGCGGTTCTCGGTCAGCCGGGTCGACATCGAACGCGGCGGCGACACCTACACCGTCGACACGCTGCGCGACCTGCAGGCGTCGCGCGGGCCGGCGCTGGACCTGTTCTTCATCACCGGCGCCGACGCGCTCAGCCAGATCCTGACGTGGAAGGGCGCGGACGAGCTGTTCGACCTCGCCCAGTTCGTCGGGGTGTCCCGGCCCGGGGTGCCGCTGGGCAGCGGCGACATCGACCACCTGCCCGCCGACAAGGTGAGCCTGCTGGAGATACCGGCGCTGTCGATCTCGTCCACCGCCTGCCGCACCCGGGTCGCCCAGGGCCTGCCGATCTGGTACCTCGTGCCGGACGGTATCGTGCAGTACATCGCCAAACGTGGCCTGTACAAGCAAGGAGACGCATGACTGCAACCGAGCACGCCATCGACATCGCGCGGCTGGCCGCCCTGGCAGCCCTTGACAAGCTGGCCTCGGACCCGATCGCGTTCGACGTCTCCGAGCGGCTGGCGATCACCGACATCTTCCTGATCGTGAGCGCCGGCAACGAGCGGCAGGTGGGCGCGATCGTCGACGCGATCGACGAGAAACTGCTGCAGGAGGGCATCAAGGCGGTGCGCCGCGAGGGCGACCGCGAGAACCGCTGGGTGCTGATCGACTACCTCGACACCGTCGTCCACGTGCAGCACAACGAGGAGCGGGCGTTGTACGCGCTGGAGCGACTCTGGAAGGACTGCCCGCGGATCGAGTTGGGCCTGCACGCAGGGGTCGGCGCGGACGCCGCGGGGACGGACGCCGCAGATCCGGAACCTGTCGGGACGGACACCGCCGCGGCGGACACTGCGACGGAGTCCGCCGGCGCATGAGCCGGCTGCTGCTGCTCCGGCACGGCATCACGACCTGGAACGCCGCCGGACGGTTCCAGGGCCACTCCGACATCCCCCTCAGCGAGGACGGGATCGCGCAGGCCCGTCTGGCGGCGCCGCGGATCGCGTCCTACCGTCCCACCCGGCTGCTGTGCTCCGACCTGGCCCGGGCCAGGCAGACGGCCGACCTCGTCGGGGAGGCCTGCGGCCTGGCGCCCGAACCGGACCCCCGTTACCGGGAGGTGGACGTCGGCACGTGGGCCGGCCTCGACCTTGAGACCGTCGGCCGGCTGGAACCCGACTTCTGGCCCGCCCTGCGCGAGGGACGGGACTTCCGCCGCTCACCCGAGGGCGAGACGGCCACGCAGTCGGGCCAGCGGGTGGCGCTGGCGCTGCTCGACGCGGTCGAGTCCGAGCCGGAGGACGCGCTCGTGGTGCTCGTCGGCCACGGACTCTCGCTGCGGGTCGCCGCGCTGCTGCTGATGGGCCTGGACTACTCCCACGCCCGGCTGTTCGGCGGCCTGGTGAACTGCGGCTGGCTGGAACTCCGCCCCGCCGGGGAGCACTACCGACTGCAGTCCTACAACCTGGTCGCCGACGACGCCGGTCCCTGGGGCAATTCCGACGCCTGAGCCTCTGATCGGCTCACGGCCACTTTCGCCGGCGATACAGCGGCCAGCGCGAGGATGTTGATTGCTATGGCCACCTTCGCCGGCCTTTGAGCCCTTCCGGGGGTCTGTATCGCCCGGTGGGGTGGACATAGTGCGAGGCGGGAACCGGGAGGTCCCGGTATCGCCGGTGAAAGTGGACCTACCGCCCCCCGGGGCCCCCGTCACCCATCCTCGTCCAGCGCCGCCTCGACCAGCCGGTCCCGGAGCCGCTTGGCCCGTCGCGGGTCGTGGTCGGTGAGCACGGCGATGGTGGCCCCGGGGACCTCCCCGGTCGCCGGGGTCCAGGCCGAGCCCGCGTCCGCCAGGTCCGCCCGGACGCAGAACGTGTGGCGGGCCTCGGCGTCCGCGGCGACGAGCGCGTTGACCTCGGGATCGTCTGTGGCGGCGAGCACGTACCAGGCCTCGGCCAGGTCACCGGCGACGTACCGCCGCGGCAGCCACGTGACCGCTCCTGCGGCAACCAGCTCAGCCAACTCGGGCTGCAGCTCGGGCGCCACCACCGTCACCACCGCGCCGGCCGCGAGCAGCTTCGGCACCCGGCGTCGGCTCACGTGACCACCGCCGACGGCGACCACCGTCCGTCCACTGAGCAGCAGACCGGTGAGGTAGGCCGGGGATCCGGGGGGGCGGGGCACGAGCGCAGGCTCGCTGGCACCCGGGGTGCCCGACCGTTCCGCCACGACAGCGAGTATTCCATGACGGGCGGGGCCGCTCGAGGGGCAGGCACCGCTCCCGGTTGCCGGGCAGGTGACGCCTGCCTGGCCTCGACGTGCCGGCGGGCGACCTGTCAGATGGGGTGCCCACCACCGGCACGGGCCGGGCCCCGCGGGCCTGCGACGGATTGTCAGAGCCGACCTCTAGCGTTCGGGACATGCGGATCCTGCACACTTCGGACTGGCACATCGGCCGGACGTTCCACGGTCACTCGACGCTCGCGGCGCTCGAACAGGTGCTCGACGCGCTCGTCGCGGAGGTTCGGGCTCGTGGCGTGCAGGTCGTGCTGGCGGCCGGGGACATCTTCGACTCCTCCACGCCGTCGGCCGAGGCCGTGGAGCTGCTCGACGACGTGCTGGCCAGGCTGCGCGAGGCGGGGGCGCAGGTGGTGCTCACCAGCGGCAACCACGACTCGCCGGCGAGGCTCGGCGCGAAGGCCGCCTTCGCCAGGCACGCGGGCATCCATGTGCTGACCCGGAGCGACGAACTCGCCTTGCCCGTGACGCTCGCCGACGAGCACGGCGACGTGCACTTCTACGGTGTCCCCTACCTCGAGCCGGTGCGGCAGCGCACGGCGTGGGCCGACGCGGCGGCGATGCGTTCCCAGCGGGACGCCCTCGACTACGCGATGGCCCTGATCCGGGCCGACTCCGCTGGTCGGCCGGGTCGGACGGTGGTGCTGGCCCATACCTTCGTGCAGGGCGCCGAGGGTGAATCGTGCGACTCCGAACAGCGCGACATCCTCGGAGGTGTCGACAAGGTGCCCGTCTCGACCTTCGACGGCATCGACTACGCAGCGCTGGGCCACATCCACGGGCGGATGCGGCTCGCCGAGAACGTCCGCTACTCCGGAGCCCCGCTGCACTTCTCGTTCTCCGAGGCGGCCAAGCCTCGTGGCGGCTGGCTGGTCGACCTCGACGCGGACGGGCTCGCTGGCGTCGAGTGGGTCGACCTGCCCGTGCCGCGTCCGCTCAGCGTGCTCACGGGCACGCTGGACGGACTGCTCGCCGACCCGGCCCACGGGGCATTCGCCGGGGACTGGATCAGCGCGATCCTCACCGACAACACCCGACCGATGGACGCGATGCGCCGACTCCAGCGGCGGTTCCCATGGTGCGCGACGCTGGAGTTCCGTCCGTCCGTCGTGGCGGCCGACAGCGCGCACACCTACGCCGAACTCGTCCGGGGCCGTAGCGACCAGGAACTGATCGACGGCTTCCTCACCAAGGTCCGCAACGGCGAGGGCGCCACCGGCGACGAGGCCGAACTCATCACCGACGTCGTCGCGGAATACACCAACCGGAAGGTCCTGGCATGAGGGTCCACCACGTCACCATCACCGGTTTCGGGCCCTTCCGCGGCACCGAGCGGGTGGATTTCGACTCCTTCGGCGGCGACGGGATCTTCCTGATCACCGGACGCACCGGGGCAGGCAAGACCTCCATCCTCGACGCGGTCAGCTACGCGCTGTTCGGCGCGGTGCCGCGCTACGAGGGCGGTGCGGAGGTCAGCGTCCGTTCCAACTTCCTCGGCCCCGACCAGCCCTGCCAGGTCTGCCTGGAGTTCACCGTCGCGGACACGCGCTACCGGATCACCCGCAGCACGTCCTACCAGCGGGCGAAGAGCCGCGGCGAGGGCACCACCCTCGTGAAGCCTGCCGCGCAACTGGAGGAGCTCGGCTGCGGCGAGTGGCAGGTGCTCGAAACCCAGATCAGGGACGTCCAGCGGCGCCTGGACGACATCGTGCGGTTGAACGCCGACCAGTTCCGACAGGTCGTCCTGCTCGCCCAGGGCCAGTTCCAGGAGTTCCTCGTCGCCTCCTGCGACAACCGCGGCAAGCTGCTGCGCCGGTTGTTCGGAACCGAGCGCTTCCTCGGCTACCGGGAACTGCTCGATCGTCGGGCCCGGGAGCTGGCCGAGCAGCAGCGGGAGCAGCGCGCGACCGTCCTGCTGCGGGTCGGGGAGCTGGCCCGGCTCGCGAAGCAGGAGGCCCCGACGATCGAGCCCGGCGAGGAGTTGCTCGCGTGGGTGGAGGGCGTGGTCGCCGAGCAGGACCAGGTGGTGGTGGAGGCCTCGTCGCGGAAGACCGCGCTGGCCCTGCAACTGGCTTCCGCCCGGGCGCTCCACGACGAGGCGAAAGTCATCGCTGAACGCCAGGAGCGGCGGCGGCGCGAGATCGAGAAGCAGGAGAGGCTGCAGGGAGCGGTGGCCTCGATCAACGGCGAGCGACTGCGGATCGAGGCGGCGCGGCGGGCGGAGGTGGCTGCCCAGGCCGTCGCCGGCTGGCAGGAGGCCGTCGTCGCGCTGACCCGCGAAGCCGAGAAGAACCGGGCCGCCGAGAGCGCCTTCCTTGCGGTGTGGCCGAGCCTGCCTGACGACCCCGCGGAGGTGTCGCGGACGGTCGAGGACCTCGGCCACCAGGTCGGCTCCCTGCGCGACCACCTCGAGGACGAACGCGCCCTCGTCCACCTGGAGAGCACGGTGGCCACGTCCGGGGCCGAGCTGGCGGCGCACGATGAGCGAGTCCTCGAGGCCGAGGCCCAGCGCGTCACGCTGCGCGTTCGGGCCGGTGCGTTGGAGGAGCGCGCGGAGTGCCTGCGGGGGCAGGCCGGTCGCCTGCCCATGGCGGAACTCCGGGAGAAGGAGGCTGCCGAACGGTGCCGGGCGGCGAGACGGGCGGAGCAGCTCGCCGCGGAACTCGGTGAAGCGCGCGTCGAGGCGCTGGGGGCCGGCCGCCGGCTCAGCGAGTCGTCCCAAGCTCGCGACGACCTGCGGGTGCGGCAATTGGCGGGCTACGCCGGGGTGCTGGGCGGCGAACTCGTGCCCGGCGAGCCGTGCGCCGTCTGCGGGTCGCCCGAACACCCGAACCCGGCCCGGCTCGGCGACGACCACGTGGGCGAGGCCGACCTCGCTGCCGCCGAGGCGGCCGTGGCCGCGGCGATCGACGCCTCCCGGGCCGCGGACTCGTCCGTGACGGGCCTGGAAGAACGGGTGGCGGCTGAACGGGCGCGGTGCGGCGAGCTGTCTGTCGACGCTGCGGGCGCGCAGCGGACACTCGTGGCAGAGGAAGTCACCGGGCTCCGCACGCTCGCCCGGGAGGCGGAGGCGGCCACGGCGGAGCAACACGAACTCGTGAGCAGTCTGGAGCAACTGAGTGCCACCATCGAGCAGGCGAAGGTCGCACGGGGCGAGTTGCTGACGGTGGCGACGGCGGCCGGCCAGCGCCTCGCCGAGGTCACCCGCGCTGTGCAGGCGGCCCGCGCGGGCTTCCCCTCGGTCGCGGCCAGGCTCGCGGACGTGGAGTCCCGTTGCTCGATCGGGCAGCGACTGATCGCGGCACACCAGGCGGTGTCCAGGGCAGGCGACGCCGAGTCGCAGCAACGAGGGGTGATGACCGAGGTACTGGATCGCACCCGGTTCGCGACGGCCGAGGAGGTCATGGGTGCGTGTCTCGCGAAGGCCGAGATCGACGCGCTGGCCGCCCACGTCGCCAGCCACGACGCCGCCCTGGCCGCGGTGGCCATGGTGCTCGCCGCACCCGAGCTCACGGACCTGCCCGACGAGCCGGTCGACCTCACCGGACCCACGGAGGCGAAGCAGCGGATCGAAGCCGGCCTGCGCGACGCCGACGAGGCACTGGCGGCGGCGCGTCCCGTCCTCAACCTGATGCACGACGCGGCGGACGAGTTGGGATCCACCACCCGCCAGTACCTCGCGGCCCGGTCGCGGCACGAGGTGGTGGCCCGGCTGGCGGCCAGCGTGCGGGGAGACGCGCCGAACACGATGAGCATGGAGCTGGAGGCGTTCGTGCTCGCCGCCGAGCTGGAGGACATCGTCCAGGCCGCCAACGTGCGGCTCCGCACGATGACCTCAGGTCGCTACGAGTTGCAGCACTCCGACGCGCTCGCCCGCTACCGCGCGAGTTCCGGACTGTCCCTGAAGGTGCTCGACGCGCACACCGGTGAGGCGCGGACCCCGGAATCCCTCTCCGGCGGGGAGAAGTTCCAGGCCTCGCTCGCACTCGCGCTCGGCCTCGCCGAGGTGGTGACGAGCCGGGCCGGCGGCATGCGCCTCGACACGCTCTTCATCGACGAGGGGTTCGGGTCGCTGGACGCCGACACCCTCGAGACCACGATGGCGACCCTCGACAGCCTGCGCGAGGGCGGCCGGACGGTCGGCCTGATCAGCCATGTCGAAGCCCTGCGCGAGACCGTCGCGGCCCAGCTGAACGTGAAGGTCGTCGCGGGGGGCTGGAGTGTGATCGACCAACCCGGCCTCGAATCGTCGGCGACCAGTCCCGCCGGGAACACCCGCCGGAGTCACTCCCAGGTCCACGGGTCGGCGGGGACGTGAACAGGTTCCAGGTCGGTGCCGCCGATGTAGTTCCATTCGTTGCGGGCAGCGGCCAGGGTGGTGCGGGCCCGGGTGCGTTCGGCCCGGTCGAAGATCTTCAGGCGTTGGCCGCTCCTGCGGGGCCGCTGGAGGGTGGTGTCGCCGCGGTCCCATTCATAGTGGCAAGCGAGGCGGCGGGAGCGGCTTGTCGAGCAGTGGTGTCCCGACCGAATTCCTGATGACCTGGCCGACCAGTCCGCATCGAGTGCGACGTCACCGCTCGCCACCTCACCATCCTTGAGTGCTGTCCGCCCTGGCGAGAGGACATTGGCCCGGAATGGACCCGGTTCCCGATTGCCAGACTTCGCTAGCCGAAGTCCCGCCAGGAGTGGAGCCTCTATTGGAGGGATCGGAACCTTCGGTTCCATCTCTACACTCGGGTTGAGCCAGCCCGCGACGTTCGCCTGCTTGCCGAAGTCCAGCGCGATCCGACGGCGATCCTCTGGGGATGGCCGGCTCGCATCGGCCCATCGGCGGCATGAGTGCGCGATACCAGACTGGTATCATGAGGTCGTGGCTATGACTCTGCGTCTGACTCCCGAGGACGAGCAGGCACTCACTCAGTTGGCTGAGGCTGAGGGCGTGAGCAAGCAGGAGGCGACCGTGCGCGCGATCCACGAGGCGGCGTCCCGCCGGCTGCGCCGCGACAAGGTCACCGCGCTCTCGGCAATGGCCCGGGATCGCTACGCCGACCTGCTCGACCGACTCGGCCAGTGATCGAGTACCTCACCCTGGAAGACGTCCTCAGCCTGATCGAGGACCTTGGGGTCGGTCCGATCCGGGACATCGGACTGCTCGACTCGGCCGTGCATCGGCCCCAGGTCAGCTTGTTCGGTGACGATGCCTACCGTGGGATCGACGACAAGGCTGCGGTCCTGCTGGAATCCCTGGTCCGCAACCACGCCCTCGTCGACGGGAACAAGCGGATCGGCTGGCTGGCCACTGCCGTGTTCTACGGACTCAACAACATCACCCTCGAAGCCCCCGACGACGACGCCTACGACTTGGTCATCGCACTCGCCAGCGGCACCACCACCTACCAGCAAGCGGCCACACTCCTCGCGCAATGGCACTAGCCGATCGCGGCAGATCCGTGCGTTGGTTGGGTCTCTGCCGTCGATCTGGCGCGACTCCGGCCACATCGTAGGAGTCCTCCGCTCGATCACCCGTCTGAATCTCCGGCCTCAGTGAAGGCGGCAGGTGCGGCACATGCACATGTGAACGTTGGAGGCGGATCTGCTGTCGTGGCTCGATCTCGCATCATCCCCGTATCCAGGGCGGCTCAGGTCTGGTTGCTGCGTTCACACGCTTCGACGAGGACGTCTTGCGCTGCTCGATGGCATGAGTAGATGAAACTCAGAGGAACTCACTGGAGCGTGTTGCACTAGAGGTCCATGAGTAGTGCGAGCACCTCGCGGACCTCGCCGAGCACGACCGGGCCCACGTTTCCTGAGCGCTGGTGAATGCGCGTCGAGGCGACCGAGCGGACATGCTGGCACTGCGCCGATGATGCCGCAACCAGCCGATTGCCCTCGTCGGGGTCGATGGTCACCTCGGTGCTGCTGTGACGGATCGTCCGGGTCAAGGGAACGACTTGGACGACATTCGGCTCACCGGTCAGGACCCGGCGTGATGTCACGACAACGGCTGGTCGTCGAAGTCCCGCCTCACTCCCGGCCGGCGTCCCCAGATCGAGCTCGACGACGTCACCCGGCGTCAGCATCGAGCCACGCGATCTCTTCCTCGGTAAGTACAATCCCAAGGTCCCGCGCCATGGCGTCCTGGCGGAGAGCCCGGATCGCCTTGCTCACGGTCACGTCGATCGTCTCGTGGCGTTCGGCCGCCAATCGCGTTACTCGCGCGTGAGTCTCCCGACTGATGCGGATCGTCGTCGTCTCAGCCATATCACCATGGTACCTACTGTGTAGATAGATCCATCTACAAGCGAGGCGCGACAATTGAGGGAAGTATCCTGCACCCGGCAGATCCGGTCGTACCGCGTGTACTTGCCCGTCGAGCGCTCACAGCTCGGCTGGCCGATGTGGGGATCGTCGCCGAGTCGACCGTCGGTTTACTTCGGGCGACGGCACCACCCTGCTCTCGCCTGATCGCTTACCTGCTGCTGCGAGCGGTGTCTGCGATGCCACCAGTTTGGGCAGCAAATGGCGAGTTGGGCGGGCTTATTGCACGTATGTTGCCCGAGGCCTTCGAATGTGCCTCTGACCAGGTGGAGCTAACGGGATTCGAA
>Ga0073899_10005412_pt1 | contig 11095 bp, 2 predicted proteins | sample KloWWTmetaKNB5Ph_FD_88975 | JGI IMG/M metagenome (GOLD analysis project Ga0073899, IMG submission 88975) | Active sludge microbial communities from Klosterneuburg, Austria, studying microevolution and ecology of nitrifiers - Klosterneuburg... | ecosystem: Engineered > WWTP > Aerobic digester >...
CGGCCGTCGGCACGGTGTGGTGATCGACGACGATGACGTCGACGCCAGCGGCGCGGGCGACGGCGATGGTGGCCTGATCGCTGGTGCCGCAGTCGCCGGTGATGATCAGCCCCGGGTGGCTGGCGATCAGCTCGTCGGCGGCGGCCGCGCCGAAGCCGTAGCCCTCGTCGCGGCGGGCCACCCGCGCCACCACCTCGGCGCCGGCGTCACGCAGGAAGCTGGTCAAGAGCGCGGTCGTCGTGACGCCGTCGACGTCGTAGTCGCCGAACACCGCGATGCGCTCGCCGCGCAGCACCGCGCGGGTGACCCGGTCGGCGGCGGTCGCGAACCCGGCCATCGGCGCGTCGCCCTCGGGGGTGCGCAGCCGCGCCAGCCGGGGATCGAGGAACGCCGCCGCGCCGTCGCCGTCGACGCCGCGCCCCAGCAGGCAGCGCGCCGTGATCGCGCGGACCCGCAGCCGCGCCGCGAGGCGCGCCACCGCGGTGTCGTCGAGGGAGCGCACCTGCACGGGCGGGACCCTAGGCGGCCGGTCTGACAGTCCGGCGGGGCGCGGTCCCGTCGGGGACTGCGCGTCCGTGCAGGTCTACTTCTTGCGCGGCGCGGTCGGTGTGCTGGTCTGCGCCCGGGTGTCGCCGGACTGCTGGGTCCCGACGGCGGGCTCGTTGGCGACCGGCTGCTGCGACCCGAGATCGGCCGACGGTCCCTGCGCGGGCGCCTGGGCCGGCGCCGACGGCTTGCTGGGCGCCTGCTGCTGCGGTGGCTGCTGCGTCGGCGTCTGCTGCTGCGGCGGCTGCGGCGGCGGCGTCTGCTGCGGCGGCGGCGCGCCGGGCGACACGGCGTCGGGCGTCAGGTCTTGCTTGCCCGGCGGCGGCGGCTTGCGCTGGTTGCGCGGCGGCCTGGCGCCGCCCGTCGTCGGGCCCGGGTCCTTGCCGATCACCGGCGGCGGCGCGAGCACCGCGCCGGCCCGCGACTCGACCCAGCCGCCGTCGCTGGTGACCAGCGCGACCCGGACCAGCGGCGCCGGCGGCGACCACGCGGTCGCGTCGATCGTGCAGCGGCCGTCGGCGAAGGTGTACTTGACGCGCTCCTTGCGCAGCTCGAGCACGTCGCCGGTCGGGCGGTAGACGTACTCGGCGCGCAGCGGGACGTTGCACGACGGCTCGTCGGGCGCCTCCTCGGCGACGAACGGCTCGCTGGCGGTGAACATCACCGTGCCCGGCGCGCTCGGCGCGAACGCGAAGAACCGCAGGAACTCGCGGCGCTCGGTCGGCGACCGCATCCGGAACCCGGCGACCTGCTCGCCCTGGCGCTCGAACCCGCGCAGCTCGCCGCCGGGCAGGCGCCACAGGCCGGCGAAGCCGTCGGCCACCGCCAGATCGACCCGCAGCTCGCGCCGCTGGTCGTCGACGGTGATCTGCCGGGCCACCGCGACGTAGCCCGGCCGCGACAGCTCGAGCGCGATCGTCTCGCCGGGCGTGACCGCCAGCGCGAGCGGGGTCTCGCCGACGCGCTGGCCGCCGCGGACGACGACCGCGCCAGCCGGGTTGGTGACGATCGTCAGCTCGGCGCGCGCCGGCTCGACCCGCCGCGCCGCTGGCGACGGCCCGCCGCCGCGCCCGAGCAGCACCACCGCGCCGCCGGCGAACACCACCGCCGCGCCGGCCGCGCCGATCCACCAGCCGCGCGGGGCCGCGCCCGCGACGCGCTTGCCGGCCAGCGCCGCGGCCAGCTCGTCGACCAGCGCCTGCGCGGTCGGCGGCCGCGCCGTCGGATCCTTGGCCAGCGCCCGCGCGAACACGCGATCGAGCCCGGCCGGCAACGCCGCGCCGGCCGCGGTGGTGACCGACGGCACCGCGCCGCGGAAGTGCTGCTCCATCATCGCCGGCAGGCTCGGCGCGTGGAACGGCGGCTTGCCGGTCAACAGCTCGAAGGCGAGCACCCCGAGCGCGTAGCGATCCGACGCCGCGCTCGCGCCGTCGGCGGTCCACTGCTCCGGGGCCATGTACGCCGGCGTGCCGAGCCAGCTGCCCTGCCCGGTCAGCGTCGCGACCTCGGCGCCTTGCGCGTCGGCCACCAGCTTCGCGATGCCGAAGTCGAGCACGTGCGCGGTCGGCCGATCGGCGGGCCCGGTCAGGACGACGTTGTCGGGCTTGAGATCGCGGTGCACGACGCCCTTGGCGTGCGCCGCGTCGAGCGCCGCCGCCACCTGGCCCAGGATCGCCAGCGCCCGCGGCGGCGCCACCGCGCCGCGCGCCACCACCGCCCGCAGCGCCTCGCCGTCCAGCAGGTCCATCACCAGGTACAGCCGGCCGTCGTCGAGGCGGCCCAGCGCGAACACGTCGACCACGTTGGCGTGATCGATCTGGTTCACGGCGCGCGCCTCGCGCATGAAGCGCTCGGCGGCCTCGGGCCGCGCCGCCAGCTCGCGGCGCAGCACCTTGATCGCCACCTTCTTGCCGATCACCGGGTGGTGGCCCGCGTAGACCTCGCCCATCCCGCCGGCGCCGATCGGTCGCTCGATCACGTAGTCACCGGCGCGCGTGCCCGCGGCCAGCGGCGCGTCGGCGCCGGCGCGCAGCGGCTCGCCAGCGGGCACCGTCGGCCCCAGGCCCTCGATCTCGGCCGTCATGCCCCCACATCGTAGCGTGCGTCACGCCGTGGTGCGCGGAGATCGGTCGCGTGCGACGGTTTACCGACGCCAGCCTGCGTGCCACGATGCGCCGGTTACGCTGGGCTGGACGCGTGGAGCGCGTCCGCCGGTTCTCCTAGCCTCGAGGTCGCGCATGCAGTTCGTCGGTTCGCGCTCGCTTCGCTTCGCCCTCACGCTCGGGCTCGCGCTGGCCTGGTTGACCGCCTGCGCGGTCGACAGCCCCACGTTCACCGGCATGATCGACGCCGCCGACGGCGACGCCGGCACCACCGACGGCGGCGGCGACGAGGTCTCGCTGGCGGTGTCCAAGATCGGCACCGCCGGCGGCACCGTCTCGTCGAACCCGGGCGGCATCGACTGCGGCGCCACCTGCACGGCCAGCTTCCCGCGCGGCGCGATGGTGACGCTGACCGCCATGCCCGACGCCGACGCCGCGTTCGCCGGCTGGACCGGCGCGTGCGTCGGCAACGCGCCCACCTGCACCGTCACGCTCGACGCCGCGACCACCGTCACCGCGACGTTCAACGTCGCTCAGTACCTCGTCACCGTCGATCTCACCGGCTCGGGCGTCGGCTCCGTGGCCGCCGCCGCCGCCGGCATCGGCTGCCCGACCGCGTGCGAGACCCAGGTGGCGCACGGCACCCAGCTGCGCCTGACCGCCGCCGCCGATCCGGGCTCCGAGTTCGTCGGCTGGACCGTCAGCGGCGGCGGCACGCCGTGCGCCGGCACCGGCGCGTGCGTCACCACCGTGACCGGCGCGACGACGATCGTCGCCACCTTCGCGCGCAACCAGTCGCTCGAGGTCACGCGATCCGGCAACGGCAACGGCACCGTGACCTCGGCGCCGACCGGCATCAACTGCGGCGCCGATTGCAGCGAGCAGTTCCCGCCGGCCTCGAGCGTCACGCTCACCGCGACCCCGGCCGCCGACTCGAACTTCGTCGGCTGGACCGGCGGCGGCTGCGCCGGCACCGGCCCCTGCACCGTCGTCGTCAGCGGCGCCACGCTGGTCACCGCCGAGTTCGCGCTCAAGCAGTACACGCTGACCGTGACCAAGGCCGGCCTGGGCGCCGGCACCGTGGCGTCGACGCCGGCCGGCGTCAACTGCGGCGCCACCTGCGGCGCGCAGTTCAACGCCGGCACCGTGATCACGCTGACCGCGTCGCCCACCGCCGGCTCGGTGTTCGCCGGCTGGTCGGGCGGCGGCTGCACCGGCACCGCGTCGTGCATGGTCGCGCTCGCCGGCGCCACCACCGTCACCGCCACGTTCAGCCCCATCCTGCACACGCTGACCGTGCTGCGCAGCGGCGCCGGCGCCGGCACCGTCGTGTCGTCGCCGGCCGGCGTCAGCTGCGGCGCCGACTGCACCGAGGACTTCGCCCAGGGCGCGATGGTGACGCTGACCGCCACGCCCAACGCCGGCTCGACCTTCGTCGGCTGGAGCGGCGCCGCCTGCACCGGCACCGGCGCCTGCGCGATCACCATGTCGGCCGCGGCGACCGTCACCGCGATGTTCACCGCCACCCAGGTGACGTTGACGATCGCCAAGGCGGGCACCGGCACCGGCAGCGTCTCGTCGAGCCCCGCCGGGATCGCCTGCGGCGCCGACTGCAGCGAGCCCTACGCCGTCGGCACCGGCGTGACGCTGTCGGCCGCGGCCAACGCCGGCTCGACGTTCGCCGGCTGGAGCGGCGGCGGCTGCACCGGCACCGGCACCTGCACCGTCGCGATGGCGATGGCGACCACCGTCACCGCCACGTTCACCCTCGACACCTTCCCGGTCACCGTCAGCAAGGCCGGTACCGGCGCCGGCACCGTCACGTCGACGCCAGCCGGCATCAACTGCGGCGCCGACTGCGCCGAAACCTGGGCCTACGGCACCGCCGTCACGCTCACCGCGGCGCCGAGCGCCGGCTCGACGTTCACCGGCTGGAGCGGCGGCGGCTGCACCGGCACCGGCACCTGCGCGCTCACCGTCGCCGCGTCGACCGCGGTCACCGCGACCTTCGCGATCAACAGCTACACGCTGACCGCCGCCAAGACCGGCGCCGGCGGAGGCACCGTCACCTCGTCGCCGGCCGGCATCAGCTGCGGCGCCGATTGCACCGAGTCGATCACCCACGGCGCGATGGTCACGCTGACCGCGACGCCCGCCGGCGGCTCGATCTTCAGCGGCTGGTCGGGCGGCGGCTGCGCCGGCACCGGCTCGTGCGTCGTGACGGTCACCGCCGCGACCACCGTCACCGCCGCCTTCGCGCTGGCGCCGTTCGCGCTCAGCGTGAGCAAGGCCGGCACCGGGGCGGGCACCGTCACCTCGAGCCCCGCCGGCATCAACTGCGGCGCCGACTGCACCGAGCCCTACACGAACGGCACGTCGGTCACGCTGACCGCGACCCCGACCGCCGGCTCGACGTTCGCCGGCTGGAGCGGCGGTGGCTGCACCGGCACCGGCACGTGCACCGTCTCGATCACCGCGGCGATCAGCGTCACCGCGACGTTCACGCTCAACACCTACCCGCTCGGCGTCACCAAGGCCGGCACCGGCGCCGGCACCGTGACCTCGAGCCCCGCCGGCATCTCCTGCGGCGGCACCTGCTCGGCCAACTTCGGCCACGGCACCACCGTCACGCTGACCGCCGCGCCGACCACCGGCTCGAGCTTCGCCGGCTGGAGCGGCGCCGGCTGCTCGGGCACCGGCACCTGCGCGGTCACGGTCACCGCCGCGGCCTCGGTCACCGCCACCTTCACGCTCAACACCTACCCGCTCACCGTCACCAAGGGCGGCACCGGCTACGCCACGATCACCTCGAGCCCCGCCGGCATCTCCTGCGGCGCCACCTGCTCGGCCAGCTTCGGCCACGGCACCACCGTCACGCTCACGGCGACGGCCACCATCGGGTCGACCTTCACCGGCTGGAGCGGCGCCGGCTGTAGCGGCACGGGCACCTGCACCGTCGCGATGACGGCCGCGGCGTCGGTCACCGCGAACATCGCGATCAACAGCTACACGCTGGCCGTCGCCCTGGCCGGCAGCGGCGCCGGCACCGTCACCTCGACCCCCGCCGGCATCAGCTGCGGCGCCGACTGCGCCGAGACCGTCGGCCACGGCACCGTGCTGACGCTGTCGGCGTCGCCGCTGGTCGGCTCGAGCTTCGCCGGCTGGAGCGGCGGCGGCTGCACCGGCACCGGCACCTGCACGGTCACCGTGACCGCGGCCACCTCCGTGACCGCCACCTTCACGCTCAACAGCTACACGCTGTCGGTCGCCACCGCCGGCTCCGGCGGCGGCACCGTGACGTCGACGCCGGCCGGCATCAACTGCGGCGCCACGTGCGCCGCCGGCTTCACCCACGGCACCAGCGTGACGCTGACCGCGGCGCCCAACGGCGGCTCGACCTTCAGCGGCTGGAGCGGCGGCGGCTGCGCGGGGACCGGCCCGTGCACCGTCAGCATGACCTCGGCAACGACGGTGACCGCCACCTTCACCGCCAACCTGTACACGCTCACGGTGTGGCGCAACGGCAGCGGCACCGTGACGTCGACCCCGGCCGGCATCACGTGCGCCACCGGCTGCACCTCGACCGCGCCGGTGTCGGCCCAGTACCCCTTCGGCACGCTGGTGACGCTCGACGCCAGCGACAGCGGGCTGTGGTTCTGGAGCGACTGGGGCGGCGCCTGCGCCGGCCAGGGACCGTCGTGCACGCTCACCATCGACAGCGACCTGTCGACCAACGCGATCTTCATCCGCGACACCGGCTGCGACCCGATCTGCCCGTGACCCGATCGGCCCGTGATCGCCTTGGGCGGTGACGCCGCCGGGCGTTCATGAGACGATGGCGGTAATGGATCGCCGTCCGGTCAGGGGAACGGCCGGCGGTCCTCACCTCGCCTCATCCGAAGGACGCGCCATGTCGTCATCGCTCTCTCGCGTCGCGCGGTTCGCGCGGTTCGCTCTGCTGGCCACGCTGTGCGCCGCGACCGCCTGCTCGGTCGACGATCCGTCGTTCACCGGCATCGTCGACGCCGCCGATCCCGACGGCGCCCAGCCCGTCGACGCCGACACCACCGACGGCCCGCCCGGCACGGTGAACCTCACCGTCACCCGCGACGGCACGTCGACCGGCACCGTCACGTCGAACCCCGGCGGCATCAACTGCGGCACGCAGTGCAGCGCGGCGTTCGCGATCGACAGCATGGTGACCTTGACCGCGACGCCCGACACCGGCGCCGAGTTCGCGGGCTGGGCCGGCGGCGGCTGCACCGGCACCGGCGCCTGCACGGTCACGCTCAGCGCCGCGACCGCGGTCACCGCGACCTTCAACACCGCCCAGTACGAGGTGACGATCGATCTCGGCGGCTCGGGCACCGGCATGGTCACCGGCGCCAGCGCCGGCATCGCCTGCCCCGGCACCTGCACCGCGATGGTCCCCCACGGCAGCCAGCTGTCGCTCACCGCCTCGACGGGCGCCAACTCGCTGTTCGTCGGCTGGACCGTCGCCGGCGGCGGCACCACCTGCAGCGGCACCGGCTCGTGCACGACGACGATCACCGGGCCCGCGACCATCACCGCGACGTTCGCGCTCAACCAGTCGCTCGAGGTGACCAAGGCCGGCACCGGCACCGGCACCGTCACGTCGAACCCCACCGGCATCAACTGCGGGGTCGACTGCAACGAGACCTACGCGCCGGCCACGTCGGTCACGTTGACCGCCACCGCCGCCGCCGACTCGACCTTCGCCGGCTGGACCGGCGGCGGCTGCTCGGGCACCGGCACCTGCGTGGTCGTCGTCAACGGCGCGACGCTGGTCACCGCGACCTTCACGCTGCGCCAGTACACGCTGACCGTCAACAAGGCCGGCCTGGGCGCCGGCACCGTGACGTCGACGCCCACGGGCATCAACTGCGGCGCTACCTGCGCGGCGCTGTACGACGCCGGCACCACCGTCACGCTCACCGCCTCGCCCACCGCCGGCTCGATCTTCGCTGGCTGGAGCGGCGGCGGCTGCACCGGCACCAGCACCTGCCAGGTCACGCTGGCCGCGGCCACGACCGTGACGGCCACCTTCACGCCGATCCTGCACACGCTGACCGTGATGCGCGCCGGCGCCGGCTCGGGCACCGTGACCTCGGCGCCCGCCGGCATCAACTGCGGCGCCGACTGCGTCGAGGACTACGCCCAGGGCACGATGGTCACGCTCACCGCCGCGCCCAGCGCCGGCTCGACGTTCATGGGCTGGGGCGGCGCCGGCTGCACCGGCACCGGCACCTGCGCCGTCACGATGGCGGCGGCGACCACCGTCACCGCCACCTTCACCGCGATGACCGTGACCCTGACCGTCGCCAAGGCCGGCACCGGCACCGGCACGGTCACCTCGTCGCCGGCCGGCGTCGCCTGCGGCGTCGACTGCTCCGAGGCGTACACCGTCGGCACCGGCGTCACGCTGTCCGCCAGCGCCGACCCCGGCACCACGTTCGGCGGCTGGAGCGGCGGCGGCTGCGCTGGCACCGGCACCTGCATGGTGACGATGAGCATGGCCCAGACCGTCACCGCGACGTTCACGCTCAACACCTACCCGGTCACCGTCACCAAGGCTGGCACCGGCGCCGGCACCGTCACCTCGGCCCCCGCCGGCATCACCTGCGGCGCCGACTGCGCCGGCGACTTCGGCCACGGCACGATGGTCACGCTCACGGCGACCCCGACGGCCGGCTCGACGTTCACCGGCTGGAGCGGCGGCGGCTGCACCGGCGCCAGCACCTGCGTGCTGACCGTGACCGCCGCGGCCGCGACCACCGCGACCTTCACCGCCGATCAGGTCACGCTGACCGTGACCAAGACCGGCGCCGGCTCGGGCACGGTCACGTCGTCGCCGGCCGGCGTCACCTGCGGCGCCGACTGCACCGAGACCGTCAACTACGGCACGATGATCACGCTGTCGGCCACGCCGGCCGGCGGCTCGATCTTCAACGGCTGGAGCGGCGGCGGCTGCACCGGCACCGGCTCGTGCGTGGTCACGCTGACCGCGGCCACCACCGTCACCGCCGACTTCGCGCTGGCGCCGTTCGCGCTCAGCGTGACCAAGGCCGGCACCGGCGCGGGCACCGTCACCTCGGCACCGGCCGGCATCAACTGCGGCGCCGACTGCACCGAGCCCTACACCAACGGCACGTCGGTCACGCTCACCGCCGCCGCCAGCCCGGGCTCGACGTTCACGGGCTGGTCGGGTGGCGGCTGCACCGGCACCGGCACCTGCACCGTGTCGATCACCGCCGCGATCAGCGTCACCGCGACCTTCACGCTCAACACGTACACGCTGACCGTCGCCCTGGCCGGCACCGGCGTCGGCACCGTCACCTCGTCGCCGGCCGGCATCGCGTGCGGCGCCGACTGCACCGAGACCGTCGGTCACGGCGCGACGATGACCCTGACCGCGACGCCGGTCGCCGGCACCACCTTCGCCGGGTGGTCGGGCGGCGGCTGCTCCGGCACCGGCACCTGCGCGGTCACCGTCACCGCCGCGACCACCGTCACCGCGACGTTCACGCTCAACACGTACACGCTGGCGGTCACCAAGGCCGGCACCGGCGCCGGCACCGTCAGCTCGTCGCCGGCCGGCATCAGCTGCGGCGCCACCTGCTCGGCCGCGTTCGGCCACGGCACCTCGGTGGTGCTGACCGCTACACCGTCGGGCGGCTCGACCTTCAGCGGCTGGAGCGGCGGCGGCTGCGCTGGCACCGGCACCTGCACCGTCGCGATGACCGCCGCGGCGTCGGTGACCGCGACCTTCGCGCTCAACACGTACACGCTGACCGCCGCGCTGGCCGGCACCGGCAGCGGCACCGTCACCTCGTCGCCCGCCGGCATCACCTGCGGCGCCGACTGCACCGAGGTCGTCGGCCACGGCACGGTGATGACGCTGACCGCGTCGCCGGGCGTCGGCTCGACGTTCACCGGCTGGAGCGGCGGCGGCTGCACCGGCACCGGCACCTGCGCGGTCACCGTCACCGCGGCCACCACCGTCACCGCCACGTTTGCGCTCAACAGCTATACGCTGACCGTCGCCAAGGCTGGCACCGGCGCGGGCACCGTGACCTCGGCGCCGGTCGGCATCACCTGCGGCGCGACCTGCGCCGCGAGCTTCTCGCACGGCACCAGCGTCACCTTGAGCGCCACGCCGACCGCCGGCTCGACGTTCAGCGGCTGGAGCGGCGGCGGCTGCTCGGGCACTGGCACCTGCGTGGTCGCCGTGACCTCGGCCACCACCGTCACCGCCAGCTTCACGATCAACACGTACACGCTCAGCGTCACGATCGGCGCCTCGACCGGCACCGGCTCGGTGGCGTCGTCGCCGGCCGGCATCACCTGCGGCGCCGACTGCAGCGAGGTCTACAACCACGGCACCAGCGTCACGCTGACCGCCACGCCGGCCGTCGGCTCCACGTTCTCCGGCTGGAGCGGCGCCTGCACCGGCGCCGGCACCTGCACCGTCTCGATGACCGCGGCCACCGCGGTGACCGCGACGTTCGCGATCGCGCAATACACGCTGACCGCCACCAAGACCGGCACCGGCGCCGGCACGATCACCTCGTCGCCCGCCGGCATCTCCTGCGGCGCCGACTGCACCGAGACCGTCAACTACAACACCAGCCTGGTCCTGACCGCCGCCCCGAGCGTCGGCTCGACCTTCACCGGCTGGAGCGGCGGCGGCTGCACCGGCACCGGCACCTGCACGGTCGCGGTCACGGCGAATACCACCGTCACCGCGAACTTCGTGCTGAACACGTACACGCTGAGCGTGACGACCGCCGGGTCGGGCAGCGTGACGTCGTCGCCGGCCGGCATCAGCTGCGGCACCACCTGCTCCGCCAGCTTCAACCACGGCACCGCCGTCACGCTGACCGCCGCCGCCGGCTCCGGCTACACCTTCACCGGCTGGGGCGGCGCCTGCACCGGCACCGGCACGTGCGCGGTGACGATGACCGCCGCGGCGAGCGTCTCGGCCACGTTCACGCTCAACACGTACACGCTCGCCGTCACCAAGTCGGGCACCGGCGCCGGCACCGTCACCTCGTCGCCGGCCGGCATCACCTGCGGCGCGGACTGCAGCGAGGTCTACAGCCACGGCACCAGCGTGACGCTGACCGCCGCGGCCAGCTCCGGCTCGACGTTCGCCGGCTGGAGCGGCGGCGGCTGCACCGGCACCGGCACCTGCGCGGTCTCGGTCACCGCGGCCACCACCGTCACCGCGAACTTCACGCTGAACACGTACACGCTGACGGTCACGACCACTGGGTCGGGCACCGTGACGTCGTCGCCGGCCGGCATCACCTGCGGCACCACGTGCAGCGCGTCGTTCAATCACGGCACTGCGGTCACGCTCACGGCGGCCGCCGGCTCCGGCTACACCTTCACCGGCTGGGGCGGCGCCTGCACCGGCACCGGCA
>Ga0073899_10005413_pt1 | contig 11095 bp, 5 predicted proteins | sample KloWWTmetaKNB5Ph_FD_88975 | JGI IMG/M metagenome (GOLD analysis project Ga0073899, IMG submission 88975) | Active sludge microbial communities from Klosterneuburg, Austria, studying microevolution and ecology of nitrifiers - Klosterneuburg... | ecosystem: Engineered > WWTP > Aerobic digester >...
GCCCAAGGCCGCCGAGCCCAAGGCCGCCGAGCCCAAGGCCGCCGAGCCCAAGGCCGCCGAGCCCAAGGCCGCCGAGCCCAAGGCCGCCGAGCCCAAGCCGGCCGCCCCCAAGGCGCCCGAGGCGGGGCCGGCCAAGTTCACGCTGCAGCTGTCGGCGTTCCAGGACCAGGCCGAGGCCGACGCGTTCCTGGCCACGGTGAAGGCCGCCGGCTACGGCGCCTACGTCACGTCGGCCGACGTCGACGGCAAGAAGTTCTTCCGGGTCCGCCTGGGCAAGTACCCGACCTACGAGGACGCGGTCGCGGCCAAGGCCGAGTTCGAGAAGAAGGTGCCGAAGATCGCCTACGTCATCCGGCTCTGAACTGCAGGGGGCTCGTCGCCGCGAGACGGGGCGTATCGGCGCGGCTCGTCAGCGCGGCGTCATAGCGATCGGCTACAAGACGCCGATCTCGTGCGCGCCAGCTCAGCCAGCTCACCGTCCCAGACGCCGCTCATGCGGCAGTTCCTGGACGTCAAGGATCGCCACCCCGACGCGATCGTGTTCTTCCGCCTCGGCGACTTCTACGAGATGTTCTTCGAGGACGCGGTGGTGGCGGCGGGGCTGCTCGACCTGACGCTCACCACCCGCGACAAGGGCAAGGTCGACGCGGTGCCGATGTGCGGCGTGCCGCACCACGCCGCCCGCGGCTACGTCGCCAAGCTGACCGACCTCGGCCACAAGGTCGTGATCTGCGAGCAGGTCGAGGACCCCAAGCTGGTCAAGGGGCTGGTGCGCCGCGACGTGGTCCGCATCGTCACGCCCGGCGTGGTGGTCGACGAGGACGCGCTCGATCCCAAGGCCGGGCGCTACGTCGCCGCGGTGGTGCGGGCCGCGCCGCCGGCCGCGCCGCCGGCCCCGGTCGCCCGCGGCGCGCGCAAGCCGGCGCCCGAGCCGGCGCCCGAGCCGCGGTTCGGGCTGGCCTACCTCGACGTCACGACCGGCGAGTTCCGCGCCACCGAGCTGGCCACCGCGACGGCCACCGTCGACGAGCTGGCCCGGGTCGGCCCGCGCGAGGTGATCGTCGCGGCCGACGAGCTGGCGCCGGGCGGGATGGCTGCGCCGGGCGCGCCGCTGCGCCGCTACGCCGCGGTGTGGGGCGCGGCGCCGGTGCCGGCGCTGGCCGACGCGACCGCCGCGCTGGGCGCGGCGCTGGCCGAGGCGCTCGCCGAGCTGGCCGCGCAGCCGGCGCTGGTCCAGGCCGCCGCCACCGTGCTGGCCTATGCCCGGGCCACCCAGCCCGGCGGCACGCTGCCGATCGCGCGGCTGGCCTGCTACCAGCCCGGCGCGACGATGGTGCTCGACGAGGCGGCCATCGCCAACCTCGAGCTGTGCCAGACCCTGGTCGGCGCCCGGCGCCAGGGCTCGCTGCTCGACGTGCTCGACGACACCACCACCGCGCCCGGCGCGCGGCTGTTGCGGCGCTGGCTTCTATATCCGCTTACCGATCGGGCGGCGATCGCCCAGCGCGCCGACGCGGTGGCCGACTTCCTCGCCGCCGCCGAGGTGCGCCGCGAGCTGCGCCGCGAGCTCAAGGCCACCAGCGATCTCGAGCGGCTCGCCGGCAAGGCCACGCTGGGCGTCGCCGGGCCGCGCGATCTGGGCCGGCTGCGCGACACGCTGCTGGCGCTGCCGGCGCTGGCCGCGCTGGCGGTACCGTCGCCGCGGCTCGACGGCGCGCCGACCCTGACCGACCTGCGCCCGGTCGCGACGCCGGCGCTGGCCGCGCTGGCGGCGCACCTCGACGCCGCGCTGGTCGAGCAGCCGGGCGCGCTGGTCAAGGACGGCGGCTTCGTCCGGCCCGGCTTCGACGCGGTGGTCGACGAGTGCCGCGGCCTCGCCGACGGCGGCAAGGACGCGATCGCGGCGATCGAGGCGCGCGAGCGCGAGCGCACCGGCATCAGCAGCCTGAAGGTCCGCTACAACCGCGTCTTCGGCTACTACATCGAGATCACCAAGAGCCAGCTGGCCCGGGTGCCCGACGACTACCTGCGCAAGCAGACCGTCGCTGGCGGCGAGCGCTACGTGACCCGCGAGCTGGCCGAGCTCGAGGCCAAGGTGCTGGCGGCCCAGGACACGCTGGCCACCCGCGAGGCCGAGGTCCACCGCGCGCTGATCGCCGAGGTCGCGGCGCTGTACCAGCCGCTCTTGGCCGCCGGCGCGGCGATCGCGACGATCGACGTGTGCCTGACCCTCGCCGAGGTCGCCGAGCGCCGGGGCTGGGCCCGGCCGATCGTCGACGACTCGGTGATCATCGACATCAAGGACGGCCGCCACCCGGTGATCGAGGCGCTGGTGCCGGCCGGCACGTTCGTGCCCAACGACGCGCGGCTCGACGCCGATCGCGAGCAGGTGGTGCTGGTGACCGGGCCCAACATGGCCGGCAAGTCGACGTTCATGCGCCAGGTCGCGCACATCGTGATCCTGGCGCAGGTCGGCAGCTTCGTGCCGGCGGCGGCCGCGACGATCGGCGTGTGCGACCGGGTCTTCACCCGGGTCGGCGCCACCGACAACCTGGCCCGCGGCGACTCGACCTTCATGGTCGAGATGCGCGAGACCGCCGCGATCCTGGCCCACGCCACCCGGCGCTCGCTGGTGGTGCTCGACGAGGTCGGCCGCGGCACCTCGACCTTCGACGGCGTGTCGATCGCGTGGGCGGTCGCCGAGTACCTGCACGACGCGATCGGCGCGCGGACGCTGTTCGCCACGCACTACCACGAGCTGACCGCGATGGCCGACGATCGGCCCCGGGTGCACAACGTGTCGGCGCTGGTGCGCGAGCAGGACGGCGAGGTGGCGTTCCTGCGCCGGATCGTCCCGGGCGCGGCGTCGAAGAGCTACGGCATCGACGTCGCCCGGCTGGCCGGCCTGCCGCGCTCGGTGATCGCCCGGGCCCGGGCGATCCTGGCCCGGCTCGAGGGCGACGGCGCCGCGCTGCCCAGCGGCCGACGGCTGGCGGCGGCGCTGCCGGGCCAGCTGTCGTTGTTGCCGGCGCTGGCCGCCGCGGTCGACGCGCCGGCCGCCGAGGTCGCGCAGCGGCTGCGCGCGCTCGACCCCGACCGCATGACCCCGATCGCCGCGCTGGCGGCGCTGGCCGAGCTGCGCGGGCTGTTAGGGCCTGGGAATGGGGAAGGCGCTCGATGATCGCGGTCGAGGCGCCCCGATGGCAAGGCGCCGGCGAGGACCGGAGCCGAGCGTCCTCGTTGGACGTGACGTGAGGACCGGAGCCGGCAACGCCGCCAGCGGGGATGCATCGGCCGCGAGAACGATCGACTTCCCCTTTCCCAGGCCCTTATCATGATGGCGTCGTGGCCGACGCGAGTGACAAGTCGACGCAGCCGTCGCCGATGCGCATCGGCCGGGGCGACGTCGATCCCGAGCTGTCGACCGTCCTGCCGGGCGGGCTGACCTCGGACGACCTCGCCGGCAGCGAGCTCGACCCGCTGCTCGCGGCGGTGGCGGCCACCGGCGCGCCGCCCGAGGCCGAGCTGGCGCCCGACACGGTCATCGGCGACGTCTACCAGGTGGTGCGCCGGATCGGCGCCGGCGGCATGGGCGTGGTCTACCTCGCGCAGGACCGCTCGCTCGATCGCCCGGTCGCGGTGAAGCTGCACCGCGCGCTGCGCGGCAGCGATCGCCTGCAGCGCGAGGCCACCGCGATGGCGCGGCTGTCGCATCCGCACGTCGTCACGGTGCACGCGGTCGGGCGCGTCGGCGACGACGTCTTCGTCGCGATGGAGTACGTCGCCGGCGGCACGCTGCGCGGCTGGCTGCGCGGCGCGCGGCGGCCGTGGCGCGAGGCGCTGGCCCGCTGCCGCGCCGCCGGGCTCGGCCTGGCCGCCGCCCACGACGCCGGGCTGGTCCACCGCGACCTCAAGCCGGAGAACGTGCTCTTGACCGAGGCGGGGGTGCCCAAGGTCGCCGACTTCGGCCTGGCCCGCGCCTCCGACGACGAGCGCCCCGACAGCCTCGACGGCAGCGCCGGCACGACGGCGGGCGACAGCGGCGCCGGCGGCAGCCTGCGCACGCCGACCGGCAAGCGGGACGTGCTGTCCGATCGCCTGACGATGACCGGCGCGATGGTCGGCACGCCGGCGTACATGGCGCCCGAGCAGTTCCGCGGCAAGGTCGACGCGCGCGCCGATCAGTTCGCGCTGGCGGTGATGACCTGGGAGGCGCTGTACGGCGAGCGGCCGTTCGCCGGCAAGGACGCGCGCGCGCTCGAGGCCGCGACGCGCCAGGGCCCGCCGCCGGCGCCGCGCCGGTCGCCGGTGCCGCCCGCGGTGGCCGGGGTGCTGCGGCGCGCGCTCGCGGTCGAGCCGGCGGCGCGCTACCCGACCGTGCCGGCGTTCCTGGCGGCGCTCGATCGCGCGGTCGGCGCGCGTCGTCGGCGGGTCGCCCTCGGGGCCGGCGCCGCGGTGGTGCTGGTCGGCGGCGCCGCCGGGCTGTGGCTCGCGGGCCGCCGCGCGCCCGATCCGTGCCGCGACGCGACCGCGGTCGTCGATCGGGTGCTGTCGCCGGCGCTGCTGGCGCGGGTCGACGCGGCGCTGGCCAGCGGCCCGGCGGGGAGCGCGGGCTACGCCGGCGATCGCGTGCGCGGGCTGCAGGCCCACTTCCAGGCGGTCGCGACCCGCGCGTGCAAGGCGGGCAAGGTCGAGGCCGCGCTGTCGGGCGAGCTGTACCAGCGCAGCGTCGCGTGCCTGGCCTACCGCGCCCAGGTGGCGGCGGCGATCGTCGACGACGCCGCGCTGATCGCGCGCGATCCGGCGGCCTACGCGCGCAAGGTGCGCGCCGCGCCCGACGCGCTGGCGTGCCTCGACGCGGTCGCGCTGGCGGCCACCCCGATCGCGCCGCCGGCGTCGGCGGTCGCCAGCCGGGCCGACCTCGACGTCGCGATGGTCGACATCGACGTCGATCAGCTCGACGACGCCGAGGCGCGGATCGCCCGCGCCGCCGCGGCCGGCGCCAGCGATCGCGGCACCCAGGCGATGCTGCTGCGGGCCCGCGGCGCGCTGGCCGCCGCCCGGGCCGACTACCCGGCGGCGGTGAAGCTGCTCACCGACGCCTACTACGCCGCGCAGGCGGTCGACGACGTCGACGTCTACCTCGGCGCGCTGGCCAACCTGATCGAGATCCACGGCGACGTCGAGGCCGATCCGGTCGCGGTCGGGCCGTGGGTCCGCCTGGGCGAGGCGGCGGTCGAGCGCGATCGCCGGCGCGCGCCGGTCGCGGTGACGTCGGTGCTGCTGGCGCTGGCCGCGGTGGCCGATCGCGTCGGCGACGCCGCCGCGGCGGTCGCGCACACCGAGGCCGCCCGCGCGCTGATCGGCGCCGGCCGCGATCCGCTGTCGACCGCGATGCTCGAGCACGCCATCGCCCAGGCCCTCGACGGCGCGAGCCGGTACCCGGAGGCGATCGCCCACGAGCAGGCGGCGGTCGACGCGTGCGCGCAGGCGCTCGACGTGGCGCACCCGACCTGCATCGGGTTCCGCGCCGCGCTGGCGCTGCACCGCAGCGAGGCCGAGGACGTCGACGGCGCGGCGAGCCTGGCGCTGGCCGTGCAGGCCGACCTCGATCGCGCGCCGGCGTCGACGCTGGGCGATCGCGCCGCGGCGTACATGGCGGTCGGCACCGTGCTCGCCGATCAGCCGGAGCACCGGGCGCGCGCGGCCCAGGACTTCGCGCTGGCCCGCGATCTATACGTGACGATCCACGGCCCCAGCCACCCCGACGTCGCCAAGGCCGAGAGCAACCTGGCGGTGATCGACATGAAGAACGGCGCCTGGGCCAAGGCGGCGGCGGCCCACGCCCGCGCGCTGGCGATCCAGGAGCAGTACCTCGGCCCGCGCCACCAGGACGTGGCCGCGACGCTGTTCAACCTCGGCACCGCGCACCTGCGCGCCGGCGCCCCCGCCGACGCGCTGCCGGTCGCCCGCCGCTGCGTCGCGATCTACGATCAGGCGGCGCCCGGCTCGGCGCGCCACGTCTACGCGCTGCGGCTCCTGGCCGAGGCCCTGACCACCACCGGGGCCGCGCGCGAGGGCGAGGCGGCGGCGCGGCGCGGCCTGACCTTGGCCGACGCGCTCGAGGGCGCCGCGTACTTCGACCTCGGCATCGAGGTGGCGCGCGCCGACGTCGCGCTCGGCGAGCGGCTGCCCGAGGCCCGGCGCCTGCTCGACGAGGCCGAGCCGCAGTTCGCGCAGTACCCCGCGGTGTTCGTCAAGCAGCTCGCCGACATCGCCGCGCTGCGCGCCCGCATGCCGTGATGACCGCGGCGCGGCGCCGCGGGCCCGGGATCCGCGGCGCCCGCGATCGACTTCGCGCCGGCCGGGCCCTACAGTCCGGGCAGCCGTGACCGTCATCGATCGCACCGCGCACGAGGCCCCGGTGCGCGACCTCGTCGCCGCCGGCGACCTGACGCGCGCCGCGACCGCCGCCATCGAGCTCTACGGCGGCGAGCTCGCCAGCTTCCTCCACGCCATCGCCCGCGACGAGGACCTCGCCACCGAGGCCTACGCCGTCACCTGTGAGGACCTGTGGCGGGGCTTGCCCGGCTTCCGCTGGGGCTCGTCGCTGCGCACCTGGCTCTACGCGCTGGCGCGCAACGCGCTGTTCCGGCTCCGCCGCGCGCCGCGCCGCCGCGAGCGCGCCTACGTGCCGCTCGACCTGGCCAAGGAGGTGTTCGATCGCGCCGAGCAGATCCGCACCGGCACCGTCGAGTTCATGCGCACCGAGGTCAAGGACGAGGTGCGCCGGCTGCGCGAGGCCCTCGACCCCGACGATCACGAGCTGTTGATCCTGCGGATCGATCGCAAGATGTCGTGGCGCGAGGTCGCGCAGGCGATGCCCGGCGACGGCGAGGAGTCGGTGGACCGGCGCGCCGCGGTGCTGCGCAAGCGGTTCGAGCGGGCCAAGACGATGCTGCGGACGCTGGCGGCCGAGCGCGGGATCATCGGGGCGGAGTAGGGGGGAGCGGATCGGGCACGGGCACGGCGTCGGAGACGGGGACGGGATCGGGATCGGGATCGGGGACGGGATCGGGATCGGGCTTGGGCTCGGGCTCGGGCTCCGGCTCCGGCTCCGGCTCCGGCTCCGGCTCCGGCTCCGGCTCCAACCCCGGCTCGGGGGCCGGCGCCCCCTTTCGGGGGACAATGGGGGGCGGCGTCCCTCGCGTGGTCGGCGAGGCGATCCTGTTATCTCAGCGAGTTAGGTCGTGGCGCGGGCCTTGCTGTATCTGCCCGGCATGAGGAGGCTCGCCGTGAACCGAATCCAAACTGGCATCGCGCTCAGCGTCGCTCTTGCTGGGGTGGCCGCCTGCGGGGGAGACGACACGACCGGTCCACTGGACCGCGTCGACGCCATCGTCTTCCTGCAGCGCACCCCCCGCAACGAGATGGGTGACATCTTCCAGTACCGCAGCTACCGGCCGGGGGGCCGGATCGTGAAGCTGTCGCCGCCCACCGCGGACGGCAAGCTCGAGGAGCTGTGCTGCTCGAACGCCGGCTCGGAGTTCGCCGACATCGACATCTCGAACTACGACCTGTCGTTCGACGCCCAGGCCAACCCGCCCAAGGGCGAGATCGTGTTCTCGGGCAAGCTCAGCGACGCGCAGAACTACGGCCTCTTCATCCTGCACCTCGAGACCGGCGCGGTCGATCAGCTCCCGACCGACCCGATGTACGACTTCCTCAACCCGGTGTTCATGCCGGGCGACAAGATCCTCTTCACCACCAGCAAGTCGGTGGAGGAGGGCGCGCCGCAGCACCGCGACGAGTACGAGCGCGGCGTCACGCTGCAGGTCGGCTCGATGAACCGCGACGGCACCGGCCTGGTGCTCGGCCCGCGCAACCTGTCGCACCGCGTCTTCCCGACGCTGACCTCGGATGGCCGCATCCTGCTCACGCAGTGGGACCACCTGGGCAACATGAACGCGGGACACCTGATGTTCATGAACCCCGACATGACGACGCTGCGTGAGGCGTTCGGCAAGGAGTCGACCGGGGTCACCAACAGCTACCTGAAGGCGCGCGAGGTCTCGCCGGGGCGGTTCGTCGCGATCGGCACCTCGCGTGACCGCACCGTCCAGTCGGGGGCGATCCTCGACATCCGCCTGGGCACGCCGGTGACCGCGGACGGCGCGGTGCGCGCCGACGTCAACATGTCCGAGGCCAACGCCGAGGCCCGCATCCTGACCCCCAACGTGCCGCTCGGTCGCGAGCCGTCGTCGATGACGATCGGCCGCTACTACGACGCGTACCCGCTCGACGCCGCCGACTACCCGACGCTGGTGGTCAGCTGGTCGGACGGCACCGTCGAGTCGGGCACGCTGTCGGCCGCCGGCAAGAGCGCCCAGTTCGGCCTGTACGTCTACGACTCGAAGGCCAAGGCCCGCCGCCCGCTGTACGACGACCTCGAGAAGTGGGACGTGCTGGCCCGCCCGCTGGCGCCGCGCCCCGCGCCGCCGCAGATCCCGGCCTCGGGCACCCACCAGTTCGATCAAGAGACCACGCTGATCGGCTCGATGGACGTCTACCAGTCCTCGGTCGCGACCATCACCCGCGGCGACGCCGTCGCGGTCCGGGTCATCGAGGGCTTCTCGACCGAGGAGGGCATCCCGCGTGACTTCGGCCTGACCGAGCACGAGGGCGCGGCCATCCTCGGCGACGCGCCGGTCGAGGCCGACGGCTCGTGGGCGGCGCTCATCCCGGCCAACGTGCCGGTCCACGTCCAGCCCATCGACAAGTTCGGCCTGGCGCTGGTCAACGAGCCGGTGTGGTTCAGCGGCAAGAAGGGCGAGTCGCGCTTCTGCGGCGGCTGCCACGAGAGCCGCACCGACGCCACCGTCATCCAGCCCGGCATCACCCAGGCGATCGGCCGCGGCCCCGCCAACCTCCACGCCACCACCCCGCGCGGCGACCGCGTCTCGACCGGCTTCACCCGCACCGGCACCGTCGGCATCCCCTGGGATCGGGCGCTGCAGCCCATCTTCGACGCCAAGTGCGTGAGCTGCCACAACGGCACGCCGGGCCCGGCCAACCCGAGCTGGAGCATCATGGACCCGATGACCGGCGCGTCGTTCACCTGGACCTTCGACCTGCGCGGCGGCCCGGCCACCTACGGCGTCGGCGACGCGATGCTGTCGGGCTACTCGGCCTCGCACCTCTCGCTGATCGGCCCGTCGATGCGCGACCTCGAGCGCGCCGACCTGGTCGTGGTCGGTGACCTCAAGGTCTACATCGAGCCCGGCAACGCCCGCGGCTCGGAGCTGATGAAGAAGCTCAACCCGATGCAGCTGTACCCGAGCCCCGACGGCAACGTCCGCGCGTTCCCCGGCATGCCGGTCCACGCCCGCGACGTCGGCGCCGACCTCACCGCCGACGAGTACTTCCTGCTGAACGCCATGGCCGACGCCGGCGGTCAGTTCTACTCGCGCGAGAACGCGCCGGGCGCGCCGTGAGCGTCGTCGTCCGCCCGTCTCACCCCGGAACCAACCGTCCCGCTCCTCGGAGGACCGCCATGAACACGCAACTCCGTCTCTCTACCTTCGTCGCCACGGCGCTGCTCGTGGGCCTGGCCTCGCCGGCGCTGGCCGGCCGCGGCGGCTCGGCCGCGCGCATCCAGGGCGCCGCGGCCACCGGCTCGGTCGACGCCATCATCGCCGAGGTCGAGCGCGCCGAGCGCCTGACCTGCGACGCCTGCGTGCCGGTCGTGATGGACCTGCTCGATCACGACCGCTACGAGGTCCGCGAGGTCGCGGGCTGGTGGTTCGCGCGCCACGCGGCGCTGCGCACCGAGCTGGCCGCCCGCGCCACCACCGACCTGACCGGCGCCGACAGCCGCCTGGCCCGCAACGGCGCCGACCTGCTCGGCGCGTTCATGCACCCGGCGGCCATCCCGGCGCTGACCACGGCGGTCGGCCGCGCCGACCTGTCGGCCGAGGCTCGGCTGGCCGCGGTGCGCGCGCTCGGCATGATCGGCCACCCCAACGGCAAGGCCGGCCTGACCACCGCGCTCGGCGACAGCGACGCGAGCGTCCGGCTCGAGGCGCTGACCGACTGGCCCAAGCTGCGCAAGGTCACCGACGCGGCGCCGGTCGTGGCCCGCGTCACCGACGGCGACGCCCGGGTCCGCGCCGCCGCGGCGGGCGTGATCGGCACGCTGCGCTTCGCCGGCGGCCGCGCCGCGCTCGAGGCCGCGCTGGCCAGCGACGCCGACGCCAACGTCCGCCGCAACGCCGCCTGGGCGCTCGGCCAGATCGGCGACCCGGCGTCGCGCGCCGCGCTGGTCGCGGCGCAGGGCGACGCCTCGGCGCTGGTGCGGTCGACGGCCAAGGCCGCCACCTACGCGCTGCGGTGACCGCCGCGCGCGCGCCGCTCGCGATCGCCGCCTCGCGCGGCGATGCGCGTTTTCGGTACGCCGCGGCGCGGCCGACGGTCGTGCTTGTCGACGGTGATCGCCCACGTCTCCGCGCTGCCTCTGGAGTACACTCATGACCATGCGAGTCCCGGCGTTCTTCCTGACGGTGATCTCGGCGGCGGCGGCGTGCGGCGGCGATCCGCCGCCCGGGCGGACCTACTTCGAGCGCACGATCCAGCCGATCCTCACGCAGTCGTGCGCCGGCAACACCAGCGGCTGCCACCGCACCAACGTCGACGACCCGTACCAGTTCGCGGCCGGCAACCTCGACGTCACGAGCTTCGAGGCCATCCAGAAGCGGCGCGACACGCTGGTGCCGTTCGGCAGCTACCCGGTGCCGCTGCTGCTGGTCAAGGCCGTGGGGCCGGGCCAGCTGCAGATGGCGTACGGCGACGAGTTCAAGGACCTCGACGTGCTGCACGCCGGCGGCGGCATCATGCAGCCCGGCTCCGACGCGTACCTGATCCTGCTCAGCTGGATGGAGAACGGCGCCACCGAGAACGGCGTGCGCCCGCCGTCGCCGCCGCGCCAGGGCGAGGGCGCGTGTACGTCGGTGCTGCCGCCGAGTTTCGACCCGGTGGCGTTCATGGCCGATCCGGTGTTCGTCGCCAACCGCGCGGCCTTCGAGCGCGACGTCCAGCC
>Ga0073899_10005414_pt1 | contig 11095 bp, 9 predicted proteins | sample KloWWTmetaKNB5Ph_FD_88975 | JGI IMG/M metagenome (GOLD analysis project Ga0073899, IMG submission 88975) | Active sludge microbial communities from Klosterneuburg, Austria, studying microevolution and ecology of nitrifiers - Klosterneuburg... | ecosystem: Engineered > WWTP > Aerobic digester >...
GATTGCCGGAACAGCGTCACAGAACAGAACCCCAGGCAGCACGAAGTGAACCGTGCGGGTGGGGGCTTGTCCTGAAACGGAAGCCCGTCGGGCCGCTCTTACAGCCGCGACTCTAACGCGGTGGGTTCCGCAGTTGTGGTGGAGCGGCATACTCACCGGTGTGTCTGACCTGATCGAGATCCGGGACGCTGCGCGCGCCTTCATCGCCGAGCGTGACTGGGAGCAGTTCCAGGACCCCAAGTCGGTGATGCTGGCGCTCGTCGGTGAGGTGGGTGAGCTGGCTGAGCTGCTGCAGTGGATGCCGGCGGATGCCGCTCGCGAACTGGCTCACGAGGAGCCGCTGCACACGCGCCTGTCGGAGGAGATGGCGGACGTGCTGGTGTACCTCGTCGGGCTTGCGGACCAGTGCGGCGTGGATCTCGGGGCGGCTGCTTTGGCCAAGATCGAGGCTTCGAGCCGGAAGCACCCTGTTGCCGTGAGCCGTGGGGTCGCGCCCACTCGCGTCGCGGCGAAGAACACAGGCGGTTGAGGTCGGCTCACCGGGGAGCGGACTGGCCGGCCGTACCTAGGCGTCGCTGCTCCCAACGTGGGGGATCGGACCCGAGGACGGACGCCGGGACTGTCCGATGAACCGGGGGCAACACTTCGAGGCTCCCGAGGACTCACGGCTCGCGATGAGTGGCTGGCAACGTGCCAGGGCACCAGGGTCGCATCTCCTACGTGCGTCGATCCGGCCGCGTGGCGCTTCCATTTCCGAGTGTGCAGAAGCACTGCTCCCTGTACCCGCGGAGTGAGGCACCCCGTCCATCGGTTGAGGGCGTTGACCGGAGCGCCGTCGTGTTGGCCGCGGCCCACATCGAGTCACGGCGGAATGCCGGGTTGAGGCTGCCCGGACCAGCCCTCTGGTCGCCCTCACTTGCGCGGGTCGGACATTTCGCCGAGATTTACCGCATGCATCTCGGAACCCGGGCAATTCTCACTCCGCGCAAGGTTGGCGAGCTCGAGGGGTCGTTCTTCGTCCCGGACTACCAGCGTGGGTACCGCTGGGGGAAGGAAGAAGTCACGCGGCTCCTCGACGACATAGCCGAGGCAGGCTCCTCCCGCTACTACCTTCAGCCGATCGTCACGAAGCCCATGGAGGACGGCCGTTGGGAACTGGTGGACGGCCAGCAGAGACTCACCACCCTGTACCTAATCCTGCGCAGCATCCGAGAGTTCCTGCCCCAGGCTCAGCTGAAGTTCACCCTCAGCTACCAGACCCGGCCCGGCAGCGCCGCCTACCTCGACGACCCCCGGGAAGACCAGGCACTGGACAACATCGACTTCTTCCACATGTTCGCGGCATCCAGAGTCGTAAACGAGTGGTTCGACAGACAGAAGGACGCATCGTTCGCCGCAATTGAGCTCTACAGAGCGCTCTCGAGCACCGTCTATGTCATTTGGTACGAAGCACCCCAGCAGCCGGAGTTCGACTCCAGGGCGCTCTTCACCCGCCTCAACGTGGGCCGCATTCCGCTGACGGACGCCGAACTCGTGAAGGCCGAGCTGCTGTCCCGCATCCCGCGGACGCACGAAACGGCGGCGCAGTGGGACAGCATTGAGCGCGACCTGTGGTCCCCCGAGGTCTGGGCCTTCGTCACCGGATCGACGACGGGTGGAGCCACACGCATCGAACTGCTCCTCGACACCATCGCGGATTCGATCATTGGAGCACCGCCCAAACACCGTCACCCGTTCGACACCTTCGAGACCCTGCGTCCGCACATCATCGCCGCCCCTGAGGAACTGTGGGGACGGGTCGTGGACCTGCACTCTTTGGTCCTTGGGTGGTACGACGATCGCAACCTCTTCCACAAGATCGGCTATCTCGTCAACGCACAGAGAGCCACCTTCTTCGACCTCGTCATGCTCGCTCAGGACAGCCCTAGGAGCGCCTTCGAGGCCGCGCTCGACGGACTCATCCGCAAGAGCCTGGACCTCCCCTGGCACGGCGTCGCCGCACTCACCTACCGCAGCGCCAAGACGACGCGGGCCCTCCTGCTGATGAACGTCGAGACGATCCGCCGTCGGGAGCACTCCTCGGAGCGCTATTCCTTCGGCGAACACGCTCACCGACTCTGGTCGCTCGAGCACATCCACGCGCAGAACTCAGAGGGCCTCAACACGGTGGAGCAGTGGCGGGCCTGGCTGACCGAGCACCGCAAGGCGCTGGACGCTGTGGACCTGTCGCCGGCAGAGCGGGAGGCGGTTCAGGAGCGGATCGACGCCGCGCTGCCCACAATCAGCAGCGAGACCTTCGAGCCGCTCCACCGTGAGATCGTCGCCCTTTTCACAGCCGGCTCCGACCTCGACCCCGAGGACGGCCCTGAGACCGGAGACCGCGACGAGATCGACTCCATCGCCAACCTCGCGCTGCTCACGCGGGACGACAACAGCGTCCTGAGCAACTCGGTCTTCGAAGTCAAGCGGCGATACATGATCGCCCTGGACCAGCGTGGCTCCTACATCCCCGTCTGTACCCGCAATGTCTTCCTCAAGTACTACGACCGAGGGCAGGGTGCAAAGCAGATCCATTTTTGGGGCCTCAGTGACCGGGAATCATACCTCGAGGCAATGCGCACGGCCCTCGAGCCCTACCTCCTCGAGGACACGCCCGCGAACGACCAGATTGACGACTCCGAGGAAGAAGCGGCATGAGCGAAGACGGCTTGGTCGGCTACGCCACGACCTTTCATCGCATGTTCGGGGAGCCTGACGACGCTACTCCGCGAGTGGATGAGGTGGAGGTCCCCCTCATCCAGCGGGACTACGCGCAGGGCCGACAGGACGCCCGCTCAACAGCGATCCGTACCCGCTTTCTCGACGCGCTCCACAGCGCGCTCACCACCAGTTCCCCTGTGGGTCTGGACTTCATCTACGGCGACGTTCGCGAGGACGTCACCGACCAACGCGGTCGGCGACGCTTCGAGCCGCTCGACGGGCAGCAGCGGCTCACCACCCTCTTCCTACTGCACTGGTACGTGGCCTTCCGGCGCGGGGCCCTTTCCGAAGCGCAGCCCTGGACGAGGTTCACGTACGCGACGAGGCCCAGCGCACGGCTCTTCTGCGAGCGGATTGTGAAGCACCCACCGCCGCCCGACTTGGGTGGCAAGCCATCGGTTTGGATCACCGATCAGAGCTGGTACCTCCACCTCTGGCGATTCGACCCTTCGATCCGCGCCATGCTGGTGACCCTCGACGGCATCGCGGAGCGCTTCGCCGACGAGGACGCCGACGCACTCTGGGACCGCCTCACCGACGAGACCAGACCGGCGGTCTGGTTCCAGCTGCTGCCCATCGACGACATGGGTTCTCCCGAGAACCTTTACATCAAGATGAACTCGCGCGGAAAGCCACTGACCGAATTCGAGGCCTTCAAGGCCCACCTCGGCCAGGTGGTCGCCCAAGTAGCGGTTGACGACGACTTCGGGCACAAGATCGATGGCGCGTGGACCGACGTGCTCTGGCCTTACCGCGGCGAGAACGACGTCATCGACGACGAGTTCATGCGCTACTTCGACTTTTTGATCGAGGTGTGCGAGTGGCGCGAAGACCTGGTTGGCGACCAAGGAGAGCTCACCCCCGAGCAGCGAGTCAGCGCCCTCCTTTCCCCTGCCAACCCGAGGCACCAGGAGCATCTCCGCTTCATCTGCGCGGCATTCGACACTTGGGTTGGAGACGTCGCGGTCGCCGAAGTCATGGCCGGGCTGTTCAAGACCTCGCTCGAGGGGGACGGCGTGCGCCTGGTCGGCGCCCCCTCCACGGATCTCTTCCACGCCTGTTGCGAGCGGTACGGCGCGACCCGCGGCACCACGCGCCTCTTCTCCTTGACCGACACGCTGTTGCTGCTCGCAGTTCTCACCCACCGGATCGAGAAGACACAGGATGCACCGGAGCGACTTCGGGCGCTGCGCAACGTCAACGAGGCATCGCAGTTCGAGATGCGAGTGCAGAACATGCCCAAGTTCGTCGTGGAGATCGCAGAGTTCATGCGTTCTGGAGACCTCAACGCCCTCGCCACGTTCAACCAGAACCAGGTTGCCGACGAGCGCGCCAAGCGCGCGCTTCGTCTCGAGCACCCCGAACTTGTGCCGGTGCTGGCCCGACTGGAGGACCACACGGTGTTGCGCGGCACCCTGGCCGCATTCGACTTCGAGGCGTCCATCGAGACCCGGGCGACTGCCTTCGAGGCGGTATTCGAGCCCGACCTCTGGCCCACGCTGACCGGGGCCCTGCTCGCAACGGGCGACTACCAGCGCGACTACCCCAACAGCGACATGCACCGGTTCGGGTCGCCCACTACCGAGAGCGTGTGGCGGCTACTCCTGGTGGACCGAGGCGACCGGGTGGCGCTGGAGCGCGTCTGCACCGTACTCGCCGCCCTTCTTGACCGGGTCGCCGCGTCCGAGGGGGACGCGCGGTCCGTGCTGGATGCAATCTGCCGCCAGTTCGTCGATGAGCGTTCCGCCGCGGGTCATTTCGACTGGCGTTACTACCTGGTGCGCTACGCGGTGATGCGAGAGGGCAACTCGGGTATCTACTACGGCGCTGATGGGCGCCTGGGCTACGAACTGACCATGCTTCGCAAGACCGTGCAGCGCAGCTGGTACCGCGACGCTTACCTCTACGCGATGTGGTGCGAGGCTGGACGCCCGGACGAGGTTGGGGACCCGTGGTTCTACGGCTACTCGACCGCCCCGCGATGGATGGAACTCGTTCGCTCCGGCACTGGTCTGCGCAACATGTCCGACGGCGTCTCTGTGAGGCAGCCTGCTACTCCGGCCGCAGCCGCGATGCTCGAAGGCATGCGCCATCAGGCGGAGCTCGTTTCCACCGACAAGGGACTGTTTCTGCCCATTCCCCAGGCATCCGCCGGGGGCGAGCCCGTCGACACGGTCGACCGGGTGCAGGCGGGCGCGCAGCTGGTGCGGACCTTGGTCGACGCGGGGTTGTGAGGGCTGGCGCCGCCGGTCAACTCACGACCTGACCGTCGTCCTTTACGACGGTGAGCGTGAGCGGGCTTGGGCCAGCGGATTTATGACCCCAGCCTCGCTGAAGTGGGCACGACCCTCCAACGAAACCCGGGGGGCGCCCCACCCTGCCCGCGCATAGCGCCCTGACCTCTTTTCCGTACGGGACAGCGTGGTCTGCTTTCCGTACGGGACAGCGTGGTCTGCGAGTACCCAGCCTCATCGACCCGAAGGGCGACTACGAGGTCGACTGGCAGGTTTTCCGTCACGTCATCCAGGACAACGCCATTCGCCGACGGTTGGGCGAGATCACTGACGAAGCGGCGCAGCGTCCTGGCGTTGACGTCGGTCATCCAAACCGGAGACTCCGCCACCTCGACGTCATTCTTTGGATGCACGCGCGGCCGAGGAACGCAACGCCCGCGGCGTCAGGGGACCTCTCGATGTTGCTCGGTAGACTCAGGTCCTGGGTGCCTTCTTGCTGACGACCCATCTGAGGTCAGTGAGCCGACGACGTACTGGGGACGCCGGCATCCCTTGGAGGTTGAGCGGTGGGTCGAGTAGCCGCAGAACGTCCGACTCCAGGCGCCCCAGCGTGTCCGCGTCCTCGTAGGGAGCGGCGAGCACGCGCAGATGGGCCATCATCCAGTCGGTGAGCGCCTGCTCATCAACGGTCGTGGTCATCGTCCGCTGCGCCTGAACCGCGCCCAGGGTGCGTCGGAAGGTGGAGAACTCATGGCGCTTGCCGAGGTGCATCCCGGCGATCCGGGACCAGAGGGTGTTGGTCGACCGCTTGCCGCTGGGCCACCGCGTGGCTCCCGCGAGGCCCGCGTAGACCATCCCAGGCGCAACTGTGTGGCCGAGTCCATCGGTGAGGTCCGAGGCCGCCTGTTCGTCCGCCCACCAGCTGTACAGACCGGGCACCTTGAGCCCTGCCGCTCCTCGCGCGAGAAACTCAGCCGGAGGCAGCGCCTTGGTCTCCTCGCGAAGGATCGTGGCGAACACCGACGCGCTCTGGTCGTGGTGTGACGGGGCGTCCGGCTCTGCTTCGACGAGCGTCAGCGCGGGTGCCCCATGAGCTCTCAGGGCATACCAATGCTGTCGTGCACCGAGGCTGAGACCGTCGAGCGGCAATGAGACGCCGCAACCCTTCGCACGTAGACGATCGGCGATGGGGACGACGTAAGCGGCGCCGGCGTGGATCTCCACGGTTCGTCCGGAAAGGTCCCCCACAAGAAGAGCCAGGCTTTCCACCACCCAATGGCCCCAAGCGTCACGAAAGCTCACAGGTGTGTGTGGGAGGTAACGCTCGTAGGGAGCCAGCCACTCGTCAGGACTGACGAGGCCGTGCTCGGCAGACAGGATGAACCACCGACCTCCACTGGCTTCGGCGTAGGCGCGTGACTTCCGAAAGAGCGCAGAGTCGTAGAGTTCCCGGGCTGGTGCCGGGTGGTCTGCCTTGGTTTTGGAGCACGAGATGAGGACGATGTCGGCGGGGGTCGGGTGCGTAGCGATCTCGAGCAGCCCCGGTGCTTCGACCTTGATGTCGACGGTGGGAGCGGCGGTAGGTACCCCTGTCCGTGAGGCATTGCGGACGAAGGTGACTTCATGGCCCAGCGAGACCGCGGCCAGGCGGAAGCCTGCGTCTTGCCAGGCGCGCACATGAGTGCGGTCGCCACTCCACCAGGCCCGGTGATTTGATGAACTCGGAGGAAGCTCCCCGACGATTTCAGCAAGGTCGTCCCACGTCAGGCGACTCGTGTCCCCCGACGCGAGGAGGTGATCGGTCAGGGCACTCCAGCGCGGCATGTCTCAATGTCCCAGACGGGCCTCACCTCATGGAGGGCAAGGCAGTCGAGAGCCTCATCGCAACCGCGAACCGCTGCGCGTCGTCAAGGGGTCCCGCTTGAGTGACCAGTTTGGACAGGCCCTTCGGGCCACAGAGACGGACAGCCTTTACCCGGCGGTTCTTCTCCCAGGGAGGAAGGGCGGCATCGACGAAGCACAACACGGAGACAACCGGGATATCGGCGGGCTCGAACGACGCGAGAGCCCCATTGACCACGTCACGTTGCTTCAGGACGGCATCGACCAAGTCGTTCTTCCGGCGGCCACTGATCTTGAGGGTCTCGACGACAGGGCCGAAGAGACCGCCGGTGCGCTCGACCGAGACGTCTGCGTTCTTGTAGCGCTTTGCGTCGATGACGTAGACGCCGGCTGCCCCCACGAACACGTGGTCGATGTTGGAGCGCTTGCCTGGCACTCGACGGTCGTGGAGCGCGTAACCGTGGCCGGCATCCACCAGAGCCGTCAGGGCTTGCGCGACTCGCTCCTCTCCGGCCGCACCCACTCTCCATGCGTTGGTGCTCTGGCGGCCATCCGGGTAGACGAAGTTGTTGAGTGCCCGCCAGACGCGCGACCGCTCGGCGCGGGCGGCGTCGTCCTTGGCCTTGCGGCGCTCGTACTCCCGCAGCGCCCCACCACCGGCGACACCCACATCGAGCGTCGGAGGTGCCGGGGCCGGGGCTTCCTCGGGCCCTGGTGGAGTATCGTCCGTCGATCCTTCGTGGCAGGGCATGCAGAGGACGCGCCTCTCGCCTCGGTCGTATGCCGCTCGTTCTCCCTGCGCCAGCTTGGCCCCGCAAGAACAGACTCCTGCATAACGAAGCTTCATCACCTTGATGTCAGACATCGCCCCACCTCGCCTTCCCCGGTTCACTGGACGACGCTAGCCAGCGGATCCGTCCCGCGTTGCCGACTCGGGCGAACTCGTGCGGTGCCGTGGCGCACTCAGGTGCCCAGCCAAAAGCAGACGGCCAACAGGTGGCTGCACGGCAGCATCATTGGCGGCTCGGCCGGGCGCTCGCACCGACGAGGCCGGCCTCGTAGGCGAAGATCACGGCCTGCACCCGGTCGCGCAGCCCCAGCTTGGTGAGGATGCGACCGACGTGGGTCTTGACCGTCGTCTCCGATACGTAGAGCGTCCCGGCGATCTCGCCGTTCGTCAGCCCTCGTGCGACGAGCCGCAGCACCTCGTCCTCGCGGGGCGTGAGGGTAGCCAGCCGCCGCACGGACTCGGGGTCCGCCGCGGCCCCGCGCCGCTGGTCGAGGTACGCCTCGATGAGCCGCCGGGTCACGACCGGCGCGAGCAGCGACTCCCCGGCAGCCACGGCCCGGATGCCGTCGACGAGCAGCTCGGGACGCACGTCCTTGAGCAGGAACCCGCTGGCCCCGGCGCGCAGGGCGTCGACGACGTACTCGTCCATGTCGAACGTCGTCAGCATGAGAACGCGCGACCGGCAGGCCGGGTCGGCGAGGATGCGGCGCGTCGCCTCGATGCCGTCCACGCCCGGCATCCGCACGTCCATGAGCACGATGTCGGGGCGCGTCGCCGCGACCAGCCTCACGGCATCCGCACCGTTCTCCGCCTCGCCGACGACGTCGAGGTCCGGCTCGATCTCCAGGATCATCCGCAAGCCGCGGCGCACGAGCGCCTGGTCGTCGGCGATGAGCACCGCGAGCCGCCCGTCGTCGTTCACGACTGCGCCGCCGTCGGCAGCACCGCGACGAGCTCGAACCCGCCGTCGGCCCGTGGCCCCGCGCGCAGCGAGCCGCCGTAGACCGCGATGCGCTCGCGCATGCCGACGAGCTCGTTCCCGCCACCGGCACCGAGACCGGCATCGGAGCCCCGGACGCCTGCGTCCGCCCCCGACCCCCGGCCGCCGGGCCCGTCGTCGACCACCTCGAGCCGCACGGCATCCGGGTCATAGGCGATCACGACCTCGGCGTGGCTGGCGCCGCTCGCGTGCCGCAGCGAGTTGGTCAAGCCCTCCTGCAGCAGCCGGTACGCCGTGAGGTCGACCCCGCCGGGCAGCTCACGCGGGTCCCCGGTCACGGTGACCGACACCGGCAGCCCGGACGAGCGGAACTGCTCGGCCAGCCGGTCGACCTGGCCGAGGCCGGGCGACGGCTCCAGGCTGGCGCGCTCGCCGTCGGGCTCCCGCAGAACGCCCACCAGCCGGCGCATCTCGGCCATCGCCTCGCGCCCCACGCCCTCGACCGTCTCGAGAGCCTCGCGTTCGACCTCCTGGTCCGCGCGCAGCCGCCGCCGCACCGCCGCCGCCTGCACGGTCATCACCGACACGCTGTGCCCGACGACGTCGTGCAGCTCGCGGGCGATGCGGTTGCGCTCCTCGGCGACCGCTCGGGACGCCTGCTGCTCGCGCGTCGCGGCGCGTTGGTCGCGGTAGAGCAGCGTCACCCGCACCAGCGCTCCGGCGAGCCAGGCGATCACCGACGGCGACATCCAGACTGCGGTCCCCAGACGCTCGAGGGCCGACATCCCCTCGTTCAGCGGGTCGAACGACATCCAGCCGAGCCAGAACACGAACGCCAGCGGCAGGGCGAGCCACGATCGCCGGGGGGCGGCATACCGGCCGACCGAGTAGGTGGCGACCATCGGGGCGAGCATCACCCCGAAGCCCTCCGGCGAACCGAAGAGGGCGAACTCGACGAGGTAGACGGCGGTCATGGCGCCGAGCACCAGCGCACCGAGGCCGAGCTCGCGGACATCGCGCTCTACCTCAACTTCGACATGATCGGCTCGCCGAACTACTACTTCGGTGTCTACGACGCCAACGAGTCGAGCTTCGAGGCACCGGTCGAGGTGCCGGACGGCTCGGTCGACATCGAGGAGACCTTCGAGTCGTTCTACACGCTGCGTGACGAGCCCTACGACGACTCGGCGTTCAGCGGTCGTTCCGACTACGCCGCCTTCATCGACAACGGGATCCCCTCCGGTGGCCTGTTCACCGGTGCCGAGGAGCGCAAGACCGTGGAGCAGGAGTTCCTCTGGGGTGGCGAGGCAGGTGAGCAGTTCGACCCGTGCTACCACCTGGCCTGCGACACGATCGACAACTACGACGCACACGCGTTGGAGGTCAACTCGGATGCCGTGGCGTTCGCCGTGTTCAAGTACGCCGCCTCGACCGAGGGCGTCAACGGCGTTCAGGGTTCCACGGTGCCGGGCACGTTCAGCGTCCCGGCCCCGGCTGGCCCGGAGCACACCTTCGCCGGCCCGCTGGGCGGCGACGACGGTCACGACCACGACCACGACCGCGTCAGCGAGTGAGCTGACCTGAGTGGACGCGAGGGGTGGGTGGACGGCAACGTCCACCCACCCCTCTCGCTTGCCTGCCTGGGGAGGCGCGGGGGAGCGGATGCCGCGTTGCCGGCATCCGGCGTGCACCTCACGATTTGTGCTTGGGAGCACTCACGTTTGCTCACGTGAAGTGATCACAAGTGCTGAGTTCATACGATCACGTCGGCTAGGTTTCGCCGGTTCGCTGCCGACGCCGGGGAACGGTTCTCGACCTGGACGACGTCGAGGTGCGTGAAGCGGTCGTGGGGAATCTGGCGTCGGTCGCCAGAGGTCTGGCTCCGTTGTGCGTCGACGAGTACCAGCGGGTGCCCGAGATTCTCGCATTACCGGTCACCGTGCAGGCGCTCACGGGCCGGCTGCACTCGCTGACCATCTGGCCGCTGTCTCAAGGGGAGATCTCCGGAGTCAGGGAGAACCTGCTCGAAACCTCGTCGACCGAACCGGATGCCGTGTTCGGCCACGTTCCCACGTCGAACACGACTCGCGAGGATGACGTCGAACGCGCGTGTGCCGGCGGTCTGCCGATGGTGCGGCGACGTTCCAGTGGTCGGGGAGATCCGCAAGCAGGCGTCCTGGCTCGATGAGCCGGTCACTCTAGGCCACTGGCGGACCAGCGATGGCGCAGAGGTCGACCTGGTCATGGAGTACGACGACGGCACGGTTGTCGCCTTCGAGGTCATGCCCATCGACCGGATGTGGACTCCCGTGGCAACGGATGACGCGCACTGAACCTTGATCCACCGACGCTGATTCTCGGGGCTGCTGGGTGATGATCCCGAGCGTCGGGGGCCGGGCTCGCGGGGTGAGGGCATGAGGGATGAGCCGGTCTGTCCGGCTCTTCCACGTCGGGTTCCTTGTTTGGGCTGGTTCGGCCGGGGTGGTCAGGTGGTGGCGGTGGTCCAGAGGTCTTCCCAGTCCGGCGCCC
>Ga0073899_10005418_pt1 | contig 11086 bp, 4 predicted proteins | sample KloWWTmetaKNB5Ph_FD_88975 | JGI IMG/M metagenome (GOLD analysis project Ga0073899, IMG submission 88975) | Active sludge microbial communities from Klosterneuburg, Austria, studying microevolution and ecology of nitrifiers - Klosterneuburg... | ecosystem: Engineered > WWTP > Aerobic digester >...
GCACGCTGAACACCATGATGGTGACGAACGCGAGCGTGCGGTTGCGAAGCGACGGATTCATAGGAGCGACCTCGAAGACCTGTCCACCGGGCGCGCGCGCCCGGACCGAAGCGAAGCGAGAACTCAGGCAGCCTTGGACTCGCCCTTGTCCTTGTCGTCCTTGTCGCCCTTGTCCTTGTCATCGGACTTGGCCGACCAGGTGTTCTCGATGTACGCGCGCGGCACCCGCACGCGGACCTTCTCCTGGATCTCGAGGACGACGATCTCGCCCGGCTGCACGCCGGTGATCGTGCCGATGATGCCGCCGCGCGTGATCACCACCGCGCCCTTGCCGAGCTTGTTGAGCATCTCCTGATGCTCCTTCTGCTTCTTGGCCTGCGGGCGGATGATCAGGAGCCAGAAGACTCCGAAGATCAGCAGCATCATGATGGGCATCTGCATCGCGGCCATGGCGGCTCCTTCAAGTTCCCGAAAAAGTTGTGGGTGAGTAGCACCCGCGCCGTCGGGGGTCAAGACATACGGCCGATGGCGACAAGACGCCAGCCCGACGTTCGGCTAGGCGCCCGCCGATCGGACGCAAGTGATTGCACGGAAACAGTGTTCGCCCCCACCGAATTGCCAAGATTCGGGAAGCGGGGACCCGATCCGGGCCCCCAGGCGACCGACCGGGATCTATGCCGGCCGCCCCTCCGCCAAGATCCGCTCGCGCAGGCGCCGCATGTGCCGCGCGTAGAACGTCAGGTTGTGCAGCGTGGCCAGCCGCGCGGCCAGGATCTCCTTGGCCACGTGCAGGTGCCGCAGGTACGCCTTCGAGTGCCGGGTGCAGGTCGTGCACGGGCACTCGGGATCGAGCGGGCCGAAGTCGGTCCGGTGCTTGGCGTTGGTGATGACGACCCGGCCCTCGGAGGTGAACAGGTTGCCGTTGCGGGCGTTGCGGGTCGGCATGACGCAGTCGAACATGTCGACGCCGGCCATGACGCCGTGCGCGAGGTCAGCCGGCGTGCCGACGCCCATCAGGTAGCGCGGGCGATCGGCGGGCAGCGTGTGGGCGAAGCCGTCGAGCACCCGGTACATGTCGGCGATGGGCTCGCCGACCGACAGCCCGCCGATGGCGTGGCCGTCGAAGCCGATCGGCACGATCGCCTCGGCGTGGCGGGCCCGGCGCTCGAGATCGACGCCGCCCTGGACGATGCCGAACAGCGCCTGCCCCGGCGGGCGCGCGACCGCGGCCGAGCGCGCGGCCCAGGCGGTGGTGCGGGCCAGCGCCTGCTCCTGCACCGGCGGCGCGGCGTCGCCGGGCGGGCACTGATCGAACGCCATCGCGATGTCCGAGCCGAGCACGCCCTGGATGTGCAGCGACACCTCGGGCGTGAGCCGGTGGCGGCTGCCGTCGATGTGGCTCTGGAAGGTGACGCCGTCGTCGTCGATCTTGTTGATGCCGGCCAGCGAGAACACCTGGAAGCCACCGGAGTCGGTGAGGATCGGCCGATCCCAGCCGGCGAACCGGTGCAGGCCGCCGGCGGCGCCGATGATCTCGAGGCCGGGCCGCAGGTACAGGTGGTAGGTGTTGCCCAGGATGATGCGGGCGTCGAGGGGCGCGGCCTCGAGCTCGCCCGGGGTCATGGCCTTGACCGTGCCCTGGGTGCCGACCGGCATGAACACCGGCAGCGGGATCGAGCCGCGCGGCGTGTGCAGCCAGCCGGCGCGGGCGTTGCCGAGCACCCGCTCGATCTCGAGGGTGAAGCCGGCGGTGGGCAGATCGACTCTCATGGGGCCTCGCGGCGGACCAGCATGGCGTCGCCGTAGCTGAAGAAGCGGTAGCCGGCGGCGACCGCGTGGCGGTACGCGGCCATGACCCGGTCGTAGCCGGCGAACGCCGCCACCAGCATCAGCAGCGTCGACTCGGGCAGGTGGAAGTTGGTGACCAGCGCGTCGACGATCTGGAAGCGGTAGCCGACGCCGGGCCGGATGAACAGCGACGTGGCGCCGGGGCCGACCGCGACCTGGCGCGGGCCGGTGGCGGCGCTCTCGAGGGTGCGCACGACGGTGGTGCCGATCGCGACCACCGGGCGGCCGCTGGCGATCAGCGCCGCGGTGGCGGCGGGGACGTCGTAGCGCTCGACGTGCATCGCGTGGGCGGCGAGCTCGTCGACGCGGATCGGCGCGAAGGTGCCGAGCCCGACGTGCAGCGTGACGGTGGCGATGGTGCCGCCGCGGGCGGCGATGGCGTCGAGCACGGCCCGGGTCAGGTGCAGGCCGGCGGTGGGGGCGGCGACCGCGCCCGGCGCGCGGGCGTAGACGGTCTGGTAGCGCTCGGCGTCGACGGCGTCGGGGCCGGCGGCGCGCTCGATGTACGGCGGCAGCGGCAGCTCGCCGATGCGGTCGAGCAGCGCGTAGACCTCGGCCGCCGAGCCGGCCGGCACCGCGATCGTGAGCGCCCCGCCCTCGCCGCGCTCGGACGCGACCCGCAGCGCGACCGCGGGATCGCGGTCGGCGGTGATCGGATCGCCGGGGTGGAGCTTGCCGCCGGCGCGCACCAGGCAGCGCCAGCCGACGTGGCCGGGCGGCACCGCGGCGTCGGCGGCGGCCGGCTCGACGAACAGCACCTCGGCGGCGCCGCCCGACGGTCGGCGGCCGTGGACCCGGGCCGGGACGACGCGGGCGTCGTTGACGATCACCACCGGCTCGGGCGGCAGGTGATCGATCAGCGCCGGGAACCGCGCGTCGATCAGCGGATCGCCCACCACCAGCAGCCGCGAGCCGTCGCGGGTCGGCGCCGGCGCCTGCGCGATCTGCCCGGGCGGCAGCTCGAACGCGAAGTCGGCCTTGGTGTGCATGGAGCCGGTTTGGGTAGAACAACTCCTGCTCCGCCGCAAGCGCCGCGGTAGGCTGCGCGCATGCGATCGATGGTCGTCCTCGGGATCGCGGCCCTGCCCGCGCTGGCCCACGCCGATCCGTCGGCCACGCTGACGGCCGACGTCGACGGCGACGGCGCCGCCGACACGCTGCGCCTCGAGCCGCCCGGCCAGCTGACGATCGAGTTGGCCAAGGGCGGCGGCCAGCTGGTGCCGTTCGCGGCGTCGGGCGAGCTGACCGAGGCACGGCTGGCGGCCGGCGGCCCGCCGAGCGCGCGGGTGGTGGTGGCGACGGCGCGGATCGGCCGGCGCTGGGAGGCGGTGGCGCTGGGCGCGACCCGCCCGGGCGCGGCGCTGGCCGAGCTGTGGCGCGGGCCGGTCGGGCCGACCGACGACGACGAGTACGAGCAGTGGCTCGACGCCGACGCCGGCGGGCTGGTGCGCTACCAGGCCCGCGCCGATCAGCGGCGCTGCGACGGCGCGGCGATCGCGCTGTTCCGCGAGCGCTGGGACGCCAAGGCCAAGGCGTTCGTGCCGGCGGGCGCGGCGACGGTGGCGCCGCCGGCGGGCGCCGCGGCGGTGCGCGCCGTGCCGACCGGGCCCGGGCTGCCGGCCGGCTGGTACCGCGCGGCGACGGCGTCGGCGGCGGCCGGCGCCACCGACGCCGGCATGCTGACCGCGCCGCGGGCGCTGGGCGACGGCGATCCGGCGACCGCGTGGCGGAGCCCAGCCGGCGACGACGGCGTGGGCACGGTGTGGGGCTTCCGCGCGACGGTGAGCGGCGGCAAGGCCGCGGCGATCCGCGTGGTGCCCAGCGGCGACGGCGACCCGCAGGCGGCGCGGCCGGCCCGGCTGATCGTGCTGGCGGCGACCGGCGCGGCGACGATCGACCTGCCCGATCCGATCGCCACCCGCGCGCCGCGCGGCCAGGCGTACACCGCGCAGCTTCCGACGCCGCTCGACGGCTGCGTGTCGATCGTGCTGGCCGACGTGTACCGCGGCCGCGGGCGCGGCGCGGCCACCGCGATCGCCGAGCTGGCGGTGATCGCCGACGTCGAGCAGACGCCCGAGGGCGCGGGGCCGATCTTGACCGCGCAGGTGGCGGCCGGCGGGCTGGCCGGCGAGTCGGCGGCGCGGATGCTGGTGGCGCAGGGCGCGCCGGCGGTGGTGGCGATCCGCGCGGCGCTGGTCGGCGCGACCGGCGACGCGCGGCGGCGACTGTTGCTGGCGCTGATCCAGATCCGCGATCCCGGCGTGGCCGGGCCGCTGGCCGAGGCGCTGACCGCCGGCGAGGTGCCCGAGGATCGCGCGGCGGCGGCGGCGGCGACGCTGGCGGCGATCGGCGGCGACGGCCAGCGGGTGCTGGTCGAGCTGATCGGCGGCCGCGCGCCATCGGCCGTGCAGCAAGCGGCGGTCGACGCGCTGGCGGCGGTCGACCTGCCGGCGCTGGCGGCCCGCGCCGGCCACGGCGACGCCGCGACCCGGGCCCGGCTGGCGCGCGCGGTGGCCACGCTGCCGATGGCGACGCTGATCGGCCTGGCCCGCGCCGCGCCCGACGACGCGGCCGCCGCGGACCTGTGGCGCGCGCTCGGGCTGGCGGCGGCCGACGCCGCGCCCGCGGATCGCGCGGCCGCGATCGCCGAGCTGCTGGCGGCGCTGGCCAACGCCGGCAAGAGCTACGCGCTGCGCTACCGGCTGCTGGGCGCGCTGGCGCCGATCGCCGACGGCGCGGCGCTGGCCACGGTGACCGCGGCGATCGCGCGCTTGCCCGACGCGCCGGCCGGCCACGCGCTGGCGCGGGTGGCGGCCCGCGGGCTGGCCGCGAACCCGGCGGCGGCCGACGCGCTGGTGGCGCTGGTGGCGGCGCGCGATCCTGGCACGCGGCTCGAGGCGGTGCGCGGGCTGACCGCCGCGGCGAGCGACCCGCGCGGCGACGACGCGATCGCGGCGGTGCTGGCCGGCGACGACTGGCCGGCGCTGCGGCAGGCGGCGGCGGCCGGGCTGGGCCAGCGCTGCGCGCGACCGGCGCCGGCGGCGGCGCTGATCGCGGCGGTCGACGCCGACGCCCACGTGCCGGTGCGGGTCGAGGCGGTGGCGGCGCTGGGCCAGTGCCCGAGCCGCGCCGTCGACGCGCGGCTGCTGGCGTGGGTCGACGACGGCGCGCAGCCGGTGCCGGTGCGCGACCGCGCGCTGGCCGCGTACGGCGAGCGGCCCGGCGCCGAGGTCGCGGTGCTGGCGCGGTTCGCGGCGTGGCGCGGCCAGGCGTTCTCCGACGACGTCGCGCTGCGGCTGGCGATCCGCGCGGCGACGGTGCTGGGCGCGCGCGGCGCGGCGATGGCCGGCCCCGAGCTCCTGGCCGCGGCGCGCGACACCGCGTTCCCCGAGCTGGCGGCGGCGGCGGTGCGCGCGCTGGGCGCGCTGGGGCCGGCCTGCCCCGCCGAGGCCGCCGCGGTGCTGCGCGGCCTGGTCGGCGCCGACGATCAGATGCTGGCGCTGGCCGCCCGGGCGGCGATCACGCAGTGCCGGCCAGCTTCGCCAGCGCGTCCTTGAGCCGCTGGTCCGCCGGGTCCATCTCGAGCCCGCGCTGGAACATGCCCTTGGCCTTGGGCCCCTCGCCCAGCTCGACGTGGATCACGCCGAGCGCGTAGTACACGTCGGCCTTGGTCACGCCGGCGTCGGCGTCGAGGTTCTGCAGCACCAGCGAGCGATACACGCGGCGCGCCTTCTCCCAGTCGCGCTGTGCCATCGCCAGCCGCCCCAGGCCGGCCATCGTCGGCACGTCGGTCGGGTTGACCCGGAACGCCTCCTCGTAGGCCGCGACCGCGCCGGCGGCGTCGCCGCGCGCCTCGAGGATGCCGCCCTGCCGCTGCCGGTAGCGCGCGACGTCCTTCATCCGCCGCGCCGCCTTGGCGTCCTCGGCGAGCTTGTCGTAGATCGGCGCCGCGCGATCGAGCTGGCCGGCCGAGAAGTACAGATCGGCCAGCGGCGTCAGCACCCGCACGTCGCCGGGCGCCAGCGCCGCCGCGCGCTCGAGCACCGGCAGCGCCGCCGCCGGCGTGCCCCGCTGCCGCTCGGCCGCGGCGTACTCCAGCGCCAGCGGCAGCACGTCGCCGCCGTCGGCCTCGACGATCGCCACCCGCTTGGCCAGCATGTCGGCCACCGTGGCCCAGTTGCCGTCGGCGCGGGCCAGCCGCTCCAGCGCCGCGATGGCCGGCGCGTGGCGGGCGTCGTGGGTCAACGCCTGGCGGTAGTGCGACGCCGCAGTCGCGCGATCGTTCTCGGCCTTGTCGGCGACCTCGCCGAGGCGGAAGAACAGGTCGGCGGCGTCGGTGCCCTTGGGCCCCAGCGCCAGCGCCTTGCTCAGCACCTCGCCGCACTTGCCCCAGTCGGCGGCGCGCTCGTAGATGCGCGCCAGCCGGGTCAGCGCCGGCACCGAGCCGGCCTCGCGCCGCAGGATCTTCTCGAGGATCTCGGCGGCGGCGTCGGGGGTGTCGAGCGGGCCCTCCCAGATGTCGGCGGCCCGGGCCAGCGCGGCGATCTCGGCGTCGTTGTCGCCCAGCGTGCCGTGCAACTCGGCGCGGCGATCGAGCAGCTCGACCAGATCGTGCCAGCGCTCGGCCTTGGCCAGCAGCCGCTCGAGCTCGCCGTAGGCGGCCAGCTGCGCGTTGTCGACGTCGAGCGCCGCGTACCAGTGGCCGATCGCGTCGTCGAGGGCGCCGCGCTCGCGCTCGGCCAGCCGCGCCATCTTGGCCAGCACGGCGGTCTTGTCGCTCATCGTGCGGGCCAGCTCGAGCCGGCGGGTCAGCACGTCCTGCACCGCCATCCAGTCCTTGGCCGCGGTGTGCAGCTCCTCGAGCGCGCCCAGCGCGTGGAGATCGTCGGGATCGAGATCCAGCACGGCCTGCCAGGCGACGCCGGCCGCGGCCAGGTCGCCCAGCCCGCGCTCGAGCTCGGCGATCCGCACCCGCAGCTTCTTCTCCTCGGCGGCGTCGGCGGCGATCCGCGCGGCGCGCCCCAGCGTCGCGATCAGGTTGCGGTGATCGGCCTGGCGCTCGTAGATCGCCGCCAGCCGCGCCAGCGGCGCGCGATCGTCGTCGGCGATGTCGATCACCGCCTCCCACGCGGCGATCGCCCCGGCGTCGTCGCCGGCGCGCTCGCGCAGGCCCGCGACCTCGGTCCACAGCGCCTGCTTGCTGGGCGGATCGAAGGCCAGCTGGGCCCGGCGGGTCAGCACCGCCGCCAGCCCGGCGCTGTCGCCGCGCGAGCGGTGGATGCGCTCGAGGCCCTCGAGCGCCGGGCCGTGCTCGTCGTCGCCCGCCAGCGCGTGCTCGAAGCTGGCGCGGGCCAGGTCGGCGTCGCCGATGCGATCGAGCTGGATCGTGCCGACGTACATCCACAGCGGCACCGCGCCCTCGGCCAGCGTGCCGGCCACGCCGGCCACCCGGGCCGCGGCCTCGCTCCACCGGCCCTGCGCGGCCGCCAGCCGATCGACCTCGGCCAGCGCCTCGGTCGACATCGGGTCCTCGGCCAGCCAGCCGCCGGCGGCGTCGAGCGCGCGCACGCCGTCGCCCAGCCGGGTCTCGGCCAGGCCGGCGATGCGCTGGTAGATCGCCGCGCGCTCGTGGTGGTCGTCCGTGACCGCCAGCTTGGCCGCCAGCAGATCGGCGAGCCGCGCCCAGTCGCTCTCCTGCTCGTAGAGCGGCTCGAGCGTGTCGATGATCACGCCGCGCTGATCGTCGGCGGTCGCCAGCAGCCGCTCGAGCGACGCCCGGGCCGCGCCGTGGCGCGGGGCCCGCTCGATCACGCTGCGGTAGGCGTCGACCGCGCCGGCCACGTCGCGCAGCTGGCTCTCGCGCACGTCGCCCAGCCGGAACAAGAAGTCGGCGCCGGTGGCGTCGCTCTCCGAGACCTCGGCCTCGCGCGCCAGCACGTCGGCCAGCTCGCCCCAGCGGCCGAGCCGCCACAGCACGCGGTCGAGCGCGGCCAGCGCCGGCGGCTCGTCGACGTTGGTCGACGCCGCGCGCCGGAAGGTGGTCGCGGCGCGGGCCAGGTCGGCCAGCGCCTCCTCGTAGATGCGCCCCAGCCGCATCGCGTAGCCGTGCTCGAGCTCGGCGTCCAGGCCGCCGCGGGTCAGCTGCCCCTCGAGCAGCGCCGCCAGCTCGGCCCACGCGCCGCGCACCTGGGCCAGCCGCTCGAGCGGGCCCAACAGGCCGACGTCGGTGGGATCCTCGTTGAGCGCGCGGGCCCAGACCTGCGACGCGGCGCGCAGGTCGCTGCGCAGCGTCTCGTGCAGATCGGCCAGCGCCGCCCACTGGTTGCGGCGGGCCTCGCGATCGCCGGGCAGCTCGAGCCGCCGCTCGGCGACCCGCACCAGCCCGTCGGCGTCGCCGGCGGCGCGCAGGTGGCGCTCGAGCAGCGCGGCGGCGGCCTCGGCGTGATCGTCCTTGGCCAGCAGCGCCTCGAGCGCGGCCTTGGCCCCGGCGTGGCTGGGCAGGATCTGCAGCACCGCGCCGTAGCGGCCGAGCGCCGCCTCGGGCTCGCCCAGCTCGCGCTCGCACAGCTGCGCCGCGCGGAACGCCAGCTCGGCCCGGGCCGCGGCCTCGGGGGCCAGCAGCGCGCGGCGATCGAGCACGTCGAGCTGCTCGGGCCACATCCGGTTGGCGGCGTAGAGCCGATCGAGCTCGGCCAGCCCGGTGGCGTCGCCGGCGTCGGCCGCCAGCACCGCCTCGAGGTTGGCGATCGCCTGGTACGGGTCGGCGAGATCGCGCTCGTAGACCGCGGCCAGATCCAGCCGCAGCTGCCGCGCGGCCGCGGCGTCGTCGGTCAGCGCCAGCCGCTGCTCGACCACGCCGACCAGCTCGCGGGCGTCGCCGCTGGCGCGGTACAGCCGCTCCAGCGCGGTCAGCGCCGGCACGTCGTCGGGCGAGGTCGCCAGCACCTCGCGGTAGGCGATGATCGCCTGCGGCGCGCGCTCGAGCACGTGGTCGTACAGCGACGCCACCCGGTGCAGCAGCGTCAGCCGCACGGTGGCGTCGTCGGCCAGCTCGGCCCGGCGCGCCACCACCACCACCAGCTCGTCGGCGCGGGCCTCGACCGCCAGCAGGCGATCGAGCGCCGACAGCGCGGTGGGATCGTCGGTCGCGACCTCGAGCACCTGCCGCCACGCGGCGATCGCGGCGCCGTGATCGCCGCGCTGGGTCTCGTGGAGGTCGGCCAGGCGGGCCAGCGCCAGGTGCTGGGTCGCCGGGTCCATCGTCGCCGCGGCGCCGGCGGCCAGCGTCTCGCACAGCGCGTCCCACGCGCCCATCCGCGCGCCCAGCGCGGTGAGCTGATCGAAGACGTCGTGGCGGGTCGGCTCGATCCGCCACGCCCGGGCCAGCGCCGCCAGCGCGACGCCGAGGTCGCCGCCGCGGCTCTCGTGGATCGCCGCGATCTCCATCAGCGTCGCGACCTGGTCGCTGGGATCGGACTGGAACGCCAGCTTGGCGTCGAGGACCACCACCAGCTTCTGCCACCAGTTGCGGTGGCGGTAGATCGGCTCGAGCATGCCCAGCGTGCGCTCGCGGCCGGCCTCGCCCACCGCCAGCCGCTCGAGCGCCGGCAGCGCGCGCTCCGGCGACTCGGTGGTCAGGATCTCCTCGTACTGATCGAGCGCCCCGTCGAGGTCGCGGGTGTGCTGCTCGAGCACCTCGGCCAGCGCCAGCCGCCAGGTGATCTCGTCGGGCTCGCTAGTCGCGCGCTCGATCCGATCGCCCAGCAGGTCGGCCAGGTCGTGCCAGCGGCCCAGCGCCCGGTACAGCCGATCGAGCGCGTCGGCCGCGCGCTGGTAGTCCAGCCGCGCCGCCAGCCCGTCGGACAGCTCGATCACCGCGCGCCACGCGTCGACCGCGGCCGGCGGATCGCCGAGGCGCTCCTCGACCACCGTCGCCTTGCGCGCGTACAGATCGCGGCGCAGGCCGTCGTCGTTGGCCACCGCGATGACGTCGTCGTAGATCGCGACCAGCGTCGCCCACTGCTGGTGGCGGCCGAGCAGCGCCTCGGCCCGCGACAGCAGCGGCAGCCGATCGTCGTCGTCGGACGGCGGGGTGGCGGCCAGCGCGCGGCGGTAGGCCGCGCCGCCCGGCCCGGGGGCGTCGAGCCGGCGGTCGTAGATCGTCGCGGCGGCGATCGCCAGCTCGCGCAGGTGGGGCGCGTCGCCGGAGTCGTCGTCGAGCACGCGCTGGTACGTCGCGGCCAGGCCGGCCCAGTCGCCGCCCACCGACGCCAGCCGGTGCAGCTGATCGCGGACGTGGGGGTCGGTGGGGTCCTCGGCCAGCTGCCGCGCGTACCACCGGAACGCGCCCTCGAGATCCTCGAGCTGCTCCTCGTACAGCCGCGCGATGCGGCGGATCAGATCGACGCGGGCGTCGGGCTCGCTCTGGCCATCGAGCTGCACCTCGTACAGCCGGGCCAGCGCGGTCCAGTCGTGGCGCGCGATGTACACCGGCTCGAGCACCTCGGCGGCGGCGGCGCGGCCGTCGGCGTTGCCCAGCAGGCGCTCGAGCGCGGCGATCGCGCCGGCGTGGCCGGGATCGCCGCCCAGCGCCGCGGCGTAGCTCTCGATCGCGGTGGTGACGTCGCCCAGCTCGTGCTCGTGCAGCCCGCCCAGCTTGACCCGCAGCGCGATGGCCTCGTCGAGCGTCTCGACGAAGCCCAGCCGCCGCTCGTACAGATCGACCAGGTCGCGCCAGCGCCGCTCGCGGCGGTACATCGCGTCGAGCGCGGGCACCGCCTCGGGGTGGCCGGGGTGGGCCTCGAGCACCTGCTCCCAGGCCGCGATCGCGTCGTCGGGGCGCGCCAGCGGCCCGGCGGCCAGCGCCGCCATCTCGGCCAGCGCGGCGGTGCGCTCGCCGACGTCGGCCACCGCCAGGTCGGCCTTGCGCGACAGGATGTCGTACAGCGGCGCGGCGTCGGCGGTGCGGCCCTCGGCCAGCCGCTGCTTGTAGATGCGCTCGAGCGCGCCCATCGCCCGGGCGTCGTCGGCCTGCGCGTCGAGGACGCGCTGGTAGTACGTGCGGGCCAGCTCGAGATCGCCCTGCGCGGCCTGCGCCAGATCGGCGATGTCGAGGTACAGCCGGCGCTGGACCGCGCCGTCGAGGACGTCGTCGGCGACCTCGCGGTAGATCGCGACCAGATCGGCCTCGCGCGACAGGTCGCCGGCCAGCCGGTCGACCTCGGCGATCACCTCGGGC
>Ga0073899_10005420_pt1 | contig 11086 bp, 8 predicted proteins | sample KloWWTmetaKNB5Ph_FD_88975 | JGI IMG/M metagenome (GOLD analysis project Ga0073899, IMG submission 88975) | Active sludge microbial communities from Klosterneuburg, Austria, studying microevolution and ecology of nitrifiers - Klosterneuburg... | ecosystem: Engineered > WWTP > Aerobic digester >...
CAAGGTCATCGACCAGGCCAAGGGCATCCTGCAGCAGGACCTCGGACTCACAGAGCCCGAGGCGTTCCGCTGGATCCAGAAGACCGCCATGGATCTGCGCAAGTCCATGCGCGACGTCGCCGACGGCGTCATCTCGCACAAGAAGAAGTAACGCGCGGGGTCGCGGTGACTCGATTCGTCGTCGACGCCCCCGTCCTGCTGTCGATCATCGACGGCGGGGTTCCGGTCCACCCAGACCACAGCCTCGTCGCGCCCAACCCTGTCCGGGCCCAGGCCCTCGAGCTGGTGCTCGCTCGCGTCCGCGACGGGTTGGACAGGCGGGATGCGCTGGGACTGTTGGATCGGGTGGCTGAGGCGAAGCTTCGGGTACTCAACGACCGGGTGTCGCGGCGGTTGGCCTGGGAGATGGCGCTCGAGCACGGCTGGGAGTCGCTGCGGGATGCGGAGTATGTCGCGGTGACGCGGCTTGCGGCGGATGCCCTGGTCTGTGGGGAGCCGCGGCTGGCCGGGCGCGCCGACGGGCTGGTCCGCATTGCGCCGTACGAGTCCTTGTTCCTTCCCTGAGGCACGACCCACCCCGTCGCGTGGCTGTGGACAGGCCGCAGGTCGCGCACGAAACGCCGTCGGAAGCTCTCTGTTTGGCCAGGGGTGTGGGTGGGAGCAGACTCGGGCGGCGTGTCGTGCTCAGTTGGGTGGCTCGGAGCGGGCTCGACGGTGGGGCGAGAGCGACCGAACTACCGGGGCGGCGAGATCATGTGGCACGTCAACCGACCCGTCGCAGTGAGCCGACCCTCGTCGTCGACGATGTCGACGCGGTACGTGGCGATGGACCGGCCCAGGTGGATCGCGGTCGCCGTCCCCGTCACGCGCCCCGTCCTGGCCGCCCGAACGTGCGTCACGTTCAGGTCCACCCCTACACCGACGCGGTCCGGATAGCCGTGCGCCATCGCCCCCATCGACGCCAGCGTCTCCACCAGGACGCCCGAAGCTCCCCCGTGCAGGAGCCCGAACGGCTGCAGGTTGCCCTCCACGGGCATCGAGCCGACGACGCGCTCGGGCGTCAGCTCGGTGATCTCGACGCCCAGCTTGTCGTCGAGGGGCGAGGTGATGTCGGGCAGCCAGGGGGGCACGCTGTTCATGGGCCGCACTCTTCCACACCTTCGGTAGGCTCGCGGATGTGAGTGACTCGGGCAAGCTGCTGTTGATCGATGGCCATTCGGTGGCCTACCGCGCGTTCTTCGCGCTGCCCGTGGAGAACTTCGCCACCACGACCGGGCAGCACACCAACGCGGTGTTCGGGTTCACGTCCATGCTCATCAACGTGCTGCGCGACGAGCAGCCCACGCATCTCATCGTCGCGTTCGACGTGGCCCGCGAGTCGTTCCGCACCGAGCAGTACCCCGAGTACAAGGCCAACCGCTCCAAGTCACCCGACGAGTTCAAGGGGCAGGTGGCCCTGGTCAAGGACGTCCTCGACGCCCTCAACATCCCCTACCTCGAGAAGCCCGGGTATGAGGCCGACGACATCATTGCCTCGCTCTCCACCAAGGCGGAGGCCGAGGGCTACGACGTGTTCATCGTCACCGGCGACCGCGACGCGATGCAGCTGGTCTCGGATCACGTCACCGTGCTCTACCCGCGCAAGGGGGTCTCGGACCTGGCCCGGATGACGCCTGAGACGGTGACCGAGAAGTACCTGGTGCCTCCCGCGCGCTACCCCGAGCTGGCCGCCCTCGTGGGGGAGACCAGCGACAACCTGCCAGGGGTGCCCGGCGTCGGGCCCAAGACCGCGGCGAAGTGGCTGGAGCAGTACGACGGGCTCGACAACCTCGTCGCCCGCGCCGAGCAGGTCCCCGGCAAGGCGGGGGAGTCGTTCCGGGCGCACCTCGACGGCGTGGTGCGCAACCGCCGCCTCAACGCGTTGGTCCGCGACCTCGACCTCGGCCTCCCGCTCCACGACGCGGCCCGCCACGACTGGGACCGCGAGCGGGTGCACCAACTCTTCGACGCGCTCGAGTTCCGGGTCCTGCGGGAGCGGCTCCTGGAGCTGGCCCCGGCCGAGCCCGTGGTGACCGAGTCGTTCGCCGTCGAGGGGGCGAGGCTCGCAGCGGGGGAGGTGGGTGCCTGGCTCGACGCGCACGCCACTACCCGCACGGCGATTCACCCCGTCGGGCAATGGGGCGGCGGCGCGGGCGACATCACGGCGCTGGCGTTCGCCGCCGCCGACGGTGCCGGCGCCTACCTCGACACCGCCGACCTCACGCCCGAGGACGACGCGGCGCTGGCCGCGTGGCTGGCCGACCCGTCGCGCGGGAAGCTGCTGCACGGGGCGAAGGGGCCGACGCTGGCCCTGTGGGCCCGGGGCTGGGACCTCGTCGGCGTCGTTCAGGACACCCTCCTGGCCGCGTACCTGCTGCGGCCCGACCAGCGCACCTACGACCTCGGCGACCTGGTGGTGCGGTACCTGCAGCGCGAGCTGTCGGCCGAGCCGACCGCCGCAGACGCTCCCCAGGCGGCGCTGGACTTCGGCGACGCCGACGACGGATCGATGGACCGCGCGCTGCTCCACGCCCGCGCGGTGTTCGACCTGGCCGAGGCGCTCGAGGGCCAGCTGACCGAACGCAACGCCGCCACTCTCATGGCCACCGTCGAGCTGCCCCTGCAGCGCACCCTCGCCGAGATGGAGCGCACGGGCGTCGCGGTGGACGTAGACAGGCTGCAGGCGCTCCGGGACGAGTTCGACGGCGCCGTCGCGGCCGCCCAGCAGGCCGCCTACGACGTGCTGGGCCACGAGGTGAACCTCGGGTCTCCCAAGCAGCTCCAGACGGTCCTCTTCGACGAACTGGACATGCCGAAGACCCGCCGCACCAAGTCCGGATACACCACCGACGCCGAGGCGCTCGAGCAGCTCTTCGTCAAGACCGAGCATCCCTTCCTCGGCCACCTGTTGGCCCACCGCGACCAGATCCGGCTCCGCCAGACCGTCGACGGGCTCCTCGCCGCGATCCGCGACGACGGCCGCATCCACACCACCTATGTGCAGACCATCGCGGCCACCGGTCGCCTGTCCTCCACGGACCCCAACCTGCAGAACATCCCCATCCGCACCTCCGTGGGGCGCCAGATCCGCTCCGCGTTCGTGCCCGGCCCGGGCTTCGAGGCGCTGATGTCGGCGGACTACTCGCAGATCGAGATGCGGCTGATGGCGCACGCCAGCGGCGACGAGGGGCTGATCGAGGCGTTCACCTCCGGCCGGGACTTCCACAACGAGATGGCCTCCCTCGTGTTCCGGGTGGAGCCCGAGGGTGTCACGGCCGAGATGCGGGCCAGGATCAAGGCCATGAACTACGGGCTCGCCTACGGGCTCAGCGCGTTCGGCCTGTCGAACCAGTTGAAGATCTCCGTCGGCGAGGCGAAGGTGCTGATGGAGGACTACTTCACGCGCGTCGGCGGCGTCAGGGAGTACCTGTCCTCGGTGGTGGAGGAGGCGCGCAAGCGCGGCTACACCGAGACGATGCTCGGCCGCCGCCGCTACCTCCCGGACCTCACCACCACGAACCGGCAGCGGCGCGAGATGGCGGAGCGGGCCGCGCTGAACTCACCCATCCAGGGCTCAGCCGCGGACGTGATCAAGGTGGCCATGATCAACGTGGCCCGCGCCGTCACCGCGCAGGGGTTGGCCAGCCGGATGCTGCTCCAGGTCCACGACGAGCTCGTGTTCGAGGTGGCGCCGGGCGAGCGTGAGGAACTGACCGGTCTGGTGCACGCCGAGATGACCGCGGCGTTCTCGCTGGCCGTGCCGCTCGAGGTCTCCGTGGGTGTGGGCGACTCCTGGCAGTCGGCCGCCCACTGACGATCACGCCGCGGCGGTCACTGGGGTGGCGTAGAAAAAGATGCGCGAGTCCCACGTGCCGGTGGCCTTGGTGTAGTCCCAGCAGATGATGATGGCCAGCTGGGGCTCACCCTCGTAGTCGATCATCACGTCGCTCTGCGGGTCGTAGTCCGCGACCCACACCTTCGTGGCGCCGGTGAACTCGTAGCACTGGACCTGCCCGTCCTCGCCGTACAGCTTGATGAGGTCCCCCTTCGCCAACTGGGGTTCGCCGTCGGCGTAGAGCTCGTTGCCGAGCGCCTTGCCGGTGCGGTAGGTGTGGATGGACAGCAGCGCCTTCCCCTGGCTGCTGCCGGGCATGGGGCCGGCGTTCCACCATGAGGCGGTGCGCGCCTCGTCCTTCGGGGGTGCCGCGATGTTGCCGTCCTCGTCCAGGTTCAGCGAGACCACCCGCTCCTCGGCGCCGACGGCGGGGATGGCGAACCGGGTGGGGACGAAACCGCCCCCGGGGTCGGTGCATTCGGCGGGTGCAGTGCCCGTGGGTGACGCCACGGGCGAGCTGCTGACCGCAGGCGCGGTGGAGGCCTGGGACGGCGAGGGCGAGGGCAGTTCGGGCGACGGGGAGGCGGCCAGCGACACCGTCGGCGACGCGGGCGCGGGCAGGGCGTCGGTCTGACCTCCGCGCGGGATCATCAGCGCGATCAGGGCCACGACGGCGATGGCCGCGGCGAGGACGATGAGCAGGGGGAAGCGGGATCGCGTCGGCTGCGGATCGGTGGTCACCCACCCAGCTTATGCAGTGGCCCGCCCAGGCAGAAACGACTAGGCTTCGTACGTTGTGGGCCGGGTGTGCACCAGGTTGCTCTGAGTCGGCATGGCAGCTAGGCTGAGCAGGCACTGTGGCCTGCGTTCCTTCGGACGGAGCAGGGACCGCGCGTTACGACAAGGTCGCTGTGCGCAGACATTCATTTTCGGAGCCCTTACTACATGACCTCCTCCACTGAGGCGTCGACGGTCGCCGTCGACGACTTTGCCACCCAAGAGGAATTCCTCGCCGCGGTTGACGCAACCATCAAGTATTTCAACGACGGGGACATCGTCTCCGGCACAGTCGTCAAGGTCGACCGGGACGAGGTCCTGCTCGACATCGGTTACAAGACCGAAGGCGTCATCCCCTCCAAGGAACTCTCCATCAAGCACGATGTGGACCCGTTCGACGTGGTCCAGGTCGGCGATGTGATCGAGGCCCTGGTCCAGCAGAAGGAGGACAAGGAGGGTCGGCTGATCCTGTCCAAGAAGCGGGCTCAGTACGAGCGCGCCTGGGGCACGATCGAGAAGGTCAAGGAAGAGGACGGCGTCGTCACCGGCCACGTCATCGAGGTGGTCAAGGGCGGCCTCATCGTCGACATCGGCCTGCGCGGCTTCCTGCCCGCCTCCCTCGTCGAGATGCGTCGCGTCCGCGACCTCCAGCCCTACGTGGGCATGGAGCTCGAGGCCAAGATCATCGAGTTGGACAAGAACCGCAACAACGTGGTCCTGTCCCGCCGCGCCTACCTCGAGCAGACCCAGTCCGAGGTGCGCCAGACGTTCCTCACCGGGCTCCAGAAGGGCCAGATCCGCAAGGGTGTCGTCTCCTCCATCGTCAACTTCGGCGCCTTCGTCGACCTGGGCGGCGTGGACGGCCTCGTGCACGTCTCCGAGCTGTCCTGGAAGCACATCGACCATCCCAACGAGGTGGTCGAGGTGGGCATGCCCGTCACCGTCGAGGTGCTCGAGGTGGACATGGACCGCGAGCGCGTGTCCCTGTCGCTCAAGGCCACCCAGGAAGACCCGTGGCAGACCTTCGCCCGTCTGCACCAGATCGGGCAGATCGTCCCCGGCAAGGTCACCAAGCTCGTCCCCTTCGGCGCGTTCGTGCGCGTCGGCGAGGGCATCGAGGGCCTGGTCCACGTGTCCGAGCTGGCCGAGCGTCACGTCGAGATCCCGGAGCAGGTTGTCTCCGTGGGCGACGACCGCATGGTCAAGGTCATCGACATCGACCTCGAGCGTCGCCGCGTCTCGCTGTCGCTGAAGCAGGCCAACGAGGGCGTCGACGTCGCCGCTGACGACTTCGATCCGCTGCTCTACGGCATGCAGGCGTCCTACGACGAGCAGGGCAACTACATCTACCCCGAGGGCTTCGATCCGGAGACCAACGACTGGAAGGAAGGCTTCGACGAGCAGCGCGCTGCCTGGGAGGCCCAGTACGCCCAGGCGCACTCGCTGTGGGAGGCCCACAAGCGCCAGGTCGAGTCGGCCGAGACCGCGGACCGCGACGCGGCCGTCCTCGCCGGCACCGGCTACACCACCGAGTCCGAGGGCTCCGGCGAGCTCGCCTCGGATGAGACCCTGCAGGCTCTGCGGGACAAGCTCACCGGCGGTCGCTGAACCAGCCAACCCGAAGGGGCGCCGATCCGATCAGGATCGGCGCCCCTTCGGCGTACCATGACCGCCATGACCCGCATCGCCCTGACCGGGGGCATCGCCTCCGGCAAGTCCATGGTCGCCGACGAGTTCGCACGGCTGGGGGCGGTCATCGTCGACGCGGACCTGCTGGCCAGGGAGGTGGTGGCTCCCCGCTCGCCGGGGCTGGAGCGCATCGTGCAGCGGTTCGGCGCCGGCATGCTCAACGAGGACGGCACGCTGGACCGGGCGAGGCTGGGGGACCTGGTCTTCGTCGACGACGATGCCAGGGCGGACCTCAACGCGATCGTCCATCCGCTCGTGAGGGAGCGGTCGGAGGAACTCTTCGCGGCGGCGCCGCCCGGCAGCGTGGTCATCGAGGTGATCCCGCTGCTGGTGGAGACGGGGCTGCACCAGGCCTTCGACCACGTCATCGTCGTGGATGCGCCGACCGAGGTCCAGGTCCGCCGCCTCATGCAGCGCAGCGGCCTGACCGCGGACCAGGCCCGGACGCGCGTGCGGATCCAGGCGAACCGGGAGGACCGGATCGCCGCCGCCGACTGGGTGATCGACAACTCCGGTGACCAGGCCTCCACCGTCCGCCAGGTCGAGGACCTCTGGCCGGTCCTCCAACAACTGTCCGGATCAGTCCAGGGGCAGACGGGCTCCTGACCGGGACCGCCCCGTGTCCGAGGCGGTCGCCGGCGGGCCGATCACGCTGTCGACGATCCACCCGCCCACTGGTCGGCCGCCCCCCGGCGGAGCGCTGCCGACCCGCACGGAATCAGGCGTCGGTTCCCTCCCACGGCGGGCAGGCGCACACCAGGTTCCGGTCGCCGTAGGCGTTGTCCACGCGCCCGACGGGGGGCCAGTACTTGTCCACCCGGAACGCGCCGGGCGGGAAGCAGCCCTGCTCCCGCGAGTACGGGCGGTCCCACTCGCCCACCAGGTCCTGCGCCGTGTGGGGGGCGCGTCGCAGCGGCGACTCCTCGGCCGTCATCTGGCCCGCCGCCACCACATCCGCCTCGCGGGCGATGTCGAGCATCGCGGTGACGAACCTGTCGAGCTCGGCCAGGGTCTCCGACTCCGTCGGCTCCACCATCAGCGTCCCCGGCACCGGGAACGACATCGTGGGCGCGTGGAATCCGTGGTCGATCAGCCGCTTGGCGATGTCGTCGACGGTCACCCCGTGCGCGGCGTAGCCACGCGGATCGAGGATGCACTCGTGCGCCACCCGCCCCCCGGCTCCCCGGTAGAGGATGGGGAAGGCCTCGCCCAGCCTGGCCGCCAGGTAGTTGGCGCTGAGGATGGCCACCCGGGTGGCCTGGGTCAGGCCCGCCCCGCCCATGAGCAGCACGTACGCCCAGGAGATGAGCAGGATCGACGCCGAGCCCAGCGGGGCGGCCGACACAGCCCCCGACTCGCCCGTGCGCGGATCGCCCGGCAGGTGCTCGACGAGGTGGCTCTTGACACCGATGGGGCCCATCCCGGGCCCGCCGCCGCCGTGGGGGATGGCGAAGGTCTTGTGCAGATTCAGGTGGGAGACATCGCCGCCGATGTCGCCTGGGCGGACGAGGCCCACCATGGCGTTCATGTTGGCGCCGTCGATGTAGACCTGTCCGCCGAACTCGTGGGTGATGTCACAGACCTCGCGGACGCTCTCCTCGAACACGCCGTGCGTGGACGGGTAGGTGATCATCACCGCCGCCAGCGACGGGCCCGCCGCCGACGCCTTGGCGCGGAAGTCGTCGACGTCGATCTCGCCGTCCGCGGTGGCTTTGACCGCGACCACGCGCATGCCCGCCATCTGCGCGGAGGCGGGGTTGGTGCCATGGGCGGAGGTGGGGATGAGGCACACGTCGCGCGCCTCCCCGCGCGAGCGGTGGTAGGCCGCGATGGTCAGCAGGCCCGCGTACTCGCCCTGCGCGCCGGAGTTGGGCTGCATCGAGAACGCGTCATAGCCGGTGATCCGGCACAGCTTCCGCTCCAGGTCCTCCACCATCTCGGCATACCCGGCGGCCTGATGGGCCGGGGCGTACGGGTGGAGCGCGCCGAACTCGGGCCAGGTCAGGGGCATCATCTCGGCGGCGGCGTTGAGCTTCATCGTGCAGGAGCCGAGCGGGATCATGGCCCGGTCGAGGGCGAGGTCGCGGTCGCTCAGCCGGCGCATGTAGCGCATCATCTCCGACTCTGCCCGGTTCATGTGGAACACGGGGTGGGTCAGGTAGTCGCTGATGCGCAGCAGTCCGTCGGGGATGGCGGGCTCACCGGTCAGGCCGGGGCGCTCGTCGATGCCGAACGCGTCCAGGACCCTGCCGATCACCTCCAGGTCGGTGGTCTCGTCCACGGAGATGCCCACCCGGTCGCGGCCGACGCGGCGCAGGTTCACGCCCCGGTGCTCGGCCGCGGCGAGGATGCCCGCCTGCCCAACGCCCACGCGCACGGTGATGGTGTCGAAGAACGCCTCGGGCTCGACCTCGGCGCCGTTGGCGCGCAGTGTCGCGGCCAAGGTGGCGGCCATGAGATGGGTGCGTTGGGCGATGGCCCGCAGCCCGACTGGGCCATGGAACACCGCATAGAACGAGGCCATCACGGCCAGCAGCGCCTGGGCGGTGCAGACGTTCGACGTGGCCTTCTCCCGTCGGATGTGCTGCTCGCGGGTCTGCAGCGCCAGCCGGTAGGCGCGGGTGCCCGCGGCGTCGACCGAGACGCCGACGAGGCGGCCGGGCATGGCCCGCTTCAGCTCGTCGCGGCAGGACATGAACGCGGCGTGGGGCCCGCCGAAGCCCATGGGCACGCCGAAGCGCTGCGCGGAGCCGACGGCGATGTCCGCGCCCATGGCCCCGGGCTCCTTGAGCACGCAGAGCGCCAGAAGGTCGGTCGCGACGACAGAGATGCCTCCGGCGGCGCGGACCGCTGCGCAGTGTTCGGTCAGGTCGCGGACGTGGCCGTATGTGCCGGGGTGAGCGAAGATCGCCCCGCATAGGTCATCGGCGGTGAAGTCGTCGACGGGGCCGGTCACCAGTTCGATGCCCAGCGGCGCCGCGCGGGTGGCCAGCACGGCCAGCACCTGCGGATGGAGGTCGTCGGCGGCGAAGAACCGGGAGCTCTTGGACTTGGCGCTGCGCTTGGCCATCCCCATCGCCTCGGCGGCGGCCGTGGCCTCGTCGAGCAGGCTGGCGTTGGCGATGGGCAGGCCCGTCAGGTCCTCCACCATGGTCTGGAAGTTGAGCAGCGCCTCGAGCCTGCCCTGCGCGATCTCGGGCTGGTACGGCGTGTACGCGGTGTACCAGGCGGGGTTCTCCAGCACGTTGCGCTGGATGGCCGGCGGCGTGACGGTGCCGTAGTAGCCCTGCCCGATCAGCGAGGTGGCCACATGGTTCTTCGCGGCGACGCCCCGCAGGCGCTGCGTCAGTTGGTGCTCGGTGAGCGGCTCCCAGCCCAGGGGCTCGTCCTGAGCCATCCCGGCGGGGATCGTCTGGGCGATCAGCTCGTCGAGCGAGTCCACGCCGATGGCCTCGAGCATCCGCTCCATCTCGGCGGGGCTGGGGCCGATGTGACGGCGGTGCGCGAAGTCGTCCGGGTTGTAGTCAACCCTCTGCCAGGCCCCCGTCATGCGCCGATGAGCGCAGCGTAGGCGGCCTCGTCGAGGAAGCCGTCGGCCTCGCCCGGGTCGGCCGGGGTCATCCGGAAGAACCAGGTGCCCTCGGCGTCCTCGTTCACGAGGCCCGGGTTGTCGGTCAGCTCCTCGTTGACCGCGGTCACCACGCCGCTCAGGGGGGCCATGATCTCGGAGGCGGCCTTGACGGATTCGATCACGACGACCTCGGTCCCCGCCGTCAGTTCGGCGCCCACCTCGGGCAGCTCGATGAACACGATCTCGCCCAGCTCGTTGGCGGCGTACTCGGTGATGCCCACGGCGAACTCCGGGGCTGTGGTGTCGATCCACTCGTGGCTCGTGGTGTACCTGATCATGGGAGGTCTCCTCAACGCTTGTAGGACGGGGTGATGAAGGGGAGGTCGACGACGCCGACGGGGATGCGCCTACCGCGCAGCTCCGCGACGACCGTGTGGCCGGTGCCGGCCGGCAGCATCGCCATGGCGATGGGGGCGCCGACGGTGGGGCCGAATCCGCCGGAGGTGACGGTGGCGATGGGATCGGTGGAGGAGGCGTCGGCGTAGAGCGCCACCCCCTCGCGGATGGGGGCGCGGCCCTCGGGGCGAAGGCCGCGGCGCACCCGGGACGGGCCGTCGCGCAGCTCGGCCAGGACCACCGAGGCACCGGGGAATCCGCCCGCGCGTGAACCGCCGTCGCGGCGCACCTTCGGCACGGCCCAGGCCAGGCCTGCCTGCGCGGGGGTGATCTCGGGGGAGAGGTCGTGGCCGTAGAGCGGCATGCCCGCCTCGAGGCGGAGCGAGTCCCGGGCGCCGAGGCCGGCGGGAAGGACCCCGTCGACGGCGAGCAGGGCCCTGGCGAAGCGCTCGGCATCGGCGTCGGGGACCGAGATCTCGAAGCCGTCCTCGCCGGTGTATCCCGACCGCGACACCCACACCTCGCGGCCCTCCCACTGCAGGGGAAGGGAGTCCATGAACGTGGTGTCGACGACGGCGGGGATCAGGGTGGCCAGCGCGCGCTCCGCCTCCGGCCCCTGCAGCGCCATCAGCGCCCGGTCGGTGACATGCTCGAGTGTGACGCCGTCGAGCCGCGCGAGCCAGGACAGGTCGTGCTGGGTGCGGGCCGCGTTGACCACGAGGAGGAACCGGTCTCCGTGGTGGGAGATCATCAGGTCGTCGAGGATCCCGCCGTCGTCG
>Ga0073899_10005421_pt1 | contig 11082 bp, 11 predicted proteins | sample KloWWTmetaKNB5Ph_FD_88975 | JGI IMG/M metagenome (GOLD analysis project Ga0073899, IMG submission 88975) | Active sludge microbial communities from Klosterneuburg, Austria, studying microevolution and ecology of nitrifiers - Klosterneuburg... | ecosystem: Engineered > WWTP > Aerobic digester >...
AATGAACGCAAAGATGAAAAACAGTATCTTGGCTATTTCTACGGCTCCGGCAGCGATACCGCCAAAACCGAATACGGCCGCAATAAGCGCGATAACTAAAAAGACGACTGCATAGTGCAACATAGTTTTCCCTCTTGGGACGTGAGCGGCGTCTTGTACGTCAAGCTGCCATGAGGAAATTTTCGATGACGCATTGATTGCGCCGCATCAGTCCGGCGCTCATGCTGATGTAAGGCACACCAGACTTGCCGTGTAGGCCCGCACTGACATATGCAATCGGCCGCTCTTACTCAAGTTAGCGCCGCTGTTGGTTTCGCCTGGGTTGCTGTCTTTGGCAACATGACCCGGATGCTCGTTCCTTTGCCCACGTCCGACGAAACCTTTAGCGTGCCACGTAGCGCCTCGACGCGATGGCGCATCCCCGCAAACCCATGGCTCGCATTGAGGCGTTCGGCCAGATCGAAGCCTTGACCATCGTCGTTGACGACCACTTCAACATGGTGCTCATAGGAGTGCAATGTCACTGTTATCTCCTTCGCCCGTGCGTACTTTGACGCATTGGTGAGCGACTCCTGGACCACACGGTAGACAGTAAGGGCTGCATCGTCATCAAGCTCAACCGCATCGAGATCGGTCGTAACGACAACCCCGGTATGCTCACCAAACTCACGTGTGAGTATCTCCAGTGATGCCACGAGTCCCAAATTTGAGAGCGACGACGGACGCAAGTCCTCAACAATTCGCCTCTTGAGCGCGATAACAGCATTGAGCGTTTCCGTCAGATGAACAAGTCGCTGAGTCAGCGCCTCGTTGTCACCGGAAAGCTTCGAGCGGATCCGCGCAACATCAAGCTTTGCCGCAGTAAGCAGGGCACCCAACTCATCGTGAAGCTCACGTGCAAGGTGTTCCCTTTCTGTCTCCTGAACTTTTTGCAGGTGATTGGCAAGAACCGTCAAGCGTGCCGTTCGTTCTGCTACCTGACGCTCAAGGCTATCGCGTTCTGCAGCGAGGGCTCTTCGCTGCGTCTCTCCAACGACGTCCAGTTTCTCCGTCTGTCGCAGATAGAGGACAAAGGCCAGTAGCCCAAGCAAGGCAGCCAGCGTGACGCCAATACGTGAAATCGTCAAGCTACGATCAATTTGCAGCTGGGTCGCATCCAGGCGAGTGGTAGCTGTCGCGATGAGCTCCAGTGCAGCGTGTCGGGCCGAATTCATGTAGTCCTTACCAAGATCGGTACGCACGACCTGCATCCAGTTTTCGCTATCGCCACCTACTTGCCTCACCTTGATCGTAACCTCGATTTCAGCAAGTTTTCGCGAAACGGCGCGGGACAGCTCGGCAAAGCGAGCCAACTGCGCGGCGTCATTCGCATAGTCAGCGCGCAAGGTATCCAGTGTCGCGTTGATTTTTGTCGTTGCCTCCGAATAGGGCAAAAGGTACTTTTCGTCCCCTGTGAGGAGATATCCTCGCTGCCCCGTTTCAGCGTCAAGCACCTGCTGCATCAGCACATGAAGGTTGCTCCGCTTCTGCTGCTCATAAACCATACTCTCTGCAGCTTCAGCCGAACGCCGAAAACTCAGCTCGTTGAGCGCGATCAGGGCCGCGACTGCCAGTGCGGCAATAGGCAGCACCCAGGCTGTTTTGGGGCGCGTCACGAATTGCCCTGCTGCGCTTCTGAGGACAGGCTGAACGTGCGTGTGTCAGGACACACGATCTCCGCGCGGCCTTGAGCACTGGGGCTACACTCACAAGTTATGTTGTGTTGACGGTGCATCAAATGATCAAAATCAAAATTGGAATTGTGGACGACCACAGCATTGTGCGCTCCGGCTTGCGCCAATTCTTCGAAGACCAATCGGATCTGCAGGTAGTCGGCGAAGCAGCGAGTGGCCGCGAAGCCGTTGAAATGGTGCGAACCACGGATATGGATGTGTTGTTGATGGACGTTTCGATGCCGGGTCAGACCGGGATTGACGCCATGGCGATGATTCGCGCAAAAGCGCCGGACCTCGCGATCCTGATTCTGAGCGGCTATCCCGAAGAGCACTACGCAGTGAACCTCATTCGGCAAGGCGCAAGCGGCTACCTCAACAAACAATGTGAGCCGAGCGAAATCGTTACTGCGATTCGCACCGTAAATCAGGGGCGTAGGTACATTACACCCGCCGTGGCCGAGCTGCTTGCGCAACAACTCAATCGGGCCGATGGAGGGCCGCCTCACGAGCAACTTTCGGAGCGTGAATTTCAGGTTTTCTTGCGTTTGGCCAAAGGTGAGACCGTAGGTGATATCGCCGAAGCGCTTTCGCTGAGCGTGAAAACGGTCAGCACCTATCGCACCCGCATCATGGAAAAAATGTCTCTTTCCTCGAATAGCGATCTGACATATTACGCACTTAAGGGAAAACTGATCGATTGACTCTGCACCCAGTGTTGCTTGGGCAACATCGCGTTGCGCCCAAGAGCTATTGGCGGGAGGCATTCTGCATCAGACAGTAATCAACCAGATCTTCAATGTCGTGCGACTTATCAAACACGACGCTCGCTCCAAGCTTCATGCACTGCTCACGCACACCGGCTGACGCATAGTTTGTCAGCACAACAAGTTTCTGGTCCTCACGTCGGTCACGAGTAGCCGCGACCACGCCGAGGCCGTTACCTTGCTTGAGAAACAGGTCGACGATAGCCAGATCCCAATCATTGATATGCGTCTTGAGCCACGACACCGCTTGCGCTTCGCCTTCGGCAGTACCGCAAATCGTCGCATTCGCGAGTTCAGCAAGAGTCGCCGCCAGATTTTCACGGATGATGACGTTATCTTCGACAAGGTAAATCCGGAGGGCCACAAAACTCACAAAAGAGACTGACAACGAGCCGTCGGGCTCGAGGGCACGGTCACGGATCGGACCGACGCAAGAATAAGTAATCGTAGCAACAACTGACAATTCGGACGACTAGACGGCACGCCATGCCAACGTAGGAGGAGGCCTACACCGACAACGGTTCATGTTAGCGGACGATTACTTTCGGAGAGCCGCCAGCAAATGAACACGTGCTGCCGCGCCACTCGGCATGCTGACGTGTCCTATTGCCGACAATTTGATGTTCTCTGCGCCGGGCATGACCGAGGAGTCTTGCGGCGCGATGATCGTGTCGTGAACACTGTAAATACTGACAAAAGGAACGTCTATGACGGTTGCGGTCAGCGTCTCGAGCCAGCGGTTGCCAGGCCTCATCTGTGCGCCGTTCGGCCCGCTCGCCAGATAGGCATGAAAGGTGCCGTGGTGTGGGGTGCCCATAGTGACAAGCCGTTCGATGCTGGCGCCGCCATAGCGACGCAGGTAGGCCCGACAAACAAGTCCTCCCATGCTGTGCGCAACGAGTGTAAGGTTCGCGGCGCTCGTGATAGCGAGCACCGCGTCGACGCGTTTCGCAAGGCGATCACCCATAACATCAATCGGTGCGAACGCTGGCTGGTCAATCGTAAATACGCGGTACCCATTCGCCTCCAGTGCCCGCGCTGTAAAAAACCAGACCGCTCCGTTATTTACATAGCCATGCTGCATGAGCACCACAGGCCCATCTGTCGGACCAATGCCGCGTTCACTACGGGTGCGAAACAATGCGCGAAGCGGAATCAGCAGCAAATTCTGGATGCATAGATGCCAGTACTCGACGACAAAGAATCTCACCCACGCCAATGGGCCAAGCCGTTGCGACGGCGCGAGCGTGATGCCTTTCCAGCGCGACAACGTGTAGCTCGCTAACGCCACCAGCAAGCGCGCCAGAAATGCAAGCCCAAGTATTGTCATGGTAATGGTCGAAGCTTCGCAGTGATAACCGCATGAGAACAGAAGCCATGTTGCGTAGATCGCGAACTCGCCCGCGAGCATTAGGATCGCCAGCAACCACATTGGCAGGAAAGCGGTCGGCCTGTCCGGCACCAGGGCAGCTTGCTTGTTTTCGGTCATTCGATCAACCGCGACGCATGTCACCTGCCAGCCGTGCGGCATTACGCCACGCAAGTCCATACACAGACAGTTGCGGATTCGCACCAATGGAGGTAGGGAAGACCGATCCATCCATAACGCTGAGGTTTTCCACCTGATGGTGTCGCCCGTCTACGTTCACGACACCCTCCTTTGCGTCTCTTGCCATTGTGCAGCCGCCCATCACGTGCGCGCTTGCCACTCGCGTCGAGAGCGGCTTCAAGTCTAGGGCTGCAAGCGCCGTTTTTGCCTCCGTCCACGTGCGGAAACCATTGATGCGCTCGTCCACCGGAAAAACTTCTTTGGCGCCAGCAGCGAACTGGATCTCGGCCATAGCCAGCATTGCACGTTTCGCAGCGTCAAAAAAGTAACCGTTCAATTTGTAGTCGAGCTGGGGGAATCCGTCCGCGAGAAGCTTCACGCTACCACCACTGCTGTCATCATGAAATCCGTCACGGCACAACGCGATGGACACCTGCGTGTTTGGCATGTTGGTAATGCGATTTCGGTGATGCTCGCTCATTCCATTCACACTGATTGCGTAGAGAACTGGATGAACTGGCGGCACCTCAAGCTTGAAGCCCATCGGGCCGTCAATCGGTTGTGTATTCAGAAAATGGTCGCTGTAGGTGGTTTGCGGCGCACCTTCCCAACCTGCAACTTTGGCCCCCATATCGGCGCCCGAAATGAGCGACGGGTGCAGGAACGTCCGATGGCCTAGAAGACCATACGGGTCTGGGACTTTTGAACGCATCAACAGTGCGGGCGAGTTGATCGCTCCACCCGCAACCACGAAGTGTTTGGCAGTCACGCGCACTTTGACATTACCAGCATCGTAGCCGACACCCTGCATGCTTACGCATTCCAGCGCTTCAACGCGACCACCTTTGAACACGAGCCGATCAGCCCGAGCTCGGCTCACGAGCACGGCGCCTCGAGCCAACGCTGCCGGAATGGCGGTCACCAGCATCGATTGTTTGGCATTGGTCGGACAACCCATGCCGCAATAGCCCAGGTTGTAACAGCCCTTGACATTGCGACGGATACGCTCGACCTTGATGCCGAGCTTCTGTCCGCCGCGCTCCAGAATGGCGTTGTTTTCGTTCGGTGGAACAGACCAATCACTGATATTGGTGAGCTTCTCCGCACGCTGGAACCAGCCCGCCATATGCTCGTCTGTGAGCTCGGTCAGGCCAAATCGTTCACGCCAGAATTTGAGCGTTGCTGTCGGCGTGCGAAAACTCGTGGTCCAGTTGACGGTCGTCGAGCCGCCAACGGTGCGGCCCTGCAAGATATTGATGGCCTTGTCAGCCGTCTTGCGCGATGCCGACTCCTGATACAGCGCCGGATAGGCTTCGGATTCGAGCATACGGAAATCAGTAGAAGATCGAAGCATGCCCTCTTCGATCATGACAACCTTGAGGCCCGTGTCCGACAGGACGTCGGCGGCAATGCCGCCGCCGGCTCCGGTGCCGATGATGCACACGTCGGCCTCAAGCGTTGCGTCCTTGCCAAGCTGTGACGCATCAATATGCAACCAGCCCCTGGCAATGCCCTCGCGAATGGGATCAGAAATCATTTTTTTGGTGATAGATGTTGAACGGCCAGACTTGCACGAGGCTAGGCAAGCTTCGGTGGCCCGGGATAACCGGTCGGCCCCCAGGTCGCAGGCTCGGCGTAGAAGCTTCCAAGCACCATGTCGTGCAACGCAAAGTACGCCTGCTGCTTAAGTGCAATGGAACTGTCGCGCAGGTCCTGCAGAAAGCCCGCAATAGCAACAACTTCACTGTCCTGCCACTCTCCGCTGTAACCCAACAATGCCCGTGCTGGTTTGAGGGCGAGAAGACCAAACAATTCGCCGACCTCCCGGCGTGTCGACGGCGGTAGATTGTCGATGAGCGCGCCGGCAGCAGACAGGATGCGCGATATCTCGGTACCGCGCGCGGATGCGTCAGCTGGCAACGCAGGTCCTAGCAACGCGAAGGTAACAGCGCGCAGCATGACACCATGATCCTGCACAAGTGCACTGCCTTTTGGCGCCGCTCCGGATTGTCTGACACGTGGCACAACCCAGGCGGCAGCCGCAGCGAGTGATCCAGCCACACCTACAAAAATGAATCTTCGCCGACTCCACATCGCTTTTGCCCCTCCTGTGCTCGCCCGATTCTAGGGACTGTTGTTAGAGCGAGTCGTCTACTCCCTGTGCCATCACTTGAAGCTCGGCGGCGAGACACTATGCTTCGATTATGGCCAAGTCCCCGCCCGCTGAATCGACACTCCGCACGCACTTTGAAGCTGCGCGCGCAGAACGCGCGCTTGCGCGGGCCACTGCGACGTCCGCAGCGGATCGACTGGCGGTCCGGATGTATCAGCAAGCCAGATTGGCAAAAACGCATACTGACCTCCTTGCATCACAAAAATTTGGCCCGGCAGCCAAGTTTTTTCTTACCGAGCTTTACTCAATAGAGGATCTCGCGCAGCGCGACGCGGACATCGAGCGGGTGATCAGGATCCTGGTGAAATTCCTGCCGGAGAAGGCCCTAATCACATTAGCGGCTGCGCTGGAAATGGACGCGCTGTCCGAGCTTCTCGACAGCAAGCTTGCGGCAACACTTCGTTCGACTCAGTCATCACGTCTACCGCTGAACATCAACCCCACCTCGTACAAGGCAGCCTACGTATCCATGGGCAACTTTGATTTGCGCGTTCGGCAACTTGAGTTGACCGAAGAAATTGGTCTCGCGCTTGACAAGCTTGCCCGCATGCCGCTCCTCATGACGCTGCTTCGCGTCATGCGCGGCCCTGCCGCTGCGGGCGGTGTCGGCGGTCTGCATGATTTTCTGGAACGTGGCTACGCTGCCTTCGCACACATGAAAGGCGGACGCGAGTTTATTGATGCAATCGTTTCACGCGAGCGGGCGGTACATGGGGAACTGACAGAGCGGCGGTAAATCACACTCGGTGGTTTCGCGGCACACGCAGCCTGTTTGGCGCGCCCGACAGGAGTCGAACCTGTGACCCTTGGCTTCGGAAACCAATACTCTATCCAGCTGAGCTACGGGCGCGTAAGCCATTGATTATAAGGGCCGCCTCATGGTCCGTCTGGCATCGCTATAATTTAGGGTTGTCGGACACCAGTCCACTCCTGTCAAACTAAAAGCCCCGGCCATGAGCGAAGAACACGGCAATCTCATCAAAACCCCCAAGCAACTGATTGTTGTCTGCGTACTTGCGCTTGTCATCCCGGTAGCCATCGCGCTTCTGGGTGCACAACTGGTAACTGGTGGTAAGCGCATCGATGCAACCGAAGCCAAAAAATCGGTTGAACAGCGCATCAAACCGGTCGGGGAATTGGTGAAACTGGAAGGCGCGCCAGCGCCAGCAGCAGTGGTTGCCGTCGTCGCAAAAGCGAAATCCGGTGAAGAGGTCTACAACTCGGCCTGCGTGGCCTGTCATGGTACGGGCATAGCGGGCGCTCCAAAGACCGGTGACAAGCCAGCGTGGGCGCCGCGCATCGCGCAGGGTGCAGCTATTCTTTATGAGCATGCCATCAAGGGATTCAAGACTATGCCGGCCAAAGGCGGCTCTACCGCCTTGTCGGACGATGAAGTCAAGGCTGGCGTGGACTTTCAGGTCGCCAAGTCAAAGTAATGCGATTCCTTCGCACGATCAACGCGCCAACAGGCGCGTTTTTTGTTTCTAGCGCTGGCGGAACATGAGCACCTATGTTGTCGGCGACGTTCAGGGCTGCGACGCGGAACTGGGCGAACTTCTCGCGCTAGTCCGCTTCAAAGGCGAACATGACCGCGTTTACTTCGTTGGCGACCTCGTCAATCGTGGGCCGGATTCGGCCGCAGTGTTGCGGCGCGTCAGAGCGCTTGAAGCCCAGAGTCTGGCCGACAGCGTACTCGGCAACCATGATTTCTTCCTCATCATGGCGATGGAGGGCTTCTCCAAGCTGCATCCGGGCGACACGCTGGATCAGGTGTTGACTGCACCCGACGCTCGCGAACTGGTCGACTGGCTGCGCAATCGACCCTTACTTCTTGAAATTGGATCAAACGCAATTGTCCACGCAGGCTTGCTGCCCGCATGGACTGTCGCTGACGCCCGCGCTCTCGCGCGTGAGATTGAGCATGAACTCCGCGGTCCGGATTACCGCGCTTTCCTTAAATCCCTGTTCGGCAACGATCCGCGAATCTGGCATGACGATTTGACGGGCCTCGCGCGTCATCGCGCCATTGTCAACGCCTTCGCACGCCTGCGTTTTTGCACGGCATTCTCCGAAATCGAGTTCAGGGAGAAACGCGACGCTTCATTTACGCCAGCTGGCTTTTCGCCATGGTTCAGACTACCGGGTCGGCGCTCTGCCAGCGCACATGTCATTGCCGGACATTGGTCAAGCGAGGGTCTGCGGCTTGCGCCAAATGTAAGCATGCTCGATTCCGGCTGTCTCTGGGGCGGCGCCCTGACTGCTCTTCGACTTGAAGATCGTGCCGTATTTCAGGTGCCGAGCCAGCAGCCACTGAGCATCATTCAGGACTGAACCAGCGCCCGGATTGCGGCTTCTGCCTGCTGCGCCACTTCACGTCTGGTCTTGCCGGCACAGTTGATGGCCTCGACGAAACGCAACTCAGCAATCACCGGTTCGGCGTGGTGAATGGCGTGCAACGACTCCATCAAACTCATGCTGCCGATATAGGCCGCCGCGTCCGTGCGGACCTCCGCACCGGTCGTGGAACGGGGATCCCGGCAGAAGTAGCGTATCGCCACCACCCAGACTTCCCCCTCCGACGCCACAATCGGCTCCAGCAGGGACGCGTGAAACTTGAGCACATCACGCCCCGCGCTGGTCGTACCTTCGGGAAACACCGCGACGGTCTCGCCCGCTTCGAGCAGTTCATGCACGACACGTTTCAGGCGGTGGGTCTCCTTGCGGTCACTGCGATTGATGAAAATGGTGCCCACGTTTGCGAGCAGTCGGCCCGCAATCGGCCAGCGACGCAACTCGGCCTTGGCGATGAAGTGGCAGGCGCGCTGGGTGTTGAGCGCAAAAATGTCCGCCCATGACACATGATTGGCCACCAAAGTGACTGGCCGCTCGGCATCGGCGGGAAACCCGATGGCCCGCACCTCGACGCCAGCCAGATGCAGAATTTTCCGCGACCAGCGACGAACAATCGCATGGCGGCGGACCGAATCCGCGCGCGCGAACGAGGTTACAGATATCCACAGGCCGACCAAAAGCAGGCCGAGCAGGCGCGCCACGCGCCAGCCAAAAGCAATTCGGCTCACAAGTCGCGCTTGCCAGACGGAATGGCTACCGACACCAGAAATGGCCTCAGACCGCAGATTTCTTTATCATAATGTCCGGAAAGCCCCGACGGGACATAAGCTTCAGCGCGGATGACACTTTGCACATCCGGATTGCGTCCTTGAAGGAACACAGACATTCTTAGAGGAGAGATCATGATGTCACGCATTTTCGCACTCAGCCTGGTAAGCGCAGCCGTTGCGCTCGCTGGCTGTGAGGCAACCCAGCCCAAAGTGGGCTCGGACAGCGCTAAAACTGCCGCGACTGGCTCTGCCGGCGGTGCCGCAGCCCAGAACGTAAACGCCAAGCTTGGCCGCTGCGACCGCCCGGCGGGCACGATTGCGCTGGTTGAGGACACGAGCCTTGACTGGTATCGCGCCTATATGGACAAGTACCGCCTGGGCTCCACGTCGCCGGTTTTGCGCCTGCTGATTCAGCAGTCCAACTGCTTTATCGTGGTTGAGCGCGGTCGTGCGATGGCCAATATGCAACAGGAACGCGCCCTGCAAAACACCGGCGAAATGCGTCAAAACTCCAACTTTGGCAAGGGCCAGATGGTTGCAGCTGACTACTCGTTGACCCCGGAAGTGCTCATGAGCGCCCGCGGCACCAGCGGCCTCGGCGCCGCACTCGGCGGCTTTGGCGGCCGTCTCGGTGCGCTCGGCGCCATCGCTGGCGGCATTCAGACCAACGAAGCAGCAGTCATGCTGACCCTCGTGGACAACCGTTCCGGCGTTCAGGTCGCTGCGGCTGAAGGCTCATCAAGCAACACCGACTTCAACCTCGGCGCTGTGCTGGTCGGTTCTTCCGGCTTCGGTGGCGCGGGTGGCTACACCAACACGCCGCAGGGCAAAGTGGTAACCGCCGCCTTCACAGACGCGTACAACAACATCGTCAATGCGGTGCGCAACTACAGCCCGCAATCGATGGGTGACCGCGGGATGGGTACCGGCGGCCGTCTGACCGTTGACGGTGGCTCGCAACAGCAAGGCGCTTCGGTTCAATCGAGCCAGGCCGCAGGCCCGTCGTCCAACCCGGCGGCGAACGCCAACATGTCGGTGCGTGACGCTCAGCTCAAGCTCAATTCGCTTGGCTACAACGTCGGGGCGGCTGATGGTCAATTGGGTCGCAACACCGTCGCGCAGATTCGCGCGTTCCAGCGTGATCGTCGCCTGACCATTTCCGGCCAGCTCGATCAAAACACGATGAACGAACTGGCGAAGTAATTCTCCGGCTCTTCGAAAAAGCCCGCCCTGCGCGGGCTTTTTTTCATCCCGGATTCGGCACTGCGACTGAAGCGTTGCGCTGATTGCGTCAGAATGGCTGCTCGACAAGGAAGCCACAGGCCGAATCATGAATCGTCGCATCGAGTGGTCGCCCGCGCAGTTGCCAACAGCGTCGCCGTCGCCGCTTTCTCCATTTCGGCAGGACGGCACGCACCGCATTCCCAATCGCTTGTACAGCGATGCTGAGTTGCATGCGCGTGAGCTCGAAGCGTTCTTCTACAAGGCGCATTGGTGCTACGTTGCGCTCGAATGCGAAATCCCCAAACCCGGTGACTACAAGGCCACGATGATCGGCGAAAAGCCAGTGATCGTGGTGCGTGATCGCGACGGCGGCGTGAACGTTTTCGAGAATCGTTGCGCGCACAAGGGCGCGAAGTTTTGCCAGAAGGAATTCGGCAACGCCAAGGTTTTCGTCTGCCCATATCACCAATGGGGCTACCGCCTGAATGGCGATCTGGCCGGTGTGCCGATGAAGAATGGTGTTGCCGGTCAGGGC
>Ga0073899_10005422_pt1 | contig 11082 bp, 7 predicted proteins | sample KloWWTmetaKNB5Ph_FD_88975 | JGI IMG/M metagenome (GOLD analysis project Ga0073899, IMG submission 88975) | Active sludge microbial communities from Klosterneuburg, Austria, studying microevolution and ecology of nitrifiers - Klosterneuburg... | ecosystem: Engineered > WWTP > Aerobic digester >...
CTCGTCAACCGGTTCAGCGCGCGGGCGCTCACCACCGCGCGCGCGCTCGGCGACCGGCAGACCCTCGCCACCACCCAGAGCAGCTGCGCCACCGCGCTCCACCTCGCCGGCAACGTCGAGGAGGCCCTCCGCCTGCAGCGCGAGGTGTTCGAACTCCACGGCGGCTGGCTCGGCCCCGTCGACTACCAGACCTGCTGCGTCGACCTGGCGTGGAACTACTACGTCCGCGGCTACGCCCGCGAGGAGCTCGCCGTCTCCCTCGCCGCCATCCGCCGCCTCGAGGCCCGCGGCGGCGGGCTGATGGCGGGCTACATCTGCCGCGCCGCCGCCTCGGCGATGGCCGCCAACGCCGCGCTCGGCCGCACCCACGCCTCCGGGGAGTTCGAACAGCGCGTCGAGCAGCTCCGCGCGCTCGTCCCCGCCGACCGCGCCGTCCCGTGGGTCTCCGTCGCGGGCTTCCGCGCCGCGACCCTGCTGCAGCAGGGGGAGGTCGGCGCCCCCTTCGACGCCGTCGCGGCGCAGCACGACGCCTGGGGCGTCCCGCCGGCGCGCTCGCCCCTCCACTCGAAGCACTTCTACCTGTCGCAGGCCTACGCCCGCTACGTCGCGCTGCGCCGCGCGACGGGCGACGCGGTCGCGCCCGCCCTCGCCGCCTGCCGGGCCGCGGTCGACGCGCTCGCCGCCGCCGCCACCGTGCCGACGCTCCAGGCCCACCTCCGCGTGCTCCAGGCCGCCCTCCACGTCCACGACGGCGCCTTCCCCGAGGCCGGGGCCGCGCTCGACGAGGCGCGCGAGCTGGCGTGGCGCCACGACAGCCCGTGGGTCCATTTCGAGGAGGCCCGCGTCCGGGCGCGGCTCCTGCGGGCCCGCGGGCTCCCCACCGGCGCGCGCCAGCAGGCCCGCGCCGCCTGGGGCATCGCCGACGCCCACGAGTGGCTCCCGCGGCGCGCCAAGGTGGAGGCCGAGTTCAAGAACGAGGTGGCGCGCTCCGAGGGGACGCGCGGGGCGGCGGCCCTCCACTCGCAGAGCACCTCGTCGCAGCGCGTGCTGCTGCGCCGCCAGCTCGACGCGCTCCTCGCGCTCAGCCGCGCGTCGTCGTCGATCCTCGACCCGCACGAGCAGGCCCGCGTCGCGCTCGACGAGAGCGCGCGCATCCTCGGGGCCGAGCGCGCCTACCTCTTCGTCGCCGACGAGCCCACCGGGCGCCCCGCCTTCCAGCGCGGCCGCGACGCCAGCCGCGCCGACCTCTCCGAGCCCACGGGGTACAGCCGCTCCATCGTCGACAAGGCCTTCGACACCGGCCGCGCGCAGGTGCTCAGCACCCGCGACGACGCGCGCCCGCTCGACTCCGAGAGCGTCGTCGCCTACGACCTGCGCAGCGTCCTGGCGGCGCCCCTCATGACCGGCGACCGGGTGTTCGGCGTGCTCTACCTCGACAACCGCCTCGCCCGCGGGATCTTCACCGAGGAGCACGCGGAGCTCGCCCGGGCGATGGGCCAGCACATCGTCACGGCCCTTCAGACCGCGCGCGCCGCGCAGCTCGAGGCCAACCTCCGCTCCGAGCAGCAGCGCCGCCGCCTCGCCGAGACGCTCCGGGCGCTCATCGCGCACCTCTCCTCGACGCTCAACCTCGGCGAGAGCCTCGAGCGCCTCGCCGACGCGCTCGCCCGCGAGCTGAGCTTCGACCGCTGCCTCGTGGTGGTGCGCGAGGACGGACGCCTGGAGACCGCCGTCGCCCGAGGCTTCAGCCGCGCGTCGCTCACGGGCTTCCCGAGCGACGACCTCCTCGAGCGCTTCCACACGCTGGAGTCGCCGCGCGAGCTCACGGGCGCCGACCGCGGCCGCGAGGCGCAGGACGAGCCATGCCTCATGATCCCGCTCCGCTCCGGCGAGGCCCTGGTGGGGGCGGTCTTCCTGGTGCGCGACGAGTCCCGCGGGGCCTTCGACGCGGCCGATCAGGAGCTCGCCATCACGCTCGCCAGCCAGGTGTCCATCGCGATCGAGAACGCGCGCCTCTTCCGCCGCGTGCGCCAGCTGGCCGAGCACGACGCGCTCACGGGGGTGTTCAACCGCGGCGAGTTCTTCCGCCGCGCGGAGGAGGCCTTCGCGCGCCCCGGCGCGGTGATCATGTTCGACGTCGACCACTTCAAGCGCTTCAACGACGACCACGGCCACGCGCTCGGCGACGAGGTGCTCCGCCGCGTCGCCTCCGCCGCCCGCTCGGCCACGCGCCGCGCGGACATCGTGGGGCGCTACGGGGGCGAGGAGTTCTCGGTGCTCCTGCCGGGCGCGACGCTGGAGGACGCGCGCGACGTGGGCGAGCGCATCCGCGCCGCGGTGGCCCAGATCCGCATCGCCAGCCACGGCGCCGAGCTCTCCGTCACCGTGAGCGTCGGCGTCGCGAACGCGCGCGGCGTCGAGACCCTCCAGCACCTGCTGTCGCGCGCCGACGAGGCCCTCTACCTCTCCAAGCGCCGGGGGCGCAACATCGTCACGGTGCAGACCCACCACACGAGCGAGCTCGACCCGTAGCCCGCCCGCTCACGGGGCGAGGTCGAGCGCGCGCGCCGCGACGTCGAAGCCCCCCCGCCCGTCGCTCACCACCACCCACAGCCGCGCGTCGCGCGCGACCGGCGCCAGGTAGAACATCTCGTGCGGCGCGTCGGCGCCCTCCCCGTCCGCGCGAAACGAGCCGCCGAGCTCGCCGGCGTCCGTGAGAAACTGCGTGACCAGCGACTCGCGCACCCGGCGCACGCTCCCGTCGGGCTGAGCCTCGTCGTAGGCCTCGCGCGCCCCCTCGACAAACTCCACCCGGACCATCCCGCGGATCTGTCCCGGGCCTCGAAACACCATGGGCTCGTCCGGGGGGAGGACAAAACCTCCCAGCCGGACGCGCGCGATCCGCGGGTTGTGGTTGGCCGCCCCCCGCCGCGCCCTCACCGTGCGGAGGAACACCTCCCCATCGCCCCCGGCGCACCGCGGCAGCATCGTGGCCGGGTCGAGGCCGATCGCGCCGCCGAGGCACGCGATGCCGAAGAAGGCCCACGGCGCCCCGTCCGCCGCGGCCTCGCCAAGAGTGAACCGCGCGACGCGCCCGTCGAACACCGTGGGCACGCCCTCGCAGCGCCGCGCGCCGGTGGCGTTGTCGACGCCCAGCCGGGGGCAGGTGGCCCACAGGACGCGCGCCTCGCCCGTCACGCCGGCGCGGGTGGCGGTGTGCGCGGTGAGGGTGATCGTGTCGCCGGGTTGCGCGTCGGGCGGATCGGCCACCACGGCCACCACGCGCAGTCGCTCCACGCGCCACCGGGGCGTGAAGTCCGTGTCCACGCACGCCGCGGCGAGCGCCAGCGCGACGACCACAGGGCGCCTCACAGCTCCCCCCGCAGGCCGAGGCTCGGCACGATGGGGAGCCCCGTGGTGACCCCGCGCTGCCGGTAGTCGAAGCTGTCGGCGGAGCCCTCGGGGTTGGCGCGGTTGTAGACGTTCATCACGTCGAGGAAGACGGTGAGCGTGCCGCGCGACCACGTCCAGGTCTTGTCGACGCGCAGGTCGAGCTGGTGGAAGTCGTCGACGCGGCGGGAGGCCACGGGCTCGAACACCGGCGCATAGACGAGCGTGTCGGCGTTGAAGACGGCCCCGGTGAGGGCGGCGTCGGGGTTGCCCGTGACGAAGCGGAAGCGGGCGCCGACGGTCCACCCCCGCCCGAGGTCGAAGGAGCCGACGGCCGTGAGGATGTGCGTCTGGTCGAAGTCGGTGAGGTCGTAGGGGGCGTCGGGGCGCGCCCGGACGACGGTGCGCGACAGGGTATAGGCGACCCAGCCGAAGAAGCGCCCCGCCGCCCGGTGCCGCAGGAGAACCTCCACGCCGTAGGCCCGCGACGCGCCCGTGTTGCCGTAGGGGACGCGCGCGTTGGGGTCGCCCGTCTGCGCGACGAGGGCGTCGACCGTGCGGACGAAGCCCTCCACCGAGAGGCTCAGCGCGGGGGTGAACTCGTGCTCCGCGCCGACGCTGTAGTGCACCGCCCGCTGCGGCGAGAGGCCGGGGTTGCCCACGCGCTGCCCCGTGGGCGACGCGCGGTTCGGCGCGTCGAGGGTCTGCTGAAACTGCGGCGGCTGGAAGAAGAGCCCGATGCCGCCCTTGATCGTCCAACGATTCGCTGGGCGAACGCGGAAGGCGAAGCGCGGCGCCACGGTGACGGCGCGGATGTCGGCGAAGTGGTCGACGCGCAGCGAGGGGACGAGGCGGACGCGCGGCGACGGCGAGACCTCGAGGTCCGTCCAGAGCGCCGTGCGCAGGAGGAGGCCCGACGCGTCGGTGGCGACTGGCTCGAGGTCGGCGGTGGAGGTCACCACGCCGCTGCCGAGCCCCGGCGGACGGGGGCCGCGGAAGGCGAAGGACGCCGGGCCCGAGGCGACGTCGAGGCCGACGTTCCAGCGCGTGGTGCGGCTCAGGGGGCGGGCGTAGTCGACGCGCGCGAGGAGGGGGACGCGGTCGACGCGCAGGCTCGCCACGCGGGCAAACTGGACGTCGTTCACGTCGCGCCCGGCGGAGGCCATCACCCGCAGCGAGGCGCCCCCGTCGAAGGAGTGCCCCCACACGGCCTGCGCCCGGTGAAACCACAGCCCCGTGTCCACCCTCCCCCGCAGCGTCGGGTCGACGTCCTGGGGCTCGGTGAAGAGGAACGCGATCGAGTCGTCGGAGCCGAAGCCCAGCAGGCGCACGCGGTCGCGCGGGGTCGGCCGCCACTCCACGATCGCCTGCCAGTCCCAGTACACGGGCAGCCGGATCGAGCGGAACGGCAGCAGGTCGGTGACGAGGCCGAGCGTCGCGTCGAGGTAGCTCCGCCGCGCCGCGACGAGGAAGCTGAGGTTGCGGGTGATGGGGCCCTCCACCCGCAGGCCCGCGTCGATGACGCTCGCCTGCGCCATGAGGTGGAAGCGGTCGCCCCGCGGCGCGCGCAGCCCCACGTCGATGACGCCCGCCGACACGCGCCCGTAGCGCGCGGCGAAATTGCCGGGGTAGAAATCGATGCGCTCCAGGAGGTCGGACGGGACGACGCTGGTGAGCCCGCCGAAGTGGTAGACGAGCGGGATCTCCCCACCCTCGGCGAAGATCGCCGTGTCCTCGGGGGCGGCGCCGCGCACCACGATGAGCCCCGTCGCGAAGGGGGGGCGCGCGATGCCGGGCATGTTCTGGACGGCGCGGAGGGCGTCGCCGTTGGTGCCGGGGATGCGCTGCACCTCGCGGGCCTCGATCACCCGGCGGGTGGGCTCGCGCGGCGCCCGCGTGCCGCGGACGACGGCCTCGCCGGCGGCGTCGTCGGGCCGCGCGGGCTGGGCGTGGGAGAGGGTGGGGAGGAGGAGGGGCGCGGCGGTGAGGGCCGTCGTCAGCGCGCGTCGTCGCAGGACGGGCCTCACGGAGGAGGAGGCGATCAGGCGACGACGGAGCCGGTGGCCTCGGCGGCCGCGGTGCCCTCGGCGGGCGTCGCGAGCGGGCGGCGCGCCTCGACGGCGGCGGCGGCGGCCATGCGCTCGCGCAGGACGGTGTACGAGACGTACCCGAAGCCCGCGACGAAGATCATCGCGAAGGGGGCGGCGATGTAGTGGCGCGTGGAGATGGCGGCGTACACCGACGCGGCGCTCTCGGCCGCGAGAGCCATCTCGACCAGCGGGAGGATGGTGGTCGCGTGGTAGCGGCCGGGGCGCGCGCTCTGGCCCTTCTTCGGCGTGCGGACGAACTCACCCGTCGCGGCCTGCGTGCCCTCCCAGACAGCCTTGGTGAGGTACGGCGACATGCCCGCGCCGATGGCGAGGAGCCAGGGGAGGCGGCGGAGCGCGCCGAGGGCGCTGCGGCCCTGCGAGCGCTCGGCCACCATGTAGAAGGTCGCGAGCGAGCCCGTCGAGCCGACCATCAGGGGGATGTCGACCAGGAGCAGCGAGAGGGGGTCGCTCACCGGCATCACCAGGAGCATCGGGAGGAGCAGCACCGCGAGCAGCACCATCAGCGGGTACGCGAAGTGCGGGGTCATGTGGAAGACGGCCTCGAGGCGGACGCCGAAGTCGAGGTCCTTGCGGGCCCACACCCGCGACAGGAGCTTCCGCGCCGTCTGCACCGTCCCCTTGGCCCAGCGGAACTGCTGCGCGCGGAACGCCTCCATCTCCTCCGGGAGCTCCGCGGGGGTGACGTGGTCCTCGCGGTACACGAAGCGCCAGCCCGCGAGCTGCGCGCGGTACGACAGGTCGAGGTCTTCGGTGAGGGTGTCGTGCTGCCAGCCGCCGGCGCTCTCGATGGCCGCGCGGCGCCAGATGCCGCCCGTGCCCGAGAAGTTGAAGAAGCGGCCCGCGGCGAAGCGCGCGCGGTTCTCCACCATGTGGTGGCCGTCGAGCATCAGGGCCTGGACGCGCGTGAGGATGGAGGTGTCGCGGTTGAGGTGCCCCCAGCGCGCCTGCACGCAGCCCACCTTCTCGTCGGCGAAGTGGTGCACCACCGTGCGGAGAAACGTCGGCTGCGGCAGGAAGTCGGCGTCGAACACCGCCACCAGCGAGCCCTTGGCGTACTTGAGCCCGTTGTCGAGCGCGCCGGCCTTGTAGCCCGTGCGGTCGGTGCGGTGGATGTAGATCGCGTCGATGCCGCGGCGCACGAGGTCGGCCACCTTGGCCTTGGAGCGCTCGCGCGTGTCGTCGATGCTGTCGTCGAGCACCTGGATCTCGAAGCGGTCGCGCGGGTACTCGATGCGCGCCACGCACTCGAGCAGCCGGTCGAGCACGTCGGGCTCGTTGAAGAGCGGGAGCTGAACGGTCACGTACGGGAGCTCACCGTCGGGGAGCTGGCGCGGCGCCGCCGGCGGGAGCTCCGCCCGGTGCTTCCACAGCATCCACACCAGCTGGCTCCGGTGCAGGCCGTAGAGCACCAGCAGGAGGAGCACCGTCAGGTACGGGATGGCGATCAGCAGCGTGGTCATCGTCGGTCTCTACGTCCTCTCCTCGGGGTCGAACCGGCCGCGGTGTAGACCGCCAGCCGCCTCGCGCGCACCTTTCCGACACGCCCCCTTCAAGGGCCGCCGGAACCGCGCGATTCATAGCCCCCGCCGCCCCGTCGGAGTTGTCGCCAACTTGTATTTTGTTGTCGCCGACTGTCCCCTCCGACCCCCGCGCGAGCTGTGATAGAAGCTCATCCCGTGCGCGCCTTCGGTATTCTGTTCATCGTGTTGCTGGCTCAGTGCGGCGCCTCGTCGACGGCGGGGCGCTCGACGCGCGTGAGCCGCGAGCGCCTCCTCGTCACCGGCGAGCCCGCGCGCGACGCCTATTTCCTCGCGGTGCACGGGCACCAGCAGGCCCTCGCGGGCGTCGACATGCGGCGCGCCGACCTCGCCGCCGCCCTCGCCGTCGCCCTGCAGCTCCGCGTCAACGCCGACCGCGCCACGCTCTCCACCTCGCTGCGCGCCGAGCTCGACCGGGTCCACGTGCAGCGCGTCCGCGTGCACGTCGAGCCCGCCGCCGATGTCGACGAGCGCGTGAGCGGCTGGCACGCCGCCCTCACCGAGCGCGCCGCCGAGGGCCTCCCCGCCGCGCTCGCGGCCCGCTACGCGCGCGTGGTCGAGGCGGTCACCGTCACCCTCACGCCCGACGTGGCCGCCCCGTCGCTCGCGCCGATCCTCGACGCGGTCGCGGCGATCCTCCGCGACGCCGACGCGACGCAGCGCTGCATGGCGCGCCTCACAGGGCTCACGCCGGAGATCTTCGCGCGCGGCGCCGAGCTGCGCGCGCGCTCGCCGGCGGAGTGGCGGCCCGAGTTCGACGCCGCCGAGCGCTTCGTGCTCGGGCTCCACGCGCGGGCCACCCTCCACGAGCAGGAGTCGGTGCGCGCGCACCGCTGGATCCTCAGCACGCTCCAGCCGCAGGCCGAGGGGGCGGAGGAGGGCGCTGAGGAGACCCCGGAGGAGGCCGCGCGGCCGATGGACGCGGGCGCGGAATCGGCGCCGGAAACTGGACCCGTCGCAGCGCCGAGGTGACAGTGGCCGCCAGAGCACAGGAGAGCCGCTGACCGCCATGCGATACATTGGGCCCGAGCGTCGCATCCACCGCGTGTACGTCACGCGCAACACCGAGTACCACGTCCGCGCCGGCCGCTGCGTCGCCGTCCGCGACCTCCGCGTCGAACAGTGGTGCGACGAGCACCCCGCCCTCGGGCGCGCGCTCGAGGGGGCGCTCCGCTACCAGGGGACGGGCGTCCTGCCCGTGCTCGACGAGCCGCGCATCGGCGACGCGATCTACTTCCGCGAGGGCGAGCGCGACCTCGTCACCTCGCGCGTCCAGAGCATCGAGCGCCCCGAGCGCGCCGTGGTGGCCACCTACCCCGCGTGACCAGCCTCTTCGACACCCACTGCCACCTCGACGCCCCCGAGTTCGACGACGACCGCGACGCCGCGTGGGCCCGCGCAGAAGCCGCCGACGTCGTCGGGGCGATCGTCCCCGCCGTCGAGCCCGCCTCCTGGGCGAAGACCCTCGCGTGCTCGCGGGACGGCGGCCGTTACGCCGCCCTCGGCGTCCACCCGCAATACCTCCCGCGCCTCACCGCCGCCGCGCTCGACGACGCGCTCGCCGCCCTCGTGACCTCCGCGCGGTCGTCGGGGCCGCGCGTCGTCGCGGTCGGCGAGTGCGGCTTCGACGGGAGCTCGGACGTCTTCCGCGCGGAGGCGTCGCTGCAGCGCCGGGTGTTCGTCGCCCACGTCGAGGCGGCGCGGGCGCTCGACCTGCCGCTGGTGGTCCACGTGCTCAAGGCCCACGGCGAGGCGCTCGCGGCGATGCGCGCGGTGACGCTGCCGCGACGTCCCGGCGTGATCCACAGCTTCTCGGGGGGCGCGGAGCTCGCGCGGGAGTACCTCGCGATGGGCTGGCACCTCGCCATGGGGGGCTCCGTCACGCGCCCCAACGCGCGGCGCCCCGTCGAGGCGACGCGCGCCGTCCCCGCCGAGCGCCTCCTGATCGAGACCGACGCGCCCGACCAGACGCCGACGGGGGTGGCGGCGGGCGTGCGGCGCTGCGAGCCGGCGCACCTCGCCCTGGTCGCGCGGCGCGTGGCGGAGGTGCGCGGGGAGCGCGTCGAGGCGCTCGCGGCGCAGACGACGGCCAACGCGCGGGCGCTGTTCGGGCTCGGGTGACGCGCGCGGCGCTTCCGTTGCCGCGGGCGGGTGCGGTACAAGGCGGCTACTGCGATGGAGACGGGTACGCGCTTCGTGCATACGGCCGACTGGCAGCTCGGGCTCCGCGCTGGGCACATCCCCGGCGACGACGGGGCCGCGGTGCGCGGCGCGCGCTTCGAGGTGATCGGGCGCATCGCCGAGGTCGCGCGCGACGCCGACGCCCGCTTCGTCGTCGTGGCGGGCGACGTCTTCGAGCACCACGCCCTCGACCGCGACAACACCCAGCGCACCTTCGAAGCCCTCGGCGCCTTCCGCTGCCCCGTCTTCCTGCTGCCCGGCAACCACGACCCCTACACCCCCGACGCGCTCTACCGCAGCGAGTGGTGGGCGCGCGAGTGCCCGCCGGGCGTCACCGTCCTCGGCCGCCCGACCCCCTACACCCTCGACAACGTCACCCTCCTCCCCTGCCCCCTCACCGAGCGGCACATGCACGACCCCACCGCGTGGCTCACGCGCCACGCGCCCGACCGCTCGTCGCTCCGTGTGGGCGTGGCGCACGGGGGAATCGAGGAGTTCCTCAAGGGGAAGGTGGCGCCCGGCGAGATGGTCAACGACATCCCCGTCGACCTCGCGTCGCGCGCCTCCCTCGACTACCTCGCCCTCGGCGACTGGCACGGCCTCGGCCGCGTCGACGACCGCACCTGGTACTCCGGCACCCCCGAGGCCACGGGCTTCACCGAGGAGCGCCCCGGCGAGGTGCTCTCGGTCGCCATCGACGGCCCCGGCGCGGCGCCGAAGGTCGAGCCCGTCCGCGTCGCCCGCTTCTCCTGGCAGACCGAGGCCCACACGCTGCTCACCGCCGACGACGTGCAGCGCCTCGACAACCGCCTCAACACCTTCCCCTCGCGCGCCACCGCCCTCCTCGAGCTGGTCCTCATCGGCTCCCTCGACCTCACGCTCCACGCGCGGGTCGTCACTGAGCTCCCCGCCCGGTACCGCGGGATGTTCCGCCACCTGCGGGTGCGGGCCGACGGGCTCCACGTGGCGCTCTCCGACCAGGACTTCGCCACGCTCCCGCGCGAGGGTTGGGCCGGCCGCGTCGTCGAGCGGCTCCGCGAGCGGCGGGTCACCGACGCCACCGACGACGACTGCCAGCGCGCCCTCCAGCAGCTCGCCCGCATCCAGGTCGAGCTCCGCCTCGGGGGAGCGCGCCGATGAGCGGCAGCGTCCGCTTCGTCCGCTGGCGCGTCAGCAACGTCGGCGTCTTCGGCGAGAGGGCCGTCGAGATCGGCCCGCTCTCCCCCGGCGTCAACGTGATCGCGGGCCCCAACGAGTGCGGCAAGTCCACCATGGTCCGCGCGCTGCGCACCGCCCTCTTCGAACGCTATGGCCTCGTCGGCAAGAAGACCTCGCCCCTCCAGCCCCACGGCACCCGCCTCGCGCCGCGCGTCGAGCTCGACTTCGACGTCGACGGGGTCGCCTACCACCTGGAGAAGCAGCTCCTGGTGAAGCCGTCGGCCCGGCTCACGGTCGGCGGCAGCGGCCACGTGCTCGAGGACGAAGACGTCGACGAGCGGCTCCGCGAGGTGTTCCACACCCACAAGGGGAACAAGCAGGGGGTGAGCACCGACGACATGGGGCTCTTCGGGCTCCTCTGGGTCGAGCAGGACGACTTCGCCCGCCGCGAGCCCGCCGAGGCCCTGGGCCCGCGCGTCAAGGGCGACCTCGCCACCGCCATCGAGCACCAGGTGGGCAAAGTGATCGGCGGCTCCGAGGGGGTCGCGCTCCGCGACGCCATCGAGCTGGCCTACCAGAGGTTCTTCACCGCGGGGCAGGAGAAGGTGACCGGCGAGCTCGCCGCCCTCGAGCGCAAGGTGGGCGAGCTGGAGGCCGAGGCGAAGGCCCGCGAAGACGCCCTCGGGGAGACCGTGCGCCTCGGC
>Ga0073899_10005423_pt1 | contig 11079 bp, 5 predicted proteins | sample KloWWTmetaKNB5Ph_FD_88975 | JGI IMG/M metagenome (GOLD analysis project Ga0073899, IMG submission 88975) | Active sludge microbial communities from Klosterneuburg, Austria, studying microevolution and ecology of nitrifiers - Klosterneuburg... | ecosystem: Engineered > WWTP > Aerobic digester >...
AACGCCGCCAGCACCAGCGCGCCCTGCGCCGTGCCGGTGTAGCGGACGGTCGCGCTGATCCGCGCGGCGACCGCGGCGTCGATCGGTGGCGCGGCGTCGATCGGTGGCGCGGCGTCGATCGCGACGGCGTCGATCGCGGCGGCGTCGATCGCCGGCGCCTCGGACGAGGAGTCGCACGCGCCCAGCGCGGCGATCGCGAACACAACCCAGAGCGGCTTCATGGCGGGCCTTTCGAGAAGTAGAACGTGCCACTTCCTACTTCCGCCACGCCCGGGCCCGCAACGCGGCTGGCGCGCCCGCGCCCTTACTTGGCCCGTCCGCCCGCCGCCGCCGCGCGCTACTTCAGCTGCTTCTTCAGCTCGACGACGTCGGCGTGGGCCGGCTCGGTCTTGGCCGCCGCCGCCAGCGCCGCCTTGGCGTTGGCCTTGTCGCCCAGCGCCAGGTAGGCGCGGACCCGGCCGATGTGCGCCAGCGCCGGCCGCCGCATCGGCGGATCGACCACGAGCGCGCTGTCGTAGCTGTACAGCGCGGCCTTGCCGTCGCCGAGCGCGAGGTACGCCTTGCCCAGCGTCGTCAGCAGGTCGGCGTCCGACGGGAACAGCGCCAGCGCCAGCTCGCCGTAGGTCTTCACCTTCGGCCACGCCTGCTGCGCGGCGTAGGCGTCGACCAGCTCGCGCAGCGGGCCCACCTGCATCTGCTCGAGCATCACGAACTGCTCGAGCTCGAGCAGCGCCGCCGCGTCCTGGCCCTGCTTCTTGTAGATCTCGGCCAGCGCCTGGTACGGGTAGCTGCGCTCGGGGTCGAGGCGCTTGGCCGCGCACAGCTGCGCGATCGCGCCGGCCAGGTCGCCGCCCGACACCGCCAGCTCGGCCAGCCGCACCCGCAGGTCGTAGCTGTCGTGGCCGTCGGCGATCAGCTTGGTGATCTGCTGCTTGGCGCTGGCTTCGTCGCCCTGGCGCAGCGTCACCTCGGCCATCACGTAGCGCGCGATCGGCTCCTGCTTGTCGAGCTTGAGCGCGGCGGCGGCGGCGGCCTCGGCGGCGGCCGCGTCGCCCTGGTAGAAGTGGCCGAGCGCCAGCCGGGCCCGCACCGTCGCGTCCTTGGGCTTGGCGTCGGCGGCCACCTCGAGCGCGGTCACGTCGTCCAGGCCCGAGGTCGGCAGGCGGAACGTGCCGGCGTACGGCGCCAGCCGCACCTTCAGGTAGTCGCGGAAGTCGGCGTCGAACTGCGCGACGGTGCGGCCGGTGATCGCCTGGATCACCGCCGGCGTCTCCTGGCCCTTGCCGAACAGCTTGAGCGCGGCGACGATCTTGGGGAAGCCGTAGGTGGCGGCGATGTACTCGATCATCACCGACGACAGGTAGTAGGCGACGATCACCTTCTGGCCGTCGGGCTGGACGAACTCGTAGTTGATGGTCGCGACCGACGGCAGCGTGCCCTCGAGCACCGCGCCGTAGACGTCGGCGTCGTTCTCGCGCCGCCACGACGGGTTGGCCATCAGGGTCTCGTACTCGGACAGGCCCTCGGTGAACCACCGTGGCACCCGCGAGTTCGACAGCTGGATCGCGAACACGTGGCCCAGCTCGTGCCACAGCACCATGCCCCAGTTGATGTCGCCGTTGCTGGGCGACATCGCCGTGATCACCTGGCCGAAGCACACGCCCAGCGCGCCCAGGTTGGGCAGGCCGACCGTGCGCACGCTGTAGTGATCGGAGTCCTGGTACAGCTCGACGGTCACCGGGATCTTGGGGGTGAAGCCGTAGCGCCTGACCATGTCGGCGAACGCCTTCTCCAGCGTCGGCTCGATGTAGCGCGCCAGGATCTTCTGCTCGCCCTTGTGGTAGCGGAACTTGAACGACTTCGACGTCCAGAACGTGTAGTCCTTCGGGATCGTGTCCTTGAACAGGTTGCGGGTGTTGAACGTGCGGACGTTGTACTTGTCGCCGGCCCAGGCCTTGTCGAGCCACTCCAGCCCCTCCTTCTCCTGGCCCATCCGCAGGTAGCCCATGCCGACGTCGCTCATCGCGTCGTACGCGTCGGGGCGCAGCGCCACCGCCTGCTTCGACAGCTCGATCGCCTCGACGTAGCGGTGCTCGCGCACCGCCGAGCGCGCGATCGTGCGGTACAGGTCGGCGTCGGCCGGGTTCTGCGCCAGCGCCTTGGTCTTGAGCTGCTCGTAGCGCGGCAGATCGTCGCGCAGCCAGGCGATCGTCGCCTCCAGCTCCAGCGCCGGCAGCGACTGCGGATCGACCGCGCGCACCTCGCCCAGCGTCTTGCCCGCCGCGTCCCACTGGTTCTGATCGATCTCGATCGAGGCGCGCACCAGCAGCGCCGGCACGTGCCGCGGGTTCACCGCCAGCGCCGCGTCGAGGTGGTGGCGGGCGGTGGCCAGGTCGTAGCGGCTCTCGACGATCGCCGCGGCGATGCCGGCGTGGGCGTCGGGCTGGTTGGGGTTGACCTTCAGCACCTCGTCGTAGGTCTGCTCGGCGACCTCGACCTCGTACTTGCTGCGGAACAGATCGGCCCAGGCCAGGCCGGCCTCGATGGCGCTGGGCGCCAGGTTGACCGCCTCGCGGTACGCGTCGTTGGCCAGCTCGAACTCGCCGCGGGCGCGCGCGGCCTCGGCCAGCGCGAACAGGTCGGCGGGCTTGTCGAGGTCGAGGACCTTGGCGTTGTACTCGTCGATCGTGCGCTTCCACAGCGCGTCGGCCTGCGGCAGCTTGCCGGTCGCCATCAGCAACCGCGCAAGGGCCCGCCGCGCCGGGCGGTGGCCGGGATCCGCGGCGACCAGCGCCTCCAGCAGCTTTTGCGCGTCGGCGTTGCGGCCGGTGGCGCGCAGCACGTCGGCCAGCGCGACCTTGCCGTTGCTTGCCACCACCGCGTCGGCGTCCTTGCTGGCGGCGGTCGCGGTGGCCTCGGCGCCCTTCAGGTCGCCGACCGTGAGCTGGGCGTCGACGAGCAAGAGCTTGGCCTTGCCAGCGTCGGGGCCCTTGGTGCGGGCCAGCTCGCCGATCGCCTGCTTGTAGTCGCCGCGGGTCAGGGCGTCGGCGCCGGCGGCCAGGTCGGCGGCCGCCGGGCCCGCGGTCAGGAACACCAGCCCGAGCCCGAGCAGCACGCTTCGCATGCGTCGAATCTGAGCGACCGACCCCGGCAAGTCAACGCGCGGCTCGCCGACGCGCTACACTCCGGCCATGGCAGACCAGCGGGCCACCGCGGCACCGCGCGAGGCGACCGGCATCTACGCCGACTTCGACGCCTTCAAGAAGCAGGCGATCCGCGACTACTACGAGCGCGGTTGGACCTCGCGCCGCGGCAACTTCATCGCGCTGTTGATCGCCGCCGGCGGCGGCGCCAGCCTCGGGCTGGCCAAGGACTCGGTCGTCGACGGCACCGGCACCAAGAAGGTCGCGATCGGCGCCGGCCTGGCGCTGGCGCTGCGGGTCGGGCTGCGCTACGCGCTGGGCGGCCCGCTGTCGCTGGTGCTCACCGCGGCCGCCGGCGCGTCGATGCTGGCCTACCTGGTGCGCAACCAGAAGGACATCCTCAAGAAGGTCGAGCGCTACCGGGGCGTGCTGGCCGAGACCGAGCGGAAGTACAAGGACACCCACGCGCAGTGGCGCGACGGCAAGTACGACGTCGCGCAGCGCAACCTCATGATCGACGGGCTGATGAAGCGCTTCGTCGCGGACGTCGACGAGGCGTGATGCGCGCGGTGGCGGCGACCGTCGCGGCGCTCGTGGCCGCGAGCCCGGCCGGGGCTCAGCCCGCGCCGCGGCCGGCCGCCGCCGAGGCCACGCCGCCCAAGGCCACCGCCGAGACCGACGACGTCATCGGGCTGCTCGACGTCCGGGTCGAGGGGCTGTCGGCCGACGCCACCGCGCTGTTCACCCGCAAGATCGAGGAGGGCCTCGAGATGTCGGGGCTCAAGGTGGCGTCGCGGGAGCGCCTGCGCAGCTACCTGGCCGGCACGCCGTGGAACTCGGCCTGCCTGCTCGGCGCGTGCCTCAGCGAGCTGGCCCGCGGCGCCGAGGTGGCGACCGTGATCGAGGTCGCGCTCGCCACCAGCGGCCCGAGCTATCACTACGTCATCACCTTGCTCGACACCCGCACCGGTCATGCCATCAACCAGGTCGCCGCCAAGTGCGACGTGTGCACCACCGACGAGGCGTTCGCCGAGGCGTCGCTGGCGGTGGTCGCGGTGGTCAACGGCGTCGGCGACGGCGCGCCGACGATCGTGACGCCGACGATCGATCCGCAGCTGCGCCGCACCCGCGCGCGGGTGGCGCACGCGCGCGGTCGGGCCCGGACCCTGGGCCTCACGCTGATCGGCCTGGCCGCGGTGGCCGCCGGCGGCGCGTACTACTTCTTCGACGACGATCGCGACACGCTCGGGGGCGCCAGCGCTGGCGCCGCCGGCGCGCTGGGCGTCGCCGGCTTCACGTCGCTCGGCCTGTCGTTCTCGTTCTGACTGACTGCGTCCCTCGCGAGGCTCCGATGACCAAGCCTATCTTTCTGTGCGCGCTGTTGACGGTCGCGGCCGGCGTCGGCTGCGAGACGCCCGACCCCACCGATCCGGAGCCGGTGCACCCGGTGTTCGAGGTGCCGCGCCCCGGCGTCGCGCCGTCGGACTTCTACGCGCTGCCGTTCCCGTCGGACATCCGCCGCGACGACGCCGGCCACCCGATCATGACCGACTACCCGACGCCGGTCGGGATCATCGGCACGTACACCGCGGCGCTGCCCAAGCTCGACGGCTTCGGCACCAACGCCGCCATCTTCCAGCGCTTCACCGGCCCGATCGACGTCGACGCGCTGCCGGCCGACGCCGCCGCGTCGCTGACCGACGCCGCGTCGGTGTACCTGGTCGACGTCGACCCGGCGTCGCCCGAGCACGGCCAGAAGCGGCCGGTCGTGTTCCGCTTCCAGCACGCCAAGGGCTTCACGATCGGCGCCGACTGGCTGAGCGCGCTGCCCTACCCCGGGTTCCCGCTGCGCGAGCGCACCACCTACGCGCTGGTCGTGACCAACCGCCTGACCGCGGGCGGCGGCCGGATGGCGCCGCCCGCCGAGTTCGCCGCGATCGCGGCCGCGCAGCCGCCGGCCGACGCGACGCTCGCCCGCGCCCACGATCGCTACGCGCCGCTGTGGGCCTGGCTCGACGAGCCGGGCGGCGACGAGCGCGCCGACGTCGCGTCGGCCGCGGTGTTCACGACGCAGTCGGTCACCGGCGTCATGGGCCAGCTGCGCGAGAAGGTGCGCAGCCTGCCGGCGCCGGTCGCCGCCGACGTCGTGCGCCAGCCCGCCGAGGCCGTGCCGTACGCGATCTACGACGGCACCTTCCCCGCGCCGAACTTCCAGACCGGCGACGTGCCGTACCACGGCGCCAACGGCGGCGGCGACATCGCGATCGGCGGCGACGGCCTGCCGGTCGTGCAGCGCATGGAGTCGCTGCGCTTCGCGATCACCGTGCCGACGGGGACCGCGCCGGCCAGCGGCTGGCCGGTGGTGATCTACGCCCACGGCACCGGCGGCGGCTACCACTCGTTCATCGCCGACGGCACCGCGCAGCGGCTGGCCGAGCAGGGGCTGGCCTGCGTCTCGATCGATCAGGTGCTGCACGGGCCGCGCAACCCCGGCGGCGATCCCGAGATCGACTTCTTCAACTTCCAGAACCCCGACGCCGGCCGCAACAACGCCATCCAGGGCGCCGCCGACAACTTCTCGGTGGTGCGGCTGCTCGAGGGCCTGACCATCGCCGAGGCCGACCCGGCGCCGCACACGATCAGCTTCGACGCCAGCAAGCTGTCGTTCTTCGGCCACTCGCAGGGCGGGCTGACCGGCCCGCCGTTCATCGCCTACGAGCCCAAGGTGCGCGGCGCGGTGCTGTCGGGCGCCGGCGGCCTCCTGTACTTCGCGCTGCTCAACAAGACCGAGCCGGTCGACATCACCGCGCTGGTGCGGACGATCATCCTCGACGAGCCGCTCGACCAGTGGAACCCGGTGCTGGCGCTGCTGCAGACCTGGGTCGAGCGCTCGGACGCGATCAACTACGGGCCGCTCTTGGTGCGCGAGCCGCCGGCCGGGCTGGCGCCGATGGACATCTACCAGAGCATGGGCTTCACCGATCACTTCACGCCGCTGCCGACCATAGAGGCGCTGGCGGTGGCGATCGGCGGCGATCAGGTGGCGCCGACCCTGGCGCCGATCGCCGGGCTGGCGATGCGCGGCCGCACCGTCGCGACGGCGCCGGTCGCGGCCAACCTCGCCGGCCACACCGCGGTGATCATGCAGTACCAGGCCACCGTCTCCGACGGCCACTTCGTCGTGTTCGATACCGCCGCCGGGCGCCGGCAATCGAGCGAGTTCCTCGGTACGTTCGCGCGCACCGGCCAGGCCACGCTGGTCACCCCCCAGTAGCGGAGCACACGATGGCGCGGAAGCGGATTGGCGAGATCCTGATCGAGGCCGGCCTCATCGACGAGGACGGCCTGCGCGCGGCGCTGGTCGAGCAGCGGCGGCGCGGCGGCCCGCTGGGGCGCGCGCTGATCGATCTGAAGCTGGTGGCCGAGGAGACGCTGGTGGTCGCGCTGTCGCGGCAGCTCGCGGTGCCGGTGGTCGACCTCGACACGATCGAGATCCCGCAGGCGGTGGTCGACCTCATCCCCGGCGACCTGTGCGAGGCGTGGGGCGTGGTGCCGTTCGCGCAGCCGATGAAGTTCCTCGACCTGGCGATGAGCGACCCGTCGAACGTGCGCGTGCTCGACGAGCTGCGCGTGCGCACCAACCTCAACGTGCGCAGCTACCTGGCCGGCCCCAAGGCCATCGAGCGCGCGCTCGGCCGCTACTACGGCCGCGGCATGGGCCGCGCCGCCGGCGCCGGCCGCCGCCGCGAGACCCTCGACGTGCCGCGCGCCGCCGACGAGGAGATGGAGCTGGTCAACCCCTACGACCCCTCCGCCAGCCGCAGCGTCCCCGTCGCCGGCGCCAACCCGCCCTCGACCCAGAGCCGCGAGCGCTTCCCCGCACCGCCGCCGCCCACCCGCACCGGCGCCGCCTCCACCGCCCCGCCCCCCACCGCCGCCCGCGGCCCCTCCTTCGCCGACGTCGCCGAGCTGCAGGAGCGCATCGCCTCCCTCGAGGCCCTCGTCCGCCGCGACGAGGACGTCCTCAAGAAGCTCATGGCCCTCCTCATCGAGAAGGGCGTCGCCACCCGCGACGAGATCCTCGCCCGCCTGCGGTAGGGGACAGGATCTACCCCGCTAACCCATCGTCGCGGCTCGCCTTTTCAGCCATACCGCGCAGGAAGGCGGGCCCCGTTGCCAGTGCCCCAGGCTGAAAGCAACAAACCGGGGAGCATCGGTCGCGCTCCGGCGACTACGTAGGCGTGCCTCCTTCCCTCGAAGTCCATACCCTCGTCTCTGCCAACCCGAAGCGCGGCCAGATCTTCCAGCTCGTCACCACCGACGACCGGATCTGGGCGGTCGGCGGGCGAACCAGCAACCCGACGCTGCTCGGCTCGTGCACGGGCCAGCGATTCCACAGCCTGGGCGCGCCACCCAAGGGCGTCCGTGAACTCCTGCAGCGCGATGACGGCCTGGTCGTCGTCGGGGAATGGGGGATGATCGCACGGTCAGGCGACGGCGGCCGGACGTGGAGGCCGATCAAGACCGGCTTCGACAGCTGCCTGTTCTCGATCCGCCAGGACGTCGACGGCGCGGTGTGGATCGTCGGCGACGACGGCGTGGTCGGGCGCCTCGAGGGCGACCGCCTCGTCCGCGTCGACGCCGGGGCGCATCGCTTCGAGGCCATCATCCGGGCCGCCGGGACCTTGTGGCTGCTGGGGTACAGCGGCGGACTGTTTCGCTTCGATGGTCGACGCGCCGAGCTCGTGCTCGAGGCCGGCCCACTGACCGACCTCTGCGAACTGGCCGACGGCACGCTGCTGGTGACCGGCGAAGGCGGCCAGCTCTACCGGTCGGTCGACGCCGGCGCGCGCTTCGTGAAGATCGCGCTCGACGTGACGGAGCCCCTCGAGGCCGTCGCCGCCATGCCGGACGGGACCGTCGTGGTGGTCGGCGGCGCCGCGACGATCCTGTCGTCGCGCGACGGCGGCGCGACGTTCGACGCCGTGCCGCATGAACTCGAGGACGTGGGCGCGCTGTGGTCGCTGGCGCGGTTTGGCCAGAGCCTCCTGGTCGGTGGCGACCATGGCCTCGTCTTGCGGATCGGCCCCGCCGATGACGCGCCGTGGGCCGATCGCCCGGATGCGTTCGCCGCGCCGCGGCCCATGGACGCGCTGTTCGCGCCGGGCCCCGACGGGTTCCTCGACGAGCGGCTCGCCGCGTACGTCGCAGCCGCGCAGGCGGACGACGACGACGACGACGACGACGACGCGTCCGAGGACGACGACGACGCGGTGTCCGCCGCCGCCGACGACGACGGCGACGGCGACGGCGACGATGACGGCGACGAGGCGTCCGCCGACGATGACGACGACGACGACGCGGTCGGCCCCGACGCCTGGCAGAAGGAGGGCCGCGCGTACTGGGCGGGGCTCTGGGCGGGGACCACCGACGACTACCAGGCGATCTGGGGGACGCCGCCGCCCGAGGAGCTGCGCGCCTTCGAGCGCGCGACCGCCGGCGCCGACCCGTACTCGACCTTCGACGAGCTGCGCCTCGACGTCGCGCTCATGGCCGACCCGCCGGACGACAAGAACCTGTTCGAGATGCTGGTCATCAACGACCAGCTCAACTACCTCGGCACCGGCTTGCCCGAGGCCTTCGGCGGGGTCACGTGCTTCGCGGCGCTCGGCAACGGCGACACGTACCACCTCGAGGTCTACGCCGACGAGCCCGCGGCGCGCCCCCGAGCCGTGTTGTTCTGGGACCACGACGAGCACCAGTTCACGCACGTCTTCGCCGGCGACCTCGCGTCGGTGGCCTACCTGTGCGCGCTGTCGAAGGCCGTCGAGGACGAGCGCCTCTCAGACGGGGTAGGGGCGGCGGCCTACCGCAGCCTGCGTGGCCGCGTGGCGCCGACCTGGCACTTCTCGATCGAGGACCACGACGACGCCTTCACGACCTACCAGCACCCCGAGGACGCCGAGCTGGTCCGGTACTACTGCGCCCGCGCGCACTGGATCTTCGGGCTGTTCCGACAGGACGGGATCACCGACAGCGCCGACCTCAAGCGGGCGTTCCTCCCGGGGCTCAACGGGCTGCTCTCACCGGAGCAGCTGGCCGAGCGGATGGCGTACGCCAAGAAGCTCGTGCCGACCGCGCTCTACGCCATGTGGCGGGCGTACTTCTTCGACGAGCCCGAGCTCGATCAATGGCTGGCGATCGGCCGCGCGCACCCCGGGCGGCTGGCGCGAGACGCCGCGCGGTTGATCGACGAGCTGCGCGGCGGGCGCAACCGGCTCGGGAAGATCCAGGACGTCGGGCGGTGGCTCGATCGATTCCGGGCGCTCGATCTCGATCCGCGGCGCGCCGAGGAGCGCGCGCGCGAGGCGGCCCAGCGGAAGCGGGAGGCGGAGGCGCGGACCGCGCAGCAGATCGCCGAGTTCGACGCCGCCCTGGCGGCTGGACCGGCCGCGCTCGACGCGTTCCTGTGGAGCCACCTCGACGTCGCGACGCCGCGCGGAGCGTTCCTCTGGCGCGTGCTCGCGGATGACACGCGGCGCGACGCCCGCGACGCGTTCACGTACCTGGCGACCGAGGGGTACAGCTACGACAACTGCAGCTTCTCCGCGGACGAGCACGCCGCGCTGCGGTACGCCGCTGAGCACACGGACTCGGTGGTCTCGGCGCTGCTGGTCGGTGCGGCGCTGTGGCCGGCCGCGGTGACCGACGACGACGACGACGACGACGAGGATAGCGATGACGACGGCGACGAGTCGCCCAGCGGCACCACGACGGCGCGTGCGCTGTCGTCGCACCACGCCTGGGCGATCCTCGAGCGCGCGGCCCGCCTGGGGCGGCTCGATCCACGGGCGCTCGCGCCGATGCGGGCCTGGCTCGCGGCGCTGGATCTCGAGACCGGGCTGGACTGGACGGTCCGACAGGTCGCCGCGGTGCTCGGCTGGGCGCGCGACCGCGCGGCGGTGCCGACGCTGGTCGCGCTCCTCGAACAGCTCCCCTCCGAAGGCGGGTTCGACACGGCGTTGAAGTACGACGACCTGATCGGTGACCTGGCGGTGTGCCTGCGCCGGATCGGCGATCCGGCCGGCGCCGCGCCCCTCGTGCGCTTCGCCAGCGCGACGTCGGCGCGGATGCGGCACGCGCGCTCCGAGAGCGGCTTCGCCGTCGGCGTGCTCGCGCCGGCGCTCGGCGGCGAGCCGCTGTTGGCGGGGATGCTGGACCTGGCCCGGTCGATCAACGACAGCGACGAAGACGCCCTCGCGCTCGCCGCCTACGGGCTGGTCGGGCGCGCGCAGCCCGTCAGCGAGCATCCTCGCCTCGCCGCGGCCCTGGCCGCCACCGAGCCGATGGCCGCCTCGTACGTCGAGGTCAAGCTCGCGCAGGCGATCGCGCTGGCCCTCCTCGGCGCCCCTCCGTCGGGGGACGCCGGCGTGGCCGCGCTCATGACGACGGCCTTCACCGCGCCGGGCTGGAAGCTCGAGTACACGGTCCGTCGACGACGGTGGGCGCTCGAGATGTATCGGATCATCCCCGCGGTCGCCCCCGAGCTGGTCGAGCGATCGCTCGACATCGACGACGAGGTCTACACCGACGAGGTCGTCGCCACGCTCGGCGCCGCGGCGCGCCAGCACGCGCCACGGTCGGTGTCCTACTTCGACGCCGATCGCGCGGGCGACGATGCGCTGATCGGCTGGCTGCGCGACCCGGCGCTGCGCGGCCGCCACCTGGTGGCGCTGTTGCTCGGGCGCCGGAAGGCTGCCGCGGCGCGATCGGCGCTGGAGGAAGCGGCCGACCACATCGCCCAGGCGGCGCCCCGTGACGAGGGCACCGACCTGCTTGAACCCGTCGAACGGCTGTTGCGCGAAGTCGTGCGCGCGTTGCGGTGCCTGCCACCCGCGCCATCGACGATCGCGGTGCTCGCGCGCCTGCTCGCGCA
>Ga0073899_10005424_pt1 | contig 11078 bp, 9 predicted proteins | sample KloWWTmetaKNB5Ph_FD_88975 | JGI IMG/M metagenome (GOLD analysis project Ga0073899, IMG submission 88975) | Active sludge microbial communities from Klosterneuburg, Austria, studying microevolution and ecology of nitrifiers - Klosterneuburg... | ecosystem: Engineered > WWTP > Aerobic digester >...
ACGCCCGAGCCGCGGGCTTGACGACCTGGCTCAACCACTACAACCTAGACAGAGCCCACCTCGGCATCGGAGGCAAGACCCCCATCGACCGAATCAACAACGGTCGAGGTCAGTACATCTAGCGGGCGCAACGGCGCGGCGGCGCGGCCGCGCGGCGGCGCGGAAGCCCCACGCCGGGCGCCGGCTAGCGCTGCTTGTAGCTCGCCAGGAAGTTGCCCATGCGCTCGATCGCCTCGGTGATCACGCGCGCCTCGGGCAGCGTGACGATCCGCAGGTGGTCCGGGTTCGGCCAGTTGAAGCCGGTCCCCTGCACCAGCAGGAGGTGCTCGGAGACCAGCAGGTCGTAGACGAGCTTGGCGTCGTCGCGAATCTCATGCACGTTGGGGTCGAGTCGCGGGAAGGCGTAGAGGGCGCCGGCGGGCTTGACGCACGAGACCCCGGGGATCGCCTCGAGGCCCTTCCACGCGGCATCCCGCTGCTCGTGGAGGCGGCCGCGCGGTGCGATCAGCGAGTCGATCGTCTGCACACCGCTGAGCGCTGCCTGCACCGCGAACTGGGCAGGCACGTTCGGGCACAGTCGGGTGGATGCCAGCAGGTTGATGCCCTCGAGGAAGCCGTGTGCGTGGTGGGTCGGGCCCGTGATCACGACCCAGCCGGAGCGATACCCGGCCACGCGGTACGTCTTGGAGAGCCCGTTGAACGTGAGGCACAGCAGGTCGGGCGCGACGGATGCCATCGCGATGTGTTCTGCGTCATCGAACAGGATGCGGTCGTAGATCTCGTCGGAGAGCACGAGGAGCGAGTGCTCGCGGGCGATCGCCGCGAGACCCTCGAGCGTCTCACGCGTGTAGACGGCGCCGGTGGGGTTGTTCGGGTTGATGATCACGATCGCCTTGGTGCGCGGCGTGATCTTCGCTCGGATGTCGTCGAGGTCGGGCTGCCACCCGGCCAGCTTATCGCAGAGGTAGTGCACCGGGGTGCCCCCGCTGAGGCTCGTCATCGCGGTCCACAGCGGATAGTCCGGCGCGGGGATCAGCACCTCGTCGCCCTCATCGAGCAGCGCCTGCATCACCATGGTGATCAGCTCTGACACGCCGTTGCCGAGGAAGACCATGTCGGGGTCGACCTTCGGGAAGCCGGGGGTCTCCTCGTAGCGGTTGACGATGGCGCGGCGCGCCGAGAGCACGCCCCGGCTCTCGGTGTAGCCGTGCGCGTTGGGCATCGCCGCGATCATGTCGCGCACGATCTGATACGGCGCCTCGAACCCGAACGCCGCCGGGTTGCCGGTGTTGAGCTTGAGGATCGTGTGGCCCTCGCTCTCGAGGCGCGCCGCCTCGATGAGCGCCTGTCCGCGAATCTCGTACAGGACGTTCTTGAGCTTCGACGACTGATCGAGCGGGCGCAACGTGGTCATCCGTTCAGCTTACTTGCGCTTGCCCGCTGCCCTGCGCTGCGCCCGGTTGCCCGCCGCATCCGGTTGCTCGGATCCCTCGGTCCGCTGCCCGAAGGCGCCCCGAGGCGCGTCCGCCGCCTGGGCGTCCGCGCTCTCCTGCGCCGCGCGCTGCTCCATCGCCTGGCGCAAGCGCGCCGTGGCCGCCTGCTCGACCTGGCCCCGGCCGTCGCGGATCTCGACCTCACCGGCATCGTTGGGCGCCGAGTAGTGCAGCTGCTGGGCGTTGCTGGCGGGAATCCCGAGCCCCTTGGCCTCGACCTCGGCCGGGTGCTCGGCGGCGCCGGTGCGGTGCACCTCGACCTCGAGGTTGTACAGATACCCGACCGATTCCTCGCGAATCTGCCCCATCATCTGCTGGAACATGGCGTAGCCCTCGCGCTGATACTCGATGAGCGGGTCGCGCTGCGCCATCGCTCGCAGGCCGATGCCGTCCTTGAGGTAGTCCATCTCGTAGAGGTGATCGCGCCAGCGGCGATCGAGAACCTGCATCACAACGCGCCGCTCCAGCTCGCGGGTCGCGGCCTCACCGAGCGTCGCCTCCCGGTTCGCATACGCGATCTTCGCGTCCGAGACGATCTCTCGTTTGAGCCCGGCGCTCGTGATCCGGCCCTTGTTGCCGCCGGCCTCGGCCACGACCTCGTCGATCGTGACGCTGACCGGGTAGAGCGTTTTCAGCTCGGTCCACAATGCGTCGAAGTCCCAGCCCTCGGTGTGGCCGCTGGAGGTGTGCTCATCGATCACCGCGGTGATCGCGTCCTCGATGAAGTTGCTCACGCGGTCGGCGATGTCGTCACCCGCGAGGATCTGGCGGCGGTCGGCGTAGATTGCCTCGCGCTGGCGATTGAGGACGTCGTCGTACTTCAGCACGTTCTTGCGGATCTCGGCGTTTCGTGCCTCGACCTGCGATTGCGCGCTCTTGATCGCGCGCGAGACCATGCCCGATTCGATGGCGACATCATCGGGGAAGTTGGTGCGCGCGAGGATCGCCTCGACGGCGCCCGACTGGAACAGGCGCATCAGGTCGTCGGTGAGCGACAGGTAGAACCGACTCTCGCCCGGGTCGCCCTGACGACCAGCACGACCTCGCAGCTGATTGTCGATGCGTCGCGACTCGTGGCGCTCGGTGCCGAGCACGTACAGCCCGCCGGCCTCGACGACCTTCGCGGCCTCGACGTCGACCGTCTCGCGAACCGCCGCGAACACCTCGTCCCATGCGGCTTCGTACTCGTCTGGCGTCTGCGCCGGGTCGAGGCCCTTCGCCTTCATCTCCTGCACGGCGAGGAACTCGGCGTTGCCGCCGAGCATGATGTCGGTGCCTCGACCGGCCATGTTGGTCGCCACGGTCACGCTGCCGAGCCGGCCGGCGCGAGCGACGATCTCGGCCTCGCGGGCGTGGTTCTTCGCGTTCAGCACCTCGTGCTTGATGCCCTTCTTGGCGAGCATCCGCGAGAGGTACTCACTCTTCTCGACGCTGACGGTGCCCACGAGCACCGGCTGGCCGGCGGCGTGGCGCAGGGCGATGTCTTCCACCACCTGGACGAACTTGGCCTGCTCGTTCTTGTAGACGAGGTCGGGCTTGTCCTTGCGGATCATCGGCTTGTTGGTCGGGATCTCGACGACGCCGAGCTTGTACGTCGACATGAACTCGGCGGCCTCGGTCTCGGCCGTGCCGGTCATGCCCGAGAGCTTCTCGTAGAGGCGGAAGTAGTTCTGCAGCGTAACCGTCGCGAGGGTCTGGTTCTCGGCCTTGACCGGCACGCCCTCCTTGGCCTCGATCGCCTGGTGGATGCCCTCGTTGTAGCGGCGGCCCGCGAGGATGCGGCCGGTGTGCTCGTCGACGATCATGACCTCGTCGTTCATGACGACGTAGTCGGAGTCGCGCTTGAACAGCGCGATCGCCTTGATCGAGTTGTTGAGGAACGAGATGAGCGGGGTGTTCGCCGACTCGTACAGGTTGTCGATGCCGAGGTAATCCTCGACCTTCTCGATGCCGGGCTCGAGCACGCCGATGGTGCGCTTCTTCTCGTCGACCTCGAAGTCGACACCCGGCTCGAGGGTGTTCGCGAGGCGCGCGAACTCGGTGAACCAGCGATTTGCCTCGCCCGAGGAAGGGCCGGAGATGATGAGCGGGGTGCGCGCCTCGTCGATGAGAATCGAGTCGACCTCGTCGACAATCGCGAAGAAGTGCCCGCGCTGCACGAGGTCCTCGCTGCGCCACGCCATGTTGTCGCGAAGGTAGTCGAAGCCGAACTCGTTGTTCGTGCCGTACGTGATGTCGGCAGCGTACTGCTCGCGGCGCTGCTCGGGGTTCTGCCCCGCGAGGATCACACCGGTGGTCATGCCGAGGGCGCGGAAGATGCGGCCCATCAGGTCGGACTGGTAGCTCGCGAGGAAGTCGTTGGTCGTGATCACATGCACACCCTTGCCCGCGATGGCATTGAGGTACGCGGGCAACGTGGCAACAAGCGTCTTGCCTTCACCGGTTTTCATCTCGGCGATGTTGCCGAGATGCAGCGCGGCACCGCCCATGATCTGGACGTCGTAGGGGCGCAGACCGATCGTGCGCTTCGCCGCCTCGCGGATCGCGGCGAACGCCTCGGGCATCAACTTGTCGAGCGTCTCGCCGCCCGCAAAGCGCTCACGGAACTCGACCGTCTCGGCACGCAGTTCCTCGTCGCTCAGGCGCGAGTACTCCTCTTCGAGCGCGTTGACGGCCTTGGCGACGCCCTGGAGGCGCTTGATCACGCGCCCTTCACCGGCGCGGAGCAGCTTTTCAAAGGGTGAGGCCACGGTGGGATCTCCATCTGTTCGAGTTCGGGCCCGCAGCGCGCACGGGCCCCGACGCGCTCACGCGCGACCGTGCCTCGCGGAGGCACACGCATTCATGTTACCCGCCCGTGACCTGTGGATACGCTCCGCACGTGCACGATGCGCATGCCCGCCCGACACACACTGCGAGGGCCCGGGACGGCTCCACGAGGCACCGCGCGCGGCGAATACCGAGTATGCATTTCCTCGGTATCTTTGCTCCTGGCTGCTTGTGGGGCATGCCGAGAGCGGAGGCATCCATGTCAGTTCGATCCAGCTTGCTGGCGATCCTCGACCAGGGACCCTGCTACGGGTATCAGCTGCGCGCCGAGTTCCATCGCCGCACCGGCTCGAGCACGCCGCTGAACGTCGGGCAGATCTACAACACGCTCGATCGGCTGGAACGCGACGGCCTCGTCTCGCGCGGTGACACGGATGCGCAGGGGCATGTCTATTACGTGATCACGGATGCCGGTTCGGCACAGGTGCGCGACTGGCTGGGCGCGACGGTCGCCCGGCCCACGGGCACCCGCGATGAGCTCCCCCTCAAGCTCGCACTCGCGGCCACCCTCCCCGGCGTCGACGTCACGAGCATCGTCGCGCGCCAGCGCGCCGCATCGTGCGCCGAGCTGGAGGCGCTGCGCGAAGCGGCCGCGCCCGCGCCGGGCGCGGCGGCAGATGGCCGCGGCGAGGCATCCCCGAACGGCGAGACCCTCGCCCGCCAGCTCGTCGCCGATGCGCGCGTGTTCCAGGCCGAGGCGGAGCTGCGCTGGCTCGATCACGTCGCGGCGCGCCTCGCGGAGCACCCGGCGCGCACCCTCGAGCTCGGTCTCGGGACGGAGCGGCCGCGCCGGGGGCGCCCGCCGCACCGCGCCGTGCCGATCAACTGAACGCGCGTCCCGTCATCCCAGGCCGCGCGCCGGCCGATTCGCAGCGTCTCCGCGGCGCCCGTGTGTGCACCGCCGCTTAGAATCGAAAAATGGCTGGATTCTGGGGTTCCCGACGCGCGCAGCGAGAGCAGGTGGCGGCGCAGGACGCGAGCCTGGCGCTGCGCGCGCAGCAAGCGCTGGTCGAAGCAGACGAGCGCGTGCGCCTCGCTGGCGACGAGCTGCTGTTCGCGACCGCGGAGCTGGGCGATGATCCCACTGCCGCGCTGCGCGAAGCGCTCGGCGCAGTGCGCCACCACCTCGCCGAGGCGTTCGAGCTGCACCAGCTGAACCACGATGAGATTCCCGACACCCCGGAGGAACTGCGCACCCGCAACGCACGCATCGTGCAGCTGTGCGAGTGGGCCTTGGAGCTGCTGGAGCACCACATGACGGCGCTCGAGGCGCCGATCGCCACCGCCCGCCGGGCGCCCGAGGTGCTCCAGCAGCTGCGCGCCGAGGCGACGAACCTACGCACGCGCATCCCCGGCGCCCGCGAGACCGTGACGCGGCTGGGCACCCGCTACAGCGTGGAGGCGCTCCAGCAGATCGCACACAACCCCGACGAAGCAGCTCAGCTGCTGGACTTCGCCGAGCACAGCGCCGAGATCGCGAAACGGCGACGCGACGAGGGCCAGCGCTCCGCGGCAAACTACGCGCTCGAAGCGGCGACCGAATCGGTGCGCCGCGCCGGCACCCTGCTGCGCGCGGTCGAAGACTATGAGATCGAGGCGCTCCGGGCCGAGTCGGCCCTCGCCGCGGTGGTGGTCGACTCGCGCGACGACCTGATTCGCGCCCAGGGCGCGCCGCACGCACCCGCCGTCCTCGCCGCAATGCAGCGACTGCAGGGCGCCCTCACCGCGCTCCCCACCGCGGGCACGAAGAGCGATCCGTTCGCTCTGCTCTCCTCGCTGCGGGACGCAAACGCCGCCTTGGATGCCGCCATCACCGCCGCACACGAGCGTGCGGCGCGCCCGCTCCCGCCCGTCGCGTATGTGCGCCATGCCCTCGATGACGCCCAGAGCCAGCTCGGGGTCGCGCGCAGCGTGATCGCCGGACACCGCGGCTGGATCGGTGCGGACGCGCGCACGCGCCTGGCTGAGGCGGAGCGCACGATCGCCGACGTCGAGCCGCTGATCGGCGACGAAGACACGCGCGAGCACGCGCTCGAGCTCGCGCGCCGCGCCGGCGCGCTTGCCGCCGAGGCGCTGCGCCTCGCGCAGCACGACATCGACAGCTCCCGCCCGCAGGACCCGCAAGGCGGTGGCTGGGGCGCCGGGCCCCGCGGCAACGCCAACGGCGGCGGCAGCGGCATGGGTGCGGTGCTCGGCGGTGTGCTGCTCGGCAGCCTGCTCGGCGGCATGTTCGACTGAGCGCGCACCGTCAGCCGGTGCGTCCCAACGCCGCCTGATGACCCGCCACTCCTCCGTGCAGGGACCGCGCTGCGTGGCGGGGCCCCTGCACGGTTCGAAGCGCTCGGCGCCCGAGGCGCCCGGCTCCGCGTCAGCGCAGCGAACGGAATGAGGCGCGCACCTCGTCGGTGAACAGCTCAGGCTGCTCGAATGCCGCGAAGTGACCGCCCTTGTCGAGCTCGTTCCAGTGCACGAGGTTGGGGAAGCGCTTCTGCGCCCAACGCCGCGATGCGCGCAGGAACTCGCGGGGGAAGATGCTGCAGCCGACCGGGATCGACACCGGGTCGGCGTTGAACGATCCGAAGCTCTCCCAATACAGTCGCGCCGACGATGCCGCCGTGCCCGTGAGCCAGTACAGCGTGATGTTGTCGAGCATCTCGTCGATGCTCAGCGCGTTCTCGGGCTCACCGTTGCAGTCGGTCCACTCGCGAAACTTCTCGTAGATCCACGCGGCCTGCCCGACGGGCGAATCGGTCAGCCCGTACCCGAGCGTCTGCGGCCGGGTCTTCTGCTGCAGCGCGTAGGCGTTGCCCTCCGTCGAGTACCGCTGCATGTCGGCGAGCGCCGCGAGCTCCGCGGGTGTCGCGTCGGCGAGATCCGCCGCGTCGGGGCGGGCGATCACGAAGTTTAGGTGGATGCCGATCACGGCGGGGTTGCCGCTTGCTCCGAGCGCGTTGGTGACGTCCGATCCCCAGTCGCCACCCTGCGCGACGAAGCGCTCGTATCCGAGGCGCTGCATCAGCTCGATCCAGGCCCGCGCGATGCGATCGGTGTTCCACCCCGTCTCCGTGGGCTTGCCCGAGAGTCCGTACCCGGGAAGCGAGGGGATGACGACATGGAAGGCGTCGGCCGGGTCGCCCCCGTGCGCGCGCGGGTCGGCGAGCGCCTCGGCAACCTTCAGGAACTCGATCACCGAACCCGGCCAGCCGTGGGTCAGCAGCAGCGGCATGGCGTCGGGTTCGGGTGAGCGCACGTGCAGGAAGTGGATGTCGAGCCCGTCGATCGTGGTCATCGAGGGCGAGAGCGCGTTGAGCCGGGCCTCGCAGGCACGCCAGTCGTACCCGTTGCGCCAGCGCTCGACGAGCGCCTGCACGCTCGCCAACGGCGCGCCCTGTCCCCAGCCGTCGACGGTGGCGGGCTCCGGCCACCGGGTCAGGGCGAGGCGCGCCTGGAGATCGGCCAGCGCCTCGTCGGGGAATGCGAACGGGTGGGGGGACACTGCAGGACTCATGGCGCTCCTCGTCGTTGTCGAGCGAGCGTAACAGCGGGGCGCGGGGCCCCCGGCAAGCATGCACGAATATGACGCGCCGGGGGTGCAGCGCGCGGCTCGCGATGTCGCCCCCGTAGGGCCAGGACGACACTGTGGCGGGCCCGGAACACGGACCCGCCACAGTGGGCGCCCTGCAATGGGCGTCAGTCGCCCCTACGAGACCAGCTCAGTGGCGGCCGGCGGCGCAACCACCGCGAGGGCGATCGCGCCGTAGTCCCAGCCCTTGCGGCGATACACCACGCTCGGCTTGTCGCTGGCGGCGTCGATGAACAGGAAGAAGTCGTGACCGACCAGCTCCATCCGATCAACGGCCTCGTCGGCCGTCATCCACTCGGCGGCGAACTCTTTCTGGCGGATCACCACCGGCGTGTAGTCGGCCTCATCGGCCTCGCCCGCCGCAACCGTCGAGATCGTGCCCGTGGCCACCTGGCGGAGCACCTCGACTGAGGCCGGCTCGACGTCGATGCCGGCGATCGCGCCGCTGCCCTTCTCGTAGTGCGCACCCTTGCCGCGGTCACGGGCGTCTTCGCGCTTGCCCTTGGCGCGGCGCAGCCGCTCGCTCAGCTTGTCGATGGCGATGTCGAGCGCCGTGAACTTGTCGATCTCGACCGCCTCCGCCCGCACGACGGGGCCTTTGCCCACCAGCGTCAGCTCGACGGTCTCGTCGCTCTTGCGACCCTGGCGATCCAGGCGCCGGGTCACCTTGATATCGAGGCGCTGGGCCCGTGGGGCCAGGTGCGCGATGCGCTCGGCCTTTTCGTCGACCACGTCCCGAAAACGATCCGAGACCGTGATCCCGATACCAATGATGTTGGTTTCCACGTTGTCCTCCTCGCTCCGGTCAGCCGGTGCTAGGGGCTGACCACTGTCGCCTTTGGTGCCACCGTAGCCCCGCGACGACGTGATGTCACGCGTGAACCTGGGATCGGTCGAAATCCAGTGGGGTGCTCGCGACGGTGACGGCGCCGAGCACCCGCCCGCCCGCCGCGGCGACGGCTCGGGATGCCTCCCCCAGCGTCGCCCCGGAGGTCACAACGTCGTCGACCAGGAGCACGCTCGCCCCGCCCAGCTGCGCGCAGCGCATGCTCTCGGCGACGTTGCGCCCCCGCTGCGCGCGGCTCAGCGTCCGCTGGTCCGCGACGCGCCGGGCGTGTCGGAGCACGCGCGCGTCCGGCGCGTGGGCGTGCCGCATGACGAGCTCAACGACGCGCACCCCGCGGCGGCGCCACGAGGCCGCGGACGTCGGGATCGGCACCAGCAGCGGCCCGGGCGCACCCCGCGCCACCGCGGCATCCCACGCGGCGTCGAGGGCCGCGCCGAGTGCCGGCGCCAGCGCCCTCGCGAGCGGAGTGCGCACCTCGGACTTCAGCGCGCGGATCGCCCGCGCCGGGACGCCGGAGAACGGCAACCCGCTCCACACCCGCAGCCCTGCATCGAGCGCGCGCAGGCGCACGAGCGGCTGCAGCTCGAGGCGGCAGGTCGCGCACAGCGTTGCGGGCGGCTCGCCGCAGCCGACGCACGGAACGGGAAACGCCAGTGCGCCCACCTCGGCGAACGCGGCGTGCGTCACGCGCCACAGCTCGCCGAGCGGCCCAGCTGCGCGCTGAGCGTGTGCCGCACTGTGCGTGGGGTGGCGCATCCCCCCACCCTGCCGCCGGGAGCGGCGCCGTGGCGGGCGCCTGCGGCCACGCTCTCCACCCGCGCACATCGCGCCCGTGCGCGGGCGGTGTGCAGGAGATGTGGCTACGAGCCGCGCACCACCAGCACGCGATGCAACTCGGTGATTTCGTCGTCGCCAAGCCCGCCCGAGCGCAGGTATTCGATCGGCGAGCCGAAGTCACGGTCGACCTCGGCCAGCACCTCGCGCATGACGCGTGCGGGCGACATCGCGGCGAGCTCCTCGAGGTTGCTGGAGTTGTTCGGGTGCAGCGAGCGCAGGTGCTTGATCACACGCTCCGCCACCGCCGGTGGCACGTATTCCTCGGTGCGCGCATAGTCCGCGATCACGGCCTCGCGCTCCACCCCGACGGCCGAGAGCGCCATCGCGACGGTCACGCCCGTGCGGTCCTTGCCGGCGGTGCAGTGCACGAGCACGGGCTGATCCTCGACGATGCCGCGCACCACGCGCACCACGCGCTCGCGGCTCTCGCCGATGATCATGCGGTACATGTCGGTGATGCTGAGGTCATCGTCGTAGAACATCGCCGAGGAGCCGAGGAAGACCGGCACGCTCACACGCTCGACGTCGATGCCATCGATCAGGCTCGGCTGGCGCTCGATCTCGGTGCCGTCGCGCAGGTCGATGATCCGCCGCAGATGCAGCGAAGAAATGGTTGCGCGCCCTTCGTCGCCCAGGTGCGCGAGGCTGCCGGAGCGGTAGAGCACGCCGCGGCGGGTGAGGCCGGCCGCCGCGGGCAGCCCGCCCACATCGCGGAAGTTGTAGGCGCCGGGAACGAGCGAGGGATCCGTGACGGGGCTCATGCTGCCGCCTCCCCCGCACTCGACGCGCGCGGCGGCACCGGGTACCGCCCGGCGATGGCGACGCGGTTGAAGGCGTTGATCGAGACCGAGATCCAGCTGATCGCCGTGTACTCCTCCTCGCTCAGGATGCCCCCGACGTGATCGTAGACCTCGTCGGGGATCCCACCCTCGTGGATGAACGTGAACGCCTCGCCGAGCTCGAGGGCCGCGCGCTCGCGCTCGGTGAACACCCCTGACTCGCGCCAGGTCGCCAGCTGCGCGATCTCGTCGGCGGTGGCCCCGGCCTTCATGGCGCCATCGACGTGCACGCGCACGCAGAACGCGCAGCCGTTGAGCTGCGAGATGTGCAGCTGCAGCAGCTCGCTCAGGCGCGCCTCCACGCCGTTCGCAGTCGCGATCTTGCCGACCGCAGCCGAGAACGCGGCGAGCGCCTTGTAGGCCGTGGGCTCAGACTTCGACAGGTGCACCCGGGTCTCTTCGCTCATGGCTTCATGGTACGACGGATGCCGCGGCCCGGGCTCGCCGCCGACCGATACCGCAACATGCCACCCGATGCCTCGACACACGCGCCAGAGCCTCGGAAGGACACAGAATCATAAAGGAACTGGGGACTGCTGCACGAATAGGTGACATCTGATCTGGCTTGCCCTCGAGGGTGGCCTGGAAGGATGTTGCTGTGCCCAAGCCCTACCCGACCGAGTTCCGTGATGACGTCGTGCGCGTCGCGC
>Ga0073899_10005426_pt1 | contig 11077 bp, 5 predicted proteins | sample KloWWTmetaKNB5Ph_FD_88975 | JGI IMG/M metagenome (GOLD analysis project Ga0073899, IMG submission 88975) | Active sludge microbial communities from Klosterneuburg, Austria, studying microevolution and ecology of nitrifiers - Klosterneuburg... | ecosystem: Engineered > WWTP > Aerobic digester >...
AGGTTCGCCGCGCCACTAAAACACCCTTCCGGAACAGCACTGTCCGGACCGGGATGACGGATCGTTTCGGGATCGGGAAATTCGAATAAGGGGTCCACCTGCCGCGCCCCGAAACGAAAATCGAAGACATCACCGGCAAAATGATCCGCGCTTTTCACCAGATCGGCGATGGCCTCATCATCCCGTGTCGACAGCCAGGCTTTGCCAAATACATCCGCCTCAAGAGGCGCAACCGTGTCCGTAAGTTCGGGGGCGTGGACCGTCACGAAGACGGACACTTGCCCGGGCTCAAGGAGGTTGATCTCCAGATAGTGATACAGCGCAGGGTGAGCGACGGCGTTGCCCGCAACTAGTAGAATTAGGAGAATCGGGAACCCACGTGCCATTCATAGTCATGCTAATGCGATGCATTCCTTCGACAAGAACGGATTTCGCTGCGGCATTCGGACAATTCCGCCTACGGGGAGCCATTGAGCCTCCCGCCAGCAAGCGAAGGGAGAAGAAAGCGCCGACGACGGCCAATCCCCTGCCCGCCCTGCAACCAGCCTCCTTTCAGCCTTGCCCTCCCGCCTCATTTATGTATCGTTACGCCCCTATCATCTAAACCCACGTATTTCTGCGATTATGTCCTCTCTCAAACTGCACAATGCCATGTGGCCCGGTCTCGTCGGAAAAGGCGATGGCGAAGGTCAGGAGCCCCCGATCTCTCTTGAGCACATGCTCGATCTCACCGCTGCCGCCGAGGTGAACGGCCAGAAATATGACGGGATCGATTACTTCCTCTTTCTCCCCCACACCGATCCCGGCGCTACCGACGACGAACTCCGGGCCATAGCGGACATGATCGCCGGCAAAGGATTCGACGTCGGCTCTCTCGTCGCTCCGGTCTGGCCCGGCACGGTCGGTGATTCGGCAATGGGCGACGATGCCGCGCAGGCGAAGTTCCTCGAAGCGGTGAAAGTCGGCTGCCGCATCGCCGGCGTCTTCAACCAGCACGGCGTCCGCAAACGCGGCGTCATCCGCATCGACTCGGCCGAGTTCGGTGTCGAGAAGTGGCGGGAGAATCCCGAAGCCAACACCAAGCGAATCGCCGCCACTTTCCGCGAAGCGGCCAAGATCGCTGCCGATCACGGTGAGCGCCTTGCCGCCGAGGGCGAAATCTGCTGGGCGGGCATGCATAGTTGGAAAGACATGCTCAACCTCCTTGAAGAAGTCGGTATGCCCGAAACCCTCGGGTTCCAGGCCGACCTCGCCCACACCTACCTGTACTTGCTCGGTTACAATGCTCCTGACTGTGCGCTCCTGAAGGAAGGCTACACCGTCGATGAGTTTTACGCCGCCTACGAAGAGATGACCGACAAACTGCGCCCCTGGACGATCGATTTCCACGTCGCGCAAAATGACGGCACCGTCCACGGGGCCGGGAGCCATGACAAAACAGGCAAACACTGCCAGGCGGACGATCCGAACGGCAAACTCGATATTGTGAGATGTTCGCAATACTGGCTCAAGGATTACGCCGCACGCGGCATCGAGCATATCTGCTGGGACGGCTGTATGTTCCCGAATGCCGTGCTCGAAACACCCTCGACCTGGAACACGATCCTCAAGACAATGATCGAGGTGAGAGATGCGGTTTGAGGAGCGATTTGAGGAGCTCTATAGCTGGTAGCCGTTTTGCGGTTTAGCTTTTTTGAGACGGCCGTTTCGGGATTCCGGAGCGGCCGTTTTTTTGGTGGGCGCGAATGGGCCATTGCCGGAGCTTGCTTTGAAAATCGTCAATTGCTCTGATTCGTCCATGCTCAGAATTGCTCTCCTACTAGCGACCCTCGTCCCATTGTTTGGTCAGGCACAGGAGGATAACGATATCACCTGGCTCGTGAACTTTGACGGCAAGACTTTGCCTGCTGGAGAATGGATCGTAACCGGCACGCCGCATGCCACTCTGGAGGATGGTGGATTACGGCTCATCGACGACTCAGCGGACTTTGCCTATTATCGCGCACCGTGGAAAGCGGAACCGGATCAGGAAATCATCATTGAGACGACGATTCAAGCCGGTGCGATCACGGGTTCACAGCCGAAAAAACCCGCGACCTCTCTTTGGCCCTGGCGCGATGGGGCACCAGTGATGGTGCAGGTCAGCGATGGCAAACATCAGGATGGTCTCGTGTTATTCCCGGCCCAGGCCGCGAGTTTTACCGACCGCTTCATACCGATGGACACGACGAACAGGCCGCACACCTACCGCCTCATTATTCGCGGCACCAACATGGAAATGTGGCTCGATGGGGTGAAGAAAATCGAAGGCCAGGGGGCCTTCTGGAAGCCCGCCGATTCGCCCGAGCCCTTCATTCAATTTGGTTCGAGCGCAAAGACCGCCACAGGCGAGGCCCTGTGGTCCCGTGTAAAACTTGGCGTGCGCAAAGCCTCCACGGCACCTGCCAAAGACCCGATCAAGATCTCCGTTGGCGACCCGATGATCATACCACGCGAGGACGTCAAGCAAACACGTCCCTATCTCTATGACATGGGCAAAGGACTGCTGCTCATGAGCGTCGCGCAGGGGCCCGATGCCTTTTACGAACCATACGGACTTCTCAAATCCACCGACGCCGGCAAAACCTGGACGCCGATCCCCGGTCTCGACAAGATCGACACGACGCCTCTTCCCGTCCTGCGACGTCCCGATGGCAGTATCCTCGCGATGTCACGCTGGACCCGCACGCAGCCCGATGGAGCGGTCATCGGGAAAACAACCTATCTCAATGCCGACGCCACGGCTTTCACGATGGCGGACAATCGCATTGTGCTGCCGAAGGAGTACACCAACGAGAGCACGGGCGACCAAATCATTTGCGAGCGCCATATTTGGAACGACGCCGACGGCGGAGCCACCATGGTCGTCTGGAGCCGCAAGGCAGTAAAACGGCCGGATGGTCGTAACAATACCGTGCGTCTCTCGCACCTCGTGCGCAGCATGGACAATGGGAAAACGTGGAACTATTTCTCCACGATCGGCCCCGGCGGCGAGCCCGCCGTCTGCCGCCTCAGCGCCACTGAGCAGACCGCCGTGATTCGCGGCGACCGCAACTCGCGGATGAAGCAAATGTTTTCCCACGATGCCGGGAGGACCTGGTCAGAACCTGTCGAGCTCGAAGTCGGCAAGGTCCTCCCTGACCTTGTGCTGATGAGCAATGGCATCCTTGCTTGCAGCTACGGACGGCCCGCCTCGTGCCTTATGTTCAGTCTCGACGGAGGCAAAACCTGGCCATCTCACCAGGTCATCTCGGAAAAGGTGGGCTTCAACTATACCAGTATCCGCGAGATCAGCCCCGGTCGACTCCTCTACCTTCACGACGCACCGAACTTGCGCGCCGTCTACGTGGATGTGGAGAAAGTGAAATAGTGAAATTCCGGGATCCTCCTAATGCGAAAACTCCTGCTCGTAGCCTCCTCGGCCCTACTTCTTTTGAACGCCCTGCAGGGCACCGATGTTGCCGGCAATCCCAACCGTCTGCTCGAAAAGAAGCTTGTCCTCGCCCATTACATGACCAAAATGGTGCCGAGCCCGGAAGGAGAAGGACACTGGGCATCCCCCGATCTTTACGATCCAAAGGGAAGCACTGCAGCACTCGGCGGGCTCTACCTCACCCTGCCGATGTGGCCGGTGCTACGGCCCTCGATGACGCTGAATGAAGCCGCCGATTTTGAAATCCGATGTGCCATGGCGATGGGTGTGGATGGATTTCAATTCTACTATCCGTTTTTCGAAACTCCCGGGCCGCTGCGTGACTACAACCGCATCGTCCGGGAGTTTCTCCGCGTTGCGGAAACGAAGTATCCCGGCTTCAAAGTTTCGCTTTGCCTCTCGCTGGGCGGTGAATTTCCGAAACTGAAAGAAGCCGACCGGGTCGCGATTTGGGGCACCGCCCTGCGGGAGTTGCTCGACGAGACCGCCGCATCGCCCGCATGGCTGCGGACCCGCTTGGGGTCGTTGTTGCTTTACCATTGGGCCACCGACGGTTTTGCCGATGGTGTCGGGCACATCGCCGACACCCCTGACAAAGTGGCGAAAGTTGCCGGAGCCTTCGACCGTCTCGCGCTCGAAACGGGACACCCGATAGACTGGGTCTTTCACGTGCGACGAACGGAGAATGATCCGCCGTATCTCGATGCCATCCTGAAACACTTCCCCGCCGTCTGGGGCTGGGTCGAATCCGATGACGATCCGGCCTTCTGGGATGACCTCGCGAAACGTTGTGAGAAAGCCAATGTCGCCTACACCCAGACGATCTATCCGGAGTATTTCACCTCAAAGGTCTATGCCCTCGGTGACGAGCACTACCGGCTCCTCCCGGTGAAAGAAGCGCTCACCCTTGGTGCCGGAGGAATTGAGCGCCATTATCGACAGACCGACCTCGCCCGCGGCCAGTCGCAACTGCTCCAGTCGGCTATTGACCGGAACGCGCAGATCATCAATTACGCGACCTGGAACGACTGGCCCGAGGGGCAGCACATCGCCCCTGAAGTGAACCATCTCTTCGGCCCTTCCCTGCTCTTGCGTCATTACGCAGCGGTTTGGCGCGGAGCCCCCTCACCCTTTCATGACCTCGGGATTCTCTTCTTCAAAAAGCATCCGTCGACTGCCTCCCCGCCGCAACCCGTCACCGTAAAAGTCAAAAGCCGCCGAAACGATCCCGCCGCCGAAGACGAAGTACAGCTCGTCACGATTCTCTCTGCTCCTGCCCTTTGCGAGCTTAATGGCATTGGAGTTGGCCCCGTAGCGCCGGGGTTTCAGATCTCCTCGCTGCCTCTACCAAAGGAAGGACCGATGCGAGTGCGCCTGCTCCGCGAGAGCGACGGCAAAGCGATCATCGATTTTACCACCCCAATCGGTATCACCCTCGCTCCGTTTCGCGTTGATCGACTCACCTACTCCTATTCCAGCAATTTTGAAGAGGAGTTTCGTGCCATCTTCGGCGATGCCGTTGCACCGATCCCTATCATGACACAATGAGTTCCGGAATCGGCTTGCCGTGATCGACAATGGGGGTCGGACGACCGTTAAAATCCTTGATCGTGATCTTCGACGAGTCGATCCCGAGATGGTGGTAGATCGTGGCCAGGAAATCGCCGGGACCACAGGGGCGCTCGACCACATCCTCGCCGCGTTTGTTACTCGCCCCGATGATGCCTCCGGTCTGAATACCGCCACCGGCCCATACGTTCGAGAAAGCGCGCGGCCAGTGGTCGCGACCGGGCTGCAAAACGCCAGCCGCAGCACTCGCATCCCCTGCGCCGGTGCTCCGCTCAAAGCTGATCTTCGGCGTGCGCCCGAACTCACCGGTGACGATCACGAGAACCCGCTTATCGAGACCACGAGCGTAGATGTCTTCAATCAATGCAGAGACTGCCCGATCATAGTTCGGCATCCGGAAACGCAGTGCCTCGAACTGATGCTGATTCACGGCATGATCATCCCAGTTCCCAACCCGTCCACAAAGCGGTCCGCTCAAGCTGCTGGTCACGATCTCAACCCCCGACTCGACAAGACGTCGGGCGAGGAGTAATTGCTGCCCCCATCGATTGCGGCCATAACGGTCGCGGGTCGCTGCGTCTTCTTTGCCCAAATCAAAGGCGTCGCGGGTTTGAGGATTGGTCAACAGGGTCATCGCCTGTGCTTCGAATTCATCGAGAGCACCAAGCTCACCTTCCTTGTCGAAAGCCCGCTCCAGCTTGTCGAGGCCGCGGCGCAGGGCGAGCCGCTCACTGAGCCGCTTCGTTTCTGACGGATCGGACAACCCGATATTTGGCACCTGGAAATTCGGACGATTCGGGTCATCGCTGACGGAGAACGGTGCGTAGGCATCGCCGAGATAGGCGGGACCGTTGTACTCCAGCGGCGGATTCACTCCGATGTAATTCGGAAGCGGATTGCTGCGCTTTTCGCCCTGCCCCCTCAGGTAATGCGCCACCGACATCCAGTCGGGGAGACGCGGCTTCGGCTTGTCACGCTCATCCGAATCGCCCGACAACATCTGCATCGAACCGGCCGGGTGGCCACCAGCCTTCTGATTCATCGAACGCAGGATCGTGAACTTGTCCGCAATCTTGGCATTCATCGGGAGCAGCTCGGTGAGTTGCATGCCCGGCACGTTGGTGGAAATCGTCTTGAATGGGCCGCGATACTCACTTCCAATTTCGGGCTTGGGATCGTAGGTGTCTACATGCGACTGCCCGCCCGGCAGCCAGACCATGATGATCGCCTTTTTCTCGCTGTTTGGCTTGAGCGCGTTTTCGGCCCGGAGCTTCAGCAATCCCGGCCAGGATAGGGTCGCCATGCCGGTCAGGCCGACCTGCATAAATCCACGACGATTCAATGGGCCGGTGCAACGAAAGGGTGAGGAAGAAGGATCGAGGATCGAAGACATGACTAGAGATGCGATTTAATACTATTTGAATTACTTCATTCCGAAAGCAGCCAGTTCCTTGCCGTCCGCGCCATTCCATACGCGCAGGGTGCTGTCTTCGCCACCGCCAATGAGAGTGGCACCGTTCGCCGTGCTCGCGGCAGCCTGCATGAAATCCGGAAGACCGGCGATGGAGCGCACCTCGCCTCCGTCATCGTTGACGATGCGGACGCGGTTATCCCCGGCGGAGGTCACGATCTGATTCGTCGCGCCGATAAACTGAATCAAGGTCACTTCTTTGGTCCAGCCTTCGATCTTCTTCTTCCGCTCCCCGAGGATCATGTCCCACGTCGTCACGACACCATCGGCACCAGCCGAGGCGAGGACGCGGCCATCGGCACGAAAGGCGACACCCATCACGTAATGTGTGTGGCCCTCAAGCAAATTCACCTGCTTGCCCGAGGCGATCTCGGTGACACGAACGATCTTATCGGCGGCACCGGAGGCGAGACGTTTGCCGTCAGGCGAGAAATCGAGACTCATGACGATGTCGTCGTGGCGCTCCTTCCAGGTCGCCGTCGCTTTGCCGGAGGCAGGATCAAACAGGGTAATGTCACCTGTACGAGAGGGTTCACCCCCGCCGGCGGCAAGGAGTTTCCCGTCCGGACTGAAACGCAGGGCATTGACGCGGTCCACGAAGAGCGAATGATCGTTCTCTCCACCGAGGAGGCGTTCCAGCACCCATCGCGGAGCGGAACTTGATGTGATCATCCTTCCGTCGAAAGCGATAGCTGTGAAACGTCCATCAGATCGACAGGCCAGGGTTCCAGCGGAAGCCGCCGTTCCCGCCTCTTGTTCGAGAGGCGTCCCGGTCGCGACGGCCCAGACGATGAGTTTGCCATCGTCAAAAAAAGAGGCGACCCGCTGTCCGTCCGTCGATAAGGCGACAGCGACTGGCTTGGCGGTCTGCTTTGACGCAGCCTGCCTGGCGGCCGCAAGATCGGCGGTCGCTTTGTCCTGTGTCTTCTTCGCATTGGCCACTGCGGCATTTGCGGACGCGAGCAACTGGGTATTTTTCGCCTTTGCCTCAGTGATCCGTTTTACTTCGGCTTCAGCGTCCTTGATGTTGTTTTCCGTCGCGGAAACCGCGGCGAGTGCCGAGGTCTCGGTCATGGCGACAGGCCCCAGTTTTTCCTGAGCGTCCTTCAGTTGTTTTTCGAGCGCCGCATCGGCTTTGCCCCCGGGGGCTTTGGCGATGAGTGCGAGCACGTCATCGACGGCCTTTTTCGCGACGGCCTTCGCGTCCTGAGTAGGCTTCACCGCCTTTTGTTTTTCAGGCAGTGCCTTCTTCATCTCCACAATGGCGTCGTTGGCCTTTTTCAGCAATTCATCGAGCGCTTTGTTCTGAGCCTCAATACGGGCTACCTCGGTCTTCTGGAAAGCCTGCTCCAGAGTCTCGCGTGCAATGGTCCAGTCAAAAGCGGTGATCTGCTTTGTCAGCGAGGGACTGCCGCGCAACTCGATCACTGCCTTGCCGGTGGCGATATCCCATACCCTCGCCACGCCATCGGAGCTGCCGGTGACGAGGCTTTTCCCGTCAGCGGAAAGCGCTATCTGGAGAACGCCTCCGGTCGCGATCTCATGGGCGACCTTTGCCTGCGAGAGGCTCCAAACCCGAATTTTGCCGTCTTCACCTGACGAGACGAGCCTATCCGCATCCGAACCCGCAGCGAGTTGCTTGATGGTACCCGCCGCGCCTTTCAGCTCTTTCGGAGCCGGGAACGTCTGCACTTCCGGCGCAGGTAGAGACCAGACGCGAATGATTTTATCCTCACCCGCCGTCGCGAAAGACTTGCCATCGACCAACCACGTCAGCGCGTGGACACCGACCACCCCTGCCTGATTGGCGAGGACTTTTCCGTCGGCGAGGCTCCTCAGACTCAACGTCCCGTCTGTAGCGTAGACAAGCGCCTTTGACGCATCGGGTGACACCCCCAGCAGCTTTATCCCGGACGGGCTGACCCCGTCCATCTTGCGGACGAGTTTCCCGCTTATGGCATCCATGATCAGAATCGCGCCAGCCTTGTCAGCACCTACGATCATTTTTCCGTCTGCCGTAGGAAAGGACATCGTCAAACCCAGAGTGGCATCGGCCGCTCTCGCGGCAGAACTCCCTCCCTCCAGCTTCCATATCTTCACTTCCCGAAAACTGCCGCTCGCGAGCCGGGTGCCGTCGGGATTAAAGGCGAGTGACTGCACCATCGCCCGATGGGCTCCGCCCGCTTTTTCGGCGGGATCCGTGATCTCGGAGACAAACTGACGAGTCGCGAGATCGTAGAGAAACAAACGGTTCGAGCGCCCACAAACGGCGTAACGCCCGTCCTGCGTCAAGGCCACGCTGTAGATCGGATCGACGCCCGGCGCGAGCGGTTTCCAGGTCACCTGACGCTCCTGCTGCACGGAGGCTTTCGCCCCCTGATCGATCCATGTCTTTAATACACTAATCTCTGCCGGAGAAAGATTCACCGCACCGGATTTGTTGTTCGGCGGCGGCATTTCGAGATCTTCGGTGTGAACGGAAGCCTCGACAAGCAGGCTCTCACTGCTCTTTCCGGGGACAATACCCGGACCGGAGTCACCGCCCTTTTTCATCAACTCGGGCGTCTCCATATTGAGCCCCGCTTTGGTGGTGGTTTTGTTATGGCAGGAAATACAATTCGCTTTGAGAAACGGGAAGACGTCCTGATAGAAATCCGGGTTATCGGCACCGGCCGCCGACAGGCTGAGACCGCCGAGAACCAATGCTGCTGAAAATTCTGGTGGGAGTAACCTCATTTTTTCGCAGTGGTCACCGGCGCGGCGGCAGGGGCTTTCACCGACACTCGAATCGGCGCAGAGACATAAATATCAACGATGTCCTTGGGCGCAGCGGCGTCGGTCACCACTTTCACTTTCTCGACAGCCTTGCTCATCATGGCCTCCGCCTGCTTCTGTTTTTCGGCGGCGGCTTTCGCCGCATTGGCCATCTCGGTCTTCTTCTCGGCCGGGGCATTCGCGGCATCACCGGCGAGCTTTTTCGCGGCAGCGGCGACCACAGCGGCCTCGGCCTCAGCTTTCTTCCTAAGTTCCTCGGCCGCCTTCACCGCCTCGGGATTGTAGGAATATTTCGCCACGGCACTGCCGTAAAAAGCGATCGTGTATTCTCCAGGCGGTGTCTTCAAGGCGGCCAGATCAATTACCGCTTCCGAAGTCGTCGCCTTGACCGGCAGATCGAACTCCTTGAGTCCGTCAAAACCGGTGCCGTAGGCTTTCAGTTTGATCGAGGTGCCAGAGAATTCGCCGCGCCATTCCACCTTGAGCGGGATCTTAAGCGTTTCGCCCGCCTTCGCTTCCCATATCTTGTTCTCCGCAGCCGTGATGCTGAGGGGAGACGCCTCGGCATCGCTCACCGACACCGGAATATCGGCGAAGAGACGAGGACTCGGGATCTCTCCCTTGGCGTCTTTCACCGGCCACTCCATTGAGGCGAGACGACAGGGGCGCGTCACGACGGCACCGTTGATCGTGGCACGCCCGACCACCTTCGCGAGGGAGGCGCCGCGCTTTGCTTTTCCATCGGCGCTGATGACGAGGTGACCGACCGACTTCCCGGCGGGGATCTTGAGACCGCCCGCCGTCACTCCGGCAGGTAGACCCTCCATGGCCAATTCTATCTCGCCATCAAAGCCGTCACGCCGAACCACCGCTACCTCAAAGACCATCGCCGCTCCTGCGCGAAGGGAGATCGGCTTCGAAAACGCGGCGCGATCCCCGTTCCGGAGCGTCATGTGCACCGCCCAGGTCGCGAGGGCAAAATCGGGCTGGGCCTGACGTACGATGAGCCGGTAGACGTTGCCGGGTTCATTGCGGGTGCCGCCAAAAAGATCGCGGACCTGAAGACGGTAGACGCCATCCTCTTTGATTTCCACCTTACCGAGGACATCGGGCGAACCGGCATCATAGGGCGGGCCATCATACGAGTAGCCATTGCTTGAGACCTTCATCGGACTGGTGATATCGTAGAGCTCAGCGACATCAGTCAGCGTTTCCTTTTCACCGGTTTTGACAACCTTCTGCACGAGCACAAAAGGATCGGTGGAAAGCCCGAGACGTTCCGAGGCGACCTCGACCCACCAGACTTCGCCCTTCTTCGCAGAGAACTCATAGGTATCGACATCAGCCGCCGGGAAAAAACTGCCCGAAAGATCGATCGGCAGCGTCACTTTCTGCGCCTGCGCCACGGTGTTGTTCGGCTCAGTCTCGGGCCCCTTTGCGTTCGGAGCCAGGCCCTGCGGCGGCCACGAGACCGCACTGACCGAAGTCGTCGCAGGCTGCTGGGGCGCGGGACCATTTCCCGCCACCTCCTGAAGAGCGAGACGGTAGAAATGCCTCTCGCCGCCCTGATAGGTGAGGTCATTCACCTTCACCAGGTACGAGCCGTCGGACGGAGGAGTGAAGTCGATCACGCCGCCAGTGCGGTTCACGAGAAGATCCTGCCCCTTCGCATCGGCGATGATCACGACAGGCGTGAGTTTCGAGTCGATGCCCGCAGCCGCACAGTCGACCGCGACGCGTTTACCTTTCTTTCCCTCGAAGGAATAGAAATCGACCGCGCGCTTGGTCAT
>Ga0073899_10005427_pt1 | contig 11077 bp, 7 predicted proteins | sample KloWWTmetaKNB5Ph_FD_88975 | JGI IMG/M metagenome (GOLD analysis project Ga0073899, IMG submission 88975) | Active sludge microbial communities from Klosterneuburg, Austria, studying microevolution and ecology of nitrifiers - Klosterneuburg... | ecosystem: Engineered > WWTP > Aerobic digester >...
CGCGTGCGCTGCGCCAGCGCTTCGTCTATCGACGAAGCCGTATAGACACCCTCCAGCCAGTCGCCCAGCAGCGCCTTCAGGCCCGCGTCACCCAGGCGCAGCAGGTTGGCCAGGCGCGGCAGGGTCTGGTGCGTGGATTGCAAGGCGCCACCCGGCACGGCCATCGCGGCGCCGGTCCATAGGTCCTGCAGCGCATAGAACGCCAGCTTGGCCGGCGGCGCGTCGGCGGCGAAGGCGCGCACGCTGTCCAGCCGCCCCACGGCCAGCGCATTGAGGCGCTCGCGCAGGGCGGACTCCAGCGCCGTCTCCCAACCGGATTCGATATGCACCTGCATCCACAGGCCTTGCAGGCCGCCTAGGCCATGCTTGTCGAGCCAGGGCTTGAGCTTGCCCTCGGTCTGCACCTTGTCCTGCAGCGCGCGCAGCGCTTCGAGCCGGGCGCCGAGTTCGGCCAGCCGGCCCGATTCGCGGTTCACCCGGTCCTGCGCGGCGCGGCGCTGTTCGTCCAGGCTGGGCACCTGCTCGGCCAGTTCGTGCAGCCGCGCCTCGGCCAGCTGCAGCGCTTCCTGGGCCTCGGCCTCCTGGGCGGCAAGGGCTTCGATGCGCGCCGCGTCGGGCGCCTGCAAGCCCTGCCGTTCGCCGGCCAGGCGCTCGCGCCGGCCCTTGAGCTGGCGCGACTGTTCCTCCACGCTGCGGTTCTCGGCCGCCAGCACCTGGATCTGCTGCTGCACCTGCGACACCAGCGCACGCTGCTGGTTGCTCGCCGCCTGCGCGGCGCGCACGGCGTCCTCGAAGGCGGGCAATTCCAGCGCCTGCTCCTCGGCCTGCGCTGCCAGCACGGTGGCTTGTTCCTCGCCGGCCACCAGCTGCGCGGCAATCGCCTCGAGCTCCACACCGGCGACGGCCTGGCGGTCGGCCCACTGCGCGTTCTGCTCCGTCAGCTCGGCCAGCCGGGCCTCGGTGCGCCGCCGGCCTTCGACGACATAGCGGATGCGTTCCTCGAGCCGGCTCACTTCCAGCGCCGCCACGCCCAAGGCGCCCTGCCTTGCGTGCAGTTCGTCATTGGCCGCGTAATGCGCCTGGCGCACCGATTCCAGTTCGGCTTCCACCGCGCGCAACTCGGTCAGGCGTGACTCCAGCGCATTCGCGGCCTCGGCCATCGACACCTTGACGCGCTCTTCCTCGCTGGCCGCGTCGCGGTGCTTCAGGAACCAAAGCTGGTGCAGCTTGAGCGTGCCCTGCTCCTGCAGCGCGCGGTACAAGGTCGCCACCTCGGCCTGCTTTTCCAGCTTCTCCAGGTTGGCATTGAGTTCGCGCAGGATGTCGTCCACCCGAACCAGGTTCTCGCGCGTGTCCTTCAGCCGGTTCTCGGTCTCGCGGCGGCGCTCCTTGTATTTGCTGACCCCGGCGGCCTCTTCCAGGAACAGGCGCAACTCTTCGGGACGCGATTCGATGATTCGGCTGATGGTGCCCTGGCCGATGATGGCGTAGGCGCGCGGCCCCAGGCCCGTGCCCAGGAAGACGTCCTGCACGTCGCGCCGGCGCACCGGCTGGCCGTTGATGTAGTAGCTGCTGGTGCCGTCGCGCGTGAGCACGCGCCGCACGGCGATCTCGGCGTAGGTATTCCACTGCCCGCCGGCGCGCGCCAGGGTGTTGTCGAAGACCAGTTCCACGCTGGCGCGGCTGGCCGGCTTGCGGCTGGTGGAGCCGTTGAAGATCACGTCCTGCATCGACTCGCCGCGCAGTTCGCTGGCCTTGCTCTCGCCCAGCACCCAGCGCACGGCGTCGATGATGTTGCTCTTGCCGCAGCCGTTCGGCCCCACCACGCCGACGCGCTGGCCCGGCAGCTGGAAGGTGGTGGGCTCGGCGAAGGACTTGAAGCCTGAGAGCTTGATCGAGGTGAGGCGCATCGGCTCCGGGGTGCCGCGCAGGCGCCGGGAGGCGCGTGCAAGTGGTTGATTTGAAAGAACAAATGCGCTCTGAACGGGAGCGCGGACACGTCCGGATAATAGCACCCTGACCTCCACCCGAGCCTCGAGCCCATGCCCGCCAGGAAGCCACCGAATCCCGCCCGCCAGACCCGGCTGGAGCGCCCAGCGCCGCCCGTCGCCGGCCGGCCGGCGTACCAGAAGTTTGCCGTCGTGCCGGCGCCGAGCCGCATCGACGGCCAGGGCGCCTTCGCCGCGGAAGCCATCCCGCCACGGCTGAAGATCGGCGAGATCCGCGGCGAAAGCATCAGCGTGGCCGAAGCGCGCATCCGCGCCACGCGCAGCGAGCGCATCATGATCGTCGAGCTGTCGGAACGGAAGGCCATCGACTTCAGCAAGAGCGCCGACCCGATGCGTTACACCAACCACAGCTGCCGGCCCAACGCCCGGCTGTGCATTCGCCAGGGGCGGGTGGAGTTCTATGCGCTGCGCGCCATCGATGCCGGCGAGGAGATCACGGTGGACTACGGCGAGACGCACCACGAAGGCCGGCTGGCCTGCCGCTGTGGCGCGCCGGGCTGCCGCGGCGCGCTGTAGGGGCGCGCCGTCGTGGCCTGAGAACTCACCCCGCCGGGCGCGCCTTCCTGGCCCGCCGCGCCGCGTCCTGCGCTTCGCCGGCGGCCACCCAGGCCGCATGCTCCGCGGGCGTTTCCAGTGTGATGCGCCCCAGCGCGCCGCAGCGAAAGTCGTTCAGCACCGCCTCGGCGGCCTTTTGCAGGTCGAGCCGTCCCTTGCTCTGAATCAGGCCACGCTGGCGCGCGATCAGGCCCAGCAGCGCGTCGGCCTGCAGGGCCGCCAGGGCCACCGGATCAGGCAGCTTGTAACGCCCAGCCAGGGCGGCAGGGTAGCTCGCCTGCAGCCGTTCCAGCAGCGCCAGCGCCACTTCCTGCTCGTCGTAGGCATTGCGGCCGATGGCGCCGCTGGCGGCCAGGTGCAGGCCGCTCTGCGGCACCGTGATGCGCGGCCACAACATGCCTGGGGTGTCGAACAGCGTCACGTCGCTGGCCAGCGCGATCACCTGCTCGGTCTTGGTGATGCCGGCCTCGTCGCCGGTCTTGGCCGCCTTGCGCCGCACCAGCGTATTGATCAGCGTGCTCTTGCCCACGTTGGGGATGCCGCAGACCAGCACCCGCAGCGGCTTGACCATGCCGCCACGCAGCGGCGCCAGGGCGCGGCAGGCGGCGATCAGCCGCGCCGCCGGCGCGGGCTCGCTGGCGTCCAGGCCGATCGCCCGCGTGGCGGGCTGGGCGTTGTAGTGGTCCAGCCACAGCGCCGTGCGCGCCGGGTCGGCCAGGTCCTGCTTGTTCAGCACCTTCAATGCCGGCCTGGCCGCCGTCAGCGTGGCCAGCAGCGGGTTGGCGCTGGCGCCCGGCAGCCGCGCATCGAGCAACTCGACCACCACGTCGATGCCCGACTTCAGCCGCTGCACCAGCGCCAGCCGGGTGGTATGCATGTGGCCGGGAAACCATTGGATGGCCATCGGGGCGGTTCTCGTCGCGGTGGTGGGCGAAAGCCGATTGTCCCGGAGCGCCGGCGCGACGCGCTGCGGCGATCCATCTGTTGGCAATAGCCGACACCACGGCCGTGCCGGCGGTGATAGCTTTCCCGGCATCCCGCCACCGCATCCCTATGCCATGCCCAAGACGCTGATCGAACCCTTCCGCATCAAGTCCGTCGAACCGATCCGCATGACCACGCGCGCCGAGCGCGAACGCCTGCTGGTAGCGGCCCGGCTCAATGTCTTCCAGCTGCGCGCCGAGGACGTGCTGATCGACTGGCTCACCGACTCCGGCACCGGCGCCATGTCGTCGCGCCAGTGGGGCGCCATCATGGAAGGCGACGAGAGTTATGCCGGCGCGCGGAGCTTCTACCGGCTGCAGGCGGTGGTGCAGGACATCACCGGCATGAAGCACTTCGTGCCCACGCACCAGGGCCGCGCGGCCGAGAAGGTGCTGTTCACCGCGGTGTGCAGGAAGGGCGAACTGGTGCCCAACAACAGCCACTTCGACACCACGCGCGCCAACCTCGAATACCTGGGCGTCGAGGCGCTGGACCTGGTCATTCCCGAGGGCCTGCAGCCGGCGCTGCTGCACCCGTTCAAGGGCAATATCGACCTCGAGCGCGCCGAGGCGGTGCTGCAGGTCGAGGGCCACCGCATCCCCTTCGGCATGATCACCGTCACCAACAACACCGGCGGCGGCCAGCCGGTGTCCATGGCCAATATCCGCGCCTATGCGCAGCTGCTGCGGCAGCACGGCAAGCCGCTGATCATGGACGTGTGCCGTTTCGCCGAAAACGCCATGTTCATCAAGCTGCGCGAACCGGGCTACGAGAACACGCCCGTGCGCGAGATCGCGCAGGAGATGTTTTCCTACGCCGACGGCTGCACCATGAGTGCGAAAAAGGACGGCATGGTCAATATGGGCGGCTTCATCGCGCTGCGCCACGACACCTGGGTCGACGGCGTGCGCAACGGCCTGATCATGGCCGAGGGCTTCCCCACCTACGGCGGCCTGGCCGGGCGCGACCTGGAGGCCATGGCCGTGGGCCTGGAGGAAGGCCTGCAGGAAGACTACCTGCGCTACCGCCTGCGCACGGCAGAGTACCTGGGCGAGCGGCTCGAAGCGGCTGGCGTGGGCTTCGTCAAGCCCACCGGCGGCCACGCGGTCTACATCGACGCCCGCACCGTGCTGCCCGACATGCCGGTGGCGCATTACCCGGCCTGGGCGCTGTGCAATGCGCTGTACCTGGAAGGCGGCATCCGCGGCGTGGAGATCGGCTCGGTGATGTTCGGCAAGCGGCTGGCCGACGGCAGCGAGACCTACCACCGCATGGAACTGGTGCGGCTGGCCTTTCCGCGCCGCATGTATACGCAGTCCCATTTCGACTATGCCGCCGAGGTGATCGCCGAACTGCGGCACAAGGCCGCCGGCATCCGTGGCGTACGCATCGTCAGGCAGCCCCCCTTCCTGCGCCACTTCACCTGCGAGTGCGAGTGGGTGTGAGTTCCGCGCCGGCGCCTTCGGCCGGCTCGATCACGCTCCCGGCCACGACATCCCCGTGCGTCTGCGCACGGTCGCGTCGCAGGTCTGCAGCCGAACCGAAGGCTCCGGCCCGCGAACTACACTCGCCAGCCCCGACTCGGGCGCACACCGCCCTGCCCTCACGCCACCATGTTCAAGAACGCCCTCGTCTACCATATCGAACACTGGGAGCCGCCCTCCCTCGCCGAGATCGAAAGCCGCTTGTCTGCGGCACCCTTCGTCGAATGCGGCGCCACGCAGCCCCTGTCCGCCGGCTGGGTCGCACCACGCGGCGACAAGCATGCGGCACTGGCCGAAAGCGTGGCCGGCCAGCTGGTGTTCAGGCTCTGCACCGAGACCAAGGCGGTGCCGGGCAGCGTGGTGAAGACGCAGCTGCAGGCGCAGCTGGAGGCCATCGAGCAGCAGACCGGCCGCCGGCCCAAGGGCAAGCAGGCCAAGGAGTTGAAGGAAGCCGTGGTGCATGCGCTGCTGCCGCGCGCGTTCCCCAGGCGCACCGATACCCTGGTCTGGCTGGACCCGGCCGCGCGCACGCTGTGGGTGGGAGCCGGCAGCACGAAGAAGGCCGACGGCGTGGTGACGCAGCTGATCGAACTGCTGGGCGGCGGCCTGAAGCTGAGCCTGCTGCAGACCGTGCTGTCGCCGGCCACGGCGATGTCCGCCTGGCTGGCCGAGAAGGAGGCGCCGGCCGGCTTCAGCGTCGACCGCGAGTGCGAACTCAAGCAACCCGACAGCGAGAAGGCCAGCGTGCGCTACACGCGCCACACGCTGGAGATCGACGAGGTGGCCGAGCATATCCGCCAAGGCAAGCTGCCCACGCAGCTGGCGCTGACCTGGGCCGGCCGCGTCTCGTTCGTGCTGACGGAAGCGCTGACGCTGAAGAAGATCCAGCTGCTGGATGGGGTGCTGGAAGGCGCGGGCACCGATGCCGCCAGCTCGGGCACGGACGACAACGGCTTCGACACCGACGTGGCCCTCTTCACAGGCGAGTTGCGGCAGCTGCTGCCGGCCTTGATCGAAGCCCTGGGTGGCCTGCACGAGCGGCAGGCCGGCGTGCCGACACCGGCGGCAGCGGCCTCGGCGGCAGCGGCCGCCGCGCCCGACACGGCGCCCTGGGACGAAGTGCCCGCCTGATACCCCTTCGCTGCCGTTGGATTGGATTGGCTCCCTCTCCCGCCCAGGCGGGAGCGGCGGCAAAGTCGAGCGCGCAGTCGCCGCGATCGCAACGTCAAGCCGCAACGTCAAGCCGCGACGGCTGCCCGTTGCGGCCAGGCGCCGATCTCGTCGCGCCGCACGCAGGCCACCACGTGGCGGCGCGCGGGGTCGTCGGCGGCGGAGATGGCCTCCAGCGCCGGCATCGCCACGCGGCAGGCGTCTGTGGCAAGCGGGCAGCGGCTGGAGAAGACACAGCCCGGCGGTGTCGCCGTCGGGCTGGGCGTCTCGCCCTGCAGCGGCACGGTCTCGCGCCGCTGGCGTGGATTCGTGGACGGAATGGCCTGCATCAGCGCCCGCGTATACGGGTGGGCCGGCTGGCCGAAGATGCGGTCCACCGGGCCCTGTTCGACGATGCGCCCCAGGTACATGATGGCCACCGCGTCGCTCACGTGCTCCACCACGCTCAGGTCGTGGCTGATGAAGACATAGGTCAACCCGCGTTCGCGCTGCAGCCGCACCATCAAGTTGAGCACCTGGCTCTGCACCGACACGTCGAGCGCCGACACCGGCTCGTCGGCGATGACCAGCTTGGGGTTCAGCGCCAGCGCACGCGCCACGCCGATGCGCTGGCGCTGGCCGCCGGAGAATTCGCTCGGGTAGCGCGACATCGCATCCGCGGCCAGGCCCACGGTCTCGAACAGCGCACGCACGCGCTGCACCTGTTCGGCCTTGCGCCCGATGCCGTGCACGACCAGCGGCTCGCGCACGATCTCGCCCACCGTCATGCGCGGGTTGAGCGAGGAATACGGGTCCTGGAACACCATCTGGATCTCGCGGCGCAGGCTCAGCAACTCGGCGCCGCGCGCCGCGGCCAGGTCGCGGCCTTCGAAGCGCACGCGGCCGGCGGTGGGTTCCTCCAGCCGCATCAGCGTGCGGCCGAGCGTGGACTTGCCGCAGCCCGACTCGCCCACCAGCCCCAGCGTCTGCCCCTTCAGCACCTGGAAGCTGACACCGGCCACGGCCCGGATGCTGCCCAGCTGGCGGCTCCACACGCCGCCGCGCACCGGATAGTGCTTGTGCAGATCCTCGACCTCCAGCAAGGGGGTGCCCGATACGCCGGTCACGTGCCGCCCCCGACCGCTGCGGCCATCGGAAAGTGACACGCCACCCAACCCTCGCCGTCACCAGAACCATCGGCTCGAAGCACCGGATCCTGCTCGCGGCAGCGGCGCTGGGACACGACGTCCAGGGCCGCGTGATGCCGGCAGCGGTCGGCAAAACGGCACCCCGGCGGCGGGTGCAGCAGCGAAGGCACGGTGCCTTCGATGGTGGGCAGCTCGGCCTTGTGCGCCACGCCCTTGCGCGGAATGCTGTCGAGCAGGCCGCGCGTATAGGGGTGGCGCGGCGCTTCGAAGAGTTCCACCACCGGCCGCCGTTCCACCACGCGTCCGGCATACATCACGACCACGGCATCGCACATCTCGGCAATGACGCCCATGTCGTGGGTGATGAAGAGCAGCGCGGTGCCGGTCTTGCGCTGCAACTCGCGCATCAGGTGCAGGATCTGCGCCTGCACCGTGACGTCCAGCGCCGTGGTCGGCTCGTCGGCGATCAGCAGTCGCGGCTCGCACAGCAGCGCCATCGCGATCATCACGCGCTGCTTCATGCCGCCCGAGAGCTCGTGCGGGTAGACGGCGAGCCGCGCCTCGGGGTCGGCGATGCCCACCGTGCGCAGCATCTCGGCGGCGCGCTGGCGCGCGGCGGCGCGGTCCAGGCCGAAGCGCAGCGACAACACCTCCCAGAGCTGGCGCTCGATGGTGAAGACCGGGTTGAGCGAGGTCATCGGGTCCTGGAACACCATCGCGATCTCGCGTCCGCGCAGCTGCTGCAGCGCGTCGCGCGGCAGCTTCAGGATGTCCTGGCCGTCGAAGCGGATGGCGCCGCCCAGCATCACCCCCGGCGGGCTGGGCACCAGGCGCAGCACCGACGCCGCGGTGACGCTCTTGCCGCAGCCCGACTCGCCCACCAGGCCCAGCGTCTGCCCGGCAGCGACCGACATCGAGACGCCGTCGACCGCGCGCAGCAGCCCGGCCTCGGTGTCGAAGCCGACCTGCAGGTTGTCGATCTCCAGGAGGGGCATCATGGCGTGGACGCCGGTGCCGCTGATGCCGCCGCAGCCGCGGCAGCCGCCGCCCTGGCACGGATGCCGTAGAAGTCCTTGTCCAGCTCCGGGTCCAGCGGCAGCGGCGTGTTGCTGCGCATGGCCTCCTCCAGCGCCTTGCGACGCTGCGGGTCGATCCAGTAGACCATGTGGTCGTTGAGCTGCTCGATGCGCCGCGGCGCCCAGAACTCGGGGAAACGCACGTAGTCCCAGAACACGACGCGGATGAAGGGCGCGCTCCAGAACGGGATGTAGAAGGCCTCGTCGTGCACGATCTCGTCGATGCGGTGCATGGCGGCGCGGCGCTTCTCGGGGTCCAGGTCGTGTTCGTAGATGCGCACCAGTTCGTCGACCTCGGCAGTGCCGAAGCCCCAGATATTGTTGTTGTTGTTCGCGTTCTTGAATTCGGTGTGCAGATACTGCCGCGGCTGGGGGTAGAAGCCCGTGGTGCGGGCAGTCACCGTCATCTCGTACTTGCGCTCCAGCCCGCGTTCGAAAGCGGTGCCGGGTTCGAGCAGGCGCAGCCGCATGTCCACGCCGGCACGGCGGAATTCCTGCTGCATCACGGTGAGGTGGCGCTCCAGCCCCTTGCTGCCGTAGATGACGGTGAAGCTGGCTTTCTCGCCGCGTTCGTTGACGAGCACGTCGTCGCTGTCGGAGCGCGTGAAGACCAGGCCGCGCAGCCCGTCGACGAAGCGTCCCCAGGCCGAGGTCGAACGCAGTTCGGCCGGGCGGCGGTAGCCGGCGCGCGCCAGGTGCTCGCGTGCCTTGGCGGGGTCGAAGCCATAGGGCTCGAGGTTCGGGTTGGCGTATTCGCTGCCCTCGAAGAACGAGCTCATGCGCACGAATTCGCCGTACATCAGGTTCTGGTTGACGCGCTCGAAATTCACCAGGTACTGCATCGCCTTGCGGAAGTCCTTGTTCCTGAAGATCGGTGCCTCCAGGTTCATGTGCAGGCCGTACACGCCGCTGGGCCAGTCGGTCATGATGCGGGCGCGCCGGATCCAGCCGTTGCGCACGGCGGGGAAATTGAAGTCCTCGTTCCAGGAACGCGCCGACGTGCCTTCCATCATGTCCAGCTCGCCGCGGCGCAGGTAGTCCAGCCGCCGCTCGGTGGGGATCACGCGCAGGTGGATGCGGTCGAAGTTGTACAGGCCGCGGAATCGGCGCTTGCCGTCGCCCCACCAGTTGGGCACACGCTCGAAGGTCACCGACTCGCCGCGCACGATGTCCTTCACCACGTAGGGCCCCACCGCCACCTGCGGCTGGTTGGTGGTGCGCTTGACCCAGTCCGCGTCGAGCACCGTGGCGTGCGCCGGCGTGGGAAAGAGGCCGGCATAGTCGGACAGCGGCCGCCAGCTCGCCTTGGTGCCGACGATGCGCAGTGTGTGCTCGTCGATGGCGTCCACAGACTCGTAGTACTGCTTGGCGTAGTTGTTGTAAAACGGGTCGATGATGTGCGGCGAGCTCATCATCTGCCAGGTGAAGACGAAGTCGCGCGCGGTCACCGGTTTGCCGTCGCTGAAACGCGCGTCGCGGTCGAGCTTGAAATACAGCGTGCGCTGGTCGTCCATCACCGCCCAGTGCGTGGCCATCAGCGGGATGAAGCGGTCGGTCACCGGGTGGCGCTGCACGAGCCCGACATTCATCGTGAACAGCCGGTTCCAGCCGGCGAAGGCGTCGTTCGAATTCGGGCCCATCAGGCGGAAGGTCAGCGGGTAACTGCCCATCGATTCATTGAGCGTGCTGCCGCGCAAGGCCTCGGCCGAGCCGATGGGCGGGTCTTCCTCGTTGGTCTGCCAGGCGATGCCCGGCGGGAGGGTGACACGGGCCTTCGGCGCCGCGAGTGTGGTCACCGCGCTCGCGGCGTTTGCCGGCGGCTCGGCCGCCGTGGATCCGGCGCCGAGGACAGCCAAGGCCCACCCGGCAAGGGTGGCGGCCACCCGGCGCTTGCGCGTCGCCACCCCGTCACTCATAGCGCGCATACCGCTTCGGATCGAAGGCCTCGCGCACCGACTCGCCGATGAAGACCACCAGCACCAGCGTCACCGTCAGCGCGCCGAAGGGTGCCAGGGTCAGCCACAGCTTGCTGCGGTTTTCCAGTTGCAGCGCCTGGTCGATGAGTTCACCCCAGCTCGGCGTCGGTGCCGGCAGTCCGTAGCCCAGGTAGTCCAGCCCGGTGAGCGTGAAGATGGCGCCGACCACGGCGAAGGGCGTGAAGGTCACCAGCGGCGTCAGGCAGTTGGGCAACAGGTGGCGAAAGACGATGCGCAGGTGCGAGGCGCCGTAGGACTTGGCGGCCAGGCAATATTCGCGCGTCTTCTCGCGGTACATCTCGGTGCGCATGAAGAAGGTGATGCCGATCCACTGGAAGATGGCGGTGATGCCCAGGAGCATCCAGAAGCTGGGCTGGAACAGCGCCGCCAGCACGATCACCACGTAGAGGAAGGGAATCGCGATCAGCACCTCGATGATGCGCTGGCTGACGATGTCGAAACGCCCGCCGAGGTAGCCTTGCAGGCTGCCCACCACGGTGCCCAGCAGCTGGCCCGAGAGCACGAGGAAGAGCGCGAAGAAGATCGAGATGCGAAAGCCGTAGAGCAGCCGCGATGCGACGTCGCGGCCCTGCGCATCGGTGCCCAGAAAGTGGCCGCGGTCGGCGTCCGGGGCATTCGGCGGCGCCTGGCCCAGGTGGGCGATGGAAGGCATGGCGCCGCTGCGCGCCAGGCCCA
>Ga0073899_10005429_pt1 | contig 11073 bp, 7 predicted proteins | sample KloWWTmetaKNB5Ph_FD_88975 | JGI IMG/M metagenome (GOLD analysis project Ga0073899, IMG submission 88975) | Active sludge microbial communities from Klosterneuburg, Austria, studying microevolution and ecology of nitrifiers - Klosterneuburg... | ecosystem: Engineered > WWTP > Aerobic digester >...
CGACATCAGCGAGCAACTGCGACTCGAACGCGCCGAACGCGCTGCCGCCGAAGCCCAGCGTATCTCCGAGGCCATGTTCTCCGCCGCCTTCCACTGCAGCCCCGACTACATCACCATCAGCCGCCTGTCCGACGGCACCATCCTCGAGGTCAACCAGGCCTTCATCCAGCTGGTCGGCTGGTCGCGGGAAGAGGCCATCGGCACCACCTCCCTGAACCTGGGCCTGTGGCCCATCCCCGAGGAGCGGGCTGCTGTGGTTGAGCTGGTGAGCCAGCACGGTGCGCTGCGCAACTTTCCCTGCATCATCGGCACCCGCGAGGGTCTCCGGCGTCACTGCCTGCTCAATGCCTCCACCGTCGTCATCGAAGGCCAGACCTGCCTCATCGCCATCGTCCGGGATGTGTCCGAGCAAAAGGCCGCCGACGACGCCCTGCAGGAAAGCCAGGCCAAGTTTTCGCGGATCTTCGCCTCGGCCCCCGTGGCCATGTCCGTCACCCGCCTCGCCAACCGCACCCACGTGGACGCCAATCCGGCCTGGGAGAACCTGTTCGGACTCGAGCGCAGCGCCGTCCTGACCCGAAGCACCGGTGAACTCGGCTTCTGGGTTGACTCGGAGGTCTACGATGATCTCTATGCCCGCATTGCCCGCGACGAGATCGTGGCCCAGCGCGAAGTCCGCATCCGGCCCCGCGGCCGTGACGAAATCGCCACCTGCCTCGTGTCCGGATGCCGCCTGCGCATCAACGGCGAGGACTGCGGGTTATGGTCGCTGGTGGATATTTCAGAGCTGCGGCGCATCCAGGGGCACATCGAAGAGCTCAACGAGGGGCTCGAGCAGCGGGTCGCGGAGCGTACCGCAGAGTTGCAGAGCACCCTCGAGACCCTGCACCAGGCCCGGGACGAGCTGGTACACAGCGAAAAGCTGGCCGCCCTCGGCTCCCTTGTGGCCGGCATCGCCCATGAGCTCAACACCCCCATCGGCAACAGCGTCACGGTAGCCACCACCTTCGCCGCCCGGACCGAGGACATGGCCCGGGAGTTTGCATCCGGCGGGTTGCGTCGCAGCAGCTTCGACGCCTACATGGACAACGCCCGGGAGGCAGGCGAGCTGTTGATGCGCAGCCTGCAACGCGCCCAGGAGCTAGTCCGCAGCTTCAAGCAGGTTGCCGTTGATCAGAGCAGCGAGAATCGCCGTCCTTTCGAATTGGGCGAGATGCTCCACGAAATCGCCGTCACCCTCGGCCCAATGCTAAAGGGCGCCCACTGCACCCTCGACATCGCCCCGGCGAACGCCCTTCAGATGGACAGCTATCCGGGCGCCCTGGGGCAAATTCTCACCAATCTGATCAGCAATGCACTGATCCACGCCTTTGCCGGACGCCCGGAAGGCCATATTTCCGTGACCACCCAGGCCGGCCTCGACAACGTGAGCATCCGCATCACGGATAACGGCAACGGAATCGACAGCACCAGTCTGCAGCGCATCTTCGACCCTTTCTTCACAACCCGCCTCGGCAAGGGCGGCAGCGGGCTCGGCCTCTATATCGTTTACAACCTTGTCACTCGCACCCTGGGCGGACAGATCGATGTCCAGAGCACCCCCGGGAAAGGCACCCGCTTTACTCTGGTACTGCCCTGCACGGCTCCGGCCAATGGCGCCCACGAGAACGCCATGGCCATTCCAACCCCTGAGCGGACGCCACTTAACTTCGAGGACTTCGGGCCGATAATCTGAAATAACTCAAGTCACCGGGACAAGCCTCAGCGCCCCTCCCACCGGAGCCCCCATGGCCATAGCCATTGTTGATGACACGCCCCTGAATTTGACCCTGATCCAGGCGCTGGTTCGCAAGCTCACCCCCGCAGGCACCGAGATCGTATGCTTCACGTCGCCCGTTGAAGGGCTCAAGTGGTGCGAGACCCATGAGCCGGATCTGGTCATCGTCGACTACATGATGCCGGACCTTAACGGCATCGAGTTCATCAATGCTGTACGCCGGACACACCCGGCTGACGTGGTGCCCGTCCTGATGGTTACGGCGGCCCACGAAAAGGAAATCCGCTACCAAAGCCTTACCGCTGGCGCCAATGACTTCCTGACCAAACCCATTGACCGACACGAGTTCGACCCCCGTGTGCGGACCATGCTCGCCCTGCGCAATAGCCACACCCGCCTGCGCAACTGGAACGACGACCTCCAGACAGAAGTCAATCGCCAGACAGCCGATATCGTCGCCCGTGAGCGGGAGACGATTGCCCGCTTGGCCCGTGCCGCCGAATTCCGCGACCCGGAAACCGGTGCCCACATCCTGCGCATGGCCCACTACTCCGAACTGATCGCCCGGCGCATGGGGCTCGAAGACGAACTGTGTGAGCGCCTGCTGAGTGCTGCCCCCATGCACGACGTGGGCAAGGTCGGCACCCCCGACCACATCCTGCTCAAGCCTGGCCGCCTTACCGATGAAGAAATGGTCATCATGAGGCGCCATGCCACCATCGGCTACGACATTCTCAAGGGCTCGTCATCACCGATGATCCAGCTGGCAGCAGAGATCGCCCTCAGCCATCACGAGAAGTTCAACGGCACGGGCTACCCGTCCGGACTGGCGGGCGAGGCGATTCCCCTGGTGGGGCGCATCGTTGCCGTTGCCGACGTCTTCGATGCCCTCACCTCGGCCCGCCCCTACAAGCCGGCCTGGGAGATCGGGCGGGCTGTCGACTTCCTGAAATCGGAACGCGGGCAGCACTTCGACCCAGCCTGCATAGATGCCTTCTTCGACCAATGGGTAGAGGTACTGGCCGTGCGGGAGCGCTTCCAGGACGAAGAGGAATGAGCAGCGCCCTTCAACGCCTGGCAGACCGCGTCGGGCTTCACTCCCTCGGCCAGCAGCTCGCCCTGCTGTTCGCCCTGCTTCTTACCCTGTCCGCCTCCGCCTATTCGCTCTATACCGGCTTCGACCAGGCCAACTACGTCGAACGCCTTGAGCGCATCCATGCTGACGAGCTGACCCGGCACCTGGCCGCCGTGCTTGAGCCTCACGTGGCCGCCAACGACAAGCGTGGCATCACCGAACACCTGCTGGAGATCTCCAGCAACTCAGCCATCCTCCGCCTGACTGTCACCGACCGGCAGGGCACCCCCCTGGCCAGCGTCCACCGCGCCTCGGATGCCGCCCCGCTGACCGCGGAGCCTCACAGCGACACCCCCCTCTCCCTACCTGACCAGGGGCGGCAGGCCGGCAGCATCGACGCCCAGGCCGGCCGCTCGCTGATCGTGGCCTGGGTCGGCATTGGAGACAAGGCACCCATGGGCTGGCTACGCAGCGAGATTCACCCGGCCGCAGCCAACGACAGCCTGCACCACATCCTGCAGGACAGCGTCCTGGCCGGTCTGCTGACGCTGCTGATCGGCACCACGGCCATCCTGGTATTTCTGCGGCCGCTCCTGCGCAGCCTGGAGCGGGCCACGGCCTTTGCCGAAAGTATGGAGAACTGCCAGGGCGACACCCTCAACGAGCCCACCTCCGTGATCGAGATCCGCAAGCTCGTGGACGCCCTCAATTGGACCTCCATCCGCCTCTTCGACGGCCAGTCCGCCTTGGCCGCCAGCGAACTGCGCAACCGGGCCATCGCCGAGGCGGCCCTTGACTGCATCATCACCGTCGACGCCCTGGGCCGCATCCTCGAGTTCAACCCGGCCGCCGAACGCACCTTCGGAATATCCCGCGCCGACGCCCTGCATCAGTCGGTTTCCGAGCTCCTCTTTCCGGAACGCCTGCGCGACACCCATGCTGCCAAGCTGCGGGAGCTCCTGGGAAATGCCCCCTCTGAAACCCAGGGGCAACGCATCGAAACCCTGGCTCGGCGCCACAACGGCGAGGAACTCCCGGTGGAAATGGCCCTGGTGGCCGTGGATGGGGGCGGCAACCGCTTGATCACCGCCTACCTGCGGGATATCAGCGAGCGCAAAGAGGCCGAGCGGATCATGCGCCAGGCCAAGGAATCGGCCGAAGCCAACAGCCGTTCCAAGAGCGATTTCCTCGCCAACATGAGTCACGAGATCCGCACCCCCATGAACGCCATCCTGGGGATGACCGACCTGGCCCTGGAAACAGAGCTGGATGAAGAACAGAAGGAGTATCTCACCCTGGTGAAGAGTTCCGCCAATTCCCTGCTCGGCATCATCAACGACATTCTCGACTTCTCGAAGATCGAGGCCGGCAAGCTCGACTTCGAGCACATCGACTTCAGCCTGCGGGACTGCGTGGCCCTCGCGGTCCGGACCCTGCAGCAACGGGCGGCCGAGAAGGACTTGCTGCTAAGCGTCCAGGTCGCCCCGGAAGTCCCCGACAGCCTGATCGGCGACCCGCACCGCCTGCGTCAGGTCCTGATCAACATGATCTCCAACGGGATCAAATTCACCTCGGAGGGCAGCGTCCGGGTCATCGTGCAACCGGGCCCGACCATCGAAGGCGGCGTAGACATCCAGTTCAGCGTGCAGGATACGGGGGTCGGCATCCCGGCCGAGAAGCAGGGCCTGATCTTCGAAGCCTTCTCCCAGGCAGACACCTCGACGACTCGGCGCTACGGCGGCACCGGTCTCGGACTCACCATCAGCGCCCAGCTGGTTCGGGCCATGGGCGGCCAGATCAGTGTGGACAGCGTTCCCGGTGAGGGCAGCACCTTCCGCTTTACGGCCCGCTTCGAGCTCGGCCAGTTCAGTGCCAGCACTGAGGAACGCGCTCACCTGGAGGGCCTTCCGGTGCTCATCGCGGTGGACAATCCGGTCGAACGCGGCACCCTCATTGAGCTGTTGAGCCAATGGCGGATGGCCCCCACCTGCGCCCCCGACGCAAATACCTGCCTGCGCGAACTGACCCAGGCCAGCAGCAGCGGCCTGCCTTACCGAGTCGTCGTGATTGGCACCCAGCTGCCCGATGCGGAGGGCTTCTCGCTGGCCGAAACAATCACCAGAACGGCCGTTCCCCAGCCCTGCGTGATCATGCTGGCCGGCGAAGGCCGTCGCGGCGACGGAGCCCGCTGCCGGGAACTGGGCGTCGCAGCCTACCTGCCGATGCCGGTCGAGGCCTCTGATCTGCTCAATGCCATCCTGCTATCGGTTGACCCGATCGACGAGCGCCCACTGATCACCCGCCACAACCTGCGCGAACAACGCCGGCAGCTACGTATTTTGCTGGCAGAGGACAACGTGGTGAACCAGACCCTGGCCATGCGCCTGCTGGCCAAGCTGGGCCACCACGTGGAGGTGGCCAATAACGGTCAGGAGGCCTTGACGCTCCACGCGGCCAACCGTTTCGACGCCATCCTGATGGACGTACAGATGCCGGTGATGGGCGGCTTCGAAGCTACCGCCATGATCCGCGAACGGGAAGCCACAGGCATACCCCGCACGCCGATCATCGCGATGACCGCCCACGCCATGAAAGGCGACCGGGAGCGCTGCCTGCAGGCCGGCATGGACGGTTACCTCTCCAAGCCCGTACATGCCCCCGATCTGGTCGAAGTACTGATCCACCACACGGGCAACAACGACCCGGCCCCTGCGCCGACTACCGAATCGCCGCCCGCCAGCGGCCCGGTCTTCGACCGGGAACAAGTGCTGGCCAACCTGGGCGACGATGAGGATCTGCTGGCTCAGCTGATGGTCATGTACAGCGAGGACGAGCCCCGACTACTGGCCGATGTGGAAGCGGCCGTGGCCGCAGGTGACGCGGAGGCGCTGCACGGAACGGCCCATGCCCTTAAAGGCGCCGTCTCCAACTTTTGCGCCAGCCGGGCCCAGGCCAAGGCCCAGCAGCTCGAACGCATGGGGCGTGAAAAGAATCTCGAAGAGGCCCCCGCCGCACTGCATAAGTTGCGGCAGGAACTCGCCGCCCTGCGCGAAGCCTTCAGCCAGCACTGAGTTGCCCCGGTTCGGCCGCCGGAAGCGCCCCGGCTGCCGAGCACGCAGTCGCGTGATGGCCTAGTGGCCTAGTGGGTACCGGCCCCCTTGGCCTGGATCAGCTCCACCTTGTATCCATCCGGGTCTTCAACGAAGGCGATCACCGTGCTGCCGTGCTTCATGGGCCCGGCTTCCCGCACCACCTTGCCACCACGGGCCTTGATGGCCTCACAGGCGGCATAGGCATCGGGCACCTCCAGGGCGATGTGGCCGTAGGCCGTCCCCAACTCATAGGCCTCCACACCCCAGTTGTGGGTCAGTTCAAGCACGGCACCGGCGGACTCTTCCTGATAGCCGACGAAGGCCAGCGTGAACTTGCCTTCCGGGTAGTCATTACGACGCAACAGGCGCATCCCGAGGACTTCGGTGTAAAAAGCGATGGAGCGGTCGAGATCGACGACGCGGAGCATGGTGTGAAGCAGGCGCATGGAGAACTTCCTTGTTTCAGAGGGAGGGAAGACCCGCCGCTGCCTGCCTGAGCGCCCGGCGGGCAGCAACATGATCGGGATACAGGGATGCCACCACAGACCAGAAACGCGGCGAGTGGTTCATCTCGACCAGATGGGCCACTTCGTGGGCCACCACGTAGTCGATCAGCGCCAGGGGCAGATGAACCAGGCGCCAGTGCAGGCGGATGCCGCTGCGGCTGCTGCAACTCCCCCAGCGGGTGCGGGCGTTGGACAGCCCGACCGCCGGCACCGGATGTCCGAGACGCAGGCAGAACTCCTCGACCCGATGGCAGAACAGGCCCAGGGCACGCTGCTGCAAGCCGCGCAGCAGCACCTGACGGGCGTCACCACCGGCCCTCAGGGCCAGCTCAAGAACGGGTTGGGCACCGCTTTCATGCCATACCACCCGGTTGTTGCCCCGAACCAGGCGCAAGCGCCAGACATCACCCAAAACCGGCAGCTCCGCCCCCTCATGCGGCGCAAAGGCCGGCGCGGCAGCAGGGGCAGCAGCGCGCGCCGCGAGCTTTTCGACAATCCACGGCCCGTGGCTGCGGATGAAGGACTCCGCATCACGCAGGCCCACACGCAGGGGCACACCAACAATCAGCCCCCGGTGGTCGATGCGTAGCCCGAGGGTCTTGCGGACGCTCCGACGCAGGATGTACGCAACCCGCCGCCCTTCCAGGACGATCTCACGGGTCTCGACGGCCGTCGCAGTCACGCCGCGGCGGTCTCCTTGCTGCGCAGGTCACGGTAGTGATGGGGAAAGAGGCGGCGCATTTCGCCCTCGATCCACGCCTCGGCGCGGGCGTTGATCTCCTCGGCAGACAGGCCGGTGGTGTCGATCACCGGGCCGATACTCACCACCACTTCACCGGGGCGCTTGAAAAAGGCGTTGCGCGGCCAGTACTCGCCGGCGTTATGGGCCACCGGCACCACCGGGGTACCCGTCTGGGAGGCCAGCCAGGAGGCACCGGCCTTGTAGCGCTTCTTGCTCCCCGGGGCCACGCGCGTGCCTTCGGGAAAGATCGTCACCCAGAAACCATGGGCCAGGCGATCACGCCCCTGGGCTTCCACCTGGGTCAGGGCGTCCTTGCCGGCAGCACGGTCGATGGCAATCATCGGCATCTGGGAAATCCCCCAACCAAAGAAGGGCACCTTGTGGATCTCCCTCTTCATGACAAAGACCATGGGCGGAAAGATGTCCTGCAGCATGATGGTTTCCCATGCTGACATGTGCTTCGACACGACGATGGCCGGGCCCGCCGGGATGTTTTCGCTGCCGATCAGCCGATACGGAATGCCCAGCACATGCTTGATGACCCAAGCCATGATGCGCGGCCAGCCGCGGATCAGTTTGTGACGGGTCTTGGGACCAAACGGAAAGCTGGCCATGCCAATCAGCGCATATAAGGGCGTGAATACGGCAAGGGCCAACATGAACAGGATGTTGCGGATCAGGACCACGGGGCTCTCTCAGGCGGTTAGGTGCGCGACCACGGCCGCCAGGTCGGGGAAGATCTCGGTGCCTTCAGGCAGGGCCGGGTCAAGCACGGTTTTGCTGCCTTTGCCGGTTTTCACCAGATAGGGCCGGCAGCCCACGGCAACGCCTGCCTGCAGGTCGCGCAGGCTGTCGCCAACCACGGGCATGCCCTTGAGATCGACGTTGAAACGAGCGGCGATCCCCACGAACATCCCCGGCTTGGGCTTGCGGCACGAGCAAGGCGAATCAGCTGCGTGGGGGCAGAAGAAGATGGCGTCCAGCCGCCCACTCACCTGACCGAGGGCCTTGGTCATCTTCTCATTGATGGCATTGAGGGTGTCCATGTCGAAGAGACCGCGCCCGACACCGGACTGGTTGGAAGCCACTACCACCCGCCAGCCCGCCTCGTTGAGGCGGGCAATGGCTTCGAGGGAGCCGGGAATCGGCTTCCACTCTTCCGGCGACTTGATGAACTGGTCGGAGTCGAAATTGATGACGCCGTCCCGGTCAAGCACGATGATCTTCATGGTTTGCCCTCAGGCAGACAGACGGGAGATATCGGCCACCTGGTTCATCAGGCCGGCCAGCTGGTTCAGCAAGGCCAGGCGGTTCTGACGGATCAGCGGCTCTTCGGCCATCACCATCACCTCATCGAAGAAACGGTCCACCGCGGTGCGCAGGCCGGCAAGCACGCGCAGGGCGTCGGTGTAGGCCTCGTTCTGGAAGTGGGAGCGGGCCAGCGGAGCCACGTCGTTGATGGCGTGGAACAGGGCCTTCTCGGCGTCCTCGACCAGCAGGGCCACGTCGGGCTCGCCGATCTCGCCCTCAGCCTTCTTGAGGATGTTAACGATGCGCTTGTTGGCAGCCGCTAGAGCGGCAGCTTCCGGCAGTTGCTGGAAGGCCAGCACGGCGTCGAGCTTGGGTACCACGAGATCGATGCGGGTCGGCTTGAGGGCCAGCACGGCATCCACCACGTCCTGGGCATGCCCAGCGTCGCGCAGGGTGTTGCGCAGCCGTTCGAGCATGAAATCGTAAAGGGGCGCAGCCACTTCGGAACCCAGACGGCCCGGCGGAAAGCTCGCCGCAGAAGCCTCGACCAGCTCCGCCAGATCGAGGGGCAGTGGCGCCTCCATCAGGATGCGCAGCACACCCAGCGCCGCCCGACGCAGACCGAACGGATCCTTGTCACCGGTCGGGATCTGGCCGATGCCGAAAAAGCCGCTCAGGGAATCGAGCTTGTCGGCCAGGGCCAGGGCACGGCCAATATTGCTGTCGGGCAGGGCGTCGCCGGCAAAGCGCGGGCGATAGTGCTGCTCGATGGCTTCGGCGACCACCGGGGCAGCCCCTTCGGCGAGGGCGTAGTAGCGGCCCATGGTGCCTTGCAGCTCCGGAAACTCGCCAACCATGTCGGTCAGCAGATCGGCCTTGGACAGCAACGCAGCGCGGTTGGCCAGGTTCTCGTCGGCCCCCAGCAGGCCAGCCACCTTGCGGGCCACGATGGACACGCGCTGGATGCGGTCGCCCAGGGAGCCAAGCTTGTTGTGATAGACCACCGCATCCAGCTTGACCACGCGGGAGGTGAGGCCCGCCTTGATGTCCTGCTCGAAGAAGAAGCGGGCATCGGACAGGCGCGGGCGCACCACACGCTGGTTGCCGGTGATGATGTTCGACGGATCGGCCAGCTCCATGTTGGAGACGATCAGGAAGCGGTTGAGCAGCTTGCCCTCGGCATCGAACAGGGGGAAGTACTTCTGGTTGGCCCGCATGGTGAGGATCAGGCATTCCTGGGGCACGGTCAGGAACTCGGCCTCGAACTCGCCGACATAGACCGTCGGGTGCTCGACCAGAGCGGTCACTTCATCGAGCAGATCGGCGTACTCGCCAAGGGTGGCACCCTGACGGCCCGCCTCGGTGACCAGTTGCTTCTCGATGTTGGCCCGGCGCTCGGCAAAGTCGGGGATGACCTTGCCTTCAGCCAGCAGAGTCGGCTCGTAGGCGTCGGCGGTGGCGATCTCGATCTCGCCACGGCTCATGAAGCGGTGGCCCTTGGTGGTACGCCCGGACTGGATGTCGAGCACCGAACCCGGCACCACGTCGGCACCGTGCAACAGGGTCAGCTTGTGGGCGGGGCGCACGAAGGTGGCGTCACCATCGCCCCAGCGCATCACCTTGGGGATGGGCAGTTGCTTGAGGGCGTCCTGGACGATGCCGCCGAGCGCATCGGCGAGCTTCGCACCCGCCACCGTGGAGGTGTAGAACAGGGCCTCGGCCTTGCCGTCCATGCGGCGCTCGAAGCTGGCCACGGCAGACAGGGGAATGCCCTTGGCCTCGAGCTTCTTGCCCAGGGCGGGTGTCGGCTGGCCGTCGGCGGTGAGTGCCACGGACACCGGCATGATCTTCTCGGTCACGTCCTTGGCGGCCGCTTCGGAGACCACGTTGGAGATGGTCACCGCCAGGCGGCGCGGCGTGGCAAACCAGCGGAAGGCCCCATCGGCCGTCGCCAGCCCACGGGCGCGCAGGCCGGCCACGATGCCGTTGGAAAAGGCCTGGCCCAGCCTGGGCAGGGCCTTGGGCGGAAGTTCTTCGGTCAAGAGTTCTACGAGCAGGGTCGCGCTGGTCATCACGCGGCCTCCTTCTTCAGCATCGGGAAGCCGAGGGCTTCGCGGGAGTTGTAATAGGCCTGAGCCACTTCACGGGCCAATGCGCGCACGCGGCCGATGTAGGCAGCGCGCTCGGTCACGGAGATGGCGCCGCGGGCGTCGAGCAGGTTGAAGGTGTGGGAGCACTTCATGACCATCTCGAAGGCCGGCAGCACCAACGGTACCGCCATCAGACGCTTGGCCTCGGCCTCATATTCGCCGAACAGGCGAAACAGCCAATCCACGTTGGAGTGTTCGAAGTTGTAGGTGGATTGCTCCACCTCGTTCTGGTGATAGACGTTGCCGTAGGTGACCGGCGTGCCATCGGGGCCAATGGACCACACCAGGTCATAGACGTTTTCCACGCCCTGCAGGTACATGGCCAGGCGCTCAAGACCGTAGGTGATCTCGCCCAGTACCGGCTTGCAGCTCAGGGAGCCCACTTCCTGGAAGTAGGTGAACTGCGTCACCTCCATGCCGTCCAGCCAGACCTCCCAGCCCAGGCCCCAGGCGCCGAGGGTGGGGGATTCCCAGTCGTCC